>Ga0209363_1000026_pt1:17500-72836 | contig 72836 bp, 54 predicted proteins | sample WorMetexBAHAMAS3_FD_187385 | JGI IMG/M metagenome (GOLD analysis project Ga0209363, IMG submission 187385) | Marine gutless worms symbiont microbial communities from Max Planck institute for Marine Microbiology, Germany - Inanidrilus exumae... | ecosystem: Host-associated > Annelida... | reverse complement strand
AGGGCCAATTGCTTTCGGTCTTGGCCGTATCGGAATGCCATATCGTTCTCCTTGATTTTACAACCTATATATCACCTATCGATACGGTTATTCAGTAGTAATTGGTACATAATTATGACACAGTCTGGCAGGCCGGCATCCAGAAGTACCCCTTTAATGGATCTGGATTCCGGATCTCGTCCCGCCTTGCGGGACTCGTCCGGAATGACGGTATTTTGTAATTGTGACACAGCCTCCTTCGCCGGAATGACACTTAAAGCCCATTGGACGTCTGGTTAGGATTCGAATTTCGAATTTGCCCTTCGACCGCGCTCAGGATGGTGAGCTTGTCGAACCATTTCGATATTCGGGCTTCGAATTTCGAATTTGTTTCGAGTTTCGGATTTCGATTTTCGGATTTAACAGGGATGCAATCGCTTTCTTGAAACATTGCCAACGTAAAAACCATCTCGTCCTAATTACCAAACGGAAGGCTTTTGAGTACTCCCTTCACCTGCTCTTCCACAGATTTGGCGGCATCCCCGGAACTGTCGGTAAACCCCTTGACCACATCTTCAGTGGAAGCGCCGCTACCACCGGTGAGCATCCCGGCCAGATCCGGCTCGAATTTGGGATTGGAAAAGGTACCGCTGACCAGGATAGGAACTGTCAGACCGCCCCGCTCCTTCGTATCACCCTGCCCTTTTATCGTCCCTACAATTTTCGGATTCACCCGCATGTCGAGCGCTTCTGAAACCAGATTTGCGGTTCCTTCGGCCTTCACGCGGATAAAGGGTGACTGCAGTTTCGCGTTGCCGATCTTGGCGACACCCTTTTGAATGGTGACCGGGACATTCAGCTCGGAAAAGTCGGTCCTCGGTTTCTTTCCGCCCTGGGTCTCCATGCCGAAGGCAGACTGGATGTTTCGCGCCATGGATGCCAGATCGATCCCCTTAATGGCGCCATCCTTAAATAACAGCAGGCCTTCCCCGCCGAGGGTCTTCTTGATGGATTCCGGATCATCACCTCTCATGGACAGCTTCATACGCGCTTCCGTGGCCCCTTCCAGAAAGTCCTTGTTCATGACATCCTTCATCAGCGGATTGATTTGAAGCCCTTTGGCCGACAGCCGAACATCGGTTTTCGGCGTATCGCGGGTGACATTGATGACCGCCCGGCCGGAAGCGTCTCCCTGGTACAGGGCCATGGCCGGAGATATTTGGATTATGCCGCCCTTTGCCTTTACAGTGACCCGCACGTTCTCCATTCTGGCTTTGGCGATTTTGAGTTTCCCGATTTTCGCCTGGCCGTCCAGAATCAGTTTTCGCAACGGCGTGTAGTCTGTTTTGGATTTCTTCGTGCTTCCGGCGGCTTTCGGGGATTGGCTGCCTGTTTCGGATTCCGTGTCCGGGGGCAGGTAGCGATCCGCGTCAATGGCGTCCATTTCCGTTTTAAACCAGAGTTCCGGGCGGGAAAAATCCTTGATGTTCGCCGCGAGGGTCATGGTCGAATCGTCGAGGATCAGGGTTCCTTCCTTGAGGGCCACCTTTTGTGGATTTCCCTTAACCCGGGCCTTGAATGATGCCCGTGTGAGTACCTTGGGATCGGCGGTCTGGACCGGCATGTCTTGCCCCAATGCAGCCATGAGTTTTCGAGGCGAAAACTCGGAAATATTCACGGCCAGATCAAAGCGGGGATCGGCCGTCACATTTTCAATATGCCCTTTTAGACCGAGCTGTATCTGGTCCAGCGCCTTTACAACCAGATCGAGCGGCATTTTACCCTTGCCGAGCTCTCCGCTCATGGGACCGACGCTGCCTTCTGCGGAAAGGGGTTTATTGTCGACACGGGCGGCAAATGTCACCGGCACCGGCCGTTCCATGGACACATCCCGGACAACCAGTTGGAGTTCCTGTATTTCATTCCGGGTTCCGGCTTTGTCATTGATCCACAGCAGGGCGCCGTTGGTTACCGCCAGCTCTCCCACGGTCAGACTTTTTATCGGAAGCCCAGCCTCAGGCGTTTTCTCAGTCTCGGCCTTTTTTGAAGGGGGCTTTTCTGCTGCCGATGCACCAAGGCCTTCCCAGTTGCCTTTGCCCTTCCTGTTTTTGATCAGAACGATTCGGGGATTTTTAACCACAAATCGATTTACCTGGAAGTCTTTTGAAATCAATGGCAGCAGCTTCACCTTGACTTCGAATTCGCTGATCGTGACCATATCTTTTTCACCGAATCCATCGGGACTACCCAACCTCAGATCCTTCAGTGAGAATCCGGTCCATGGAATTAACGACAATTGCAGATCTCCGCCGATGACAAAGGAGCGGCCGGTGGCCTGAGACACGGCTTTTTCAATCCTGGGTTTGTGTTTGTTAACGTCGATGAACATGGGGATCAGAATCAGGGCCACCAACAGGAAAGCGATCAGCCCTCCACCGATGATCAATATCCATTTTACGGCTTTCATGGAATTTCTCCGCAGAATTATGGGTTGAATAATAAAATCGTGCGACGACTTTATGAAGATTTCTAAATAGGTGGCTAAAATGGAGAAAAAGATACGTCAGCACCGGCGAATTTTGCTTTATTGACGGCCTGATAATCGATTCGGAAAATAACACCAACTCATCCTCGAATCAAGCGCCGCTCAGGTCCGGCATCCCGGCGCTGTCAGGTTGCATTCAGGGGCGCCTGTGCTTATACTGCAAGTGCTATGAGCGAGAAGATACCAAATCCCAAAGAGCTGGAAAAAGAGATCAGCGAGTTTCTATCGAAGAAGTTTGGCAGCAACGTGCAAATCGTCTCTCCCGTCGTCCTTCCCCAGGAAAGCCCCGCAGAAACGGAAACACCGAAGCGGCGACCAAGCCGACAGGTCAACTTTGACCTCCGTCCGGAGGAGCTTGTCGCCTATCTGGATCGTTACATGGTTAAACAGGACACCGCCAAAGCGATCCTTTCAACAAAAATATGCACGCATTTCAACAGGATAAAGCACGTCCAAACATCTCCCCAAACCATTCCGGAACTGGTCGGCAGCATAAAAAACAACGTCCTGATGATGGGCCCGACAGGGGTTGGAAAAACGTATATGGTCAAGCTCATCGCCAGGAAAATTGGAGTGCCCTTTATCAAAGGGGATGCCACTAAGTTCAGCGAAACCGGGTACGTTGGCGGAGATGTGGAAGACCTGGTCCGGGATCTGGTGCGGGAGGCGGATGGGGATATCGAGCTGGCTCAGTATGGGATCATTTACATCGATGAAATCGATAAAATCGCTTCAAGCCATAATTGGGTCGGGGCAGACGTCTCACGAACCGGCGTGCAACGGGCACTGTTAAAGCCTCTGGAAGAAACTGAGGTGGACCTGAAGGTCCCCCACGATCCCATTTCCATGATCCAGGAAATCGAACGCTTTCGAAAAACCGGAAAACGGGACAGCCAGACGGTGAACACCAAGAACATTCTGTTCATTGTGAGCGGTGCATTCTCGGAGCTGGTGCCCATCATCAAGAAGCGCATCACCGATCAGGGCATCGGTTTCGGGGCGAGCCTTCGAAAGCCGGATGATGATTCACGAATTCTTCAGCAGATACGATCGGAAGACCTGATCGAATTCGGGTTCGAATCCGAATTTGTCGGGCGACTGCCGGTCCGGTCCGTGTTCGAGCGGCTGACCGAGGACGATCTGTTTGAAATTCTGCAAAATCCCAACAATCCGATTATTCTCGGCAAAAAACTCGATTTTGCCGCCTACGGCATCGACATCAAGTTTTCAGAGGACGCCTTGCGAACGCTGGCCCGGGATGCTTTCGACGAAAATACAGGAGCCCGGGGCTTGGTTAGCGCCGTGGAAAACGCACTGCTCCACTTTGAAAAAAAACTGCCGTCCACGAATGTTACCCGGTTTCCGGTTACAATAGAGGTGATTGACCACCCGAAAAAAAGCCTTCGGGATCTCATTAAGTCCGGGGGCCGGAAACGCGTCTTTGAGCAGCTTGCGCAAGCGGAACGGGAAACCATTGCCGCTTATGTGGCCGCCAACGCCCACAACTATGGGGACCGATACGGACTCGTGATCACCCCGTCGAGGATCCGGCTCATTGCCGCCTATTACGCACTGAATGTGATGGATCTTGGTAAAGTCATCGAGACCATAAAAGAGTTTTACGATGAAGTGAAATCCCTGGAGTTGCAATTCTATAAAAGACATGACATTAACATCGTCCTTGAGGACGATGCCGTTGATTTCATTATTGAACAGCGCATCAACAGCCGCATTAGATTGTCGGGGATCGGTGAGCAGCTCTCCTCCATGTTTGAGCATGGCCTCAAATTAATCCGGGAAAAAACCGGCAGGAACCGCTTTTTCATCACCAGAGAGGCCATGCTGGATCCGGAAGAATATATCAGCGGTTTCATAAAAAGTGACCTGAAGGAAGATCCGGAACTCCCTTCCGATTAGACATCATATCTGCATGTCTGAATCCGCTCGGCGTGTATCGCTGGAAAGGTTATTTGTTTAATGATCGGTATATCCAAATTGTATTGCGGAACAGTGGAACCATCGGATGCGCTTCGATACGGACGCCACTCCTCTCAAATGCCGTCTCACCTGCTGCAATTTTCAAAAGACAAACGGCCGGTCGTGGTGTGGAACATGACCCGCAAATGCAACCTCAAGTGCGTCCACTGCTATGCCCATGCGACGGACGAGTCTTCCGAGGACGAATTGACGACCGAGGAGGGACGGCGGCTCATTGACGATCTGGCCGGTTTCGGGGTTCCGGTACTGCTTTTCTCGGGAGGCGAACCACTGGTTCGAAAAGATCTTCCCGAACTGGCCGCCTATGCCGTTGAAAATGGAATGCGGGCCGTGATTTCCACTAACGGCACGCTGATTAGCCGGGAAAAGGCCCGCACTCTGAAGGAAATCGGTCTCTCCTATGTGGGCATCAGCCTTGATGGCATGGAAGAGGTCAACGATCGGTTTCGAGGCGTCACCGGAGCCTTTAGCAAGGCGATGGAAGGCATCGAAAACTGCCAGGCCGCCGGCATCAAGGTGGGTCTTCGGTTCACCATCAATAAATTCAATGTCGACGAGATTCCAAAGGTGTTCGATCTGCTCGAAGAACGGAATATCCCCAGGGTTTGCTTTTATCATCTGGTCTATTCCGGACGAGGATCCGAGCTGGTTGAAGAAGATCTATCCCACGAAGCATCCCGGGAGGCGGTGAATCTGATCATGGACCGCACGCGTGATCTGCACCAACGCGGGAAGCCGAAAGAAGTACTCACGGTAGACAATCATGCCGACGGCCCGTTTGTGTATCTGAGGCTGAAAGAAGAAGATCCCGAACGGGCGGAGGAAGTCTACGAACTTCTGAAAATGAACGAGGGGAACAATTCCGGGCGGGGCATTGGGTGTGTCAGCTGGAACGGAGATGTCCATGCCGACCAGTTCTGGCGACACTACAGTTTCGGAAACGTCCTGGAAAGGCCATTTTCAGAAATATGGACAGACACCTCCAACCCCCTGATGAAGCAGCTCAAAACCAAAAAAGAATATGTGAAAGGTCGGTGTGCCCAGTGCCGATGGCTCGATATTTGCGCGGGAAATTTCAGAGTGCGCGCTGAAGCGGTTAGCGGCGACGTATGGGCCCCTGATCCGGCATGCTACTTGACGGATGAGGAGATCGGGATTGCTCTAGCGTAGTGGTACGGTAACCCCGTATTCGATCCTGAATACGTCGTATTCATCACACCAACAGTGCCCCGGATCCTGGATGCTGGATGCTGAATCGTGGTCATTGTTGGTGCCGTCTTATCAAGTATCCAGAATCCAGTATCCAGCATCGAATATCATTAAGGAGTTTCTATGCTATTTCCCGACTATCGTCCCAGGAGGATGCGGCAGAACCGGGCGTTTCGCCGGATGATCCGGGAAACAGAACTTTCCACCGCCGATATGATCCTGCCCCTATTCGCGGTTGAGGGCAGCGGCATCCGGGAGCCCATCGAGTCCATGCCGGGTCAGTATCACTATTCGGTCGATGGGATAGCTGATATTGCCGGTCAGGCAGAGAACGCCGGGATACCGGCGGTCATTCTGTTTGGCGTTCCGGATCGCAAAGATACCCTTGGCACGAGGGCCTATGCAGACGACGGCATCGTTCAGAAAGCCGCCCGCGCCATCAAAGAGGCCAGTCCGGATCTTGCCGTCATCACCGATGTATGCCTCTGCCAATATACCGAGCACGGGCATTGCGGGGTTGTTGATGGCAATGTCATCGATAACGATGCCACCCTGGATCTGTTGGCCCGAACAGCTGTTTCCCATGCCCGGGCCGGGGCGGACATGGTGGCCCCTTCGGATATGATGGACGGCCGCGTGGCGGAAATTCGGGAAGCTCTGGATGAAAACGGTTACGCACAAACACCCATCATGGCCTATTCGGCAAAGTATTGCTCAGCCTATTACGGACCCTTTCGGGATGCAGCGGATTCTGCCCCGAAATTCGGAGACCGTCGGACCTACCAAATGGATCCGGCCAATGCGGTGGAGGCGATCCGGGAAGCCACCCTGGATGTGGAAGAAGGCGCAGATGTGATCATGGTCAAGCCGGCACTTGCCTATTTGGACATCATCCACAGGGTCCGTGAGGAGTTCGACCTGCCTGTGGCCGCCTACAACGTCAGCGGTGAATATGCCATGATCAAGGCGGCCGATAAGATGGGTTGGCTCGACGGTCGGCGGGTGATGATGGAAACCCTGACGGCCATAAAGCGCGCCGGTGCGGACCTGATCCTGACCTATTTTGCGCTCGAAGCAGCGGACATCCTGAACGGATAGGATGAAATCCCAAATGGCAAATGACAAATAACAAATAACCCATTCGACTCGCTTGGGGCTTCGCTCCTTCAGAGCTACGACCCCACAAGCCGCTCGCTCCCTTCGACAGGCTCAGGACAAGCAGGGCAAGCCGGCAAACGGGCGAACGGGTCGACGGGATAACCGAATACCAGACACAAAACACGAAGTACAAAACACAAAACACTAAACACAAACCACCAAACACGAATCTATTATGCATCATCATACTCAACACACTGGCGCCGGGCATCCCCATTCCAAAGGGGCTCCCAAAGGCGCTGTCCTTCGCTTGGTCGCATGGGAAGTCACACGGAACTGCAACCTGTCCTGCATGCATTGTCGGGCGTCTGCCACCATGGGGCCCTATACCGGTGAACTCGAAACCGATGCGTGCCTCAATCTTCTGGATGAAATCGCCGAGGTAGGAAGTCCCATCGTCATTCTTACCGGCGGCGAGCCGTTGTTGAGGTCCGACATCTTCGACATCGCCCGATACGGCACCCAAAAAGGTCTCCGGATGGTGATGGCACCCAACGGCACCCTGATCACAGAAGACATTGCACAAAAACTCGTTGACGCCGGGATCCAACGCATCAGCGTCTCTCTCGACGGTGCCACCCGGGAAAATCATGACCGCTTCCGGGGTGTGGAGGGCGCTTACGATGGTGCCCTCCGGGGTATTCAGATCGCCAAGGATGCCGAACTGCCATTTCAGATCAACACCACCGTCACCCGCACCAACCTCGAAGAGATTCCGAAAATCCAGGAACTGGCCATTGAACTGGGGGCTGTGGCACACCATATCTTTCTTCTGGTCCCCACAGGGCGAGGCAAATACATTGTAGACCAGGAGATCACCGCGGAAGAATACGAAGAAACGCTGAACTGGTTTTACGACCAGAGGGATAAAACCCCCCTCCAGTTAAAAGCCACCTGCGCCCCTCATTACTACCGCATACTCCGTCAGCGGGCCCGGGAGGACGGTGAAAAAGTGACGTTTGAGACCCACGGCCTGGACGCCGTTACCCGAGGGTGCCTGGGGGGTACCGGATTCTGCTTCATTTCACACCGGGGCATCGTACAACCTTGCGGATTCCTGAATGCGGAGGCCGGCGATGTCACCCAGCACCGATTCCCGGAAATCTGGAACAATTCCGAGGTATTCCGCAACTTGAGAAGTTTCGATGAACTCGAGGGAAAGTGCGGTGCCTGTGAGTACCGGCGGGTGTGTGGCGGATGCCGCGCCCGGGCTTATGAAGCCACCGGCAACTACATGGCCGAGGAACCTTTGTGCTCCTATCAGCCGGCTGGATGTAGATAGTTACGTTAGCCAGTTTGCCGGTTTGCCCGTTTGCCCGCGCGCCGGGTCGAAGCTCCGAAGGAGCGAAGCCCGGTTGGCCCGTATACCAGTGGGCCCGTTGACCGGTTGGTGACCGTCTTTTTGCCATCTGGGGGCGGCGTCATTTTGTCATTTGTTCCGCTCCGCGGAACGTCATTCTTTGTTATTCGTTATACTTTCAGCCTTCAGCTTTCAGCTTCGAGCTCTTTCATCCTTTCAGCTTTGATCTTTCAATTCAGTATCATTCCAAAATCCGCATTCCAAAATCCAAAATTAGATCATCCAGCATCAAGCATCCAGCAATTCTTGTGAAATCCAGTTCTCCCTGATATAGATGAATTATTGCCCATCCAAGGAACAGGAGACGTCATGAAGATCAGAGATTTGATGATCGAAGAATGCTTGACGATCACCGAAAGGGCGTCTATCCAGGAGGCTCTGGAGGTGATGAAAATTAACTCCATCCGCCACTTGCCGGTAGTAACCGAAAAAAATCGGCTGGTTGGATTCGTAACCCTGGCGGATCTCAGAGCGGGGTTGATGCCATCGATGATCAGCCAGGTGTCCCTTGCCGATCTGATCATCCGAGACCCCATTACAGTCCACCCGGATGATGACATCGAAGTCGCCGCACAGCTCATCTATAATCATAAAATCGGGGGATTGCCGGTGGTGGAAAATGGCCGAGTCGTTGGTATCCTGACCGAATCCGACATTCTGCGGGCCTTCATCGACATGATGGGCATTCTCACATCCACCTCCCGAGTCGACGTGGTGATGGATAATTCCCCGGATTCATTGAATAAGGCACTGCGCATCATCAATGACTGCGGCGGGGATATTATCAACGTGGGCACGTCCGGACGGAGAGCCGCAAAGAAAACCTATTGCTTCCGTCTGGCTTCCTGCAAAACCGATGGTATCCGTAAGGCACTGGAAAACGAAGGATTTGCGGTGATCGCAGCTATGGACTGATCATGGTGCGGTGAACGGGTATATCTTAATGCGCGGCAATGCGCGGCTCCGGAAAGGTGGGCCGCGTTTTTTTGTCCTTCAAAACAGCCGGTCAATCTTTGATGGACTCCTGATGAGCTTCCGCTTCGGTTTCGACGCTTTTGGGCGCTGAAGACGTGGGGTCCCATCCGCTTCGGATGGCAAACCGAATAAACTTCTTCTCTGCTGCCTCAAAATCATCCTTACTATAGAAACCTGTATTCTCCTTGATACGAAACTGCTTCCGATATCGGGAAACAAGCAATTTAATGCCCTGGTCTACCTTTTGTCGGGAGGTCATGGGTTTTTTACTCCGTCAGGGTTAACCCGAACTTTGCATGAACTCGTTTCGGCGCATGGTAACTGCAGTACTTCGTCTTTGAATCAATCTGCAAAAAGTACACCAGTACTAGGAAATAATTTTTTTATGTATTTTTAACATCTTACTTCGGGCCTCATCCACAATGTTGATACCCTGAAGCCTCAAAAAAGGGTTTTTACGACACATTTGCAGGATTCGACACCGGATAGGGGGGTAGGACCGAAAAAACCTAGGAGCCGGATCGGCATCCGGCTCCTAGGTTTTTTGATTGCGTCCCTCGATGTCTGTTGTTCTCAAGGCAATGGCTGAAAAGATTTCATGTAGTCTTCGGGTTAATCCAAAACCTCCATCAGCTTTCCACAGCACGGCGGAATTCTATCCCCGGAATTCAATTTTGCGTATTTGTTGCACGTATAGCAGACGGCAGTGCTCTCTCCCTCTACATATACGGCGGGATATTCGTCGGCGCCTTCCACCCCCTCGATGGCAAACCGTGCCATGTTGTCATCTTTCGGCACGTAGGCACCCACCGGAACCATCTTTTTATTGAATCGGGCGCAGTCCACCATCAGTCGCCACAGGGCTTCCAACTTGGATGTCTCCGCGTCGTTGTCCGGTGTAAATTCAACAAGGTTCTTCTGGATATTGATCTGCATTCGTTTCTCCTCCTTTTACAAGTGGTTTACCCGTATACTTCTCCTAAACGTTTATCCGGAATGGCCTGGGCAGTTATTCGGGTTGGCTGTCCAAGGCATTCAACATCAACGTGATGGGACGATCTTCTTCGCTTTTGCCGGCAAACCGGATCGGCCCGGGATGGCGATAGTGATCTTCGCCGGGGGTCGCGGCCAACCATTTCTCCCGGAGGGCTTTAGACACTCGAAAAGCCGTGGAGTCGCAATCCACGACACTCCGCTCAATCACCAGGGCCAATTTCCCCTTCCGCTCCTCAAGATGCATCAAAGGTCCGATGGGAATACCGATGGGCTCCCATCTCGAAGAATCGTGCTCCAGGTTTTTAATCGCCGCCATCTGCCCGGTGGCGCCGTTTGCAACAAGAGAAAACACGGTAAGTCCCAGGTTATAGGTGTAATTGCAATCGAAGTGTGTCGGATCCGCGCCCCGGCCATCGTACCCGTAGAAGTGGATCTGTGTTTTGAACTTCGGCAGGGATTTATGAAACATCTTATCCACCGGCTCCGGAAGCGGCTCGTTTTTGGTGAGGAGGCCCGCTCGGACCAGGCACTGGCTGCATGTTTTGACGGAGAAAATAGTAGGTTTCATGAGCAGGAAGTCTTCACCGTTATACTTCCTGAAGAGCGCTTTTCCATACTGGTCCGGATCCAAACCTCCCTGCTTCATGGTTTTGCAGTAGTAGTCTTTGGCGATTCCAACCGTGTACTCGCCTTGCTCCTGGAGAATTCCTAGATAGTCCTTTACCAAGCCCATGAGAACCTTTTCGGTTTCCACCTGGGAGAATTGAAAGTTGCCGTGGGCATCCCTTTCGGTCAACAGCCCCTCCTGGAAAAATGCCGGGATGTCGTTGAACAAATCGTCATCCCGCGTATTCCATACAGAAAACGTGTCGTCCTCGCGACTTCGACGAGCCAGACGGCGCAGGTATTCCAGTTTTTCTTCCAGGGAGAAAAAGTCGCTGTGGAAATCGGTATCGTGGGTTCGGTTGTAGTCAGCGATGATGGTGTTGAGCTTGATGATAAAGACCTGAATCTCGTTTATGAATTCGAGGACCCCTTCCGGTATCACTATCACGCCATAGTTCTTCCCGACCGCCGCCCGGCGGACAATGGCATCACAGATTACCCGGGACAGGTGCCGAAGCGTCATGCCGTAAGCGGTATAGTCCACGCTGCCTTCAGGCTTGGCCTGCTCGATTCGTCGAGTGTCGACATAATCGGCCAGGTCCTCGCCAATCAACGTCACATTGGTGTGTGTTTGCAGGGCGACCTCCAGGGCCAGATGGCTGGCCACCCGACCCATAACCTTGCAGATATGCCAGTATTTGACGTCCGAACTGCTGTCCGTGCAGAGATTGGAGACCGCCGCGGCAAACGAACGGGCCGCTGTGTGGAATCCAAAAGACATGGCGCAGAGTATATTTCCGTCGGCGTCTCGAACCTGAATGTCACCGTCAATGGTTTTGGGTACGCCAAGCACCTGAATGCCATCGTCATAGAGTTCCTGGGCCAGGAAGGCTGCGTTGGTATTGGAATCATCACCACCGACGATGACCAGTGCATCAAGACCGAGATCGAGACAGGTCTTCCGGGAAAGAGCCATTTTGACCGGTGTGTCGATTTTGGTTCTTCCGGTCTTAATCATGGTAAAGCCACCCAGATTTCGATAGGTGTCGATAATTTCCTCGGTCAACTCCACCGCCTCATTTTCGATTATTCCGTCTGGCCCCAGGAGGAATCCTAAAATCCGGTTGTCGGGATTGGCTTTTTTGGCGGCATCGAAAAGCCCGGCAATGACGTTGTGACCGCCGGGGGCCGGCCCCCCGGAAAAGACGATCCCGATGTTTCGGGCCTTTCCATACGATGCCTTAAGTGCCTCGTCCGGGGCATCCACCCCGATAACCTGTTGCACCTTGTTATCGATGATCTTCGGAAGCTGCCGGCGGGATTCCGTGTCAATCTCGAACCGATAGGTATCGATTTCTTCCAATGCGGAGTACTCGTGGGAAAAGACGCGACAGGTGGCCGGCCGGTATCTGCGGCGATCGATCAGTTCCTGGTTGACGTTGCTGGTTACGTCACGAATCAGCGGGTGATTTACTAGTGATGCGTCGGTTGTGGCCATGGTATCCTCCGGGGAGCTGCTTTAGCCCGAACCTTGCATGAACTCTTTTCAGCGGATGATTGAAAAGAAACAATATCAAGGATTCATTAGTTCTGCTGGGCCATTACAGTAATATATAATGTGTAACCATCGACAACGGATGAACGAGCTGAAAAGAGTTCACCCTTTGGGCCAAAAGGAGAAGCCCATGGGCTGCGTTACTCGAGGCTTGCGGTAGATGGACTACAGCTTCGCCTCGAAAGCCTTGCCCATGAACCTCTCCTTTTGGTGCAATGTCCGGGTTCGGTATACAGATTATTTCTCCATCAATTTTCTATAACGTGGCCTTTATCAAGTTGCAACCCGGAAACCGAGCGTTCCTTAAAGCATGGTGAGCTGTCATACCGACAACCGCCCACCTTGCCTTTTCCCTTGACCCTGTTGTGTCGATACCATATGGTCGCCTAGACTCCACAGAAAATCAAAGCGCCTCCCTATCACCCTGGATGTTCGGAGTTTTCTGCTATGCGCGATGAAACCGAAATGATCGAGGTGATCTGCCCGAAGTGTCAACGGACAGAAATTTTTCAACTGGCTAAGGAACAGATGCCCACGTGCCCGGAATGCAATGTGTCCATGGGCATCCGTGAGGTTCTGAAAGAGGGAAAATCATATTAGTCGATCATTTACCATCAAGTCGAAGGAGGAATCGGAAATGAAAAAGGTCGTATGGTTGGGTATGGTGGTATGTGCAGTGATGTTGGTGTTCAGCGGACCGGTCTTCAGTGCCAGTATCGATCTGGCCCGACAGTCCACTCTGGAACATATCCTGAAAAACGGTAAACTCCGGGTGGGGTTCGAAGCCGGGTATATGCCTTTTGAAATGACCGATAAAAAGGGCCGGTTTGTAGGATTCGACATCGATATGGCCAAGGAGATGGCCAAGGCCATGGGCGTCAAATTTGTGCCGGTCAACACGGCCTGGGACGGCATCATCCCGGCGCTGCTGACCGAAAAATTCGACATCATCATGAGCGGGATGACCGTTACCCAGGAACGAAATCTGAAAATCAACTTTGCCGATCCGTATATCATCGTCGGCCAGACCATCCTGCTCAATAAAAAACATGCCAAAACGGTCAAGTCTTACCGGGATCTGAACAATCCCAAATTTATCGTCACATCCAAACTGGGGACCACCGGGGAGCAGGCGGTCAAACGCATGATCCCAAAGGCCACCTACAAATCGTTTGAAACCGAGCCGGAAGCGGCCCTGGAAGTGGTAAACGGCAAAGCCGCTGCATTCGTCTACGACCTGCCCTATTGCGTGGTGTTCAATGCCCAGCAGGGCGCCGGAAAACTGAAATTCATCGACAAGCCGTTTACTTTTGAGCCTCTGGCATGGGCCGTGCGCAAAGGGGACCCGGACTTTGTCAATTGGCTGAACAATTTTCTTCGCCAGATGAAAAACGACGGTCGTTACGATCGGATCTACAACAAGTGGATCAAGAGTCAGGATTGGATTAAAGATATTCAGGAATAACCGGAACCAATAAGAAAAATGGACGAAGTCCCAGCCATCCCGCTCAGCGGGCGGGATGGCTGGCAATTTCTCACCGGACGATTCCGAGCAGCCGCAAACCCGAACATTGCATGAAATCTTTTCAGCGGATGGCTGAAAAGATACAATATCAAGGTTTCATTGTACCTACCGGGCTAGTGTGTGGAAGTACAGTTTGTTACCCTCGACACCAATGGATAAACGAGCTGAAAAGAGTTCACCCTTCGGGCCAAAAGGAGAAGCCCATGGTCTGCGTTATTCGAGGCTTGCGGTAGGTGGACTACAGCTTCGCCTCGAACTGCCTTGCCCATGAACTTCTCCTTTTGGTGCAATATCCGGGCTAACATCCTCACGCCAAAAAAAGGAATCTGATTGCGCCATGGCTTTACCTGGAAGAATTCCTAGATCAAGGGGAAAAGGAAACTATTATTTCGGGGTGGCCATCTTTTTTCTGGTCATCATCGGCCTCACTTCAACGATCTATTATGCCACCCAGAAAATCGATTATGTATGGCGCTGGTACCGGGTCCCCCAATACTTTGTCTACCATGATCAGGTCGAAATCCAGGCTGAAATTGACGGCGAGGTGGAACGGATCGACCGGAAGGATGAGACTGCAAACGTCGTCGTAACCGGGTCGTACGGCACCGAAGCTTACGAGATGCCGGCATCCGGGGTTCAGGTGGAGGAAGGGGATATCATATACCCCGGTGACGTTCTCGGCACCTATGCCCGGTGGCGGGTCGGCATCCTGATCCAGGGTATGTGGCTCACGCTCAAGGTCAGTGCCATTGCCATCGTTTTCGGCATCATCATCGGTCTGTTTGGAGGCCTGTTCCGAATTTCCGACAACCCCGCACTTAAATGGACGGCCGTAACTTACATCGAACTCATCCGCGGATCGCCGCTCCTGGTTCAGATTTTTATCTGGTACTTTGTGCTCGGCACCCTGATCAATACCCTGCTGGCCAAAGGAGGCATTAATCAGATTCCGCCGCTCTGGTTCGGCGTGGCCGCGCTGGCGACGTTCACCGGTGCCTATGTCGCGGAAATGGTTCGGGCCGGCATCCAATCGATTCACCGGGGGCAGACAGAGGCGTCCCGGTCCTTGGGGATGAATTACTTTCAATCGATGCGGTATGTGATTCTGCCCCAGGCGCTGCGCCGCATCATCCCGCCGTTGGCCGGCCAGTTCATCAGTCTGATCAAGGACTCGTCCCTTCTGGGTATCATCGCGATTCGGGAACTGACCAAGGCGACCCGGGAAGTGGTGACGACAAGCCTTCAACCATTTGAACTCTGGTTTATCTGTGCCCTGCTCTATCTGATATTGACCTTCTCGCTCTCCATGCTGCTGCAGTACGTGGAAAGGAGGACATTAGCCCAGTGATCGACGTCCAAAACGTTTACAAAACCTTTTTCGTGCCTCACAAGGTTCAAGCTCTAGTGGACATCACCACGAACGTGGCCTCCGGGGAAGTGGTGGTGGTCATCGGGCCTTCCGGATCCGGAAAGAGCACCCTGTTACGCTGCTTGAACCAGCTCGAGATGGCCGATTCGGGGCATATCCTTATCGATGGCATCGATATCATGAATCCCAAAACCGACATCAACAAGGTGCGCGCAGAGGTCGGTATGGTGTTTCAGTCGTTCAACCTCTTTCCCCACAAGAGCGTGGTTGAAAACATTACCCTGGCCCAGGTTGTGGTCCGGAAGCGGTCAAAGGAAGAGGCTGACCAAAAAGCCATGGGGCTCCTCGAGAAGGTCGGTATTATAGACAAAGCCGGTGTCTATCCGGACCAACTCTCCGGTGGACAACAGCAGCGTGTGGCCATTGCGCGAGCCCTGGCCATGGATCCCAAAATCATGCTATTCGACGAGCCCACTTCCGCTCTGGACCCGGAAATGATCGGTGAGGTCCTGGATGTGATGAAAACATTGGCCAAGGAAGGGATGACAATGGTTTGCGTCACCCACGAAATGGGATTCGCATGGGAAGTGGCCGATCGGGTCATATTCATGGACGAAGGTGCTATCGTCGAGGTCGGCACTCCGGAACATTTTTTCACCAGTCCGGACCATGACAGAACGAAGTTGTTCCTCAGTCAGATTCTATAAAATGCCTAAATTTGGAAAAGAATCCATTCAGTTGCCATTTGATACCATTCGAGAATATTCGTCTTTCGCCCCATGAGCGACATCGTCGCGTTTCATAAAATCGTTGCACGATTTTATTTTTAGGCATTACTCTTTTCCTTCCCAACTCCAACGTCCTGTATTATCATTCATTTTTAAGCTTACCCGGGCGTGCCACGGCATAAAACCGACAAGACCGCAAATCCACACAAAAGACGGCGATATAGGTACCACATATTGTGTTGAAAATGGTGCTGCCTACTGTCTATTGTGTTTTTGCTTTACAATGAAATGATATCTTGATATCCAGAAAGCGACCATATGCCGCCATTCCATCCAGGACATGATACCAGAGGTGTGTCTCAATGAAGCTTAAAAAGCTTGAGTTATCCGGCTTCAAGTCGTTTGTCGATAAAATCAGCATCGGCTTTCCTCCCGGCATTTCCGCCATTGTCGGACCAAACGGCTGCGGAAAGAGCAACGTGGTAGATGCCCTCCGATGGGTCATGGGAGAGCAGAGTGTCAAACAGCTCCGCGGAAAGTCCATGGAGGACATCATCTTTGCCGGAGCAGACGGCCGCCCTCCCCTCAACATGGCAGAGGTCTGCCTGACGCTTCTAAACGACAATGGAACCATACCGGAAGAGTTTAAAGACCTTACCGAAATAGAGGTGACACGTCGGCTTTTCCGTTCCGGGGAGAGTGCGTATTTGATCAATCGCCAACCCTGCCGTCTGAAAGACGTCCACAACCTTTTCATGGGCAGCGGCATGGGAGCGAAAACCTATGCGGTCATTCAGCAAGGCAGCATCGGCGCCATCACAGATGCCGGGCCGGAAGAACGGCGTCTTTTTATTGAAGAGGCGGCAGGGATCACCCGGTATAAGACCAGAAAGAATGAAGCCCTCCGAAAGGTCAAGTCGACCCAGCAGAACCTTCTGCGGGTGTCCGACATCATCACCGAGGTTAAGCGCCAAATGAACGGATTGAAACGCCAGGCCAGAAAGGCCGAGCGGTTTCGGAAGTTGCAGGATCAGGTTCGCACCCTCGATGTCGTCATCAGCCTACACTATGAAGACCGGTATCGACTTCAGATCGACGAAACCGAACAGCTGCTGAGCACGTTGAAGGATTCGGACATTCAGCATGCCTCCAAACTGAAGCAGCTGGACGCCGCCGTAGAAGAGATCAAGTTGAAACGATGGCAGAAGGACCAGGAGATTTCGGAGCAGAAATCGCACCGTTTTGATTGCCAGCGCCGTATGGACCGTCTTGAAAACGATATGGCCCACTTGCGGCAAGATAAAGAACGATTGCTGACGGAAGTTCATGAGCTTCGGACCGTACAGAAAGATATCGACGAAAAAAATCAGAGCATCGTGCTCGAGATAGAAGACGTTGAAGAGGAGAACAATCGACTTCACGCCCAAAAGAAGGAAGCCTTGTCAGCGTTTGAACAGGAGCGGAGAAATGTAGAGCTGGTCAAAGAACGGCTCGCCCGGATTCAGGAAGAGCTCGAAACCCGCAAAGCCGATCTAATGACGGAGGTCACCGAGGAAGCCCGGTATCGCAATATTATTCAAACTGCCACCGGCAACAAGGAGAGCCTGAACCGACGTCTAAAACGCATCGACGAAGAAGAACGCCTGTCCATTCAGCAGCTTGATACGACCCGGGAGCAGAAGGCAGCGGCAGACAAGACGCTTCGGACCATCCAATCACAGATCGAGGAGCTGAATCAGCAGATTCGAGATGCCGGCCAACACCTGGATTCCCTGTCGTTGGCACTCGCCGGTCAGGTCAAAGCGGTTCAGACCCTCGAGTTGGAACGCAAAGAGTGCCGCTCCCGGCATGCCACGCTGAAACGCATGGAGGAAAATTACGAGTGGTACCGGGAGGGGGTCCGTGCTGTCATGAAAAATGCCGAAGCGGATTCCGAGGGTCTGTCGTCGGAGACCGTCCTGGGACTCATGGCCGATGTGATCGATCCGGCGCCTTCCTATGAAATCGCCGCCGAGGCAGTACTTGGGGAGGCCCTCCAGTATGTCCTGGTTCGGGATCAGGACGCCGGGGCCGGCGCCATTGATTTCCTCCAATCCCAACATGGCGGTCGTAGCGGTTTCGTCCCGATCGGGGATCTCCGGCTCCTTGGCCAAAAGGATCAACCCGGACCGGACCCTGATCGCCTCCTGCTAAATCACGTATCCATCAAGCCGGGTTTCGAAGCGATTGCCCGAGCCCTGCTGGGCCATGTCATTGTCAGTGAAACCCTCGAAGAAGCGTTTCGAATCTGGAACGCCAACGGGCGACTGCAGACCATCGTCACCAAGGGGGGCGACCTCATCACCCACCAGGGCATCATTGTCGGCGGAAGCCCGGAAAAGCTCAGCGGGATTTTGACCAAAAAACAAGAGATCAAGGATCTTGAAGTGCGCATCGACGCGCTTGGGGATTCTCTGGCCGAAGCTGAAAACAAACAGAAAGCCCTAGAAGGGGACGTTCGGGAAGCCGAGCACCAGCTTCATTCCCTGACAGAAGAAAAGCAGATCGCCGTTCATAATGAAATCGAAGCCCAAAAATCATTGGTTCAGTTCTCTGAGGAGTTCAAACAGGCCGAGCGGCGCGTAGAAATCGTGAGACTGGAACAGGAGCAGCTTCTCGGGGAAGAAAGCGATCTCGACGACCAATTGGCCAATTACGATAAGGTGTTAAAGGAGATCGAACAGAGAGTCCTCTCCGCTCAGAAATCAGTCAGCGAGTGCGGCGAAAGACTTAACGCGGTCACAGAGGAAACAGAAGTCTTCAACCAGAAGGTGGTTGATCACCGTTTGAAGATGACATCCATCGCGGCCAGCCTTGAAAACAGCGACCATACCCTTCGCCGTTTACAGCAGTTTCAGGAAGACGGGGTCCGTAGACAGGAGCAGGTGACCCGCGAAATCGCCTTAAAACACCGGAAATCCGAAGAGGCCGAGCAAACCATCAAGGGACACAAAGAGACGCTGTCACAACTCTACTCGGAGATGGGGCATCTTGAAAAAACCATAGAAGTGAATGAAAAGGACTATCAGGCCATCGACACGCAACTCCAGCAAAACGATGGCATCATTACCGACATACGCAACCAACGGGAAGAATTACTTCAAAAAATTCGCATGCTGGAAGTCGAGCAATCCCAGCGTCAGGTAAAAAGAGAGGGGGTCGGACAACGGATCCTGGAGCGCTACGGCCGAACCCTGGCCGCGCTTCGTACCGAGTTCAGCCAGATGGAGGATCTTCCATCGGGAGAAGCTGACGAACTGGAAGAGAGTCTGGGTAAGCTGCAGAAACGACTGGATGCTATCGGAGATGTCAATCTGGGAGCCATCAAAGAGTACGATGAACTGTCCACCCGGTTTGAGTTTCTGACCTCCCAACGGGATGATTTGACAAAGGCTATTGACGATCTGCAAAAGGTCATTCGGAAAATCAACCGGATCACCCGGGAGCGGTTTACCGAAACATTCGACAAAATCAATGAAAAGTTAACCGAGGTGTTCCCGAGGCTTTTTGACGGCGGAGCGGCACGCCTGGTGCTGACCGATCCGGACGATCCCCTCGAGACCGGTGTGGAGTATATGATTCATCCCCCCGGAAAAAAATTGACCCGTATGAGCCTGTTATCCGGCGGGGAGAAAGCTATGGCAGCCATTGCATTTCTATTCAGCATATTCCTGATCAAGCCGGCTTCGTTTTGCCTGATGGATGAAATCGATGCGCCCCTGGACGAAGCCAACGTTTTCCGTTTTAACAACCTGCTGCAGATCATTGGGGAAAATTCCCAGATCATCATGGTGACCCATAATAAGCGGAGTATGGAATTTGCAGACATGCTGTTCGGCATTACCATGGAAAAAAAGGGTGTCTCCAAGGTGGTCCACGTGAATTTGAGCGGTGGACATGACGGGCAAGCACCGGCGAACGCAGCTTAATCCATCAACCTCTTGTATCCCGCCCTGTAAATTCATTTTCGTGACCATCCTGCTGAATATGTCTTGCCGACTCGAGTAGAGTGTAGTTAAAAACAATGGATCATCTCCCGATTAGTTGTAGGTAATTCAGGCAAAATAGGAAGATAATTCCCTCTTGAGTCGACGTGTTCCACAGGGTTCAAGGGTCCAACTAAATTGGAGAAGAACCAAAACAATTATCCCGATGAATTCTGAACCGGGTTTTCGGTTGGAACCGCTCGCTAAACCGAGCCGCCTTAACCTTTACGTGGAAACCATTTAATGAAGTTATTTCGAAAGAAAACAAAGAAGGAAAATACCCCCTCAGAGACAGAAGCGGCATCGACATCACCCGAACCTGCTGCCCCGTCCGAAGCACCGGAGCAGTCCGCGATGGAACCGGTCGAATCTGCCGGGCCAGATGAGCTTATCGGGAAAACCGATGAAGGCCCCCAAAGCGAACCGGAAAAAACGGATCGAAAGGGATTCTTTGGTCGACTCCGGAGCGGGCTAAAAAAAACGCGGGACATCCTCACCACCGATATTGACGATCTTTTTCTTGGAAAACGTCAGATCGATGACGAAATGCTTGAGGATCTCGAAGAGTTGTTGATTACGTCTGATCTCGGTGTGCAGACCACGATGGAACTGGTAGAGGGTATTCGCAGACGCGCACGCAGCATAGCCGGTCCTGAAGCGCTCAAAACAGTGATGAAAGAAGAAGTTCTGGCTCTCATGAGCGATAACCCTACACCCGTGCCTCCGGAACCCCTTCCCCGGCCTTGCGTGGTGATGGTTTTGGGCGTCAATGGTGTCGGTAAAACAACCACCATCGGCAAATTGGCCGCCCGTGAGGCATCCGATGGGAAGAAGGTATTGATCGCTGCGGCAGACACCTTTCGAGCAGCCGCTACCGAACAGCTGACCATTTGGGCGGAGCGTGCCGGCGCGGATATCGTCAGCCACAGAGAAGGGGCTGACCCGGCGGCTGTCGCTTACGATGGGATCGAAGCAGCGCTTTCCAGGGGCATTGACATGGTGTTCATCGATACTGCAGGGAGGCTTCACACCAAGGTGAACCTGATGGAGGAGCTAAAAAAAATCAAGCGCACCATTAGCAAAAAACTTCCCGAGGCGCCTCATGAAATTCTCCTTGTCCTGGACGCCACAACCGGGCAAAACGCATTGTCCCAGGCCGCCATGTTTAATGAAGAAATGGACGTCACCAGCCTGGCTCTAACCAAACTGGACGGAACGGCCAAGGGTGGAATCGTGGTCAGTATCTGCAGCCAGCTGAAAATTCCGCTGAAGTATGTGGGCGTCGGCGAGCAGATCGATGATCTTCAAGAATTCGATCCGGAAGAGTTTGTGAAAGCCTTATTCTCATAAAAACACGGAAAATCATGTTCCCGACTCCGCGAAATCTTCCCTTTTTTCCCGCAAACCCTGATTAATATTGATATTGAGGGCAATTTTTTTATTTTTCTTCATCCCCATAAGGGAGTAGAATTTTAACAAGAAGAAAAAGGAGAAAGACAGAATGACGAAAGCAGAACTGATTGAGAAGATGGCAAAGGATGCCGGAATTTCAAAAACGGCAGCGGCGGCGGCACTGACATCGTTCACAGGGAACATCACCAAGAGCCTAAAGAAAAAGGACGGCAAGGTGACCCTGGTCGGCTTCGGTACCTTTCAGAAAGTGCGCAGGAAGGCACGAAAGGGGCGCAATCCCCAGACCGGAGAAGTTATCAAGATAAAAGCCAGCAACGTAGTCAAGTTCAAACCGGGCAAAAAGTTGGCTTCCTCAGTATAGTCAATTCTGTTAGAAGAGTTTGTCGAAGCGGCTTCCGTATTTCGGAAGCCGCTTCTAATAGGTGAATGAGAATTCTGTGAATTCACCCGTAAACTCTTCCCAATCTATCTGAAGATCGGATACTCGGGCCGGCGGATCACCGGTTCGACACCAGACCAATACAGAGTTGACCTTGTCTTCCTCTCCTTCAAAAACCGCCTCAACGGTGCCGTCTCGCTTATTCCTCACCCAGCCGGCAACTCCGATTCGCTGAGCCGCCCTGACCGTGTTCGCCCGAAAAAATACCCCCTGAACCCGGCCGCTGATAATTACGTGGGCTCTTACTTTTTTTTCTTCCATGGCTGCTTCCTTATGCATCCGTGTTGGATAACATGTCCCAATAATCCTCTTCGGATATAATGGTCACGCCCAAGCGCTTTGCTTTTTCAATTTTTGAAGGTCCGACGTTGTCTCCGCACACCAGAAAATCGGTTTTCCCACTGACCGCCGTTTGAACCTTGGCACCCAGTTTCCTGGCAACGGTCTGCATGGCTTCCCGGCTCCCCCGGGCCATTTTCCCCGTGAAGACGAGGCCTTTTCCGGCTATTGGTGTTTTCGATGACTGGGCTTCGGCAAGCAGCGGTGTTCTTTCAATGTTGAAGCCCATCATCATCATATGGTCGAAGGTTTCCCGGATTTTATGAATCCCCTCTGCGACGGATCGACTGGTGATTTTACCGAATCCGTCAATTGCCACAATCAGCTCCGGCGTGCTGCTGGGTAGTGTGCCGAGAGGAATATGTGCCAGTAGCTTTCGGCTGTCTCCTTTGCCCAGATCGGCGACCCCAAAGGCGGCCAGAAATCGCCAATCCTCAACCGGCTTGGTTCGACTGATCTGAAGTGCATTATACAGATTCTGCGACTGAACCGGGCCGAAACCGAGTTCCAGAAAATCCGGCTCGGTCATGGCATACACCTTTTCCAAAGAGTTGTACCCCTTTTCGACCAACCTTCGGATCGTCTTGATTCCGAACCAGTCCGTGTTTCCCAGTGTTTTAAACCAATGACTGATCCGCTGCTCGATCTGTGCCGTGCACTTGTCATTGGTGCATTTCAAAAAATCGTTCTGCCAAATGAGAGGGGTACGACAGGAGGGGCAGTGGTTCGGTATAACAACATACTTGGATTTTTCGATGACCTTTTCCAGCTTTGGGATTACTTCCCCGCTTCGAATGATCTCGATGACGGCTCCCTCCCCGATCCCCTCCTTTTGTATCAGACCCGCGTGATGGGCGGTCACACGTCGAATATTGGCCCCTGACAGAAGCACAGGTTCCACTTCCATAACCGGCGTAACACTGCCCGTTCGTCCGACCTGCCACGTCACGGCCCGCACTTTGGTCTCGGCAGTGTCCCCTTTACTTTTGATCGCGATCTGCCATCGGTAATGATGAGATGTCGCCCCCATATAGGCTTTTACATCCTCATTGATCACCTCTGCCACGACCCCATCAATCGGGTAGTCGACCTGTTGGGTCAGTTCTTGGATAATGCTTTCGGTATTCTCGAGAAGCTCTGTTGCCGTGCCTTCCCAACTCTTCAATTGAGTATAGGGCACAAAATGGACCTTGCCGTCCTGAAGGGCTTTTCGGGCATGGTCGTTTAGGGTATCCGAAGCGATAATTCCGACAACCATGTTTCTGGGATGTTCGAATTCATCTGCAAGATGGGCTTTGAAATAGGACATTTCGATGACGATTTCTCCGACTCCACCACCTCGTCCACCTTTTGGATCAACCCCCTTTTCGAACGCACTCGAGATTTCATATCCAACATCACCGTTACCTCGAGATGCGAAGACGGTACCGTCATCCCTAGCAGCAACCCCATCCAGTTTCGGAGTCATTCGAAATCGGACGTCCGCGACGCCGATGGATCCAGCTTCTTTCTTTACACGGGATAAAAACCGGGCCAACTGCTCCTTGGTATAGGCCTTTTCCGTTGAAAGCATCGGGGTCGGATGCCTGATTTCGACCTTGTCTTCAAATGCTTCCGGTTCTACAACCTTCAGAAATGGGTGCTGTGGGTCTAATTCCCGTAGCCGTTCCACAAGCGTGTCGTACTCGGCGTCGCTGATGAGCGGCTCACCGCGCCGATAAGCGTCGTTGTATTTGTTTAACTGTTCGACGAGTTGTTCGATGTCTTTCATGGTTGCCGTTCGCCCGTGGGCCCGTTCGCCCGTGGGCCCGTTTGCCCGTGGGCCCGTTCGCCCGTGGGCCCGTTTGCCCGTTTGCCCGTCGGCCCGTCTGCCCGTGGGCCCGTGGGTCCGTTAGCCCGTGGGTCCGTTAGCCCGTCTGCCCGTGGGCCGGTTGGTGACTGTCTTTTTACCACCTGGAGGCGGCGTCATTTGGTCATTTGTTCCACTGCGCGGAACGTCATTTGTTGTTAATCGTTATACTTTCAGCTTTCAGCTTTCAACTTTCAGCTGTTTCAACTTTCAGCTTTGAACTTTCAGCTTTTCTATCGTTCATCTTTCAACTCAGTATCATTCCAAAATCCGCATTCCAAAATCCAAAATTAGATCATCCAGCATCCAGCATCCAGCATCCAGTATCCAGCATCCAGCATCCAGCATCCAGTATCCAGCATCCAGTATCCAGCATCCAGCATCCAGCATCCAGTATCCAGCATCCAGTATCCAGCATCAAGCATCAAGCATCAGCTTGACATAGATCGAGTATTCCCCCAATCGCCGCCTCCCTACCCTGCCGAAAGGCATCGGTTTTGAATCCCGGTCGCCAACTCAGCTCGGACAGATCGTCGGACACTACCAAAACCCCGACAACGTCCACCTGGCGGGCTGTTCCGACCGTAAACAAGGCGGAAACCTCCATTTCCACCCCCAGGGCGCCCCGGTTCCGGTAATGACGTACTTTTGAGGCTGTTTCCCGATAAATGCCGTCGGTGGACCAGATGGGTCCGTGATGAACGCGTGGGATCTCGGTCGTGAAATGGGGTGTGATTCGTTTGAGAAGGTGGCTCGACGGCAGGGATCGATCCTTGCCGACCTTGAATAGCCGGCATCGATCGGCGTTATCTTCGGACCAGACATCGTTATAATGCCTCGAAGTGCCTTCATCGATGAAGGCGCCTGTGGGGATGATCAGATCCCCGAGAGACACCTCACCCGACAGCGCGCCGCACCACCCCAGAAAAATGATTTCTCTGGCCCCCCAGGAGATCAACGTCTCCATCATCATCACCGCATAGGGGGCACCGACCACCGGTCCCGCAATGGCCACCGGGCCCTGTTGTCCACCGTCATAAACAAAGAGGCTGCCGGCGTAGAGCGTATAGGCTGTATCCGCTGAAATCCGCAACCTCTTGCAGATGGCGACTACGTCGGCTCGGGTGCTGATCAGGAGAGCGGTCGGCCCCAGGGTCGGCGAACGCTTACCCCGGACCGGATTGACAATGGCGTCTTCCACTATAACCTCCCGATCTGCCATCCCGGTTATGGCATGAAATCGTTTCAGCCCACAGCGTCGGGAAAAGCTTATAGATTACTCCGGACCGGCCAGGCTGGTCATCTCGTCCTTGATTTCATCGATCATATCGTACAGCCAGAGAAGATCTTCAATGGTCAGCCGGCCGGCTTTTCGCTGGGACTCACCGCCGTCTTTTTTGATGTATATGCGAGGCCCGATCTGGACCTTGGCTTCTCCCTCGGCGTAACGGTTAATGCTAACGACCAGTCCGGTTTCTTCACACTTCCATTTTTTCAGAATCTTGTCTTTGGATGGGTCAAACGGCATCGGCGGCTCCTCCAGGCTCTCTATACCTATCAATCAGTTTCCGGGATCAAGTACCAGGTTTGTTGACTCGATATTGGCAACCGACGGAAAAGGGGCTAATCATGTCGCCTGAAGACGACCCCAGCCCCTTCTCGCAGCTCCTCAATAACTTTTATTCCGAAATGCACTTGAACATTAAATTTGGTAATTTCCTGCTGTATGTTGGAGCGACATCGTCGCGTTTCATAAAATCGTTTCTCGATTTTATTCGTGCAACGATTTTATGTGGAAATTTTAGAGAAGTCCGCAAATCGGCCGAACAACGCGGCAATCTCGCCCAGCAGAGCCAGCCGGTTGGCGCGAACCGCAGAATCTTCCGCAAGGACCATGACACCGTCGAAAAATGCATCCACGGGATCTTTGAGCGTTGCGATTTCCTTCAGGGCGCTGTCAAATTGGCCGTTGTCCAGCTTTGCGACCACCGATGCGGAAACCGTTTGATATGCCGCATGCAGCGATGATTCACTTTCGTGCTCGAAGCGGCCGGGGTCAACAGCACCGGTGGCGCCGGTATCGGCCTGGCGGATAATGTTGACCACCCGTTTAAATGCAGTGGCCAGGGGTACGAAATCGGGCGCCTTCTTAAGTTCATCCAAGGCTTTGACCCGGTTCCAGGCATCGGGGATGACATCAGCGTATACATCCAGTACAGCTGCGATGACATCCTTGGCATACCCCTCTTCGGCCAGCAGATGGGCCATTCGATTTTTAAGAAACGTGAGTATCCGGTCGGCTGTTTGGTCGGCCGGTGCTTCCATTTTATCGCCGAACAGGGCCAGGCTCTGCTCGATCAGACCGCGCAGGGAACAGGTGAACCCGTTTTGCAGTATGATCTGAATGATTCCGATCCCCTGCCTCCGCAAGGCATAAGGATCGGCCCCTCCCGTGGGAATGAGCCCAACACTGAAACACCCGCAAATCGAATCTGCCTTATCCGAAATGGAAACAATGGCACCGGTGGTTTCACTCGGCAGTTTCCCTCCCGACCGAACCGGGCGGTAATGCTCTTCGATGGCCGTCGCAACGGCATCGGATTCGTTCTTGACGTTGGCATATACCCGGCCCATGACCCCCTGAAGTTTGGGAAACTCGCCAACTACCTCTGTGACAAGATCGGCTTTGCAGAGCAATGCGGCCCTGGATGCGTTATCTTTAACGGTCGGGGCCGCACCAACGGCGTCCGCCAGGCCTTCGGCAATTCTCTGAACGCGCGACACCTTTTCGTACATGGTGCCCAGCTTGGCCTGAAACAGAACCCCTTTGAGGGCTTCCAGCCATTGGTCGAAACTCGATTTGACATCGGCGTGATAGAAAAAGCGAGCGTCCTCGAGTCGGGCCCGGATGACCCGCTCATGGCCCGTGGCAACCAGATCCATGTCCCGGGTTTGGGTGTTGTTCACCGCAATAAAACATGGCATGAGACTGCCGGAGCCGTCGACTACGGCAAAGTATTTCTGGTGCTCCCGCATGGCCGTAATCAGTATCTCGCTGGGCAGCTCGAGAAATTTGGTTTCAAAGCGTCCCACGACCGGAAGGGGCAGTTCGACGAGGTTGGTGACGATATCCAGCAGTTCCTCATCCTGAAGAATTTCTCCCCCGGCACTCTGGGCCGCCTTGTCTACCTCCGCAGCAGTCATCTGTTTTCGTTCGCTGATATCAACCACCACATTGGCATTGCGCAATGCGTCGACATATTGGTCCGATCCGGCAATTTTTACTTTCGATGGGCTCATGAAATAATGCCCATAGGCATATCGTCCGCTTTTGATGTTTTCCAGTTCGAAGCTGACGATCTTGTCTCCGAGTAGTGCGAGAACCGAGTGGATGGGTCGGGCAAACTCAATAGAGAAATCCGCCCATCGCATCCTTTTTGGAAACGGTGTTGCCAGAATAATTTCGGGCAAGACCTTCTTCAGCAGAGTGCTCGTCGCCTGGCCGCGCTCTGTAACCTTTGCAGCCAGGTATCTTCCCTTCTCGGTCTCCTTAACAGCGACCTTGGTCAGAGGCACGCCGATCTTCTCGGCGAATTTCTCCGCAGCGACAGTGGGTTTTCCGGAATCATCAAAACCAACTTTTTCCGGAGGCCCGATCATCTCCGTGGTGAGAGATCGCTGCTTGAGAGCGACATCGGCAACCGTTACCGCAAGTCGCCGGGGCGTACCGAAACATACGGTCTCACCGTGATCGACGCGGGCATCGGTCAGCCGTTTGGTTAAATTGGCGGCGAGGGCATCGAGGGCCGGTTGAATATAACCGGCAGGGATTTCCTCTGATCCAATCTCGAGCAATAACTTCTCCATGGTCACCTCGTATCTGTTTAAAACGTTACAACCTATCGGTCACGCCGTTTTCCGTCATGACCGAATGGTATTATGCCCCCCGATTCAACAGGGGAAATCCCATTGTTTCTCGCTGTTTCACATAAGCTTCCGCTGAGACCCGAGCAAGGTTCCGGATTCTGGCGATATATCCGGTGCGTTCGGTCACGCTGATGGCGCCCCGGGCATCGAGCAGATTGAAGGTATGGGAGCATTTGAGGCAGTATTCGTAAGCCGGCAGGACCAGATCTGCCGAAATCGCCCGTTTTGCCTCAGCCTCGTAAAGATTGAACAGGCTCAAGAGCATCTCCACGTCGGCCGCTTCAAAATTGTATGTGGACTGCTCCACCTCCTGCTGATGATGAACATCGCCGTAAGTAATGGTATCATTCCACTGCAAATCATACACGCTGTCGACCTCCTGGAGATACATGGCGATACGCTCGAGGCCATAGGTCAGTTCCACGGAAATGGGATTCAGTTCGATGCTGCCGCAGAGCTGAAAGTAGGTAAATTGAGTAATTTCCATGCCGTCGAGCCAGACCTCCCAACCCAGGCCGGCGGCCCCGAGGGTGGGCGATTCCCAATCATCCTCGACAAACCGGATATCATGATCCAGAGGGTCGACCCCAAGGACTTTCAGGCTTTGCAGGTATTGCTGTTGGACATCCATGGGAGAAGGCTTGAGAATCACCTGGTATTGGTAATAATGCTGCAGGCGATTCGGATTCTCCCCATATCGACCATCGGTGGGGCGCCGGGAAGGCTGTACATAGGCCACATTCCAAGGCTCGGGTCCCAATGCCCTTAAAAGTGTTGTCGGATGAAATGTGCCGGCACCCACTTCCATGTCGTAGGGTTGGGCCATGACACATCCCTTTCGTGCCCAGAATTTGTTCAGTTCGAGAATCACATCCTGAAACTTCATCGTCGCTTCCCTCGTCTACGTCTGCGGCTGATGTTGAATGACGGACAACCCAATGGGCGTTGTCGATAACCAGTCGAATTTTTTGTGGTTCACTGTATCTGATGAATCAAACGAAAATAAAACCGCAAAGCGATTTTATTGCTCCGTAACCTTGCATAAAAGGCCTTCCGAATCAACCCCAACATCCAGGATCCGGGCATCGGTTCTTTCCGACAGAATCCCGTTCCAGATTTTTTTAAGCGATTCGATATTCGATGGTTCTCCCATGGCCCAGATACAGCCGCCTCCGCCGGCTCCGGCAAATTTGGCGCCACATCCGGTATCCGTGGCTGACGAAACCAGATCACGGCCCATATCGTCGAGCACTTGGGGTGTCATCTGACAACGGATTGCGGTCTCCAGGTTCAAGGTGGTGACAGCTCGATCGAAGTCTCCTTCCCGCAAAGCGTCTATGAATTCTTTGGTGTTGTCCAGAATGTCCATCCAGGCCCGCCGTGTTTCGCCGGATAGGAATTGCCTTACCCAGGTGCTGTTAATGTTCTTGGACTCATGGGTCACACCGCAATAGGCGACGATTAAATGAGAACCAAAGGCTTTGCATTTCTCATCCGAGAACAAGGTTTCTCCGTGAAATCCGGGGCTCTCGGATTCTCCAATCCAGTGCCAGGCATGAATCCCCCCGAATGCCGCCGCCAGCTGGTCCTGGAGCCCGCAAGGCACCTGGGCAACGGCAGACTCGAGGGCATGGGCCACTCGGACGATGAGGTCCTTTGACATCGGTGGATGGCCGTCCACTTCAGCGGCCTTGGCCAAGGCCCCGATCAGGCCCACAGCGGCAACTGAAGAGCCGCCGAGGGCGCTACGCGGCGGGGAGGCGGACTCTATCTCGATGGCAACGCCTTCCGCCCCGAAGTAGGCGGCCACGGCGAACATCAAACCCAAAGGATGGGTAAATGGGGCCTCATCTGTGCGGAATTCGGATTCCCCCACACCTGCAGATGAAATGCGCACGTACCCCGCCCGGTGGGGAAGCAGGCGGACACGGGTTCTGAGATCCAGGGCGATATTGAACGTCAGGGGTTCGTGTTGCTGAAGTGGCAAATAAAACGTGCCGATGTCCAGAGTGCCGCCCACATCGACCCGGCAAGGGGCACTGGCCTCCACTGTGCACTTCTTGAGTATTCTGTGAAAATCGGTTTTCATGGTGTTTTGTGTTTGGTGTTTGGTATTCGGTTTTCCCGTCGGCCCGTGGGCCCGCTTGTCCTGAGCGAGCGAAGCGGGTCGAAGGGTTAGCCCGTAAGTATGATAGCCGGTGGGGAATGTCACTTGCCGCCTATTGGCGGCGTCATTTTGTCATTCGTTCCGCTCCGCGGAACGTCATTCTTTGTTAATTGTTATACTTTCAGCTTTGAACTTTGAACTTTCAACTGTTTCACCTTTCAACTTTCAGCTTTCGGCTTTCAGCTCGGCATCAATCCAAAATCCGCAATCCAATCCGCCTATACTAAGGCTTTGGCGGACAAGAATCCAAAATCAAGTTATCCAGTATCCAGTATATAGGATCCAGTATCGATGGTTCATTTCCTGATCTGCTGCAAAAACTTCAAACTCCGGGGATCTTTACCGAGATGATAAGGGACAAACGCCTCCAGCATCGTCAGGCTCTCCTTGGCGGCATTGGGTGTGCATCGCACCCGGCCAGCGGTTTTCAGATCATTGTGCTGCATCCATAAAAGCGGTTTGATAGTGCCCATGGAAAGGGAAAGACGCTCTGGCCGATCACTGCCCGGGGCTCGGTAAGTCCCCCGTTGCTCTCGCACACCCGGTGCTTTTCCAGCCTGCCCTTTTGGTCCCGATGATCTGCATGAGGCGCACACCACGCCCCCGCGAGCGATATCGAAGTGCAGTCGGCTTTTCCCGGAGTTGCCGATGGGAGTTTCACAGACACTGCATCGTTCAAGGCTCGGGGCGAGCCCGGCCAGATCGAGAAAGCGTATCTGAAAGAGCACGGACAGTGTATCGGCAGATTGTTCGCCGCGGTCCATTTCAGCCAAAGAGTACGTATACAGCTCAAAAAGAGATGGCTCTTTGACTTCCTCTTCCGTCCACTCGGCAATCAATTGGGCCCAGTAACTGGCGTAAGCCGTCTTTAGTACATTCCCACGAATACTCGAGAACGGATGGACCAGCGACGCTTCTTGGAGTATGGGAAGTCCCCGGCGACGCCCCCGGCCGGAATAAACAATTTCGAGTACGGCAAATGGCTCCAATATTCCGGCAAAGCGTTTCTTGCTCTTCTTCGCCGATTTGGCAATGACCGCAATCTTCCCACGATTCGGTGTGAGAAATGTCAGTATCAGGTCATAGTCCCCATGCTCGATTCGGCGAAGAAGGATAGCAGGGGTCGGGGGAAGGCTCATGAATCAGATCCCGAGAAAGGATGTGGCAATCTGAAAGTAGAAAAACACACTGATTATGTCGATCGCCGTGGTCACAAATGGACCGGTGGCCACAGCCGGATCGATATTGGCACGCGCAAATACCATAGGGACCAGCGATCCCATCAGTGCCGCGATGGCCATGGAACACAACACGGCAAGCCCAACGGAAAACGCCACGACCTGTCGGCCATAGCTGAATTGGGCAACTGAACCGATCAGCAGTCCATAAAGGATCCCCAAAATGAGACCGGTGGTGAACTCTCTGAGGATCACGGACCGAAAATCCTGTATCACAATTCGGCCGGTGGCCAGTCCTCGCACGACAATTGTTGATGACTGGGTGCCGATGTTGCCACCCATACCCATGATGACGGGAATGAACGCCGCCAGGTAGGCCACCTTTACAAGACTGCCTTCATAATGGCCGATAATCAAAAATGCCAACACGCCGCCGAGAGCGCTGGCGAGAAGCCAAGGCATTCGGATTCGGGCGCTGCGAAGGATGGATTTGCTCTCAATAAAGTCTTCTCCGGCACCGGCCATTTTCAGAATGTCCTCGGTGGCCTCCTCGCGGAAAATGTCGATGACATCATCGACAGTAACAATACCGACCAGTCGGTTTGTATCATCCACGACCGGAACGGCAAGGAAGTCATACCGGGCGACGAGTTTGGCCACTTCTTCCTGGTCGACGTGGGTCTGGACAGACATCACATCGGTGGCCATAAAGTCTTTCAGTTGGGTATCTGGCTTTACGACAACCAGTTGACGCAAGGAACTGACACCGACCAATTTTCCGTATTCATCCACCACATAAAGATAAAACGGCATCTCAACGTCTTGATAATCCGTCTGGAGCAAGGTAATCGCCTCGGCAGCGGTCATGTCCTCCCGAAGGGCGATGAAATCAGGGACCATGATACCGCCCGCGGTATCATCGTCGTATCCGAGAAGATCTTCGACTTCTTCCGATCCCTCTTTGTTCATCTTCTCCAGGATCGTGTCCGCCGTTTCCTCGGGCAGCCGTCCAATCAGGTCGGCCGCATCGTCTTTCGGCATACTTTCGAGAATCTCAACGATGTCCTCGACCGCCATGGCCTGTGTCAACGTCAGCAGCGTATCCTGGTCAAGATCTTCCAGGATGACCCCTTTCGTCTCGACATCCTCGATCACGGCGAAGAGTTTTCGCTGTTCGTTAAACGTGAGAACCCGAAATACAGCCGCCAGGTCCGCCGCATGGGTCTTGTTGACTATTTTGCGAAGGTGACTGATCGCGCCGCGTCTCAACAGCCGCTTGATGCTCTCATTCAGTATGTTTCGATCCGGTTGCATGGTCTATTCTCTATCAAGGGAGAAATGATCGGCCTGTTCGGAGCATGCTCTGAGCCAGTGTCCCAGACAAATTTAGAGGTTTTGAAATAACTTCTACTGGAAAGATCTCATGAAATGTCAGGATTCAGGGGAGTTCCATGGTCCTCACCTGCCCGCTCTTTCCCCTAATGGTTACCGGCTCTCCATTCAAATCCATTTCCACCCCACCGGCATTGCCTATGAGCAGACTGTATCCCTGAACAGCCGTCAGGGCGAGTCGATCTCCGGGACCAAGGATATATTCTGAAGGTGCGTTATCGTCGATAATGACCTTCAGCCACGTTTCCTCATTGGCCCGGATATTCAACAAGAACGGCTTTGCCGTTTCCACCGACTCTATGAGGGGAGTCTCCGTTACTCGAGCCATCTCCTGAGTTGGTGGTTCCGTCGAAGTCGAAGTCGATGACGGTTCGGCTGCCGACTCCGATGATTCCGGTTCGGAGGCAGATCCATCAGAAGATGGGGTCTTCTCACTGATGATCGCTTCGGTCGCCACCTTCTCCGGAGCAGCAGGTGCCTCCGGTGACGTGTCGCGGAATAAGGACGTCATAAAAATCGAGAGGGTCATCAATCCGACGATTATACCCAGAGACATGAGCAGATGGGGCCAAAATCGCTTGGAATAACGTGTCAGGTCGGCTTCCGAACGCGTGCTCCGTTGATGGACCCTAAGGCTGTCGATGTAAGATTGGACCGCCCGGTCCCCATCCGCGCCAACGACTTTGGCGTATGCGCGGATAAACCCCTTGACAAACACTTCGGCCGGAAGACCGGCGACATCCTCGCTCTCGATTTGTTGCAGCGTATCTACTCCAATTCGGGTTTCCCAGGATACCTGTTCAAGGCTGATCCCTTTCTCACTTCGTACGGATCGCAGGTATCTCCCAAAGGATTTCGGATGATCATTTTCACCCATGACTTATTCCTTAAACGTCGACTGTGTTGCCATGACATGTAATCTTTCGAACCGCCTTCGGTTCAGTCCGGACATTGCACCAAAAGGAGAAGTTCATGCAATTTTCGGGTTAGCGCACTATTTTTATATGAGATCGTTTGCGCAAATCTTCGAGCCATGCACTGAATTTGCTGTTTAATCTTTCTTCATAAAGCTTCTGTTCGATTTCCTTGGATACCGATTCGAGAGGACGTGCCGAATCGGTGATTACCTTTTCGACATAGAAAATCTGGTAACCCTGATCCGTGTCGAGTATCGGTGTAAAATTATTGGCTTCAAGATTTTCTATAGCTTCCTGCAACGCCGGGGCCATGTCGTCGAGTTTGAAAAGGCCAAGGTCCCCCCCCTCTGATGCCAGCGACGATTCCGAATAACGGCGCGCCATTTCAGCAAAGTCTGCCCCGGATTCAAGCTGGGCATAAATCCCTTCCATTTTCTTCCTCACAGCACGTTTTTCATTTTCACTCGCATAGGACGAGACGCGCAGAATAATATTTCGAAGATGATACTCTTTAAGGCCGCCGAAGATCTCCGGATGGTTATCGTAGTACTCTTTAATATCCTTCTCTGTAATGACGATTCTGGATTTCACCTCATAATCCACCAGCCGCGTACGAAGCAGCTGATGTTTCATCTGATTTCGAAAATCCTCCATCGTCAAATCTTCCAAGGCAAGGCCGTTTCTCAGATCTTCATCGGTGACACCACGCCGCTCCTTCAGCCGTTCGATGGCACGATCGATTTCCTGGTCGGTGATGGTCAGACCCTGTTTCTCTACCTGCTGATCGGTCAGTTTCTGATCGATCAGCTTCTTAATGACATCCTCACGGATCTGAAAAATCATCTTCCTCTGCTGATCTTCCGGGTATCCCATTGCCCGAACTTTTTCTTCGTAAGGAAACAGCAGAAGGTTTACATCGGACAGCAGAATAATATCGTCGTTGACGACCACCACAATGCGGTCGACCACTTCCGCCGCGTAACTCGGGACCGTGCACATCAGCCCAATGACCAACCAAAAGCACGCCAGTATCGCGTATGAGAACTGCGAGAAACACCCAGGCCACCGTCTTCTCCGTTGATGTGGACCGGATGTTTCAGAATCGAACCCACTATCCGGACCCGATGATGCGCTGCCACTTCCGGGTATTGATTTCAACGGGATATGTTGCATGAAGCTCATGGACATACGCTTCATAAGCCTCCTCGGCTTTTTGTCGTCTCAGATTTCGTATAATTGTTTCATCCACCGCTGTCGTCGCCCCTTCCGGTTTTGTACCTTCCAGTTCGTTCCGGTGAGTCCGGTAATATGCTTCGATCTCATCGGTGGTAATGACAATGTTGCTCACCAGGTCACGGCTGACAACCTTCTCGATCATCAACCGTGTTTTTAATCCATCTTCCCATGCGGGATAGGAAACCGCCTGCTCAAGCAACGTTTCTTTAAACGTACCGTCGGGGAAATCTCTTTTTACCTCTTTGATAGCCTTGTCAAGATCGGCGGGACTGACGGTGATATTCAGGTCCTTTGCCCGTTCTTCGAAAACCGTCCTTTCAACAAGTTCCCGGAGTACGCGCTTTTGCAGGGCCCTTAATACTTCCTGATCCTGAAGCGCGCTGTGGGAATAGGCCGCCTTGGCCAGTTCAACGGCCCGCTGGAACTCAATGACCGTCACCACATTGTCCCGTACCCGAATCAAGAACTCATCGCGGGATTGCGGTTCCGCGTTTCCACATGCCAGCATCGCCGCGGGCATCATCAGCACGCAGAGCACCATGGCAAACCGCCCTAATTTCTCGATGGAGATCTGCACTGGCTATCCTCGATACCTTTGGGATTTAAATCTATTTTCAGCGAGTCTCGGCCGAAAAATCAATGATTTCTACATGTTAAATTTAAAAATTAACATGTTGATCGATTTGTTTCAAGATATTTTTCACCCGTGAAATGGGCCTTCCGGCCTCCTCCCGGGTGAGCCGAACCTTTATAACGGAATCGGGTGTCAATTGAAACCGATCCGGAAATTCCTGCACCAATTCAATGAGTCCCGAAGGCTGTTCCACATGGGCGTCGGAAAAATGCAGATGAACCTGGGGTCCGGTCACATCCAATCGCTTTACTCCACATCGTCGGGCATACATCTTGAGTAAAATCTTCATCAGCAAATTTTCCGCCTCCTGAGGGAGGGGGCCAAACCGGTCAAGGAGTTCATCTTTGAAATCAGTCAGTTCCCGTACCTGCCCCAGGCGGGATAGCCGCCGGTATGCCGTCAGGCGTTGATCGATATCGCTGATATAGGCTTCCGGGATGTAAGCGGCGATCGGCAAACGGATCTCGGGATCCAGAGGCTCCTGTACAGGCTCCCCTTTCATCTTCACAATTGCATCTTCCATGAGCTTCAGAAACATATCATACCCGACTGCAGAAATATGACCTGATTGTGAGGCACCGAGAATTGTGCCGCCGCCCCGAATTTTCAGATCATTCATGGCGATCTGAAAGCCGGAGCCAAGATCGCTGTGCTCCATCAGCACTTTTAGCCGTTTAAGTGCATCCCGGCCCAATGTGCTCTCCGGCGGTATAAATAGGTAAGCATAGGCTTGGGCTTCGGATCGCCCGACCCGTCCTCTGAGCTGATACATTTGAGCCAGCCCGAACCGGTCCGCACGATTTACCAGGATCGTATTGGCAGACGGGATATCAAGGCCGGATTCCACAATGGTGGTACATACCAGCATATCGATCTCTTTGTTCACGAACCGGAGCATGACTTCTTCGAGAACATCTTCGCTCAGACGGCCGTGGGCCACCTCCAGACGCACCTGAGGCACCAGGGTCTGCAGCTTAGCGGCAATTCGGTCAATGCTGGCAATGTTATTATGGATAAAAAAGATCTGTCCCTTCCGGGCCAGTTCTTTGTGTATGGCCTCTCGGATCACCGTTTCATTAAATTCCGACAGGTAGGTAATAATCGGCTGTCGATCCTCAGGCGGTGTGCCGATAATACTGATGTCTCGAACACCCATCAACGACAGATGAAGGGTCCGTGGAATCGGTGTGGCGGTCAGGGTCAGCACGTCAACAATGCTGCGCAGGGCTTTCAACTTTTCCTTGTGTTTGACGCCGAACCGTTGTTCTTCATCCAAGATTAAGAGACCCAGGTCGTGAAATCCGACATCCCGCTGCAGCAGCCGATGGGTACCGATCACGATATCGAATTTCCCCTCTTTTACCTCTCCGATGATCTGACGCTGCTGGCTCAATGATCGGAATCGACTCAGACAGGCGATCTTCACCGGATAGCGTGAAAACCGGCGGGAAAAAGTTTCATAATGCTGTTCCGCAAGCACTGTGGTTGGCACCAACACGGCCACCTGCTTTCCATTGAACACGGCAACAAAGGATGCTCTCAACGCAACCTCGGTTTTGCCGTATCCGACATCACCGCAAATGAGCCGATCCATTGGAGTGGAGGCCATCATATCCTGAAACACATCTTCGATCGCTCGCCGTTGATCGGAGGTCTCCTCGTAGGCAAATCCAGCCTCAAAATCTTGCAGCAAATGGTCTGTTGTGGAAAAGACAAAACCTTTCCGGACTTTGCGAGCGGCATAAATCTTCAGCAACTTTCCGGCGATTTTCTCCGCAGAACGCTTCACTCGATCTTTGGTTCTTTCCCAGGCACGGCCGCCCATTTTATCCAGTTGGGGGACCACACCGTCGACACCCATGTACTTACGAATCATCGCCATGCGGTCCACCGGGAGATACAGTTTGTCGTCTTCTCTGTAAAGGATCAGAAGGAAGTCATTGTTAATGCCGTTTAACTGAAGCTTGACTAGGCCTTCATAGCGACCGATGCCGTGTTCCTCGTGTACGACAAGATCTCCTGAGGACAGGTCCTCGAATGTCACCAGGTCGGCTCGGGGGGATCTCCGCCGAACGGTTCGGCGACGCGGTTTTGCGCCGAAGATGTCGTTCTCCGTTGCAATGGCCAAGGACTCCTCCGCCCAAACGAACCCGGTAGTCATCCGGCCTAGACAGATAAAGCAGATGCCTCGGGTTGCCCGGTCTGCAGGGAAGTCTTCTAGGACTTCAGGATGCAGATGGTAAGGCCTTAGAAGAGATACGACACGATCCGCCCGACTGCGTGACCCGCATACCAGAAGTACCGTATTGCCGGCTTCCTGATGTTCCCGAATCCATTCCTGGAGAGGAAGCAGCATGTTTTCGCCGGCTCCCTGACGTTGCAGTTCGTGCCTGAGATCGGAATTGTCCGAAACGGAAACGGAAAGGGATCGACGAGTTGTGGCCCCTTCCGGGATGTCATCGATGGGCAACAATTTAAGGCGCAGATTCTGCCGGAAGGAAAGCGTCTCCTGGATCTCCGACCAGCCCTGATAGAGAGATTCGGGGGGGACGCAGAGTCTTTGCTCATCCATCGCACTCTGGTAGCTGTCAGCGATTTGCTCGGACACCTCCGCGGCGGCCTTCTCAAGTGCAGCCGGTTCCAACTGAACGATGAGAGCGTCCCGGGGCACATATGAGAATAAGGTATCGAGCTGAGGATAGATCAGTGGAAGGAGGCTTTCTGCCCCTGGAAAACTCCGTTCGTGTTTGACCTGGTCCACAAATTCGCGGACTCGGGTAACAGGCAGGTTTAGCTCAGACGCTCGACTCCTTATGCGGGCAATCAGCGGATTCACATCTTCCTCTTGGATGATCGCCTCTCTTGCCGGAAGGATAATGGCTTCATCCAGGGCCCCCCGGGACCGCTGGCTGGATGCGGAAAAGAAGCGGATCGACTCCACACAGTCGCCAAACTGTTCGATGCGGATCGGATCCGGGTACCCTGGGGTGAAAACGTCCAGGACACCGCCCCGGAGACAAAAATCGCCGGGCTCTTCCACGATCGTAACCGGTTCGTAGCCTCCGGAGTCCAGACGTGCCACCAACTGATTGCGGTCGATATCCTCTCCGACCATCACCAGATCCGCAAAAGCGGTTAGCTCTGATCTGGGGACGACGTGTTGCATCACAGCCGACACGGTGGTCACCAGGATTGTCGGAATGGAATTTTCCACGAGCGAAAACAATGTCTCTATTCGGTGGGCGGCTGTTTCACTGTGGTAGGATAGAAGTTTAAAGGGAAGAATGTTGTACGGGGGAAAATAGAGAATATTTAGCTTTCCGGCTCCGGCAAAAAAATTCAGATCGCTAATGAAGCGTTGGGCATCCTCCGTGGAGGCCGTCAGAACCGACAGAGTCCGTTGGGTGATCCAGTGTAACCGCAATACAAGATAGGCCCGTTCCGCTCCGGAAAGTCCGGTCATATCAAGATCCATCAATCCTGACTGAAGCGCGTCGGCAAGCTGAGCGCTAATAGATTTTTCTTGATTTCGATCCATAAAAACAGTAGTGAAACTGGTTCTGACAAGGTCCCTGACGCTATGCCGGCGTAGCTCAGTTGGTAGAGCAGCTGATTCGTAATCAGCAGGTCCGCAGTTCGAATCTGCGCGTCGGCTCCATCAAATGCAAAGGTTTTCGATACATGGTATCGAAAACCTTTTTCTTTTTCGCAGATATCAGCATAATGCACCGGGTTGAAAAAAACAATCGATCTTCCCCTTTATCCTTTCCCGGGAAGCCCCCTGTCCGCCTTGCGGAGGGTAATAAAGTTTCCGTCCACCAATAATTTCACAAATTGACATACGGGGTGCATTTGCTGTAGGTGAAATAAGTATCCCCACGTATCCACGACATCGTTATAGCACACAAATAGTCTGTAATAACCACGTGGTGCCGAATCAGGCTCTGCCGATGCCCTGATCCATCAGTCGAGACAGGCCATGACCGCCAAATCCGCTCCCCCCAAAACCAGGCGAATGCCGGCGGGCTCGACCGAATCCGTTCCTTACAAAACCCTTGTGGACAGCGCTCCGCTTGGGATTCTGTTTGTCAATCCCCTGGGATGTATTGACACCATCAACGCGAAACTCATCGCGATCCTCGGTCTGAATCCCGATGACACGTTTCTGGCCGAAAATATATTCTCGGTTCCGGCGCTGGCCGACTCCGGCATCGCCGCCGCTGTTCAACAGTGCCTGGACTGTCTGGAACCGGCATGCCTCGAGCGACGCTTTGAAACCGCCTGCCCTGAGACAGTTCACTTGAGATGTCATCTGACACCTGTTTTCGACACGAACAATCACCCGTGCGGCGTCCAGGCCATTGTGGAAGATATCTCCGAGTCTAAACGCATCGATCATCCCATCCGGCGAGCATCTGCAATTGAAGAGATCGGCACTCTCGCCGGAGGTATTGCCCATGATTTCAACAATATGCTTTGGATGATTCTCGGCAACACCGAGCTGGCCGCTGCAGAAATCCCTCCCGGTCATTCCGCCCGATATAACCTGGAACAGGTGGAAGACGCGTGCCGTCGTGCCCAGGAATTGGTCATGCAGATACTTCGATTCAGCCGCGACACCGAGCATGATCGCATACCGGTCAAGGTGAGCGCAGTGGTCGAGCAATCGCTTCGGCATCTGGAACCATCAATCTCAAAAGGGATTGAAATCCATCAACATATTTCGACCAGCGACGATACCATTTTGGCCGACATCACCAAAATCAATCAGCTGGTGAACCATCTGTTGACGAATGCCACATATGCTATGGGGCAGACCGGGGGCGTATTGGAGATTAGTGTCGAAGACGTCGTCCTTGGAGATGAAGAAGTTCTGCCACACGGAAATCTGGTACCGGGGAAATACGTCATTCTGACGGTGATGGACACAGGACCCGGCATTGCTCCGGAAATTTCCCATCGCATTTTCGACCCTTTCTTTTCGACAAAATCCCCTACTCAGCATAGCGGCATGGGGCTTGCCATCGTCAACTCTATCGTCAACTCCCATGGGGGAACCCTCACCGTGCAAAGCGAGCCCGGAAAAGGCGCCATCTTCCATGTCATCCTGCCCACCATCGAGGCCGAGCCGACCCCGGTAAAATACACAGCTCCGCCCGTATCCGACAGAAACAATCTTGACTAAACATTTATTTCATTATATTTTAAACATTTACAGATCTTATCGAAACCTAGGAAAATCCGGTTCAGGAGGGCATGCATGGACGATCGGGAAGATCAGAATCTCAAGTTGGAGCTTGATGAAATAATGAAGCGGGTCGACGCGATTATGGAGAAAGTTGCCGGTTTGTATCCGGACAGTGCAGAGTCAGCCGGACAAAAAGAGGATTAATCAAAACGGATGGACGGTTTCGACCTTCCGATCCCTTCCCCTGCTTATACGATAGACACAGCCCGTGAAAAGATCTCATGGAAACGACGAGGAGGCCGCATGGCGTTGACTAAGAACGATATGATTAAAAAAACCAATGACTTGGGGTTCACCAAGAAGAAGTCGGTCGAGGCCATCGAAGCGCTACTCCAGATCATCAAGGGGAGTCTTTCCCAGGGCGATGAAGTTCTGATTTCCGGATTTGGAAAGTTCTGTATAAAGCATAAAAAACCGCGAAGAGGTCGCAATCCCGCCACCGGAGACGATCTGCTTCTACGTGAACGCACGGTCATTACCTTCAAATGCTCAGGGAAGCTCAGAGATAAGATCAATCCAACCTTCTGATGGCCCGTAAGCAGTAGCGAAGGCCTCACCATTGGCTCCTACCTGACCATCAATAGTGTCGAGGTCTAAACTCGAATATCGAAACAAACACAAAAATTCGAATGATCGAATTCCCAATCTGTTTGGATTTTTGGTTATTTGGATTTGAAACTTTGTTTCGAATTTCGGATTTCGTGCTTCGATATTATAGGTTTTAGCCCATCAACGCGTTCGTGTATCGTCCATTAGATTCCTAGCCCATGTCCGGGAGGAGCTACTATCCTAAACGGGGGTGAGCCATACCGACTGATATGGGCCGAGGCGAATCGGGGAAGTGCCCATCTCCCTGCCAGCAATCAAATCAACCAACGGATCTGAACCTGTCGGTTCAGACAGCGCAACGTCGACATGTTTCGGAGTGACATTGGTCATTGCATAAATCGTCTGCTCGGGACAGCTGCGCGTGAGAGCGAACACTCGAGGGTCCAATTCGATTACCTTACAGCGGGCATTGGGGTGAAATGCCGGTTGGCGCCGCCGAAGACGAATGCATCGTGTATAGGGATAAAAAATTTGATGACGAAGGCTGCCCGGATCCTCCAGCTGTGTGATGATATCGTTAACCATGGGCTTTTCCCGGTTGATGGTTCTGGCTCTGCCGGTTGACGCCACTCCTTCTGTCCAGTTTCTGGATCCCAGGACACTGTGAATGTATATTCCCGGCACTCCGGGCATGGAGAGCTGAATGGTTTGGGAGGCCAGGAATCGTTCTGCGTGGAGGGGGTCGCCGTCGGCCATCCGATGATCATAGAGCGCGTCCACATACGTTACATTCAGCTCGTAGGGGCTTTCCGATCCGTCCGGATTGCGCTTGTAGGAAATCAGACCCCCGTTCTCCAGGACATGGCTCGCCAGCCGGTCAAGTGATTCATCGGGAAGAATCCCCTCCAGGGGCCGGACACCGATGCCGTCGTGGGACGCTGTAAAATTAAAGAATGTAGTCGTTGCGGTCCCCTGTTCCAGACCGGCCGCCCACCGGGTCAGGTCGGAAGAATCCTGGGTTAAAAAGGTATGCAGCAGCAAGGGAGGCAACGTGAAATTATACACCATCTGGGCCTCGTTATGGCCATCCCCGAAGTAGCTGATGTTCTCCGAATGGGGTACGTTGGTTTCGGTGATCAGCCTTACCCCGGGTGCCACCCGGTCCAATATTTTTCGGAACAGTTTCACCATGGCATGGGTCTTTTCCAGATGGATGCAAGAGGTGCCGAGTTCCTTCCACAAATAGGCCACGGCATCAAGGCGAAGCATGGTTGCCCCTTGTTCCACGTAAAACAATAACACCCGTACCATGTGTTCCAAGACATCGAGGCTTTTATAGTTGAGATCGATCTGGTCGGCGCTGAACGTGGTCCAGACATGAACGGGTGGTCCATCGATTTTCTGAAATTCCGTGAGCAGGGGCAGCGCCCTGGGTCGAACGACAATGGACAGGTCGGCGTCCGGATCGACCTCGATTGCCAACTGTCGGTATCCGGAGATCCCGGCAAGGTAGTTCTGAAACCATTCGCTTTGGGCGGAGATGTGATTCAAGACATAATCGAACATCAACTCATAGTGTTCCTTCAGATCGGAAATACCCTTCCAGGTGCCGATCTCTGGATCTACCTTGCAGAAATCGATCACGGAAAACCCATCGTCAGATGAATATGGATAAAACGGCAGAAGATGGATTGCGGAAAACACATCCTCGAGGTGTGTTTCGACAAAGCGCTTCAATGTGGCCAGGGGGGGGGCACCCATTTGCCGGATGGAATCGCCATAGGTGATCAAGATGACGTCCGATTCTGAGAAGAAACCGCTATCAATATCGGAAACCGGTTTTATTGGAAATGCATCCAGGAGCCTCAAAACACGCTCAGCCGCTCGGCCCCCTTCCCGATCTCCATAAATTAGGACCAACAGATTCCGTATGTCGCTGTCGTGGATCATCGCGTGCTCCTTTTATTCCCCGGGTGAACGCCAACGATTTCCACTATAGCAGGATCCCGGAAGGGGCGACAAGGATTCGCTCCGGGCAAGAAAATATTGCGCCATCCGTGATTTTGTGCTAGGGCTGTTGGACTTTATGCCCGGACATTTCAACTATTTGAGACGAGCCTGACGTTTTCGGGTTAATTTGGAGGATCGATTGATGAAAGCAATCATCACCGGCGTCGGTCATTACTTGCCGGAACAGCGACTGACCAATACGGATTTAGAAAAGATGGTGGACACCAGTGACGAATGGATCACAAGCCGTACAGGTATAAAAGAGCGCCGAATTCTCGACAAGGAAAAAGGGACTTCTTACATGGCCATTAAGGCGGCGGAACGGGCCCTGACCCATCGGGGCATTTCCCCGGAAGAGATCGATGTGCTCCTCACGGCCACGGTCACCCCGGACACGCCGGTACCGAATATGGGCGCCGTCGTCCAACGGGAGATCGGTGCCACCAACTGCTGGGGCTATGATCTCAACGGTGGATGCACGGGCTTTCTCTTCGCTTTTGCCACCGCTGCTCAGTTTATCGAGTCCGGCAGGTTCAAGAAAATCATGGTCATTGGGGCCGACAAGATGAGCGCCATCATTGACTATAAAGACCGAAACACCTGCATCCTTTTTGGAGACGGCGCCGGCGCCGTCTTAGTGGAGCCCACCGAAGAGGACGACTCGGGGGTGAAGGACTTTATTCTCCACCTGGACGGGGTCGGAGAAGATTATCTGTATATGACCGGCGGCGGCAGCCGGTACCCGGCGTCATTGAATACGGTCAACGACAAGCTGCACTACCTCTATCAGGATGGCCGCACCGTGTATAAACATGCGGTCAACGGGATGTCCGACGTTACCCTTCGTGTTTTGGAAAGAAATGGGCTAAGCGGTGACGATGTCGACATGTTTATCCCCCACCAGGCCAACTACCGCATCATTGACGCGGTGGCCAAAAAGGTCGGCCTTTCGGAAGACAAGGTCATGATCAATGTCCATAAATACGGCAACACCACCGCCGGAACCATTCCCATCGCGTTGTCCGAGGCATATGAGCAACAGCGGATAAAAAATGGCGACTGGATTGTCATGGCCGCTTTTGGGGCCGGGTTTACATGGGGCAGCGCGCTGCTAAAATGGGCCATCAACTGAGCTCGCCGTCCATTCCCCTGACCACCCCTCACCGTATCGCGTCCAATCTGTCAAAAACCCCAACAATTTGATATAATTCATTCCATCTGGTGTGATCCTCATCTTCAATCGGCTGGAGGCGGATGGTGGTACGGGTGTTCAGCAGAATCGGTCGAATGGTTGTCCTGCTGGCTGTTCTCAGCCTGTCGCCGTTTATGGAAAGCCTCGCCGCAGCAGCCATGGATCAATCCCCACAGACCTTCGAGCCCGCGATCCGTTCCATCTTCAATAAACTGGTCGATGAGGTCCGGAAAGATCTCGGCAGCACCAGCGGCCCGGAAGAGATGGTCATCGTCTTGGACCTTTTTTGGGATGAAGACACCGGGGAAATACCCGTCGTCAGTCAGCGGATCCAATCGGTGATGCTTGACGAGGCGACCCGCCGGTTCTTCGACTTTCGTGTGGCTCGATTAACGCTGGAAGAATCCCAAAATGCCGATTACATGATTAGCGGATCGATCCATTTGGGGGCCACCGAAGCCGGGGATATCATTATTTATCGTGTTTCGGCAGAGGTCATTGACGCCTGGAACATGAACACGATTGGAACTGCCCGAAGGTGGGTTTCTGATCCGGATCTCGATTATACCCCGATGGCACTGTACCATGACAATCCCTTCTATGACCCTGCCTATATCCAGCGAAAAGAAGTCACGGGAAATGTCGGTGACGTCGGGTTGAGCTCTTATCGAATCTACTCGATGGAGACCCTCGCGTTGCTTCGGGATGCAACCGCGGCCTATGAGCGCAAGAACTATCAAAACGCCCACGCCCTGTTCTCCAAGGCGGCGGCTCAGTCGGACGGCCAAACCCTCTTGATTTTAACCGGGCTGTATCTCACAAACCTTCGCCTGGGCCGTTTAACCGAAGCAGATAGCACGTTTACCCGGATCATCGACATCGGTGTGAAAAGATACGGTAAGATTACTGTCCGGTTCTTGTTTCGGAAGAATTCTGTGGATTTCTGGGAAAGCGATGCGGCAACAGCGCGCTACGGGGCTTGGCTCGGCCGTATCGGTGAATATTTCTATAAAAGAGAGGATTGCCTTCGCATTGTCGGCCATTCCAGCAATTCAGGGCCAGAACCCTGGAACGAGCACCTGTCAGACCTTCGCGCAGAAAAAATCCAGTATCTTCTGAGAGGCAGCCTTCCCGGTGTCAAAAAACGAACATTGGCAACCGGCATGGGATCCAAAGAAAATGTGGTAGGAATCGGCACCGACGACGAACGGGACGCCCTGGACCGGCGGGTCGAAATTATCCCAGTGCCCTGCGATAAGATGGGAACGGGCGAATAGGATCCAAGGATTCAAGGGTTCAAGGATCCAAGTGAAGGGCTCGTAAACTTTGTGAAAACATGTTATCCCTTGACCCCCCGAACCCTGTTCTCCAGCAACGTTCAAGAAAATCCGGAAAGATATTCTAACAGATATGGAAAAGATTAAGAAGGCTGCAGTCTAACCCACTGCTCTCGCCGCCATAGAGTAGTTCGCCCTCCTGGGAGAGGCGGACGCCGTGAACACCGCGTCAGCCCTTTCTTGCAACGAAGCAAAATACTCTTCCTTGAGAGAATCGATTAGCTCTTTTACCGAAATGATCTCTTCGATCCGGTACGCATTTTTCCCGGCAAAGGCGAATCCTCGGTTGAATTTACCCTTACGCGCATTTCCAAGGGCAATGGCGATGCAGTAGGGACTGGTTTCCCGATTGCAGGTCTTGATACAGTGATACGGGCACTTGAACGGTTTTCGTTTTCCCTCGCGGACTTCCTCCAGAAATGAATTCTGAACAGCCCTTCCCGGAAGGCCCACCGGACTTTTAATGATGGCCATATCCTCTTTTGTGGAGTCCACGTAAACTTGTTTGAATGCCTCATCAGCATCGCATTCATGGGTGGCCACAAAACGGGTCCCCATCTGCACCCCTGCCGCACCCAGTTCAAGGAACCGGCGGATATCCTGGCCGGTATATACACCGCCGGCCGAAATGACTGGGATCCGGGTCGATTTTTCGTTTTCAAAGGGCTCTACGGCATCAATGACATCCGAAACCAGATGCTCCAGTGAAAACGCCGGGTCTTCGATCTGTTCCGATTTGAATCCGATATGCCCCCCGGCTTTGGGACCTTCAACGACGAATCCATCGGGAAGATAATCAAACCGGGATAGCCATTTTTTGCACAGGAGCATCGCCGCCCGCCCTGACGACACGATTGGTACCAGGCTGGTCTGAGAGCCGTTGGTAAGATAGCCGGGAAGATCAAGGGGCAGACCGGCCCCGGCAAAAATAATATCGACACCCTCGTCAATGGAGGTGCGTACCATATCGCCAAAATTGGTCAGCGCTACCATGATGTTGACGCCAAGAACACCCCGGGTCATTTTTTCCCGTGCCTTGCGAATTTCCCGTTTTAACACCCGGATGTTGGCCCGGTTCGGATCTGTTGCGATATCCGGCTCATGGATACCCGGCATGGCCGCCGCAATAACTCCGACGCCGCCTTCATTGGCTACGGCAGAAGACAGACCGGAAAGGGATATCCCGACGCCCATGCCCCCCTGGATGATTGGTAATGTACTGACGTGATTGCCTATTTTTAATTTTGGCATATTCATTAGGACTCGCCTCCAACTCCTTATCTGGATCTTTGCCCGATCGCCGCGGGGATGATTCACAGCCGCACGACCCAGGGCTGGATAAAATCGTGACATGGTACAAAAGAAGCCCACCTGATACAGGCGAGCAACTGGCATAAGTTTAGGAGATATAGAGAATCGAGACAAGCCTATCTGGTTGTTTTACATAAGTTTTACAAATAATGAGATCTCGCTATCGGTATCGGATTCGGTATGGCATCGACTGTGAAGTTGACCATTCCGTCTCGATTCCGATTCCGATAGCGATTTCGACGCCGGACATGATCAGGCCTAGATTCCCCGTGTTCTATATCCGTTGCCACACAAAGAAGGGATTAGGGAGGTGGGGAGTCATCAAACATATACCCGACAGATCGGATACTCTTGAAATATTTAGGGTTTTTTGGATCCGTTTCGAAATATTTTCTCAGCCGTACGACAAAATTGTCCACCGTCCGACTGGTTACCCGCCGTGTATATCCCCAGCCGACCTCCAGTAAATTGGCCCGGGAAAGCGGTTTGCCACGATTTGCAATAAAGAGTTTCAGGAGACGGATTTCCTGCTCTGTCAGGTCGACTTCACCCTGCCGGCAAACAGCGGTCCCTGTTTCAAAATGAATCGTGTTCTCTCCAAAAGTAAAAGTGGGCACATCCATCTCGATCACGGCGTTACCGCGGGTTCCCCAGTCCGCGCGTTTTAGCAGCCGGTCTACCCGAAGCAGGAATTCCTCAAGGTTAAATGGCTTGGCCAGGTAATCATCCACACCGAAAGACAGGCCTTTGATGATGTCATCGGACGCGGCCTTGGCCGAAAGAATTAAAATGGGTACCCGTTCATCCTCGAGGCGAATGGCCTGGAGGATCGACAACCCATCGATCCCAGGCAGCATGATATCCAGAACCACGAGGTCCGGACGCACCTTCTTCCAGACCTGAAGCCCCGTGGGACCGTCATGGGCGCTAACGGTCTCATGCCCCTGGAGGCTCAGATTCAGCGACAACCCCTCTGCAATATGTGCATCGTCTTCGATGATGAGAATGCATTTCTTCTGGTTTTTCGCCATCGTGCCCATCCGTTATGCGGGAGTAAATCCTGGCAATTTTAGGGTAAATACGGATCCTTTGCCCTTCCCCCCGCTGGTGGCCGTCACTCTCCACTTGTGAATATGGGCAATGGTCCGCACCAGGTATAGGCCAAGCCCGCTCCCTTTTGCACTCATGGTGTCCACTTCGCCGACCTGGTAAAATTTTCTGAAAATTTTCCGCATCTCTTTTCTGTCAAATCCAATCCCGTTGTCCTCAAAGCAGATCTGGAAATGCCGCTTTCCAGGTTTGAACCGGATGTCGATCTCGGGAGGGTTTGAATCATTGTACTTTATGGCATTGGTCATCAGATTCATCAACAGCATCTCAATCAACGGCAGGTTCACCCGGTATTTGGGAAGTCTCTGGTCCACCTGGTGAACACGGATATTGGCGTTCTGAAACAGATGATCGTTGTCGCTGACAAATCCGTCGATGAGCTCCACCATATCCACCGGAACGAACTCCTGCTCATAGCTTTTACTTTCGATTCTGGCCAGATTGAGGATGCGGTTGATGTTATCCGACAGCCGGCTGACGTCCGCAATCATATACTGAATGTATTTGAGTTGATCGCCCCTGGGCAGTTCGTGCTTTGAAAAGGTTTGCAAATACAGCTGCAGCGATGTCACCGGAGTTTTGAGCTCATGGGTGAAGTTGTTGATGAAATTGGTTTGCAACCGATACAGCTGAAAGGATTTTTGACCATACACAAAAATGCTGAAGATTCCCATCAGGATCGCTCCCACCAGCAACGAGAGGACCATGATCACCACCCAGGTTTCGGCGGCCATGAACTGGGCCGCATCCAGGTTGAATCGATCCACCACGGCCCGCAGCCCGACACTGGCCTCCATATACCAGTAGATATAGAGAAACAGGGATGTCCCAAGGGCGGCAATGGACAGGATGAAGATCAAAATCGGATGGAGAAACCAGCGGGTCACTTTCATGATAAAAGGACTGTAATCGGTTAAGGCCAGATGGCGGTTTGATTGCTATAGCAGGTCTTTAGTCGTTTGGAAATCTTATCACAACGGAGTATTGGAGTGTTGGAGTATCGGAGTATTGCAAAATCGGCAGATGGGTCGGTACTCCATCACTCCACCCCTCCAGCGTCCCTCTTCACCATATCCAGTATCCAGTATCCAGTATCTCTCATTTCATCTCCAGTTCCCAACATCGGATTCCGATCCGAAAAGGTGACAAATTAGTCGGGCTATAAATCGATTCCGTATGCTTTGATTTTCGTCAACAAACTCGGATGACTGATTTCCAACAACTTCGAGGCCTGGGTCCGGTTCCCGCTGGTGGCGGTCAAGGCCCGTACAATCAACTGCTTTTCAAGTGATTTCTGAGCCGTTTTTAACGAAAAGCCATCAAACACCGTATCCAACGTGTCGGTATCAGAGGGGGTTCCCAGATCAGGAGGGAAATGATCTATTGTCAAAATCGGCTCTTCAGCCAATACCACCGCCCGTTCCAACACATTTTCCAGCTCGCGAACGTTTCCCGGCCATGCGTGCTGTTGCAGAAGCTTCATCGCGGCCGGTGCGATCCCTTTGGTATCCTTCGAAAATTTCTCGTTAAAAATATTGATGAAATGCTGACATAGCAGCGGAATGTCCTCTGACCAGTCTCGCAGTGGCGGCACCTCGATGTGCACCACATTCAATCGATAGAACAGATCCTCCCGGAAATTCCCATTGGCGACCTCTTCTTCGAGATGCCTGGCGGTGGCGGCGAGGACCCGGACATCGATTGTGCGGGTTTTAGAGTCGCCCACCGGCCGAATTTCGTTCTCCTGGAGTACCCTCAGGAGTTTTACCTGGAGGGACAGGGGCAGTTCGCCGATTTCATCCAGAAAGATGGTGCCGCCGAGGGCCTCTTCGAACAATCCCTTTTTATTTCGATCGGCGCCTGTAAAAGCGCCCTTTTTGTGCCCGAAGAGCTCACTTTCCAACAAATTTTCAGGTATCGATCCGCAGTTCACCGGCACCAGGGGGACACGGGCCCGATCTCCTTTGTCATGGATGCCGCGAGCGATCAGCTCCTTTCCGGTACCGCTCTCCCCGGTAATCAAGACGGTCGTGTTGTAGGCGGCGACCTTTTCGGCCAGACGAAACACCCCTTGCATCACCGGGCTCCGCCCCACCATATTTCCGAAGCTGTAGCCCTCCTGTATCCGGCGTATCCGTTCCTTTAACCACCGGTTTTCCCGTTTGAGACTTTCCCGTTCCTCGGCTTTTCGAAGGGTCAGCAATACCTCGTCCGGCTTGAATGGCTTAGAAATGAAATCGTAGGCACCTTCTTTCATCGCCTCCACCGCCGTATCGATGGTGCCGAAAGCAGACATCATAATGACAGTCGATTCCCAGAGTTTATCTCTTGCCGTTGACAGAAACTCCATGCCGGTCATACCCGGCATTTTCAGGTCGCAGAGAATAAAATCGTACATGGTCTGATCCACCATGCGCAACGCATCCGACCCGTCAGTGGCCGTATCGACCAGGTACCCTGCCTTTTTCAATATCGTTGACAGCATGTGGCGCATGTTCGCCTCATCGTCAACGATCAGCAGACGTTTCGGTGAAGTCAGGGGAATATCCATGTTTTTTCCAGCCATGGGAAACCTCTTTACATAGATTGTCGGTGTTCTTCGAAATTACGTCGAGAAGAAAGGGTACGATTTCTTTGCCCTGCTCACAGTTTCAAGGGGCCGAGGATCCAAGGGTCCAAGGGGTCAAGTGTTGGATCTTTGGAATTTCCAAAGTACCGTCATCTTACGTGTAATTCCTACCTTGCTGTAAGCTTTTTGTCTGCTTTTTGTGTTTCGCTTGAATCCTTAAACCCTTGAACCCTTGAATCCTGTCATTCATCAATCAACGGTAGAAATATCGTCATGGTGGTGCCTTCATCCTGGCGACTCGCAGCCAGTATCCGTCCACCCAGGCTCTCGACAATCATAAAGCACACGGACAACCCCAACCCTGTCCCTTTACCCGGGGCTTTGGTCGTAAAAAAAGGATCGAAAATGTTGTCCAGATGCTCCTCCGAAATGCCCGGTCCGTTGTCGATGAACATCAGTTTGAGAAATTTCCGGGAATCGTCTTTTCCCGATCCACCCCGATTCTGGGTTTCACTCCGGATGGTCAGGGCACCATCTTGGAAGCCTTCCACTCCGGCAATCGCATCGGCAGCGTTGATAATCAGATTGAGAAATACCTGTCGAAGCTGGTTCGGATCCGCCATTACCCGATCGTTTCCAGCACGTTTATCCAGACTCACGGAGATATTGGCAACTAGTGGCTGGACCTGAGCAACACTGACGAGGTCGTCGAGCACTTCATGCACGGTTACCGCATCCAGCTCGCCGGTAGAAGGGCGCGAAAAATCAAGAAGCTGGCGGAGAATCATGCTGATGCGCTGGATTTCCTTTTCAGCCCTCTGGATATACTCAGATCTTTCCTCATCCGGAAGATCCGATTGCTTCAGCAGATCCAGATAGCCGATAATGATACCGATGGGATTCCCGATCTCATGGGCGATACCGGAAGACAGCCGTCCTATGGATGCCAGTTTTTCGGCCTGAATAATGTCTTTCTGCGCCTTTTTCAGATCGATATTCGTCTCTTCCAGAGTCTGAACGGTCTGGCGCAAGGTCTCACGATCATCCGAAATCCGCTGGAAGAGGCGGTTGAGTGCCTTTGAAAGGCGGTTGAATTCACTTTCTCCCTTTTCGGATAAGAACAGGAGGGTATCATCTTCCTGAAAAGATTCCGCACGCTTGAGCAGCCTGAGTACCGGGCGAACCGCAACTCTGGAAATTCTCAGCAATCCGATGATGCTCAGGAGCCCTGCATTGATCAGTATGTAAACAATGATAATACGCTGAATCGCGCGAAGCTGCTGATAAATTCCGTCCAGGGGCAACGCCATACTCATGGCCGCCGCAACAACGCCATCCGAGTAGAGCGGTGCCGAATGGGCCATATATTTGGGTCGCTTCCAGAAAACACCCCAGGTGGTTCCAAAAAAGTGTCGTCCCTGAAGTTTTGTGTTAAGCGCCTGGCGGGCAAGGGATTGGAGTTTCGGGCGCAGCGGGGCCTGTAGCGGTCCAAAGTGGAGAACACGCTCTGTCGGGTCGACGAGGACCAATTCCGTGAATCCGACAGCATCCTGAAGGCGTACTACTTCTCCTTTAAACGTCGTCTCTTTTAGTTTTTCTTGAATGGGGTCTAAGTCCAGCAGACGCTGTTCGAGGGTATTGACGACGAGTTGGCCTTTGGCGATTTCGGTTCTCAGGAGTTCTTTCTGCAACGTGGCGATCATCACCAGGTCGATCAAGAACATGGCAAGAATCAGCAGAATCGCCAGGGTGATGAATATTTTGCTCTTCAGTCCAAATGGAAAGGCCATGGGTGACTGTGCCTTGAATGGATTATGGCTCTATGACAACGACAGCCCCTGAAAAGATGTTCTTTTGATCGGTTCCATGGAGTGCATGAGTACCGGAGTCTTGGGGTTCCCTTACCTCTGAAGTGTTCTCACTCCACCACTCCATTACTCCAATGCTCCGCGTTCCAGCATCCAGCATCCAGCATCCAGAATCGAGAATCCAGAATCCAGACGCAAGCCCTTTATATCACAGAATTATTAAAAAATATAATACGGGTATTAAAATGTTTAATGGACATAAAATCGTGCAACGATTTTATGAAAAGGTGGGTTCAAACTAAAAAACCCGAATTCCGGTATCGGAATTCGGGTTTGAAAAAAAATTCGGCGGCGTCCTACTCTCCCACTCAGTCGCCCGAGCAGTACCATCGGCGCTAAAGAGCTTAACTTCCGTGTTCGGGATGGGAACGGGTGTGACCTCTTCGCAATTGCCACCGAAAACTTAAAGACGGATGATTTGTGTTTAGCTTTTTGTGTTTTGTAACCTGCCAAACACTAAATACAATCTGAATATGGGTACATCAAGACGCTCAGTAATTTTTCCAGGTTAAAAGGAGTGGCCAAGCCTCACGACCGATTAGTACCAGTAAGCTGAACACATTGCTGTGCTTGCACACCTGGCCTATCAACCTCGTAGTCTACGAGGGGTCTTTAGTCCCGAAGGATGGGAGATCTAATCTCGAGGTTGGCTTCCCGCTTAGATGCTTTCAGCGGTTATCCATTCCGAACATAGCTACCCAGCAATGCCGCTGGCGCGACAACTGGACCACCATTGGTTCGTCCATTCCGGTCCTCTCGTACTAGGAACAGCTCCTCTCAAATCTCCTACGCCCACGAAAGATAGGGACCAAACTGTCTCACGACGTTTTAAACCCAGCTCACGTACCACTTTAATTGGCGAACAGCCAAACCCTTGGGACCTGCTTCAGCCCCAGGATGTGATGAGCCGACATCGAGGTGCCAAACCGCCCCGTCGATGTGAACTCTTGGGGGCGATAAGCCTGTTATCCCCGGCGTACCTTTTAGCCGATGAGCGACGGCCCTTCCATGCGGGACCGCCGGATCACTAAGACCTACTTTCGTACCTGCTCGAAATGTCTCTCTCGCAGTCAAGCTCCCTTATGCCTTTACACTCCACGGCTGGTTTCCAATCAGCCTGAGGGAACCTTCGCGCGCCTCCGTTACTCTTTGGGAGGCGACCGCCCCAGTCAAACTACCCACCAGACACTGTCCTTGGCCCGGATAACGGGTCGAAGTTAGAACTCTAAAATAACAAGGGTGGTATTTCAAGGTTGGCTCCACCGAGACTAGCGTACCGGTTTCATAGCCTCCCACCTATCCTACACATGATATTTCAAAATCCAATGTCAAGCTGTAGTAAAGGTGCCGGGGTCTTTCCGTCTTTTCGCGGGTAGACGGCATCTTCACCGCCAATACAATTTCACTGAGTCCCTGGTTGAGACAGTGCGGAAGTCGTTACGCCATTCGTGCAGGTCGGAACTTACCCGACAAGGAATTTCGCTACCTTAGGACCGTTATAGTTACGGCCGCCGTTTACCGGGGCTTCGGTTCAAAGCTTCTCCCGAAGGATAACAGATCCCCTTAACCTTCCGGCACCGGGCAGGCGTCAGACCCTATACATCGTCTTGCGACTTAGCAGAGTCCTATGTTTTTAGTAAACAGTCGCTACCGCCATTTCTCTGCGACCCCCTTCAGCTCAGCGAGCAAGTCGCTTCACCTACAAGGGGCACACCTTCTCCCTAGGTTACGGTGTCATTTTGCCGAGTTCCTTAACCAGGGTTCTCTCAAGCGCCTTAGGATACTCTCCCTGCCTACCTGTGTTGGTTTGCGGTACGATCACCAAACTATCTCGCTAGAGGCTTTTCTTGGCAGTATGGGATCAATCAGTTTATGTCCAAAAGGACTCCTCATCACCTCTCGGCTTTGAAGGGGTGGATTTGCCTGCCCCTTCAGCCTACTGGCTTGAACCGCCACATCCAACCGGCGGATGACCTACCCTCCTGCGTCCCCCCATCACTCAAACGATAGAATGGTGGTACAGGAATATTAACCTGTTTTCCATCACCTACGCCTTTCGGCCTCGGCTTAGGGATCGACTAACCCTGAGCAGATTAGCTTTACTCAGGAAACCTTAGGCTTACGGCGAGCGGGTTTTTCACCCGCTTTATCGTTACTCATGTCAGCATGGTCTCTTCTGAACAGTCCAGCCGTCCTTACAGTCGGCCTTCAACCCGTACAGAATGCTCCCCTACCGGACTTTTCCGTCGAAACGGAAAAGAACCCGCAGCTTCGGTAATGCGCTTAAGCCCCGTTACATTTTCGGCGCAGACTCACTCGACCAGTGAGCTGTTACGCTTTCTTTAAAGGATGGCTGCTTCTAAGCCAACCTCCTGGTTGTCTGTGCATTTCCACATCCTTTCCCACTTAGCGCATATTTAGGGACCTTAGCTGGCGATCTGGGCTGTTTCCCTCTCGACTACGGACCTTAGCACCCGCAGTCTGACTCCCGCGATAGCAGTTAACGGTATTCGGAGTTTGGTTAGGTTTGGTAATCTGGTAGGACCCCTAGCCCATCCAGTGCTCTACCCCCGTTACTGATTAACGCAAGGCTATACCTAAATATATTTCGGGGAGAACCAGC
>Ga0209363_1000026_pt1:0-12500 | contig 72836 bp, 54 predicted proteins | sample WorMetexBAHAMAS3_FD_187385 | JGI IMG/M metagenome (GOLD analysis project Ga0209363, IMG submission 187385) | Marine gutless worms symbiont microbial communities from Max Planck institute for Marine Microbiology, Germany - Inanidrilus exumae... | ecosystem: Host-associated > Annelida >... | reverse complement strand
GCTCATCAAGACCGCATCCTCATCGCTGAGTTTGTTGCTTTCAACGATCACCCGCAGTTCCCGGCCGGCCTGGATGGCGTAAGTATTGGCCACCCCGTTGAAGGAGTTGGCAATCCCTTCGAGATCTTCAAGTCGCTTGATATAGTTTTCAAGCAGTTCCTTACGGGCCCCGGGCCTTGCGCCGGAGAGACTGTCGGCTGCCTGAACCAGCAGGGCGTAAACCGAATTCGGGGGGACATCTTCATGGTGGGAGGCAACGGCATGCACCACTTTGGGCGATTCACCGAATTTTTTGGCCAGCTTGGATCCGATCATGGCGTGGGGGCCTTCCACCTCATGGTCAATGGCTTTGCCAATGTCGTGGAGCAATCCCATTCGCCGCGCCAGCTTCAGATTCAAATTCAACTCCGAAGCCATGATGCCGCACAAAAATCCAACCTCGACGGAGTGTTGGAGAACGTTCTGGGCATAGCTGGTTCGAAATTTCAGCCGCCCTAAAAACTGAATCAGATCATTGTGGATGCCATGCACACCTAAATCAAACGCGGCCTGTTCGCCGGCTTCCTTGATCGTCTGATCAACCTCCTGCCCCACCTTCTTGACCACGTCTTCGATGCGGGCCGGATGAATGCGGCCGTCCGCAATCAACCGCATCAGAGATAGCCGGGCGACTTCCCGCCGGACCGGATTGAATCCTGAAAGGATTACCGCCTCCGGAGTGTCATCGATAATCAAATCGATCCCTGTGGCCGCTTCCAAGGCTCGGATGTTGCGCCCCTCCCGGCCGATGATCCGTCCTTTCATTTCGTCATTGGGGAGCTGAACCACGGAAACCGTTCTTTCGGCCACAAAATCTCCAGCATACCGCTGAATGGCGGTGGCCATGATCTTTTTGGCTTTCTTATCGGCCTGCTCCCGGGTTTCGGTTTCAATCCGCTTGATCAGCTTTGCCCCATCGTACCGGGCTTCGTTCTCCATGGCCCGTAGCAGCAGTTCCTTGGCCTGTTCCGCGGTCATACCGGATATCTTTTCAAGCTGGGATTTTTGCTCCTCGATCAGCTCGGCATACTTAAACTCCTTTTTTTCGATCCGGTTTTCCCGCTTCTGGAGCGATTTTTCTTTCTTGGAGATCGCCCCGTCCCGGCGTTCAAACTGGTCCGACTTCCGGTCCAGATTTTCTTCCTTCTGGATCAGTCGGTGTTCTCGTTTTTTCAGTTCGCCATGTGTCTCCCGGGTCTCGGCATCGAAGTCGCTTTTCAGTTTGTAAAGCGTATCCTTTGCCTCGATCTCAGCCTCTTTGATCAGGGTTTCACTTCGCCGTTTGGCATCTTCTACGATCCGTTTTGACTCGCCTTCAGCCGCCCGGATTTTCTGGGTGGCAATGGTGCTTTTGATAATAAGGGCAATCACCCCTCCGGCGAGAAAACAGAGGATGCCCGTTAGTAGAATATAGCCGTCCATTATGCCGTTCTCCTGCAAACGGTTATGTATAAAAATCCGAAATTGAAGCAGAGGGACTGCAATCCCAGCAGCTTTATTCGGATGGTTGCACTTCCCAGAAGTGGTTTCAAAACCCCATCTAACACCGACTACGCCGGTGGCGCATGAATCCCTGTGTTGCGATCTGAAGTTTTGAAACCACTTCTACAATCTGTTGACCGACATCCGGGTAAAACCATCGGAGACAGATCATGGTTGGGGAAAACAGGTATCTCCCCACGGTGAGGTACCTAGAAGGGATAATGTGCGGTGGAGGGATGGAACTCGAAAATTGCCCGCTGAGCGTTACGGTTTTTTCGGGGTAAAGGAGGTCCCTGCCATTGTGCCGTGTCGGTAGGCCTTTGAACCTTTATTTAAGGTGGGTGCTGTGTGGCTTCTTTAGGCTTTTCTGTACTAGCAGAACCTGCTCACCGAAACCAGGGTCAGCTCCCGTTTTGTAAGGTGTTGGAACAAAGAGCATCTTCCAATCACGAACACGACAGGGGACCTCCTTTCAAATCAATTGGGCAGCGGGTTCGAGACCGGCAACCGGAATATTGAGGAAAGGTATCGAAGCAGGACACAACGTCCCGCCGATTGGACAGGGTCTTGGTTCTAACGCACGGCAGTGTCCAATATCTGCAGCAAGGAAGCGGATCTTTCAGACACGCTTTTCAGAAAATCCGAATAATTTCGCTTTGTTTCGAAATGCGCGTTGGCAATATTGAGAGCGGCCAAGATCAATATGGCCTTTTTATTGACACCCGGTTGTGATTGCATCACTTCCACTTCCACCTTGTGGATTTCCCGAGATAGAAAATCTGCCACAGCCTGTGCACTGTCGACATTCGCCTCGGCCTTGAACGTATAAGGCTGTCCAAAAATTTCGATACTTACGTACTGCTCCGATAAATTTCGGTTATTGCCTTTCCCCGTAACATCCATGGATGACCGTTATGAAGACGATTCTGTGATATCCTCAAGTCTGCCAAGCAGACTATCAATTTTTGATCGGATTAACGTCTTCTCTGCCTCGAATTGCTTTTCCTCCTCCACCTTTTGCTGAAGCTTTTCCTCGAGCTCCGCCACTTTGCCGGCGAGTTCGTTTTTTTGGGCTTCAAGCGTTTTGCAGACCCCGATCAACTGGTCTACTTTCTGCTCAATTTCTTCAAATTGCCGCAAAATTAAGTCATTATCCAATCTTACACCTCATCGGATTGTAAAGATTATAATCTTACCCGTCCTTTTAAGTCAAGCCATTTTCAAGGGCCGGATACCGGATGCTCGATACTGGTCTATACCGTGTGCCCGTTCGCCCGTCTGCCCGTCTGCCCGTGGGCCAGTCAACCCGTTAAAGTGTTAGCCGGGTTGGCTGGATCGAGAATCCGGAGTAGTGGAGCGTTGGAGTACTGGAAGGTTGGAACACCGACCACTGGCTCATCACTACAATACTCCATCACTCCATGGCCAGCACCCCGTATCCAGAATCCAGAATCGAGTATCCAGAATCCAGAATCCAGCATCTAGTATCCAGAATCCAGAATCCAGCATCTAGTATCCAGAATCCAGCATCTAGTATCCCTGCCCTTTCAGCTTTCAGCTTTCAACTTCGAGCTTACCCAATCTTTCAGCTTTCAGCTCGGATACCATCCAGTATCCAGCATCGTTTACCTATCCGCCATCCGTCGTTCCATGATGGCTTCCGCATGTGCCAGTTCATCCAGGCTGTTGACACCAGCCACTTCTTCAGGGTCGGATGCCGTCACAACGCCCATCACCCGTTCCTGGTGATACCCTATTTTAACAATATCGGTGAGATAGTATTCTCCCTGGGCATTTTGATTGGTCAATAAAGGCAGCGCCGCTTCAAGAAACGCACGTTCCACACAATATATACCGGTATTGATTGACGTAATCCGCTTCTGCTCGGGAGAGCTATCAGCCTCTTCTACAATTCCGATAAAACGCCCCTTCTCGTCGACAATAATGCGACCGTATCCGGTGGGATCCGGAAGGCTGACCGCCAAAACCGTCAGGTCCCGATTCGCCCGAATATGGTCCTCGATTAAACTGGAAATGGTTTCTGATCGTAACAGCGGCACATCCCCATAAAGAATGACTATACGCTCAACGTCGCCCGGAATCACTGGAAGGGCGCATTGTACGGCATGCCCTGTGCCCAGCTGTTCCTCCTGCAATGCAAAATAGGCATGGGACTCCTGCTCTACGACGTCTTGAACCAGATCGGCCTGATGGCCGACGACCACCACGACATTGTCGGCCACGATCTTTTGGGCGGTGGCCGTTACATACAGAATCATGGGGCGACCCGATATTTCATGCAACACCTTGGCCTTGTTCGATTTCATCCGGGTGCCAAGGCCGGCCGCCAGAATAATGGCGGCACATGTGTCTGGATAGTCCTGCATGGAGTTCATCGTAACCCTTTCAATGGATCTAAACTGTTTGAAACCATGCATCGCCAGCATTCGACGAAAAAACGGGCAGTCCATATTCATGGTCTGCCCGTTTTTCTCACTAAACGGGAAGTGATCTTCCCTCAATCTGGTCTATGATGGGTGGTGTGGCTAAGTAACCTCTTTTCCAGCGGCTCTTAGCCGATGGAGAGCCCGCTCCAGCGCCGCACGGGCACGGGCGTATTCAACCTTGTCCTTCTGGGCGGCTTCCATCCGTTGTTTCGCCCGATCCAGCGCGGCACGGGCCCGCTCCAGGTCGATGTCTCGCCGACGCTCAGCGGATTCCGCCAGTATGGTGACTTTGTCCGGTAACGCTTCCGCAAAGCCGCCGCTCACAAACACACGGTGTTCTTTACCACCGGTATCCGTGTAGCGCACCATACCCACTTTGAGAGTCGTCAGAAAAGGGGTGTGACCGATGAGCACACCGAATTCACCCAGTGTCCCAGGCGCCATCACGATCTGGGCGTCTTCACTCACAACCGCCTTATCCGGGGTAACGATTTCCAGTTTGATATTTCCAGGCATCAGTTATCCTTTTGTATTATTCAGCTTCAGCGCGCTTCTTGGCATCTTCGACAACCTCTTCGATACCGCCCTTCATGTAGAAGGACTGCTCCGGAATGTCGTCGTATTTGCCGTCACAGATCTCTTTAAAACTCCGGACCGTGTCTTCAATTTTGACATATTTACCGGAGATGCCGGTAAAGGTCTCGGCCACATGGAACGGCTGGGACAGGAAGCGCTGGATCTTCCGGGCACGGGCCACGGTGATCTTGTCCTCGTCGGAAAGCTCTTCCATGCCGAGGATCGCGATGATGTCCTGGAGTTCCTTGTATTTCTGCAGTGTTTGCTGGACCGTTCGGGCGGTCTGATAATGCTCGTCACCAATGTAGGAGGCATCCAGAATCCGCGACGTCGAGTCGAGTGGATCCACCGCCGGATAAATACCCAGCTCAGCAATCTGCCGGGAGAGCACCACGGTACCGTCGAGATGGGCGAATGTGGTGGCCGGAGCGGGGTCGGTCAAGTCGTCTGCGGGCACGTATACGCACTGCACGGCCGTAATCGATCCCTTGTCGGTGGAGGTAATCCGCTCCTGGAGTTCACCGAGGTCAACGGCCAAAGTGGGCTGATATCCAACCGCCGAAGGCATCCGGCCGAGAAGGGCGGAAACCTCGGAGCCAGCCTGGGTGAACCGGAAGATGTTGTCGATAAAGATCAGCACGTCCTGGCCTTCTTCATCACGGAAGTATTCCGCGGCGGTCAGCGCAGAGAGTGCGACCCGGGCACGTGCCCCGGGAGGCTCCGTCATCTGACCATAGATCAGTGCGGCTTTGGGCAGAACCCCGGAATCTTTCATTTCATGGTAGAGGTCGTTGCCCTCACGGGTCCGCTCACCCACGCCGGCAAACACGGAAATACCACCATGCTGCATCGCGATATTGTGGACCATTTCCATCATGATAACGGTCTTGCCGACACCGGCGCCGCCAAACATGCCCATTTTACCGCCCCGGGGGAACGGAACCAGCAGGTCGATAACCTTTACGCCGGTTTCCAGAACCCGGACCGTAACGTCCTGCTCGGTGAATTTAGGTGCTTCGCGGTGAATCGGCAGCATTTTGTCCTGGCTGATGGGGCCAAGACCGTCCACGGGACGGCCGACCACGTTCAGTACGCGACCCAGACCTGCTTCACCCACCGGCATCATGATCGGCGTGCCGGTGTCGGTGACGTCTTGCCCTCTCACTAGACCGTCGGTGACATCCATGGCGATGGTCCGCACCACATTGTCCCCAAGGTGCTGAGCCACTTCCACGACCAGATTGCCCTCTGTGTCATCGATGGCCGGGTTGGTGATTGTCAGGGCGGATAGGATGGTGGGCAGCTTGCCTTGCTCAAACTCCACGTCCACAACAGGCCCCATAACCTGCGTTACTTTTCCAATGTTCTCTCCCATCTATAGACCTCCAGAAATGTGGTATTGGGTATTTGGCATTCGGCCTCGGACCGTGCAATCATCCGATCGCAGCACACCAAATACGATGTTGCCAATGATTAGCCCTTCAGGGCCTCCGCACCGCCGACGATATCCATCAGTTCCGCGGTAATGGCGGCCTGGCGAGCCTTGTTGTACGCCAAGGTCAAATTTTCGATCATATCGTTGCACGCCTTGGTGGCGTTGTCCATGGCGGTCATTCGGGCTGCATGCTCGCTGGTGGATGTTTCCAGCAACGCATTGTAGATCTGTACATAAACGTTTCTCGGCAGCATATCACCCAGAAGTTCTTCTGCGGACGGCTCTGCAATATGCTCCGCCAGGAACGGCTTCTCCTCATCCAGGTCCTCTTCCTCGGTCTCGATGGGCGGAATCGGCAACAACTGTTTGAGGATCGGAATCTGCCGGGCCATGCCGCGAAACTCCGAAAAAATCACGTGGACCTCGTCATAGGTCCCGTCGAGGAATCCATCGATCAAAGCGCGCCCCGGATTGGAGGCCGCGCTGAAATCAAAGGCGCCGCCCACCACACCAAGCTGTTCGTCGACGATCGGCACGTCGGTTTTCCTCGCCCAGTCCCGACCTTTTTTTCCGAAACAACTAAACGACAGTTCCAGGCCTTTCTCCGTCGTTTCTTTGGCAAACGACTCGGCCATTGCCGTCAGGTTGGCATTGAAACCGCCGCAGAGGCCCCGGTCCGATGTCATTAAAATCAGATGAACCTTTTTGACCTCATCCTTGGGCACCAGTAGCGGGCTCGCCTCCTCTCCGGACTTCTCGGCCAGGCTGCCGAGCACTTCAGCAAATTTTCCGGCGTAGGGACGGAACGCATCCATTGCTGTCTGGGCACCCCGCAGTCTGGATGCCGCAACCATGTTCATGGCCTTGGTGATCTGCTTGGTTTTCTTGACCGCAACGATCTTGAGTTCAACATCCTTGAGTGTTGGCATGTAGTGCTATCCTTTATTCGGTTGTCGGGTATCGGGAATTGGGCATCTTCCGGAATTCCGATCTTTCGGGGAAAATTCGGAAGACACCCTGTACCGAATACCAGGCTTACTTAATGGTGTCCTTGAACTCCTCGTCATAGGCGGTCAGGGCGTCCGACATGATTTTATCCAGGTCGTCATCGATGGCCTGTTTTTCAACCAGCTGTTCGAAAACCGCGGGATAGTTGTTTTCGACAAACGGATAAAGTCCGGCTTCGTATTTTTGGAGCACATCCACCGGGTATTTGTCGAGGAATCCACGGGTGCCGGCATACAGAACCGTCACCTGCTTTTCCATGGGCAGCGGCTGATACTGGGGTTGCTTGAGAATTTCAACGAGCCGTGCACCACGGGTCAGCTGCTGCTGGGTGGCCTTGTCCAGATCGGACCCGAAGGCCGCAAAGGCCTCCAACTCACGGTACTGGGCCAGATCGAGCCGCAGGGTACCGGCGACCTGTTTCATCGCTTTGACCTGAGCGGCGCCGCCGACCCGGGATACCGACAGACCGACGTTGATGGCCGGACGGACACCGGCAAAAAACAGTGCAGGCTCAAGGTAGATCTGCCCGTCGGTAATCGAAATCACGTTGGTGGGGATGTAGGCCGAAACGTCACCGGCCTGGGTCTCGATGATCGGCAGGGCGGTCAGGGACCCGGCGCCCAATTCGTCGTTGAGTTTGGCCGACCGCTCGAGCAAGCGTGAGTGGTTGTAAAAGATGTCGCCGGGATAGGCCTCACGTCCGGGGGGACGTCTCAGGAGCAGAGACACCTGCCGGTAGGCTGCGGCCTGCTTGGAAAGGTCATCGTAGATGATCAAGGCGTGCTGATTCCTGTCCCGGAAGTATTCGCCCATGGCGCACCCGGCGTATGGCGCGATATACTGCAGGGTGGCCGGATCGCTGGCGCAGGCCGACACGATGGTCGTGTATTCCATGGCGCCGTGTTTTTCGAGCACCGCATGAACCTGGGCCACGGTGGACTTTTTCTGTCCGCAGGCGACATAAATACAGTAGACGTCGGTATCCTTCTGGGCCAGGATGGCGTCGACGGCAACAGCGGTCTTTCCAATCTGCCGGTCACCAATGATCAGCTCACGTTGGCCGCGACCCACCGGAGTCATGGCGTCGATCGCCTTCAGGCCGGTGTAGCAGGGCTCATGCACGCTCTTCCGGGCGATGACGCCCGGGGCCACGACTTCGACACGGCTGAAGTCCTGAGAATCGATGGGACCTTTACCATCGAGGGGTTCGCCCACTGCAGATACCACTCGACCGACAACGGCTTCGCCAACGGGGACCTGGGCAATCTGGCCGGTCCTCTTGACGATATCACCCTCTTTGATGTGAATGTCTTCACCCATAATGGCGACACCCACGTTGTCCTCTTCCAGGTTGAGCACCAGTCCGAGGACACCACCGGGGAATTCCACCAGCTCAAGAGCCATAACCTGCTCCAGGCCATAAACCCTGGCGATACCATCACCAACGGACAAGACGGTCCCGGTTTCGCTCAACTCGACCTTCTTGTCGTAATCCGTAATCTGCTCTTTGATAATCTGGCTTATTTCTTCAGCTTTTAGTTCCATCAGACACTCTCACCCCTTTTTAAAGATTCTCGCATGCTGGTCAGCTGGGTCTTGATGCTCCCATCCAGCACAAGATCCCCTATTCTTGTCACGATCCCGCCGATAAGGCTGGGATCCTGTTCTACCTCTAGCGTAACGTCCTTGCCGATGCGTTTGGACAGTGCCGTTCTGATTTTTTCCACCGTCTCGTTAGGCAACTCAGCGGCCGACACCAGGCTGGCGCGGGCCAGGCCCTCGAGCTCATCGACCATTTTTTCAAACGATTCGCTGATGTCATGTAAAAAAGCGATTCTTCCCTTGTCAAAGAGGAGCAGCAGGAATGAGGTCATCACCTTTGACAGTTTCAACTTTTCGATGACCGCCTTTAGCACCTGCCGTCGTCCTTGCGCGTTGTATAGCGGGTTGGAAATCGCCTGCTTCAGCGCGCTGTCGCCCTCAATCAGACCGGCGATACCGGACAGCTCCTGTCGGTAGGCATCGGCCTGGCCATCTTCCTTGCCAATCAATAGAAGCGCTTTAGCATAACGCCGTGCTATCGCAAAATTTTTCACTATGCCACCACCTTCTCTAGATATTCATCCACCAGTTTTTCCTGGTCGTCAGCGGTAATTTTTCCGGTGATCATTTCCTCGGCTTTCGCCAGGGCCTCTTCGACCACTTCCTCCTGAATTTTTTCTTTGGCCTTCTTGAACTCGTGGTCAATGTTCCGTTTGGCCTGCTCTTCCAGCTTTACGGCGGCCTGTTTCGCCTCCTCGATGATCCGGACCTTGGCTGCTTCGCCCTGCTTGATGTAGTTCTCTACAATTTGCTCTGCTTCCTTATCGAGCTGGGAGAGCTTTTCATTGTATTGGGCAAGCTGCTTTTCGGCTTCGGCCTTCTTGGCTTCCAGTTCGCTTAACTGCTCCTTGATACCGCTGATCCGTGAGGCCAGTGCTTTGGCCACCGGTTTTCGCAGCAGGAGAAAGAGCCCGACAAACAGCACGGTAAAGTTCATGACCCGGTAGGTATCGGTCGCCGCCCAATGGGTCTCGGCCTCTCCGCCCCCCCCGGCGGCGAATACCGGCCCGGTGAACGCCAGCAGAAGCACCGCCATGCAAAGGATCATCCGTGTCAGTCGCTTCCGGTTGAGATGCACATGTAACATTAAATAGCCCTCCCCAATATTTTCTGTCCGATGGCTTTCGCAAAGTCATCCACCTGACTTTTCAGCGACGCGCGTACCGCCTCGGCATCCTTGGCTACCTTGGCCTTGATGTCAGCCAGCTCTGATTGAGCCCGCTCGTTGATCTCTTCGATGATTTGCCGTTCCTCATCGGCAGCCTCTGCGAGCAGCGCATCCTTTTTAGTCAGGCCGTCCGCCCTGGCGTCCTTGATGCCTTTGGCAAAAGCTTCTTCCTTGTCCTGGGCATCTTTGTGAAACGCGTCGATCCCCTGTTCAAGTCCGTTTACTTTGTCTTTCCGATCGACGAGGATTTTACGGATGGGGCGGTAAAGAACTATATTAAGGATAAATATTAAAATAAGGAAGTTGGCGATCTGAATAAATAACGATCCGTCAACGCTAATCATGGGCGATCCTCCATTCCCGGATTTGTGCAACTCATTGAGTAATCGGGGGAATTTACTAATTACCAAAAGATAAGCTGCGCGGTCTATACCTCAGGCCCAAAAGTTTGTCAAAGGTTTTTTGGAAAAATTTACGAACCCCTCAGTTCCTCTGATATCCCTGAATTACTGGTTGTTTCCGGTGCTCCAAGGGGCGCCACATTTTTCCCGGACATTCGGCAAAGGCCGTTGAAAACCACCCCGGATTCGATGGATATGGCCGGAGCCTGAATGGTTCCCTTGATGCGGGATGGAGGGTAGGCCTCAATGCGGTCCGTTGCCTCCACCGTTCCTTCCACGGCACCCATGATCACGGCCCGATTCACCGAAATTTCCGCCTGTAAATGCGCATTCTCCCCGATGATCAGCGTACCGGTTTTGCTGATGATGCGACCACGAATTCCGCCGTCGATCCGAATGGTTCCCTCAAATTCGACGGTCCCCTCCACCACGGCATCTGCCCCGATGAACGTCGTTACCGCCTCTTTCGGTTTCTGCTTTCCCATTGTTCCTCCACGTTATTCAAATAGAAATCGTCGCATACTGATATTCAGCAATATACCGATACTGATCATGACCGTCATACTGGAGGAGCCGCCATAACTCACCAAGGGTAGCGGGACCCCCACGACCGGCATCAGCCCCATGACCATGCCGATATTGATGAACACCTGCCAGAAAATCATTGCGGAAATACCCACCGACAGGAACGTACCAAACGGATCCCGACAGCTCAGGGCAATGTTCAGGATCCACACGATCATCAACAGGCAAAGAATAAGGAATATGCCGGAACCGACAAAACCCCATTCTTCCGCGAGTACCGAAAAAATGAAGTCGGTATGCTGTTCTGGAAGAAATGCCAGGGAATTCTGGGTGCCTTTCTGGAATCCCTTTCCGGTAATCATACCGGAACCGATGGCAATTTTGGATTGGATGATGTGGTATCCGGCCCCAAGAGGATCCCGGTCCGGGTTTAAAAACGTTAAAATGCGCTGTTTTTGGTACCCTTTCAGGAAAAACCATACCAGCGGCACGCTGACGGTACCGACGATCACCAGAGTCACCAGTGAACGGCGCTCTATTTTGGCAAACAACGTCATGGAACCGGCGATTAACACCAGAAGCATGGCGGTTCCCAAATCGGGTTGACGCGCTATCAGAATGAATGGCAACACGGTCAGTGCCATCGGAGTCACCAATTGGCGTAGGGTGAGCCCCTTTGGCGTAACGTTGCGGGAGTAGTAGCGCGCGAGAACGATGATCAACGCAATTTTGACCAATTCCGAAGGCTGCAGGGATACGATTCCGAAACTCAACCACCGGCGGGACCCGCCGACATATTTTCCGAAAAACAGGACGGCGATCAGCAGAAGGATACAACTCCCGAAAATGAAGAACGCCCAGCGATCCAAGCTCTTATAATTAAAGGTAAAGCAGGCAACCATCACCATCAGGCCCATACCGAACCAAATCAGCTGCTTGATATACAACTCTTTCTGGGGCGCCTCAACCGCTGTGGTCACGGCACTGAAAATGGTCAATATTCCCACGGCACCCAGTAGCAGGGTCAGGCCAAGCAGGACCCAATCAAAATATTGTATCAGCCTTCTATCAAACATGGATTAGTTGATTTGTGTTTTGTGTTTGGTGTTTGGTTCCGGTTTGCCCGTTTGCCCATCTGCCCGTTTGCCCGTCTGCCGGTGGCGAAGGTCATTTACCGCCTATCGGCGGCGTCATTTGGTCATTTGTTCCGCTCCGCGGAACGTCATTCATTGTTGATCGTTAAACTTTCAGCTTTCAGCTGTTTCACTTTTCATTTTTCATTTATTATTTGTGTTTTGGACTTCGGTTAGCCGGTTTGCCCGTTGGCCCGTGGGCCCGTCTGCCCGTGGGCCGGCTTGCCCGGCGTCTTGTCCCGTCGTAGCTCAGAGAGCGAAGTCGGAAGCTCCGAGGGAGCGTAGACGGGTTATGCTGGGATACAAGATCCAAGACTCAGGATCCAGGATACTACGATCACGCCTTGACCCTTGTCCTGAGAGACCTGCATCCTGTATCTTGAATCCTGAATCGTTTCCCCCCAGCACCCAGCATCCAGTATCCAGAACCCCTGCCCTTCCAGCTTTCAGCTTTCATCTTTGAACTTTCAGCTGTTTCACTTTTCACTTTTCACTTTTCATTTGAAATTGGTCATTTGGTATTTGGTATTTGGTATCACTGCTGTCCCAACGTTTTATAGAAAAACAGCTTTAACCTACAGAAATAACATGAATTAATTGATAAAATGGTTGTCGTCGACTTGAACGCTCGTCCTGCTTTGGCCTATCCTCTCGCAACCTGCGAGGAGGATATGAGCTATGTAT
>Ga0209363_1000024_pt1 | contig 75354 bp, 82 predicted proteins | sample WorMetexBAHAMAS3_FD_187385 | JGI IMG/M metagenome (GOLD analysis project Ga0209363, IMG submission 187385) | Marine gutless worms symbiont microbial communities from Max Planck institute for Marine Microbiology, Germany - Inanidrilus exumae... | ecosystem: Host-associated > Annelida > Digestive... | reverse complement strand
ACTCATAGAAAAGCCGGCCCTGCCGACCGACCGGCGCACCCAGCATCACCGCAATCCCCCGCTGACAGACCCAGCGCCAAGGAATCACGCACGGAAGCGTCACTCAATCGGGTTTTTCAGCAGCCTCGGCTACCAGCCGTCGTAGAGGCGCCCTGGCACGCAGGTCTGCTCTTGGCCGGTATTCGGCGTAGGCGGCCCAATGCCTGCTTTCAGGCGCCTCAGGTCCGCTTCGCCCTTGGCACTGATCAGCCCCCACCGAGTGGCCCGGGCTTTATTGTTAGCTGCTCATGCGCCGCAACGCGGTGAGCCCTTTGACCCCATAGATGGAGGAAAGCAGGCAAAGACCGAAGACGATGTCTATGCCCTCTGTGAAGGAAACGAAAAGGAATGGGGAGAAGGACAGCAGGAAGATAGCCGCCGCGCAGACGATACAGAGCCGAAGGGCGAGATCGGATCCATGACTGGTGACGAACGTCCGCACCCCGACGGACCAGTCGTTCCTGACGTCCTGGATCTGGTGTCCAAGCATACCCAGCACACCTCCCGCCAACAGCCATAACGTCAACACACCGGCAATCCAATTCCAGTGCCCCGCCATGGCGACAAGAACGAGAAACAACGCTGGTTTCTGGGTTACGGCACCAACCAAGACGCCCAAGACGCCTCGTTCCTTGAATCGGAACGGCGGAAGGGAATACAGCACCCCCAACAGAATCGTCGCGACGGCAATTGCCCGCGGAAGCGGCTCCGGGACCGCAACGAAGATCAAGATCGTTCCCGCGCCGAGTGCGACCAGCGCGCACCTCTTACAGGCGCGCGGCGACGTGCAGACCGGGCGAGCGCCAGCCGGTACGCGCACGTCCTGGGGGTAGTCAGCCGCATCGTTGATCGTGTAGCCGCCAATCAGCAAACAGACGAAGGCCACCGCAACCACGCCCAAGGTCTCCGCCTCCAGGCTTGGGGCAGGCAACTCAAGCCAATACAGAAAGGCCGCCCCGAGCAGGTGGACAATCTTGTCCCACCAATCCCGAACGCGAAGAATCCTCAAACCGTACTGAAGCGACGAGAACCACCGCTCCGGCGTTAGGTGTTGCTCAAGACGTTGCATAGGCAAAACGGCATGGTTTGTCCGTCCCTGTGGTACAGGGAGGTGCAGCGTGCGTTGAGACCCAAGTCCATCGTCTGGAGGTTGGGCCACACCCGCACGGCAATGCGCTTGAATTTCCGATGAGGCGTGTAGCGATAACGGCTCATCATGCTGCGTGCATACTGAAGGGCGTAGGCGGGGCCATAGGAAGCCAGGAGCTTGGCGAGGAGGCGGGGGCGCCTCAACCGGGAGCGGTCCCACTGGTCCCAGTCCCACTCCGATGCAAACGGCACCCTATCGGGAGTAAGATCGGCGCGCATGGCGCAAAGACGTGGACGCAAATGATCCACCCCGATCGTCCGACCGACGTGCTCATAAAAATCCTGTTGTCGGCACCATAAGTCGTAGTCGATGCCCCCCTCCCTACAGATGATCTTGACGAGCTCGCTCATGAACATCTCGCCACCATCCAAGTAGTTGCCGACCGGAGACATGGCCCGAAAACGGACCTGTAAGACGTTTTCAGTTTGATCGGCGAGGTCGAGCAAGGGGCCGATCTGGTTCTCGTTGATGCCCCTTGTGATCGTCGCGGACAGGTGGACAGGCAGGCCGAGCTGTCGGCAGTTTTCCAGTGCCTTTAATTTGGGCCCCACCAACGCGTGGCCGTTGATCTGCCGGTAGATATCGTCATCGAGGCCATTGAGCGACAGAATGACATAATGAAGCCCTGCTTCTCGCAGCGTTCGCAGGTACTTCATGCTGGCAATTCTGAGCCCGTTGGTCATCAACAGCGGCTCATGCCGGCGTTTCACCAGTCGAATGACATCGGGCAAGTCCTTGCGAAGGGTCGGTTCAGCACCGCAAAGGGCAACCCTGGGCCCCCGAACGCCCTTTAACGCATCGGCAAGGGATTCGAGACTCGGCTCCGTGGTATCCCGGTCTCCTTCGTAACAAACAGCACACTCTCAACCGCGTCGGAGCGGGCCGGTTGTAACGAAAACCGACGGGCGGCAAGAACCGAATCCGGGAACGTGCCGGCACAAATTCTCTATCATACTGAAAAATAATGGAAAATCGCGCGGGAGCCGATGGCGGGCTGTGTCAATCCGCCCGACAGTCCGGGTTAGACCCGTGCTTCGGCGAAGTGGTCGAGGAACCACCGATATGTCATCGCCAGACCATCCGCCAACGAGGTTTCCGACCGCCAACCGAGCGAACGGATCCGGGAATCATCCAGCAGCTTGCGCGGCGCGCCGACCGGTCGCGACTCGTCAAACTCCAGGGTGCCGCGGAAGCCAACCACGTCGACGATGGTTTCGGCCAACCGACGGATACTGACCTCCTGCCCCGAACCGATGTTCATGGCGATGGGCCCGGAGTAGTGCTTCAGCAGGTAGACCAGCGCGTCCGCGAGGTCTTCCACATAGAGGAATTCGCGCAGCGGGCTGCCGGTGCCCCAAACGGTCATGGTCCGCTCGCCATCCTCCTTCGCGTAGTGCGCCTTGGCCATCAGCGCCGGAATCACGTGGCTGGACGTGAGGTCGAAATTGTCGCCCGGGCCGTACAGGTTGTTGGGCTGCGCCGAGATGAAGTCGCAGCCGTACTGCCGCCGGTACGCCTGGCACAGCTTGATACCGGCAATCTTGGCCACCGCGTACCACTCGTTGGTGGGTTCCAGCGGGCCGGTCAACAGGGCCTCTTCGTTCATCGGCTGCTCGGCGTGCTTGGGATAGATGCACGCCGATCCCAGGAACAGCAGCTTTTCCACCCCGGCGCGCCAGGCGCCGTGAATGATGTTGGACTCGATGGCCAAGTTGTCGTGGATGAACTCCGCCGGTCGCGTGCTGTTGGCCAGGATGCCGCCCACCGTGGCGGCGGCCAGCACAATCACCTGCGGCCGGCGGGCGTCGAGCCAGTCCTCCACCGCCTGTTGCCGGCGGAGGTCCACGTTCTCGCGGGGGACGGTCAGGATCTCGCAGTCTTCCGTCTGCAGGCGACGGGCGACTGCGGCGCCGACCATGCCCCGATGGCCGGCGACCCAGACCCGCTTACCGGCCAGCGAATAGTCCGTGCCGCCCCGGGGATCGCCGACAGGTTCAAAGGTCATTGTGGAGGCCATCGTGTTTCACCGAGTCGAGGTCGCTCAGCACCATCTCTCGCACCAGCTCGGGAAACGGGGTCTGGTGCTTCCAACCCAGAACGTGGTTGGCCTTGGCCGGATCGCCCAACAGGATATCCACTTCCGTTCGCCGGAAATAGCGCGGATCCACCTCCACCAGAACGTCGCCCGAGCGGGCGTCCAGGCCCTTCTCGTCGACGCCTGATCCGGTCCATTCGATGGTGCGGTTGACGCTCGAAAACGCCAGGTCCACGAACTCCCGCACGGTATGGGTCTCGCCGGTGGCCAGCACGTAGTCGTCCGGTGTCTCCTGCTGAAGGATCATCCACATGCCTTCAACGTAGTCGCGGGCGTGACCCCAGTCGCGTTGTGCGTCCAGGTTGCCGAGGTACATCTTCCGCTGCAGGCCGAGCGTGATCGCGGCCACCGCGCGGCTGATCTTGCGGGTGACGAAGGTCTCGCCGCGGGTGGGGCCTTCGTGGTTGAACAGGATGCCGTTGGAGGCGTGATAGCCGTATGCCTCGCGGTAGTTCACCGTGATCCAGTAGGCGTAGAGCTTGGCGGCGCCGTAGGGGCTGCGCGGATAGAACGGCGTGGTCTCGCGCTGCGGTACCTCGTGCACCTTGCCGAACAGCTCCGACGTGGAGGCCTGATAGAAGCGTGCGGTCTTTTCGAGACCGAGGATGCGGATCGCCTCCAACAGCCGCAGCGTGCCCAGGGCGTCGGCGTTCGCCGTGTACTCCGGTGTTTCGAAGCTGACCTGCACGTGGCTCTGGGCGGCCGGATTGTAGATCTCCGTCGGCTGTACCTCCTGGACCAGCCGCACCAAATTGGTCGCGTCCGTCAGGTCGCCATAGTGCAGAAACAACCGGGCGTCCTGCTCATGCGGGTCCACGTACAGGTGGTCGATCCGCGCCGTATTGAAGGAGGACGAACGGCGCTTCACGCCATGCACTTCGTACCCCTTGTTCAGGAGCAAGTGAGCGAGATACGCGCCGTCCTGGCCCGTAACGCCGGTGATCAATGCGACTTTTTTCGACATGCCGTGCCCTCGACAATGGGCCTTGCGCACGAACGCCAGTGCCGGGAGGGAGACCGGCGGTGCTTCCACACGCTTCCAGTCTGGATTGTAGCCATGGGACCACGGCCGGCGAGGACGGCTGTCACCTTCCAGCGTCATGACCGCGATCCTTATGGGGCTTCACGCCAGGCCGAAAGTGATGAATGGCGGCTGCGTCGACGCGCGCGGGGGCCGCAGGCCGTGGGTGAGGTGTTCCCAAGGTTTTTTGCGCATGCGAACAACGGCCCTGAGTCAGAGGCGCCCGTGGCGGTGACCAAGGGTTCTTTAAGCTTTGACACTTTGGCGCCAAACCCCTACGGTACAGGCGATTGAGAAGGGGGAAACGATCATCCTGAGAGTCTCTGACGGGTCGACGCCGTACGCATCCTTCGGGTGTTGCATCGCGTCATAACGGCCTGCGGTGACTGTTGACTTCAGCCATCGTCGCCGACTGACGATGTCATCGTTGTCGTCGTTCATGGGACCGATCGGAACGCCACTGTTAGGGCCTGCATCGGTGCATGGGCGGGGCGGACGTTCGGCGCGAGGCCCGGACGACGGCGTGGCGGTCGATTGGGTTGGATGGCTGGATTAAGGACGGCGAGTCGGGCGGCCAAAGGTCGCCGGCGGCGTGCTTTTCGTTCAGGAAGTGCACCGCTCCCGGAGGGTGAGGAGGAAACATGCCTCTCGATGCGAAGCTTTCCGAGCTAAGGAAAAAGCGGAAGACGATCCTTGCCGCGGGCGGTGAGGACAAGATCAAGAAGCGGCACGACAAGGGGCTGATGAGCGCCCGCGAACGGCTGCTCGCCCTGTACCAGCCTGACACGTTTCAGGAAATCGGCGCTCACATCAAACACACTTGCACCCACTTCGGCATGGAGTCCAAGGATTTGGCGGCGGACGGCGTGATCGTCGGCACCGGTTTTGTGGACGGCCGCCAAGTGTCTGCCTTCAGCCAGGATTTCACCGTCGTCGGCGGCACGCTCGGCAAGATGCATGCCCGCAAGATGGTCATGGCGATGGACTACGCGCTGAAGAACGGGACGCCGTTGGTGGGTATCAAGGACTCCGGCGGCGCGCGTATCCAGGAAGGCGTCGATGCGCTATCCGGCTACGGCGAGGTCTTCTACCGCAACGTAGTCCTTTCGGGCGTGGTGCCGCAGATCGCCATCATCGCCGGGCCCTGCGCCGGCGGCGCGTCGTATTCGCCGGCGCTGATGGACTACATCATCATGACCCGCCAGAACGCCCAGCTGTTCATCACCGGACCGCAGGTGATCAAGGCGGTCACGGGACGCGAATTCACCATGGAAGAGGTGGGCGGTGCGGAGATGCACGCCTCGGTCAGCGGCAATGTGCATTTCATTGCCGATGACGACCGCCACGCGGTGGCCATTACCCGCCAGCTGCTGAGCTATCTTCCCTCCAACAATACCGAGGATCCGCCGCACCAGCCGACCCCGCACGTGACGCTGGCCGAGGACCGCGGGATCGAGTCGCTGGTCCAATCCGATCCGTCGACGCCGATGGACATGCTCGGGATCATTACCCGTCTGGTGGACGGCGGCGAGTTCCTGGAAGTCCACTCGACCTTCGCGCGCAACATGATCGTCGGCTTCGGCCGGGTGGAAGGCATCGTCTGCGGGTTCCTGGCCAACAACTCCATGGAGAAGGCGGGCTGTCTGGACATCGACTCCTCCGACAAGGGGGCGCGGTTCATCCGCTTCTGCAATGCCTTCAACATTCCGATCTGCACGCTGGTGGACGTTCCCGGCTTCCTGCCCGGCATCGAGCAGGAGCGCGGCGGCATCATCCGCCACGGCGCGAAGATGCTGTTTGCCTATTCGGGCGCGACGGTGCCGAAGATCACCATCCTGACGCGGAAGTCCTACGGCGGCGCCTATCTGGCCATGTGCAGCCAGGACCTAGGCGCGGACGTGGTGCTGGCATGGCCCACCGCCGAGGTGGCGGTGATGGGTGCCGAAGGCGCGGTCAACATCCTCTACAGCAAGGAGCTGAAAGAGGCCGAGGATCCGAAGGCCCGGCGCGCCGAGCTGATCGAGGAATACCGCCGCGAATTCGCCTCGCCGTACCTTTCGGCGTCGCGCGGATACATCACCGACATCATCGAGCCGTCGCAAACGCGCTCGCAGTTGTCGATGACGCTGCGCAAGTTGCTGGGCAAGCGGGAACTGAGGCCGCCCAAGAAGCATGGCAACATCCCGCTCTAGGCGTGGCAGGCGTTTGAGGAAGCGGCATCGGGACGAGAAGGCGACGAAATGGAATCGCAAATGGGCGTGATGGAAGGGCTGAGTCAGGGCCTCGTCGGCTACGGCTTGACGATCGTCGTGGCCCTGACGGCGGCGTGCATGATCTGGGTCATCGTGCGGGCGCTGGAGGCCCTGCAGAAGCAGCCTGAAGCGCCGAGCGCCCCCGCTGCGGTTTCCGTCGCGGTGACACCGCAACCCACGATCGAAGACGAGACGCCCCGGCACGTGGCGGCAATCGCCGCCGCGGTATACACGGCAGTGGGCGCCCATCGTCTGGTCTATGTCGGCGAGGCGGCTACCGGCCGATCGTGGACGGCCACCGGCCGAACACTGCACCAGACATCGCATATGCCGAAACGGATGCCGCAGGGCTGACCGACTGATACCCAGGGAAACGACCGATGGAAAAACACCTTAAGATTACTGTCGAAGGCAAGGTTTACGACGTCATCGTCGAGGACGTGACGGAAGACGCCGGCAGCTCGCTGTATCCGTCGCCGGGAATGAGCGCGACTCCTACCGCTCCAAGGCCTGCGGCGCCGGCACCCGCAGCCGCTCCCGCTGCAGCGCCGGCAGCAGCACCCGCCGCGGCCGGAGCGAAGGACAAGGTGGCGCCGCTGGGCGGGGTCATCGTCGAGGTCAGCGTCGCCGTGGGCGATCAGGTGACCGCCGGCCAGCAGGTGGCGGTGATCGAGGCCATGAAGATGAAGACCGTCATCGCCTCGGACCACGACGGCAAGGTCACGAACATCATGGTCAAAGCCGGAGACGCGGTGGACGCCGGTCAACCCTTGATGACCATCGAATAGGGCGCGGAGTAGCGCCATGGGCGAACTGGACTTCATTCAGATCTTCCAGGGTGTCGCCACCCTGGCGGATTCCGAACCCAAGGTGATGATCGGCCGGATTGCGCTGATCATCATCGGCCTGGGGCTCATCTACTTCGGCAAGAAAGGGGTCCTGGAAGCCCTGATCATGATCCCGATGGGGTTGGGCATGGTCGCGGTTAACGCCGCGGTGATGTTCGTGCCGCCCAAGATGGTGCCCGCTGACCAATTGATCGAGGGTGCCGCAGCGAAGGGGACGCTGTTTCTCAATCCGCTGGTCTCCGAAGGTGAGCAGTGGGTGAGCCTGCTGCAGATCCAATGGCTGCAACCGGTCTACTCCTTGGCCTTCTCCAATGGTCTGATTGCCTGCCTGGTGTTCATGGGCATCGGCGCGCTGTTGGACGTGGGCTTCGTGATGGCGCGGCCGTTCAAGAGCATGTTCATTGCCCTGTGCGCCGAAATCGGCACGGTGGTGGCGTTCCCACTGGCCATCTACATGGGGCTACCGCTGGCCGACGCGGCTGCAACGGCGACTATCGGCGGCGCCGACGGCCCGATGATCCTGTTCGCGGCGTTGATGTTGTCGGAGGACCTGTTCGTCCCCATCACCGTGGTGGCGTACCTCTACCTGGGCCTCACCTACGGCGGTTATCCGTTCATGATCAAGGCCCTGGTGCCGAGGCACATCCGCGGCCTGAAGATGCCCATGGAGCACACCCACAAGATCACCTCGGGAGAGAAGCTCGTCTTCGCCGTGGCCGCATGTGGGGCGTTGTGCCTGCTGTTCCCGGTGGCGTCGCCCCTGTTCCTGTCGCTGTTCATCGGCGTGGTGGTCCGGGAAAGCGGACTCAACCACTACCACGAGACCTTCTCCGGGCCGGTGCTTTACGGCGCCACGTTCTTCCTGGGGCTGCTGCTGGGTGTGTTGTGCGAGGCCAGCACCATCCTCAAGCCGGAAGTGCTGATCCTGTTGGTGATCGGCATCCTCGCGCTGACGTTCTCGGGCCTGGGTGGGCTGATCGGCGGCTACGTGCTGTACTTCTGGTACAAGCGCAAGGGCATCAACTACAACCCGGTGATCGGCATTGCCGGCGTCAGTTGTGTGCCGACCTGCGCCAAGGTGGCCCAGAAGACCGTCGCCGAGGTCACGCCCGACGCGATCATCATGCCCCACGCGCTCGGCGCCAGTATCAGCGGCGTCATCACCTCCGCGGTGTTCGCGGCGGTGCTGATTACCGTGGTCCGGGCATCGGGGGCCGGCGCCTTCTAAGCCTTGGCGGAGGACGGCCGCCCCGGATCGTTCCTGCGCAGGTTGCCGCGTGGGGTCTACTGGATCGTCGGCGGCCTGATCGCCTGCATCGGCGCGGCAGTGGCTAAGCTGCTCGCCGATCAGGTTCCGATCGAGCAGCGCATCCCATTCTGGCTGGTGGGATCGGCGATCATCTTCTTCGGCCTGTACATCCTGTCGCTCGGCACCAAGGCTCGCCTTGAGAAACGCGACCCCGACGACGGCGATCCAAACTCGTCCTGATCCCACATGATCCTGCAGGGCGTCCGAACCAAGCCGTTCGGATGCCCTGTAAATCCCCGCATCTTCGCTGGAAACAATCGAAACACTTTCGCGGTCGGTGGGACATACAACAGAAAACCGCAGCCTCTACGTTGGCGACCTTGGCCACGGCCACACGGCTTCTTGGACCGGCGCCATCGATAGAGGAGATCGCAGCCATGTCTCCCACGATCGCCTTCGGCACCCTGTTCGGTATCCTCAATCGCACGCATACGAACACCACGGGGCGGCCACCCGGTGATCGTATCCTTGGCGATGGCGGATTGACCCGCGCAGAGGTTTTGACTGGCCGGCGCCCGATGGGCGTGTTCGGCGGCATCGTGCGGCGGCTCCTCGGTATCCTCCCGGCCCCGGTCGCTGATCGCCGGCCCCACCGGTTCTGACGTTGTCCTCCCCAAACCCGACCCCCCCTCGCCGGCGGCGCCTTTCGTGGGTGCCGCCGGCACCATTCTTCGGGGTCACTCTTCAGGGGTTATGTGCGGCTGGGGTGGAGGACCGAGCCGACGACGCGCAAGACCTCAGTCGGCGCAAAGGGCTTCTCAATCACCGGCCGCTCCGCTTCATCCAGGAATCGGCGTGCCGTCGGCCCGAGGGTATCGCCGGTGACGAAGATCATCCGGTCCACGAGTCCGGGCCGCGTCGACTGGATCTCGCGGAACAGTCCGGCGCCGTCCAGGCCGGCCATGCGCAAGTCGCTGATCACCACGTCGAACCGGCGGGCACCGATCTGTTGCAACGCGCTGTGGCCGCTGTCGGCGAACACCACGTGGTGACCTTCGGCAATCAGCATGTCGCCCAGGGTCTGGGCCACCTCCGGTTCGTCGTCGACGATCAGGACCGTCGCCGGTGGTGCCAGGTTCGGGACGGCTTGCACGTCGGCGTCGTCGGTTCCGGTGACCTGACCGATTGGCAAGACCACGTTGATGGACAAGCCGCCTTCTGGGCCGCGTTCGGCGGTGATGGTCCCGCCGTGAGACTTGATGATGCCGTCACTAACCGATAGCCCCAGTCCGGTCCCTTCGCCCATGCGCTTGGTGGTGAAGAACGGTTCGAAGATGCGCGGCAGGACGTCTTCCGGAATACCGGGACCTGTGTCGGCCACCACGATCCGCACGGTATCGGCCAAGGCATCGACGTGGACGCTGACGGTCAGACAACGCGGCGGCGGAGCGTCCTCCATCGCCTGCTGCGCATTGACGAACAGGTTGACGAACACCTGGGTCAACTGGTCAGAGTCGGCGAACAGGCGCGGCATGTCGTCGGGCAAATCGAGGCGGACCTCGATGCCGCTGGTCCGTAGTCCGTAGTCCACCAGCTCCACCGCGCCGCGGATCACCGCCGGCAGATCCACCCACACCGCGACGGCTCCTGTTGGCGGGCCAACGCCAGGAACGTCCGTACAATGCGCGCACACCGTTCGGCGGCATCGCGCAGTCGGCGAACGCTTTCCGCCGCTTGCGACTGGCCGAATCGCTCCTCCAGCATGATCGACCGGCCGACCACGACAGAAAGCGGGTTATTCAGTTCGTGCGCGACGCCGGCCAGCAGTGTGCCAAGGGCGCCCATCTTCTCGCTCTGATGCAGCGCTTCGCGATGGCGGCGGATCTCGGTTTCGGCCCGCTTGCGTTCGGTCAGGTCGAAGACGCTAGCGAGGACCGCCGACTCGCCCTGATAGGTCACGGGCTTGGCGGTGACCGATGCCTCGACGGTTGACCCGTCCCACCGACGCAGCGTGACTTCCCGCCCGGTGATCGCGCCGCTGCGCCGCATCCGCCGAATGAGCCGGCTGAGGTTTCGCGGATCGGTGAACACGGTGCTGGCGCGCGTGCCGGCCAGCTTCGATGCCGGTTGACCCACTAGCGAGGCGAAGCCCGGGCTCGCGTACAAGAAGCGGACACTGTGCGCCGATACCATGACTGACGGAACGGGATGGGTTTCCGCGATGACTCGAAACCGCCGTTCGCTGTCGCTCAAGTCCTGCTGCATCCGCTTAAGTTCGGTGATGTCGGTCCGCAACCAGACCAAACCGCCCTCGTCCGTCTTGTGTCGCGTCGCGAGGACCCAGCAGCCATCGTCGAGATGGACTTCGATGGGGTTGCCGGTGCCGGCCCAGCGCGGGTCAAGCGACCTGCGCAGGGCTGGCTCGATGTCGTCTCCCGACAGACCGTCGAAGGTGATCACCTGGTCGATGAAACGCGGGATCAGCGCGGAGACATGCGTGCCGATCATCGAGTCCGGCTTCTCGCCGTACAGCGAGGCGAAAGCCGTGTTGCAAGCCACGAGATTGAGCGAGGCATCGTAGATGGCGAAGCCGTTCGGAAGGCTCTCGATGGCATCGCGGAACAGGCGCACCCAGCGTTGGTGTTCCTGCTCCATGCGTTTGCGATCGGATATGTCGAAATCGACGGTCAGGATGTGCGTCACCTGCCCATCCGCGTCCAACAACGGGACCTTGGTGGTCCAGGTGGTGATCGGCTCCCCATCGCCCTGCGGCCGCGTCCCCTCGTAGAACGGGATCTCCTGGCCGGTTTCGAGAACCCGACGCTCGCGTTCCTCGGCCTTGGAGAAAGCGAAGCCGTCCGGACCTTTGAGGAGATCGGGCGGGAAGATCTCCCGATTGGTGCGGCCGATGACGGCGTCTCGGGAGGCTCCCCACCACTGCGGAAAGGTCCGATTGACCAGCCGATATCGAAGGTCGCGATCTTTCACGTGCAGCACCCCCGGCACGGCGTCCATCACCAACTCCAGGAGGTGCAGCGTCTCGTCGGCCTTGCGCCGGGCCTCCACCTGCTCTGTGACATCGGTATAGGTGCTGACGAATCCGCCGCCGGGCATCGGTCGGCGGCGGACGAGGATCTGCTGGCCGTCGGCCATCACGTAGTTCAGGTTCTGTGCCTCGCCTTCGCGGAAACTGGCGCGGACCCGGGCCTTTAACGCCTCGCGGTTGGCGGGCTGGTGACGGCCGCGTTCGAGGTCATAGGCAACCAGGTCCTCCACGTGCATGCCGCGGCGAACGAACTCGGCCGGTAGGTCCATGATCCTCAGAAACCGGTCGTTCCACCGTTTGAGCCGTAGATCCTTGTCGAACAGGGTGACCCCGTCGTTGAGGTTGTCGAGGATCTCCCGCAGCAGCCGCCGTCGGCGGTCGAGGTCGTCCTGCCGGTCGTGCAGCTCCGTGTTGCGGGCTTCCATGTTGGAAACCAGGGCCTTCAGGGCCTTGCGGCCGTCCTCGAGACTCCGACCCAGGACGCCGATCTCATTACGCCGCGACCACGCCAGTGGCCGATCCAGGGCGCCCTGGGCCAACGCCTTTGACTGTCCCACCAGCCGCTCCAGGGGGTCGAGGACCTTCAGGCGCAGAATGGGGAACAGCAGCAGCATGCCGACGCCCAACTGGAACAAGGCGGTGATCAGCACCTGCGCCCAACGCTGTCCGAGTTCGGCGTCCAGCGCCCCGGTGCTCATCTCCACCTCCACCCAGCCGATCGGTCGGCCCTGGCGTGTGACGGGGCCCCCAAGAATCAGCGGGTCGCCGTTGCGCCGCTCCGCCGCCGTGGCGACGAGGAATTCCGGCATGAACGGCGATTCCACCCGAATCGCGGCGATCCGTTCGTCCCGCATCAACGTTTCCAGCAGCGGCTTGCCGGCATCCGGACGCACTTCCCAGATCGGTGTCTGCATGCCGATGGCCAGGACTTGGACGATGCGCGCGTGGTCGTCTGCGATGTTGGTCAACAGGGCCTCGCGGCGCTGTTCCACGTTGCGCCAGGCGGCCAGCGTCGCCGGTACGGACAGACCCAGGATCAGGACCACGGCCACGGTCGGCTGCAGCGGCAGGTTTTCCAGGAATAAGCGAAGCTTCCGCGCCACAGCCCTCATGTGTTTCCGGCCCCCGTTCCTCTGAGGTGGGCAACGGCCGAATCGGTCCGCCCGAGCAGCGGATTCCGCATCACCGGCCGGCGGCGCGGTAGCGGTCGAGAAGTGTGGTCAGGCTCCCGTCGGCGTTCATTCGGTCCAAGGCCGTATCGATGGAGCGGGCGGTTTCCGCCGACACCGATACGCGGCTGAGCATCAGATGGAGGGTTTGTTCGGGCATGCGCAACGGATGGCGTTCGACCAGATGGTCGACGCCCAGGCGCCGGGCCGTGGCGCTCATCACCGCCGCATCGTCTACCAGGAAGCCATCGATGCGACGGTGGACCAGCTTGCGGATGTTCGTGGCGTAATCGGCGGCGCCGTCGATCAGCGACATGAAGAAGGGGTTGGATTGCAGCCCCTGGTACCGTTCGCCATAGACGTAGCCGGCGATCACGCCGAGTCGCAAGCCGATGGCGCTGATCCCGCCAAGGTCCTCCAGCGGATACAGTCGTGCCTCGCCGCGACGAATGAAGACGGCCGCCATCGACACCCGATAAGGCACCGAAAACCGGGCGTAGGCATCGCGTTCGGTGGTTCGGCTGGCACTCGTGGCGACATCCAGGCCACCGTTCTCGATCTCCAGAAGTATGCGTGCCCACGGCAGGCGAACGAAGGCGACCTCGCACCCGATCTCCTTCGCCACCGCGCGGACGAGGGCGATGTCCGCCCCATCCGGCGTGCCGTCCGTCATCTCGAAGGTGTAGATGGCATACGGGTGCCAGCCGACCCGCAGGACGCATTCGGGTGTTTCGGCCTCCGCCCGCGTCACTGACGTCGCGACGAGCATGAGGCCCAACACCAATGCCGCACAGGCAATCCGCGCCGTCCGCGATTGAGCCGGCGCTGATCCAGTATTCCATCGGAACATCGTCGAGTTCACCTTCGACGACTCGAGCACCAAGGTTTTGCTGGTCGTGTCGCCACAGATCGGCTTCCGACCTCTTCGCCGTCCAGCTTAGCAGGTGTTGAAACACCGTTACCATCGTACCGCAACCATCATACCGGGCTGGGGATCCGCGTTTCGGGGCTGTGGGCCGCGGATCCGACGCCAGCGGTCATCGCCCGCACCCGGTACGCCTGCACCGGTTCGGCCACATGCTTCAGGATCTGCAGGCCGAGGTCCTCGAACACCGCGCCCGAAGACGACGACAACCGGTCGCGAATCGCCTGCGATACGCAGACACCTCCCGGTTCGGCGAGGCTTTCCAGCCGCGCGGCAATGTTCACGCCTTCGCCGTAGATATCCTCCAGATCGGCAACCACCTCGCACCAGTTGATGCCGATGCGGAATTCCATGCGGCGGCCGGCCGCCACACCCACGTTGCGGCGGGCGACGCCCTCCTGAATGGCCAGCGCGCAAGCCACCGCCTCGTCGGCGCTGCCCATCTCCGCCAGGAATCCGTCGCCGGTCAATTTGACCAGGCGGCCACCATGACGTGCCACGGTGGGATCGATCAGCGTGCATCGATACGACCACCAGACGTTCATCGTTGCCTGCTCGTCCTCGCCCATCAGCCGGACGTATTGGGCCACGTCGGCGCAAATCACCGCTGCCTCGCGCCGTTGAACCAGCAATGGGGCCTGGTTGGGATACGGGGTCGGCGCGCCGGGGGGGTGCCTCCGGTCCGCACGTGCGCCGCAGCACGCTGTTGATGCGGGCCACCAGTTCGCGGAAGTTGAACGGCTTGACCATGTAATCGTCGGCGCCGGCCTCCAGGCCCTCGATGCGATGGTGGTCGGCCGACAGCGCGGTGACGACGATGATCGGGATCTTGAAGCGGCTGCGAAGTTCCGGCAGCACGCCCAAGCCCTCTTCTCGGGGCATGGTACGGTCCAGCAGCACCAGGTCCGTATGCCGCTCGGCCAGCACCCGGCGCATGGTCGCGGCGTCCTCCGCCGCGGCGACGTCGAAACCCTGACTCGCCAGGTACTCGGCGATCATCTCGCGCACGTCGGGGTCGTCATCGACGATCAGGATGGACGGTTGGTCGGACATGGTCCGCACTCCGGTCACAGGCGCCGTAAATGGCGCGTGACCATGAGTATGCCGCTCCGGTGTTTCGGCCGGATTTCGGCGGCTTCGGCGAAATGTTTCTGTTGTTTCTGCGGGGCGTTTTTTCAGCGTCCCGCTACCGGGACGCCGGCGGTGGGGAGGCCGCTACGCGTCCTCTTCGGCCGGCACGAAGATGTAGCCCGCGCCGCGCACGGTCTTCAGCGTCTGCGGCTTGGCGGGGTCGGGTTCCACCTTGCGGCGCAGCCGGTTGATGCGGATGTCGATGGAGCGATCAAACGGCTCCCAATCGCGGTTGTGGGCCAGCTCCAGAAGCTGGTCGCGACTCAGCACCCGGTTCGGTCGCTCGGCAAACGCTTTCAGCAGGTCGAACTCCATACTGGTCAGCGGGACCGGCGTGCCATCCAGGTCATGCATCCGATGCGATTCCAGGTTGAGGATGCAGCGCCCGAACCGTACCGCGTTCGCCGGTTTGGAGCCTTCTTCGGCGCGCGGTTTCTCGCCCGGCAGTCGACGAATGACGCTCTTGACCCGGGCCAGCAGCTCGCGTGGGTCGAACGGCTTGGTGATGTAGTCGTCGGCGCCGATTTCCAGGCCCACCACGCGGTCCACCGCGCCATCCACGGCGGTCAGCATGATGATGCCGGTGGCATAGTTCTCGCGCACGTAGCGGGCCAGGCTGAAGCCGTCTTCGCCCGGCATCATCACATCGAGAATCACCAGATCGGCGCGGTCCTTGCCCAGCAGCTCCCGCAACTCCACCCCGCCGGAGGCGGCGGCCACCGAGAAGCCGTTGGCGCCGAGGTACTCGCGCACCATGTCCCGCACCTCGGCCTCGTCGTCGACCACGATGATGTGAGGCTGGGCCGCCATCGCTTTTACCGTCTCCCCCGCCGTCCGGTCCGCCCGCCGCCTACCGTGATACAGGTTGCCCCGCCCTTCAAGGGGCTTCAGCGGCCGGCTAAACAGGCGGCGCGTGCCGGCAACAATTGAAACCATTTTCGCCGGTACGCGAGATACGGGCGAAATACGTGGACGCTAGGTTGGCAGCCTCCAAGGACAACCCCGAACGAAAGCTTGGACCATGGGCGACCACAGATACGCCGATCTCATTTCCGTAACCTTCGCAGCCTTACGCCGTCTGGCAGAAGGCATGCAGCACGCGATCGAAAATTGGCGAACATCCCGCCGTCGGGACAAGGCCATCGCCGCGCTGCACGCCCTGGACGACCGATTGCTCAACGACATCGGTCTGCACCGGTCGCAGATCTATGCCGCGGTCCATGGCCTTGATCCTGACCGGCCGCGTGCCGGCGACCGGCGCGGATCGATGACGCGGACGCAAGGGTCGACCGCGGGCGGCATGATCACCGAAAGCCGGCAGCCTGGATTGACGGTGCGGGTGCGGACCGTCAAATCGGCGGCACGGGGCTCCATCGGCGCCAGCCGATTCGGTCACCACGGCACGGGCCCCCGCCACGCGATGTAGTGGGGGATTGTCTGGCGGGGTCAGGCGGTGCTGCGAACCAGGCGTGCCATTGGACGCTCAATCGCGTCCGGCTCCTCGCGCTCTGCAGCGGAGGGCGGGTCGATTCGCCCGCCGGCGTAGGGAAACGGGATCGACGGGATGGGAAGATCGAGGAAGTCGCACAGCTCTTCCCAATCGTCGCCCGTCTCCCAGCAGACTTTCAGCAGTCTGTCGGAGGCGCTGCGACGTTCGAAGAAGTCCTCCACCGCTTCGTGGTGATGACGGTAGAACGCCAGGTGCTCGCCTTCCGCGCCGCGCGGGTTCTTGAAACCGTAGGCCAGCAGGCGGCAGTGGATTTCCGGGTCCGTTTCCAGGTCGTGCGCCTTGAGGCTGTCCAGCCACAGGTCGGGAGTAGCCCGTGACGTGAGCACGAACTGAGCGCGATCCCCGTAGCGTTCGAACAGCTCCCGGTACATCAGCGGATAGGGCCAGTCCTCGAAGCTGTCGTGCCCATCGATCGCCGCGAACACCTCGTCCAGCCGCCCCTCCCGATACGCCACCAGGAGGTCGCGGCGACAGCTCAAGTGGCGGAATCCGAGAGCGGCCAAGCACACGCCGAGGGTCGTTGTGCCGGTCTTGGTCAGTCCGATGCCGAAGATCTTCCGGTCGCCGTGCTTGGGCCTCGTGATCGCACGCCGCAGGCGTTCGATGATGCCGGAACCGGACCGAAGCCCCGAAATCAATGCCATCCCGTTCACTCACCGGTCTCGCAGCGTGACGCCCGAGACGTTCGAATTCGGTTGACGACGCACACAACCGCGCCCCGAACCACGGTCCGGGGCACGCCACCCAGAGTTACACCGCAATGTGCAAAGAAAGTGTCAACGGCCGGCCGAACCGATGCCTGCTAACCGGATCGTGACTTGGTGAGGTTGCGGCACCGTGTCATAACCCGCGGCGCTTGCAGACCGTCCCCGGGAAAGGCAACAGGAGACGAACATGGGCACTGCCGGACTTCGGCCGGTCAAGCGGGTGCTGAGCGTGGTGGTTCTGCCACTGTCGATGCTGCTCCTCGCCGCACCTGCGCGTGCGGCGGAACCTGTGTTCCCGCGCGGCAGTCACGTGGGCATCGTGCCGCCTCCGGGCTTCGATCTCAGCGCCCAGTTCATGGGGTTCGAGGATCGCCGGACCGGCGCATCAATTGCCATCTACGACATGCCCAAGGACGCCTACCCGGCCATCAGTGCGAGCTTCGGTCAGGAGGAGCAGCTCAGGGCGAGAGGCATGACCCTGCTCGGGTCGTGCAAGACCGTGAACGTCACCCATGAGCACCGGTGCTTTCGGGTCAGCCAGGCGGCGAGCGGCCTGATGTTCCGGAAGTGGATCCTGGTGGCAAATCTGGACCACGGCACCACCATGGTGGTGGCGAACGTCCCGGAAGTGGCGTTGACCAACAAGAGCCTGAGCGCCGACGAGATGGAGGCGGCGCTGTCATCGATGACATACAGCCACCGGCCGGCGACCCGGCCGGTCGACGCCCTGCCCTTCATCATCGAGGAAGGAAGCCTCCTGACGTTCCAGCGCGCCATGGGCGGCAGCGCCGCCGTTTACGTGGGGCAAGCGGCCGAGGGCACTCTGCGGCCACTGTGGATCGTCGCCGCGTCGCTCAACGCCAGCCCTCAGGCTCGCGAAAGCGACTTCTCGCGCCGGGCATTTGGTGACATCAGCACCGTTTCCGGGGCTCAGGTGTTGCAGGAGCGGCCGGTAACCGTGGGGCCCCTGACCGGACACGTGCTCGAAGGGTCGGGCCGCAGCGAAGCCAGTGGTGACGCGCTGTTCGTCTTTCAGGCGATCCTCGTGGATGGGCGCGACCGTTACTACCGGCTGGTCGGCCTCGCACCGGCCGGTCAGAAGGACCGCTACCGCCCCGAGTTCCTGCGTCTGATGCGCACGCTCAGGCCGCGATAGGCTGCTTTCCAACCCGGTCCAGGGCCGATTGGCGCTGGAGCGGGCGACGGGGTTCGAACCCGCGACCCCGAGCTTGGGAAGCTCGTGCTCTACCAACTGAGCTACACCCGCCTACCGGAATGGTAGACGGCTTGACGGCGGCGACGCAAGCGCCGCTCCGCCGGTGTCAAGGGACCGTTCTACTCACAGGGTGGTGAGCATTTTGTCATTTGGCATCAAGGCGCCATATGCCTATGACAAGAGAAGACATGAGCCGAAACAGGACAGCGGCCCCCGATCGTCATGGTAAGTGCTTCGTCAACCGCGCTCACGCCCCCTCGATCCGTCGAAGTTCCGCGATCCCGACGTTACCGCCAAGGGCGAGGAGCGTGCGGTCGTTGCCCTGACCCGGCTGCACACGCTGTGGTTAAATACCGGCAGCGTGTGCAACATCACCTGCGAAAACTGCTACATGGAGTCCAGCCCCACCAACGACAGCCTCGCTTACCTCGGGGCCGCCGAGGTGAGCGCGTATCTGGACGAGGTGGCCGACGCCGGGATGCCGGTGGAGGAGATCGGGTTCACCGGCGGCGAGCCGTTCATGAACCGCGAGCTGCCGGTCATGCTGGGGAACGTCCTCGGCCGCGGCTATCGGGCACTGGTGCTCACCAATGCCATGAAGCCGATGCATCACCGGCGCAGCGAGCTCCTGGCGCTCAAGGAGATTTACGGCGACGCGCTGACGCTCCGCGTGTCCATTGACCACTACGTACCGTCGAAGCATGAGCAGATCCGCGGCGAGGGGACCTGGGGCCCGATGCTGGAAGGGCTGCGCTGGCTGGCGGTCAACGGTTTCCAGTTGCACGTGGCGGGCCGCAACTCATGGCAGGAATCCGACGAGCAGGCACGCCGCGGTTACGCCGCGATGTTTGACGCCGAAGGCATCCCGGTGAACGCCGACGATCCGGCCCGGCTGGTGCTGTTCCCCGAAATGGACGCGGCTGCGGACGTGCCGGAGATCACCGTCCATTGCTGGGATATCCTCGGCGTCGCGCCGGAGACGATGATGTGCGCCACGTCGCGCATGGTGGTCAAACGCCGCGGTGCGGCTGCGCCGGTGGTGGTGCCGTGCACTCTGCTGCCCTATGACCCGCAGTTCGAACTAGGGACCAAGCTCACCGAGGCGCGGTCCACGGTGAAGCTCAACCATCCTCATTGCGCCAAGTTCTGCGTGCTCGGCGGCGGTTCCTGCTCCACCAGCTGAACGAATGGCCGCCGGGCGGCGCCGACCGCGGCGGAAAATGCCCTTGAGCCCCCATGCGGAATCGCGATACGACGGCCCAAGTGAGCCGCTCTTGGCCCCCAGCCCCGGCTCATAGGAGGAACCGTGAGCGATCCGTCGTACGAGTCGGGAGGCGCCTACTCCCAAATCACCCGCGACGTCAGGGTGACGGTGCAGCCGTTCTATCTGGAAGACCAGTCTTCGCCTGACGATCGGCACTTCGTCTGGGCATATCACGTGCGCATCGAAAACCACGGCGACGAGACCGTTCAGCTCCTCACCCGGCACTGGCAGATCACCGACTCGACGGGCAACATGCAGGAAGTGCGGGGGGATGGCGTGGTCGGTGAGCAGCCGGTGCTGAAGCCCGGTGAATCCTTCGAGTACACCAGCGGCACGCCGCTGCCGACGCCATCGGGGTTCATGATGGGCACCTATCAGATAGTGTCGGAGGCCGGGGCGGCCTTCGATGTGGTGATCCCGGCTTTTTCCCTGGACAGCCCCCACGCCCGCACCCAAATCCACTGAGCGACGAACCAGTCTGCCGACGGCTGGGCCGACGAAGATCGGCGAACACAACATGGCGCGCGGGATATCGCGCCCATATGGCACGGAGCGAAAATCATGGGCGGACGCGACCCGCTGACGGTGGTGAACTCGGACGACGCGGCGCCGGAAACGCGGGCGAAGGTGGCCGAGCTTGCGCGTGCCGGCGATGATGCCGATGGCCGACCGGCTCGGGAGGCGGCACTGGAAGCCGTGCGCACGCTGATCCGCTGGGCCGGCGACGATCCGTCGCGCGAGGGGCTACGAGACACGCCCCGTCGGGTGATCGATTCGTTCGATGAGTTCTTTTCAGGCTACGCGGCCGATCCCGAGGAGCTTCTGCGCCGCACCTTCGAGGAGACCGACGGCTACGACGAGATGGTGCTGCTGCGCTCCATCCGCTTCGAATCCCACTGCGAACACCACATGGCGCCGATCATCGGCAAGGCGCACGTGGCCTACCTGCCGCACCGTCGAGTGGTGGGCATTTCCAAGCTCGCCCGTCTGGTGGAGGCCTATGCTCGGCGGCTCCAGATCCAGGAGAAGATGACCGCCCAGATCGCCAATGCCATCAATGACATCCTGGAACCGAAGGGAGTCGCGGTGGTGATCGAGGCGGCGCATCAGTGCATGACCACCCGCGGAATTCACAAGCCGGGCGTGGTGATGGTCACCAGCCGGATGCTCGGTGCCTTCCGCGAAAACGCGGCGACCCGCCGCGAGTTCCTGTCCATGGTCGGTAACACCGGCGGCGACGACGTTCTCGCCTGAGCCAACGCCAAGACCTCGCCACGTGAGGCGTTTGATCTGCCGCGTGCCGTTATCCTTGACCGTTCACGACCGAACCGATTGAGTCTCGGGCGCTGCGGGTACGGCCGGAGGGTCGGGCACCGCGCTTGGATGAGGCCGCACGATGGACTTTCGTCCGATCTTTCAGGTGATCGGCTGGCTGCTCACGACGTTGGCGGTGGGGATGTGCATTCCCGCCGGTGCCGACGCCATCGTCGGCAACCCGGATTGGCAGGTGTTCGCCATTTCGGCGGCGGTGACCCTGTTCATCGGCGTGGCGATGGTCCTGGCGTGCCACAGCACGCGTTTCAAGATCACCGTCCGGCAGGCCTTTGTCATGACCGCCCTCAGTTGGCTGTTCGTGACGGTGTTCGCCGCCCTGCCGTTCGTTTTCTCAGAGCTGGAGCTCAGCTACACCGACGCCTTTTTCGAGGCCATGTCCGGCGTCACCACCACCGGATCGACGGTGATCACCGGACTGGACACGGCACCGCCCGGCATCCTGCTGTGGCGGGCGCTGCTGCAGTGGTTCGGCGGCATCGGCATCATCGTCATGGCGCTGGCCATCCTGCCGTTGCTGCGGGTCGGCGGCATGCAGCTGTTCCGCATGGAATCCTCTGAGCAGTCGGAAAAGGCGATGCCGCGGGTGGCGCAACTGGTCACAGCCATCGCCGGGATCTACCTGGGGCTGACGGCGGTGTGGACCGTGCTGTACTGGGTCGCCGGGATGACCGGCTTCGAAGCCGTGGCCCACGCCATGACCACCATCGCCACCGGCGGCTTTTCCACCTCCGACGCCTCGCTCGGCTATTTCAACAGCGTCGCCATCGACATGATTGCCACCCTCGGCATGGTGGTCGGCAGCCTGCCGTTCCTGCTGTTCCTGCGGACCATGCAGGGCGACTTACAGGCCCTGACGCGCGACAGTCAGGTGCGGTGGTTCTTAGGCATTGCCGGCACCGCGGTAATCACCGCGTCCATGTTCCTGTGGCTTGATTCCGGGTTCGATCCCTTGAGTGCCCTCCGCTATGGCGCCTTCAACGTGATCTCGATCATCTCCGGCACCGGCTACGCCACCTCCGACTATTGGCTGTGGGGCGGATTCGCCGGGCCGATCTTCTTCTATGTCATGTTCATCGGCGGCTGTGCCGGCTCCACCACCTGCGGCATCAAGATCTTTCGCTTCCAGGTGTTGTGGGCGGCCACCCGGACCCAGTTCCACCACCTGGTTCAGCCGCACGGCGTGTTCATCCCCTACTACAACAACCGGCCCATTCCGGACGAGGTCATCACCTCGGTGCTGAGCTTCTTCTTCGTCTTCGGGGTTTGCTTCGCGATTCTGGCGGTGTCTCTCGGCATGTTGGGACTCGATTTCGTCACCGCGGTGTCGAGCGCGGCGACGGCCATCGCCAACGTCGGCCCGGCACTGGGGCCGGTGGTCGGCCCGGCGGGGACGTTCGCACCGCTGCCGGATGCGGCGAAATGGTTGATGGCGGCCGGCATGCTGCTCGGCAGGCTGGAGCTGTTTGCCGTGCTGGTTTTGTTCTCGCGGGCCTTCTGGCGGGGCTAGGGATCGTGGATCCGCTGCCGCTGCTCGCCGATTTGGTCGCTTTCGACACCACCTCGTCGCGCTCCAATCTGCCGTTGATCGACTTCGTCTCCGGCTATCTGGACAAGCACGGCATCGCGTCGCGCACGGTGCCGGACGCCACCGGCGAAAAGGCCAGTCTGCTGGCGACCATCGGCCCGGCGGCTGACGGCGGCGTGGTGCTGTCCGGCCACACGGACGTGGTGCCGGTCACTGACCAGCCGTGGACCGCCGATCCGTTCTCGCTGACCCGTCGCGACGATCGCCTGCTCGGTCGCGGCACTGCCGACATGAAGGGGTTCATCGCCTGCGTGCTGGCCATGGCGCCGATGCTGAACGCGCGGACGTTGCGCGTGCCGGTCCACTTGGCCTTCTCCTACGACGAGGAAGTGGGGTGCTTGGCGGCGCCGGCCCTGATCGAGGCGCTGCTCGCCGACGGTCGGCGTCCTGCCTTCGCCATCGTCGGCGAGCCGTCGGAGATGCGCGTTTGCAACCGCCATCGCGGCATCCACACCTACCGAACCACCGTGACCGGCCGGCCCGGCCACGCGGGCGCGCCGGCGCGCGGTGCCAACGCCATCGCCGCGGCGGCCGAGTGTGTCACGCTGCTCACCCGGCTCGGTGAGGGCGCGTTGGCGGACGACCCGGATGTGCCTGAGGTGACATCGGTGAACGTGGGCCGCATCGAAGGCGGCACGGCGGTGAACATCATTGCCGGCCGCTGCCACTTCGCCTGGGAATGCCGGCCCGGCCCCGACGATGCGGCGGCCCGGGTTCGCGACGTGCTTGAAGCGCATGCCCGGGACGTGCTGCTGCCGGCGATACGGGCGCGGGCGCCCGATGCTCACCTGGAGACCGAGGAGATCGTGGCGGTGCCGCCGCTGCGCATCGACGAGGGCGCGTTCGTTCAGGTGCTTGCCATGGAGTTTGCCGGGCAGCAACGGCCGCCGGCGGCGGTGCCGTTCGCCTCCGAGGCCGGACTGTTCCAGGCGGCAGGGGTGCCGGCGGTGGTGGTGGGGCCGGGCAGCCCGGCGCAGGCCCATCAGCCGGATGAATTCGTCACCATCGCGCAGCTTGATGCCTGCATGGAGTTCCTCGGTCGCTTGGCCGACTGGGCAACCGAGAACTAATCGGCGGCTCCGTCGCGTACCGACAAGACCTCGTACACGGCGTCCAGCAGCCGCAGCCGATCGATCAGCCCCAGTGGCTTGCGATCCACATGGCCGATGGCGTCCACCACGTAGAGTTCCCCTTGGTCCGGCGCCAGGGCGGTGATGAATCGCCGGCTTTCGCCCACCGGTACCACCGGGTCCTCGCGGCCGTGGATCAGCACGAAACGCGTGCCGAGGCTCCTCAGGTCGCGTCGGCTGAGGTCGAGGGCCTCTGCCTCGGCGGCGGCCGCGGCGGGCAGCGCCGCCATCAGAGCGGGCACTGCCTCGGGGTTGTCGTTGACCAGCAAGGCGTGCACCGTGCGGCCCTCCGGCCCCAGGCGCGCCACCAGATCGTCGATGGGCGCCTCGGGGTCTTCCAGCCGCCGCGTCGCCATCAGCCGCAACGCGGTGCGGTCGGCCGCGTTGCTCACCCGCTCGGCATTGGACAGCGCTACCACCCACTTGCCGGCGGGATTGACCCGTTGTTGGCGCCACGGCGCATCGGGGTTGTCTCGGTATTGGCCGGTGGTGAGGAAGCCCACCAACGCGTTCAGATCGTAGTAGCCGCCCACCGAGATCAACAGGTCCACGCGCGATCTCAGATCCGGTTCGAACAGTGCCACCACGGTCGGCCCGACGGCAAAGGAGATGGCCGCCGCGGCCAGCGGCTTCTCTGGATGCTGCAGCAACAGGTGCCGAGCGGCGTCGGCGATCAGCCGTGCATCGCCGATGCCCACCCGCATCTGCCGCAATCCGGGGATCTCCGGCACCAGGACCGCGAAACGGGAACGGGCGAAGGTGGTGGCCAGAGCCACCAGACGGGCATCGTTGCGGCCGTCCGGACTCAGTCCTGGGACCAGCACTAGGCCGGCGTCGATTGCCTCGCTCGCTGGCGCGTAGAGATCGCCCTCCCGCGATCGGCCGTCGACACTGAAGGCGATTGGGACGCGTCGGGGCGGCGCAGTGGTGCGCTTGAGGTCGGTGGCGGCGAACCCCGCGTCGATATCCGCCAGCACCAGCGTCGCTTCGTCCAGGCGGCCCGGCGAGCACGCGGCCAGCAGAAGCGCGGCGCCGAGAACGATCGTCAGGCGGAACGCGGCAATCGCTCTCGCCCTGTGCCGGATAGGCACGGGACCATGCGCTACTGGAGCCACCCGCCCAGGTGGTCGCGGATGTTGCGTTCCATCTGCGCGTCGAAGTCCCTGACCAGCGCCTCGGTGAGCTCATGCCAGAACAGTTCGCGCTCGTTCAGGGTGGCGTTCTCGATCACGCCGCGCGATCGTCGCGCCTGGGCGGTGGCGAATCCCATGCGGCGCCCGGAGTCGTCCAGCAGCTCCAGTGTCGCTTCCACCACGCCGGCGTACTGCTCCGACGGTTCGGTGCGGAACGCCCCGAGCACCCCGGTGGTTCGCTCCAGCTCCGCTTCGGTGACCGACGCGTTGAGGATGGTCAGCCGCGCGACACCCGTCGTCCCGCCGGGCTTCAGCCGATCTGCCGCCCACCGCCGAATCGCCGTCTCCGGCGTGGTGGAGAACAAGTGCTCCACGTTCGGGGGCGCAATGGGCGGGCGATACTTGGAGTCCACTTCCACCGCCGCCACGTTGAGCGACAGCGCCGGCATGTGGGCGAACGTGATGTCCGGCAGCTTTTGCGGTCGCACGGCGGACTCGCACGCGGTCAGCACCGGAACCAGTAGGACGGCGATCAGCAGCAGGCGAACCATATCATCCCCGATGTCGGCTGGATTTCTTGATCGAGAGTGTCGGGATACTGGCATGGCGAGCAAACGACGAGCAAGCGTCGGTTCGGCCCATGGGACGGCCTCTTCGGCCATAAGGTCACGGCCAGTGATAGATGATGATCTCGTGCCCGAATCTGGGGTGTATACGAACCTCACCGGGCCGAAATCCGTGCCTTTCGTAGAATCGCAGAGCGCCACGATTTTCGACGGCCGCACTCAACCACATGCCCTTTGGCAGCGCCGCCTTGGCGAATTCCAAGAGCTGGGCTCCGAATCCGTGACCTTGGGCCGAGGGACAGATGAACAGCTGATCGAGACAGGAGGTTTCCGGCTTAAGGGCCAGAAATCCGACCATCTCGCCGCCGCACCATGCGAGGTACGCCGACCAACCTCCGGCCATTTCCTTAGGGATCCTGGCAATCAGTTCAGGCAAGGCCACATCGTCGGCCTGCTTCAGCCCCGTTGACTTGAAGCTGTCGAGCCAAAGGCGCGCCGTGGCGTCTCGACACGTCGGCTCATAGGGTTTGATGGTGAAGGTGCCGTCCATGACGCCATGCTCAGCGGGCGTCCGACGACGCCGACGCGTCCAGGTTCATCTCGTCCAGGCGGACCGTGTAGTCGGCCTTGCAGAATTCGCAGACCACGGTGACGATCCCGTCGTCGGCCATCGTCGCCAGTTCGTCGAGGGGAAACGCCGCCAAGGTGCGAACCACGCGGTTGCGCGAGCATCGGCATCCATGCCGGAGCGGGCGCCGCCGGTAGGCGCGCACGCCATCCACGTGAAACAGCCGCAGCAACAGTCCTTCCGCCGACAGCGCGGGGTCGAGGAGTTCCTCAGGCGTGGCGCTGCTCATCAGAATCACCGCCCGCCGCCAGTCGTCCTCGGCGTCCGGGTCCGCATGCGTAGCCGTGGTCGACGTCTGTGGAGGCAGCCGCTGGATGGACAGCGCGGCAGCGCGATACTCGCCGTTGGCCGTATTGGCCGGTGCGGCAGCGAGGGTGATCGCCGCGTCTACCTGATCGGACTGGCGGAAGTAGTGGTGGGCACACTCGCCAAGAGTGGCCCCTTCAAGCGCGGTGATGCCCTGGTAGCGCTCGGTGTCCGGTCCCTGATCGACGGTGAACGCCATGTGTCCGGCGCCCAGCAGCCGCGGCACTGGCCCCTCGGCCGCCCGCGGCTCCTCGAGGCGTGCCGCATCGTACCGAGCGTAGCCGCGCAGGGTGCCGTCGCTGGTGATATCGGCGACCATCAGGCCCACCGGTCCGTCGCCGTGAACCTGAAACGTGAACACCCCGTCGTACTTCAAGCCGCTGGCCAGAACCACCGTCAGCGATGCCGCTTCGGCCAGCAGCGACGCCACCGGCGGCGGATAGCCGTGCGGTCGCAGCATGGCGTCGATGGCCGGGCCGAGACGAACCAGCCGCCCGCGAACACCCACGGACTCGATCTGAAACGGCTGAATGAAATCGCCGAACCGGGTGACTTGGTTCATGGCTGCGTCACAGCCCCGCCGGGATCCTCAGCCGGTGTCGCCGGTCAGACACCAGGCGAGGATGCCCTTCTGCACGTGCAGGCGGTTCTCGGCCTCGTCCCAGACCACTGAGCGCGGGCCGTCGATCACCGCGTCGGTGACCTCCTCGCCGCGACGGGCGGGCAGGCAGTGCATGAACAGCGCGTCGGGCTTGGCCTGGGCCATCAGCGCCTCGTCCACGCGGTAAGGCGCCAGCAGGTTGTGGCGATGGCTGGGTTCGTCGGCACCCATCGACACCCAGGTATCGGTGACCACCAAATCGGCGCCGGCCACGGCATCCTCCGCCCGGTCGATCAGCGTGACGTCGCCGCCCTGATCCTGCGCCCAGTCGATCACTCTGGCTTTTGGACGCAGCGGCTCCGGGCAGGCCAGCCTGAGGGTGAAGCCGAACTGCACTGCTGCCTGTACCCAGGTCTGGGCCACGTTGTTGCCGTCGCCGCTCCAGGCCACGACGCGGCCGGCGATGGGCCCGCGATGCTGCTCGAAGGTCATCACGTCGGCCATCAGTTGGCACGGATGGCTTTCGTCGGTGAGGCCGTTGATCACCGGTACCGACGCGTTTTCCGCCATTTCCGCCAGGCGAGCGTGATGGTCGGTGCGGATCATGATGGCGTCCACGTAGCGGGACAGCACGCGCGCGGTATCGGCAATGGTCTCGCCACGCTTAAGCTGGGATTCCTGCTCGCCGAGCACGACGACGCTGCCGCCCATCTGCCGCATCCCTACCTCGAAGGAAACCCGCGTCCGCGTCGACGGCTTCTCGAAGATCATCGCCAGCGTTCGGCCGGCGAGGGGCGTGGCGTCGCCGTTGGCGCCGTCGCCGTTCTTGATATCGACGCCGAGGTCGAGGATGTGGCGCAGCGTGCCGGAATCCAGCCGATCCAGGTCCAGGAAGTGGCGCGGCTCGTTCATCTCAGGCCGCCCGTTCGGTGAGCCGGGCGCAGGCGTGATCGAGGATCGCCATTGCCTCGTCCACGTGGGTTTCGTCGATGATCAGCGGCGGCAGCAGGCGCACCACGTTATCCGCCGCCGGCACGGTCAGCAGACCATCTTCCAGCAGCGCCGCGATCAGCGCCGGGGCCTCGCACACGCACTTGAGGCCCAGCATCAGGCCCATGCCGCGGGTCTCCGCCACCACCGTCGGGTGGGCGCGCACCAAGTCGTCCAGCCGCGCGCGCAGCACCCCGGCCACGTGGCGCACGTGAGGAAGGAAATCATCCGCCAGCACCACGTCCAGCACCGCGTTGGCCACCGCCATGGCCAGCGGGTTGCCGCCAAAGGTGGTGCCGTGGCTGCCGAGGGTCAGCACCCGCGCCGCCTCGCCGCGCGCAAGGCAGGCACCGATGGGGAAGCCGCCGCCCAGTCCCTTGGCCAGCGCCATGAGGTCCGGCGCCACGCCGGCCCATTCGTGGGCGAACAGCCGGCCGGTACGGCCAAGGCCGCATTGTACCTCGTCGAAGAACAGCAGCAGGCCGAACTCGTCGGCGACAGCGCGCAGGCCACGCAAGTAATCCGCCGACGCGGCGTTGATGCCGCCTTCGCCCTGAATCGGTTCCACCAGAACGGCCGCGGTCTCGTCGGTAATGGCCGCCCGCAGCTCGTTCAGGTTGCCGAAGGACACGTGGTCGAAGCCCTCCACCACCGGGTCGAAGCCGGCCAGATGCTTGGGTGAGCCGCCGGCGGCGATGGTCGCCAGGGTGCGTCCATGGAAAGCACCACCGCAGGTGATCACCCGATAGCGGTTCGGCGCGCCCGTCGTGTCGTGGTACTTGCGGATCAGCTTGAGCCCGCATTCCAGGGCCTCGGCGCCGGAGTTGCAGAAGAACGCCGTATCGGCGAAGGATGCCCTCACCAGCCGTTCCGCCAGCCGTTCCTGCGCCGGGATGCGATAGAGGTTGGAGCAGTGCCACAGCCGCCCGGCCTGCTCTGTGAGCGCCGCCACCAGATGGGGGTGAGCGTGGCCGAGGGCGGCGACCGCGATGCCGCCGCCGAAATCCAGGTAGCGCCGGCCGTCCTCAGCATACAGATAGGCGCCGTCGCCGCGCTCGAAGGCGACGTCGTAGCGGCTGTAGTTGGGCATCAAGGCCGTGGTCACGGGTACCTCGAAATACGAGGGGCCGGTGGCGGCCACCGGCCCCGATCCCGAAAAACGGTCCGAAACCAGGGAGTTTAAGGTGTCGATTCGAGGGCTGTCAACGGCCCGCCCGGCCCTGCTTCAGGCCTTCAGCCGATAGCCGGTGGCGAACATGCGATGGCACAGCGCCCACAGTCCGCCGGTCACCACCGCCATCACCACCACGCCGATCCACGGCGCCGTGTCGGCTTGGCCGATGAAGCCGTAGCGGAAGCCATCGATCATGTAGAAGAACGGGTTGGCATGGGCCAGGTGCTGGAACAAGGGCGGCAGGCGCTCGATGGAATAGAAGGTGCCGGAGAGGAACGACAGCGGCGTAACGACGAAGTTGGTCACCGCGGCGATGTGGTCGAACTTCTCCGACCACACCCCACCGGCGATGCCCAGCAGGGACAGCATCAGCGAGGCCATGAACCCGTGATAGGCGATGAACAGCGGATCATGAATGTGCATCGGCACGAACAGCGACATCACCGCGGCCACCACCACGCCCACCACGATGCCACGCGTGGCGCCGCCCATGGCGATGCCCAGCGTCAACTCGTGGGCGCTCAACGGCGGCATCAGCGTATCGACGATGTTGCCCTGGACCTTGGCAATGACGATGGAGGACGAGGTGTTGGCGAAGGCGTTCTGCGCGATGGCCATCATCACCAGGCCTGGCGCCAGGAACTCCATGAATGGCACGCTGCCGACGAAGTCCACGGCGCGGCCGAGCGCCAGCGCGAAGATGGCGAGGAACAGCAGCGTGGTGACCATGGGGGCGATGACGGTCTGCGTGTAGACCTTCTTGAACCGGCGCACCTCGCGCCAGTAGAGGGTCCACAATCCCAAACCGTTGCCGAAGGCCGCTTCGGTCATCGTTCCGTTCCGCTCACACGCCAGTGGTCAGGTTATAGGTCAGCGTCAAGCGCGGGCGCCAGCGGATCGTTCCGCGCGGGCGTCGACGGCGGATGACAACATCGCCTGGAGGGGAGTATTCTCGCCGCCAGATCATGCGGCGCATAGCCCGCGCCGTCCCCACATCTTGAGGTTCGAGGGAATACCGGATGACTCAGCAACAGGCCCGCGACCGACTGCGGGCGCTGATCGCCGAACACTCGCTGCTCACCGGCGGTTCGTTCCGACTGGCATCGGGGGCGTCCAGCAGCCTGTTCTTCGACATGAAGAAGACCATCCTGCATCCGGAGGGCGCCAACCTGATCGCCGACCTGATGCTGGACATCATCGACGACGACGGCGTCGACTACGTGGGCGGGATGGCCATGGGCGGCGTGCCGCTGGTGGCCGCGTTGTGCGTCAAGAGCCTAAGCCGGCGGCCGCTGAATGCCTTTTTCGTCCGCAAGGAGACGAAGGACCACGGCACCCAGAAACTGATCGACGGGCCGTTTGAGGACGGCGCGCCGGTGGTTCTGGTGGAGGACGTCACCACCACCGGCGGCTCCATCATGAAGGCGGTCAACGCGGTGCGCGACCGCGGCTCGTCGGTGAAGCGCGTGGTGATCGTGGTCGATCGTCTCGAGGGCGCGGTCGACAACCTGGCCGCCGAAGGCATCGCGCTTTCGGCGCTGTTCACCCGCGACGACTTCAAGACCGATTGAATTCCGTGGTCGGACGGCGCACGCGGAAGCCACCCGCCATCACGCCGGCGGCCCTGGACGACGCGGCGGTCCGATATCTTGGCCGTTATGCCGCCTGTGCCGACGGTGTCCGCCGGGTGCTGCGGCGACGAGTCGAACGTGCCGTGCGTTTGGGCGACGCCGATCGCGAAGCGGGTCTGGCCGAGGTGGAGGCGGCTATCGGGCGGCTAGTTGCCGCCGGCCTGATTGACGATCGGTCCTTTGCCGTCACCCGTGCCGCGGCCATGCATCGTCGGGGCATGCCGCTCGGCCGGATCCGGGAGCGGCTGCGGTGTGCCGGGTTAACCGCCGAGGACGTAGCGACCGGTGTTGCCGCCGTCGCCGAAACCGCAGCCGATCCCGACTGGGCCGCCGCCGTCGCCTTCGCCCGTCGTCGCCGGTTCGGCCCGTTCGCCGCCGCCGAAGAGAGTCCGGAGCGTCAAACCCACACCCTCGCCGCGTTCGCCCGCGCCGGCTTCTCCTATCCCGTGGCGCGCCGCATCCTCGAAGCCAGAACGCCCGACGACCTCGACGATGTCTGAAGTCAGCTTTCGCCGGGGTCGGGCAAGTCTACCTTCGCCGGTTTGGGCGTGTCGGATTTGGCGGGCGGTGAAGCCTCCGCCGTGGCCGGCGCCGAGCCTTCGATCCGCACCGGCGCCGACGGCGCGCCGCCGGCCTTGTCGACGCCGAAGTACAGCGTGCGATGGGGGAACGGGATCTCGATACCCAGTTCGTCGAACCGCTTCTTCATGCGGCGATTGAATTCGCGGCCCACCGCCCACTGACGGATCGGCAGGGTCTTGATCCGCGCCTTCACGATCACTGCCGAGTCGTCGAACTTGTCGACGCCCAGCACCTCCAGCGGCTCCAGGATGTCGACCGCCCATTCTTCCTCCGCTCGCATCTCGTCCAGCAGTTCCGTTACCACCTGCGTGACCTGGTCGGTGTCCTCGCGATAGGCGACGCCGATATCCAGCAGGTAGTAGGAATACTCCTTGGTCATGTTGGTGACCGTATCGACGGCGCTGAAGGGGATGGTGTGCACGTTGCCGGACAGGTCGCGCATGCGGATGGAGCGGATCGACAGCCCCTCCACCAAGCCGCCGATGCCCGCCACGTTGACCACGTCGCCCACGGCCATGGCGTCCTCAAACAAGATGAAGGCGCCGGTGATCACGTCCTGCACCAGTTTCTGCGAGCCGAAACCGATGGCCAAGCCGATGACGCCGGCGCCGGCCAGCAGCGGACCGATGTCCACGCCCACTTCCGACAGCACGATCAGCGTGGTGATCACCGCCAACACGATGAGCAGGGCATTGCGCAGCATCGGCAGCAGGGTGCGTGCACGCGCGCTCCGTTCCACCGACTGGCCGTCTTCCTCGGTGGGCTCGAGATAGCGCTCGATGGCGGTGCTGGCGGTTTCCCATACCAGGATGGCACCCACCAGCACGATGCTAATACTGATGGCTGCGCCGACCACGCGTTCACCCAGCGAGGACGACAGCCCCCCCACCACGTCGACGCCCCAGGCCTGCAGTACGGCGAGACCGGCGACCAGCCAGACGACCACCCGCAGGATCACCTGCAGCACCGGCAGATAGCGGTTGGCGCGGGCCTCCAGGCGGGGATAACGGGCCCTGAGCTCGTCGCTGATGCGGAAGCCCCGTTCCACCAGCCGCCGGATCGCTCCGGTGACCAGCCCGGCACCCACAAGGACGGCCGCCGTGATCAGTGTCGCCCGTGCCAGATACGCGAACCCGCCTTCAATTCCCAGGACCCAGACCAGATAGGAGCCCACCAGGTAGAGGATCGCCAGCACATGCCAAACGTCGGCCAGCCGGCGGCGCAGCATCCCGGCCTCGCCCGGTCCACGGATCCACACCGCCACCTCCTTGCGGTTCTGCAGGACGAACACCACCAGCAGACCGGCAATCAGCAGGCCCACCAGCCGCAGCAGGCCGGCATGGCCGGCGGGCGGCAGGCCCAGCAGTAGCGCTGCCTGGGCAACCACGAAGCCGGTTACCGCAACGACCACCAGTCGCCAGGCCCAGACGAACAGGTAGTTGGCCGTTTCGTCACCAATTGGCAGCAGCCGCAACGTCGGTGCCGCCGGCGCCAGAACGGCGCGGGCGACGGCGATGGCGATCCGTGCCGCCACGTAGCCAAGGATGACCGCCACGACCACGGCGGTGGCCGGCGGCCGCGGCGTGGCCAGGGTCAGCGCCAGATAGGCCACCGCGGCGAACACGCCGATGGGGATCACGTCGAGGACGGTGCGTGCCAGCAGCATGAGGATCCGCACCGTCAGCGTCTCGCTGGCCTGAGCCTCCAGGCGGGACCGGGGCCGGCTCAACGCCCACCGGACCAGCCGCGCGGCGATCCAGCCGGCGGCCACGACGGCGGCCAGCTTGGCGAACAATACCAGCCAAATCCTGCGGCGCTCGGGGTCGGTGGTCTGGTCGCCGAGCCACCGACCCACATCCGGCAGGTTGACTGTGGCTTCAGCCAGTACGGCCAGCTCCGAGCCCGCCTTCTTCACGGTCTGTGACAGCGTGGCGACGACGCCCGACCCTTCCTCCGGCTCCGCTGCCGCGGCTTCGCCGGCCTGCCGCGCTTCGATCAGCCCTCGGATCGTGGCCAGCAGCTCTTCGCGCTTGGCCTTGTCTTCCAGGGTCGCGGCCAAGGACCGCAGTTCCTCCACCGGCCCGCTTTGGAAGGACTCGGTAGGCGCCGCCGAAGGGTCTTGGGCGACGGCCGGCGCCACGGCGAAGGCGATTGCCAGCACCGCCACCAGCCACAGGGCGCCATGCCGGCGGTCGGTCCGGGCTCGAATCATCAGTTGCTAACCCCCGTTTCCTGTGCGGCGTTGCCTTTCCCCTCCAGGCCGGGGAGAGTAGTCAGCGGTACCCGTGCTGTCATACCAACCTGCGCTGACAGGAACCGATTGTGATCGGGTTTCGCGGTGTCTCGGCAGGAGGGGAGGCGCAGGCGATGCCGGGCGTATCGTCAAGCCTTCCCGACGCACCGAGGCGGCGCGAAACCCGACCCTGAGGGCACCGAGACGAGGCTTCCAGGCGTTGTCGCGCGGCCCTTGTGATGCTCCAGCATCACAGCGCGCCCCGCTCCTAACCGGAAACCTCGTCTCAGCGTTACAATGGGTTCCTGTCAGCGCAGGTTGGTATTACATCCAAACATCGAACGAAAGAAGCCTCACATGACCGCTACCATCTACCACAATCCCCGGTGCAGCAAATCGCGCGCGACGCTGGCGCTGTTGGAGCAGCACGGGGTCAATCCCACCATCGTCGAGTACCTGAAAGACCCGCCCACGGCGGAGGAATTTACCCGAATCCTGTCTCTACTGGGGATGAAACCGCGAGACCTGCTGCGCCCGAAGGAAGCCCGTGAGGCTGGCCTCGACGACCCCGGTTTGGATGATCAGGCGCTGATCGCCGGCATGGTGGCCAACCCCATCGTTATCGAGCGGCCCATCGTCGTCACCGACGGCGAGGCCCGGCTCGGCCGCCCGCCGGAACGGGTGCTTGAGATCCTCGACGATTAGCGGCGCGACAGGGGCCCCGCCGCCGCCAACGCCAACCAGCCGAGCATCAGCAGGCCGCCGCCCCCTGTAGCGGTAGCGCGCCGTCCAGGATGAAGACGTAAAGCGTGCCCGAGAACAGCACGATGCCGAGGGTGAACGCGGCGCCGGCCACATGGGCGGCGCGCGCCGCACGGCCGCCCCGGTCGACCAGCCAGGCGACGGCGAGCAGCGCCAAGCCGTGGAACATCTGGTAGTAGGCGGCGATCTCGAACATCTCGCGCGCGCCGGGATCGCCGCCCAGCCGGTGCCAGCCGTAAGCGCCAGCGGCGACGGCGATCAGCCCGTTCACCGCACCGAGGACGAGCCACAAGGCCATGCGGATCGAGGAGCGGACGTGTTCAGCCGCCGCCCATCATCTGGCAGCCGCCGGTGGCGCAGGTGGGCAGGCCGCACGGCGCCGTATCGGGTGCGGTGGTGCCGCCGTTGATGCTTGGCGCGGACAACGCCTTGGCGACTGTGGTGTCGCCGCATTCCGGGCAGGCCACGTCGCCGGCAGCTAACTGCGCCTCGCAGTCGCCGCCGCTGGCGAACCAGCCTTCGAACCGGTGGTCGTGGGTGCAGCGCAGGTCGAAAACGATCATCGATTCAATCCCGGATTAGGCCTAGCCGTTCTTCGATCCCCCACCATAACCGGAACCCACTTGCTTGCACCATGAGTTCGCTAACTCGATGGCGACTTAGACGTTGAACAGGAATCGGATTACGTCGCCGTCCTGGACTACATAGTCGCGGCCCTCCTGGCGCAGCCGGCCGGCGTCGCGGGCCTTGGCCTCGCCGCCCAGGGTCACGAAGTCCTCCCAGCCGGCCACCTCGGCGCGGATGAAGCCACGGGCGAAGTCGGTGTGGATGACGGCGGCGGCCTCCGGTGCACGGGCGCCGCGGCGCACCGTCCATGCCTTGGCCTCCTTTGGCCCGGCGGTAAAGAAGGTGATCAGGTCCAGCAACCGATGGCCGGCGCGGATCACCCGGTCGAGCCCGGCCTCGTGGAGCCCCAAGGAGTCCAGGAATGCGGCCTTTTCGTCGACGTCCGGCAATTGCGCCACCTCCGCCTCGATGGCGGCGGAGATAATCACGGTCTCGGCGCCGCGCTCCCGCGCCCGCTCGGCGACGGCGGCGCTCATGGCGTTGCCTTCCGCGGCCGACGCCTCGTCCACGTTGCACACATAGAGGGCCGGTTTCGCGGACAGCAGCTGAAGCTCCCGGAACGCCTTCTGTTCCTCGGCGGCGACCTGCACGCTTCGCGCCGGCTGCCCGTCGGCCAGCACGGCGATGGTCCGTTCCACCAGATCCAGCCGCGCCTTGGCCTCCTTGTCGCCGCCGCGCACGCGCTTGGTCAGCGAAACCGCCCGCCGTTCAAGGCTCTCCAGGTCGGCCAGCAACAGCTCGGTCTCGATGGTTTCCGCGTCGCCCAGCGGGTCGATGGCCCCGGCAACGTGGGTGATACTGTCGTCCTCGAAGCAGCGCAGCACCTCCATCACCGCGTCCACCTCGCGGATATGGTCGAGGAACTGGTTGCCGAGGCCCTCGCCGCGGCTGGCGCCTTTCACCAGTCCGGCGATGTCGACGAACTCCAGTTGGGTCGGGGTGATCTTGGGCGCCCGCGCAACCTCGGCGATGCGCGTCAGCCGGTCGTCGGGCACCGCCACGCGGCCCACATTGGGTTCGATGGTGCAGAAGGGGAAGTTCGCCGCTTCCGCCGCCTGGGTGGCGGTCAGGGCGTTGAACAGCGTCGACTTGCCTACGTTGGGCAGGCCGACGATCCCGCAGTTAAACCCCATCGTCGGACCCGGTGCCGCTGTCGGTTTCGGAATCGGACGAAGGTTCCGGCGACGGCCGCGGGGGCTTCGGCCGCGGCGGGTTGATTACCAGCGCCACCTTGCTCATGAAGGCGCCATCGTCACCGTCGATCAGCAGCCCGACGTTGTCGGCGATGGCGTCCAGAAGCGGATCTAGCCACTGGGTGTCGGCCTTGGCAAAGTCCTTGAGCACGTGGCCGACCACTCGCTCCTTGTCGCCCGGATGGCCGACTCCCAGGCGTACCCGGCGATAGTCCGGGCCGATGTGGGCGTGCAGGCTGCGCAAGCCGTTGTGACCGGCATGGCCGCCGCCGCGCTTCACCCGCACCTTGCCCGCCGCCAGATCGATCTCGTCGTGGAGGACCAGCACGTCGGTGGCGGGGATCTTGTAGAACCGCGCGGCTTGCGTCACGGCGCGGCCGGACTCGTTCATGTAGGTCATCGGCTTCAGCAGCAGCACCCGGCGGCCGGCGATGCTGCCTTCCGCCGCGGCGCCCTGGAACTTGGCGCGGAACGCGGGAAAGCCGTGGCGGCGGGCAATGGCGTCCACCGCCATGAAGCCGATGTTGTGCCGGTTGTTGGCGTAGTTCGAGCCCGGATTGCCGAGCCCGACCAGCAGCAGCGGCGTCGTCGCCATGACAGGGACACGACGGTCGTCGAGGTCTCCGGGCGCGTGCGCCTATTCCTCTTCGCCGCCGCCCTCCTCCGCTTCGGCGGCTTCGCCCTCTTCCGCTTCCGCCTCTTCGCCTTCTTCTTCCTCGGGCATCTCCGCAGCCGGCGCGGCGATGGTGGCGATGGTGAAGTCGCGATCGCTGATCACCATTTCGGTGTCCGGCGGCAGGGTCACGTCGCTGCTGTGGATGGCGCCGCCCAGGTCAAGTTCCGACAGATCGGTGTGAATCGCTTCGGGAATGCCATCGGGTCGGCAGTTGAGCTCGATGGTGTGGCGGACCACGTTCAGCACGCCGCCCTGCTTGATGCCGGGGCAGGTCTCCTCGTTGTCGAAGACCACCGTGATTTCCACGTTCACCCGCGTGTCGGCGCCGAAGCGCATGAAGTCCACGTGGATCGGGGCGTCGCTCACCGGGTCCTGCTGCAGGTCGCGGGCCAGCACCCGGTGCTTCTCGCCGTCCACCTGGATCTCGTAGACGCGGGAAAAAAAGGCTTGGCCGCGGATCTGCTTCCGTAGTTCGATGGGGTCCAGCGAGATCATCACTGCGTCTTGCTTGTTGCCGTAGATCACCGCCGGCACCCGGCCGGTGCGACGTACGGCGCGGGCCGCCCCCTTACCGGCCCGCTCGCGCCGCTCGGCGCTCAGATTGACGACATCGGACATCGTGGCTTCTCCTTGTTCATCGGCGAGCCGGCCTCCAGGGGTGCCGGCTTGTCCTTGGATCGTGGCGTTATATCTCGGTCTTGAAGATCAGTCGAACAGGCTGGAGACAGAACTTTCCTCGCTGATCCGCCGGATGGCCTCCGCCATCAGCGGGGCGACGCTCAGCTGTTCAACGTTCCGGGCCAGCCGCACGGCTTCGGTGGCGGCGATGCTGTCGGTGATCACCAGCATCTCCATCGGCGACGAGGCGACGCGGGCGACCGCGCCGCCCGACAGCACACCGTGAGTGACAAACGCCGCCACGGATCGCGCGCCGGCGTCGATCAGCGCGCGGGCGGCATTGCACAAGGTGCCGGCGGAATCGACGATGTCGTCGATGAGGACGCAGCGCCGTCCGTCCACCTCGCCGATGATGTGCATCACTTCCGAGACGCCGGCCCGTTCGCGCCGCTTGTCAATGATCGCCAGGTCGGCGTTCAGGCGCTTGGCGAGGCCGCGTGCGCGCACCACGCCGCCCACGTCCGGCGATACGATCATCACGTCATCGGAATCGAAGCGCTGCTCAATGTCCTTGGTGAACACCGGCGCGGCGTAAAGGTTGTCCACGGGGATGTCGAAGAACCCCTGAATCTGCGCCGCATGCAGGTCCATGGTGAGCACCCGGTCGGCACCGGCGACGGTGATCAGGTTCGCTACCAGCTTTGCCGAGATGGGCGTCCTGGGGCCGGACTTGCGGTCCTGGCGGGCGTAGCCGAAATACGGCACCACCGCGGTGATCCGCCGTGCCGAACCGCGCCGCAGCGCATCCAGCGTGACCAGCAGTTCCATGAGGTTGTCGTTGGCCGGGTAGGAGGTGGATTGGATCACGAAGAGGTCCTCACCACGGACGTTCTCCATGATCTCCACGAACACTTCCATGTCCGAAAAACGGCGGATGTTCGCCTGGGTCAGCGGCAGGTTGAGATAGGCGCTGATCGCTTCGGCCAGCGGCCGATTGCTGTTGCAGGCGACGATCTTCATCGCGCGGATGGCCCCTCGGAGGTGCGTGGGAACGATGGGAAACGTGGGTGCCCCCCACAGCACCCCTGTCGCGCCCCGGCCGTTGAATGCGGCGGGACTGTATCAACCCGCCCGCCGGGTGTAAACGCCGTCCCCGACGGAATCCTCCAACGGCCGCTCAGGCCATCACGCACATGGCCAGCATCAGCAGCACGAAGACCATCACCAGAATGATGATGTGAGGCACGAGATCCGTTCCTCCTACCCGATCACCAGGTCCAACGGCGAAGCCGACAGCCGCTCCGGCCCTGTGTCGCCGATGGCGACCGTCTCGCCCAAGGACATGGCCAGTTCGGCCGTGGAGTCGAAGATGATGATGTGGACGAAGATCACCATCCCCGGCATCACCGGCTCGTCGTTCCCATGGTACAGCATGGGCCAGTCCATCCAGTTGGGCGGAAAGGTGCTTCCCAGGCTGTAGCCGCAGGCGTTCATCCGGTGCTCGGCGAAGCCGCCGGCGTCCAACACCCGCGCGTGGGCGTCGAACGCCGCGCCCATGGGCTGGTCCGGCACCAAGGCCGCCTCGGCCGCTGCCAACGCCTCGGCCGCCGCGTCGAACATGACCCGCTGGCGCGGCGGCGGCGGGCCGACCCGCATCGTACGCATTAGGCAGGCGTGGTAGTGGCGATAGACGCCGGCCCATTCCAGGGTGATCTGGTCGTCGGCGTCCAGCACTCGGCGTCCGCTCTTGTAGCGGCACAGCAGCGCGTCGCGGCCCGAGCCGATGATGAACGGATTCCCCGGGTAGTCGCCGCCGCCGCTGAATACGGCGCCCAGCATCGCCGCCAGGATCTGGGATTCCGACACGCCGGCATGGGTCAGCCGCACCGCCTCGGCGTAGGCGTCGTCGGCCAGCTCGGCGGCCCGGCGAACGTATGCGAGTTCGGCGTCGCTCTTGACCACACGCAAGCGGCTGACCAGTTCCGAGGCATCGGTGAGCGTGCAGAAGTCCTCCAGTGCCATAGTCAGCCGCAGGCCGTTGCGTGCCGTCAGGCCATAGGCCTCCCATTCAACACCCAGGCGGCGCCCGGCGCAGCCGTGCTCGTCGAGGATATCGCGAAGCTGATCCGCCGGGTCGGCGTCGGGAAGGTCCACCCAGATCCGCACATCCTCGATGACCGAGGTGTGCCGGCCTGGCGGAGGTCCGGCGCCCGAGTCAGCAGCGTCATGGCGCCGTCGGCACCGAGATACAGGCACTGGAAAAACACGTAGCCGAAGGTGTCGTAGCCGGTGAGGTAGTAGAGGCTTTCCTGACGGAAGATCAGCAGCCCGTCGAGGCCGACCTCCGCCATCATCGCGCAGGCGCGTGCCCGGCGGGCGGTCAACTCGGACTCCGGAAAATGGATGGCCATGGAACGCGTCCTGCTAAAGCGGCAGCGCGATGGCCGAGAGGCCGCGGCCGTAGTCGCCCCCGCCGGCCAGAGTCGTTCGCCGGAAGCTGAAAAACGTCTCCGGTTCGGCGAACGTGTCGCGGTCCACCACTTCGACGGCGGCCAAATCCATGGCGGCGAGTCGGCGGCTGACATACCGGGCGAGGTCGAACAGGTAATGTTCGGCGCGAGAAGACGGTTGAAACAAGTCTTCGTTGGCGGCGTCATCGCCGACGAAGGCGGCGCGGAACTCCGGCCCCACCTCGTAGGACGCTGCACCGATACAGGGACCGACGGCGGCGCGGATGGCCGATCGCGTGGCGCCCAATCCTTCCATGGCGGCGACGGTTGCCTCGACAATGCCGGAACGGGCGCCCCGCCAGCCCCCATGGGCGGCACCGATAACGCCGGCGGCGCCGTCGGCGAACAGCACCGGCGCGCAATCGGCGGTGAGAATGCCCAACGCCACGCCCGGCGTGCGCGTCGCCAGACCGTCCGCCTGCGGCCGATCCGCCGCCGGCCACGGTCGCTCGACGACGACGGCCGTGGCCGAGTGGACCTGATAGGCGGTGGCCAGGGCGGACTCGTCGTGGCCCAACCGGGCCGTTGCCCGACCGCGGTTCTCCCTGACCCGATCGGGTGCATCGCCGGAACCGAGACCGCAGTTCAGGGAATCGTAGACGCCCTTGCTGACACCGCCCTGTCGGGTGAAGAAACCGTGGGCAATGCCGTCGGCGGCGGCGAGGGCGTCATCGGTCAGCATCGGAGCAGTCGGCGCGGGGTCTTGCGACATGGCGGAAGTATATCAACGCGCTTTCGAAACGCCATGATACGGCCGGCCGTGACTCATTCGAATCCCGGCGGTGGCGGCATGGAAGGGTTGGTCATCGCCATCACCCGGAACAGCAGCCCCATACCGGAAGGATGGGTCAGCCGCCTCACCGCCGCGCGGATGTCGTCGGCCTGCGCCGGGGAGGCGGTGCGCAGCAGCGTCTCGGCGCGGGTGCGGATTCCCAATTGGTCGAGGAACGCGCCCTGTGTCACCGGACCGTAGACGCGGGCACCGGTGCCGGCGGCGGCACGGGCCAGCGCGGCGAAGTCCACGTGGGCGGTAAGGTCGGCCTCTCCCGGTCGTTCCAGCACTGGATGCGGCGCGTGCCGGCGCACCGCCTGCAAAGTTTCCCCGGGCTCGCTGGTGGAGTGGCCGTAGTCGATGACCAGCGCCGCGCCGCCGAACCGCGCCAGGCGCGCCGCGAGGCCGCGGGTGAGTGCGATGGCGGCGGGCGACACCTCGACGATCGATCCTTCCGCCGGCCGCAGCGCGGTTAGGCTCGGGTCCGGCAGCACTGTGGTGGCGTCCGTCGCCTCGACGAAAACGAACCGCCCCTGAGCGTCCACATCAACGAGTCGTTCGGGCCAGTCGCCGGCGCGAAACACGTACTGATGAATGGGCAGGGCGTCGAAGAACTCGTTGGCGATTACCAGCGCCGGTCCGTCGGGCACTTCGGCCAGATCCTCGTGCCAAGTGATGCTCGGTGCCGGTCCGACGGCCTCGAGTGCCTGGCGCTGGCGTTTCCGCAACGGTCGGCTGGTCTCCACCAAGTGCAGGTCGACAGCGGCATGGAACGCCGGGACGACCCGCACCGTGGCGCGCAGCGCGTCGGCCATCAACGTGCCGCGGCCGGGCCCCAGCTCCACCAGCCGTACCGGGTTCGGCGATCCCGCCGCTCGCCAAACCACGGCACACCACAGACCCACCAGTTCGCCGAAGATCTGCGACGCCTCGGGTGCGGTGATGAAATCGCCGGCGGCGCCCAGGGGATCGCCGCGCCGGTAGTAGCCGTAGTTAGGATGACCAAGGGCCAGGGCCATGTAGTCGGCGACCGACAGCGGGCCATCGCTGGCGATCCGGCGGCGGAGGATGGCAGCGAGGTCGCTCAAGCCTTTTTCGAGGCGGACGACATGGGCACAGGAGGCCGGCCGGCGGCGCGGAGGATCAGCGCCACGCCGACCACGAGCATGGGCGCCGACAGCCACTGGCCCATTGTGGTGCCGCCGACGAAGAACCCAATATGGGCGTCGGGCTGCCGGAACAGCTCGCCGATGGCGCGAAACACGGCGTAACCCACCAGAAAGACACCCGACAGGATGCCGGGACGCCGCCGGATCTCGTCCCTCCGCCACAGCAGCGCCAGGATGACGAACAGTGCCAGGCCTTCCATGGTCGCCTGATAAAGCTGGCTGGGATGACGCGGGTCGGGGCCATGGCCGGGAAACACCATCGCCCACGGCACATCGCTCACCCGGCCCGGCAGTTCGGCGTTGATGAAATTGGCGATGCGGCCGAGGAACAGTCCGATGGGCGCGGCGCAGAAAATTACGTCGGCGAAGGTCAGCGTCGGCAGGCGACGGCGGCGGCAGAACAGCAGGCCGGCAATCACGACACCCAGCAGGCCGCCGTGGAACGACATGCCACCGCGCCAGATCTCCAGCGACGCCAGCGGGTTTTCCAAGTAATAGCTGCCATTGTAGAACAGCACGTAGCCGAACCGACCGCCGAGCACGACGCCCAGCGTCGCCCAGATCAGGAAGTCATCCACGTGTTCCGGCTGCAGCCCCGCCGGCGCCCGGCCGGCCAGCATCCGGCCGTACCGCCAGCCGATCAGCAGGCCGCCGATATAGGCCAGCGCGTACCATCGAATGGCGAACGGCCCAATTTCCACCAGCACCGGGTCGATGGCCGGAAAGGGAAGGACGAAGGTCATGAGCCGCGTTTAGCTTGGCGTCTGGCGCTCACCGATAGGGGTCCGCGGCGTCCAGGAAGTCGCGCACGTACGCGGCGACGCCGTCCTCCAATTCGGTGAACGGCCGGTCGTAGCCGGCGGCGCGCAGGCGGTCCAGGCGCGCCTCGGTGAAGTACTGGTACTTCTCTCGGATGGCCTCCGGCGTCGGCACGTATTCGATGATCGGTTCCCGGTTCATCGCCCGGTACACGGCGGTCGCCAAGTCGGCGAAGCTGCGGGCCCGGCCGGTACCGCAGTTGAACAGACCGCCCGAATGGTCGTTGTCCAGCAGCCACAGGACCACATCGACGCAATCGTCGACCCAGACGAAGTCACGAAGTTGACCGCCATCGGCATAATCCGGGTGGTGGGATTTGAACAGCCGCGCCGGTTTGCCGCCGCGGGCGCGGGGATAGAGATGGCTGACAACGCTGGCCTGCGGTCCCTTGTGGTACTCGTTCGGACCGTAGACGTTGAAGAACTTCACCCCGCCCCAGCGCGGTGGCCGGGCTCCGTCCTCGGCGATGCGTCGCATCACCCAGCGATCGAACAGGTGCTTGCTCCAGCCATAGGCGTTGAGCGGTCGGAGACGCGCCAGCGCTTCCGGTGCCGCGTCGTCGTCGAAGCCATTGCTGCCGTCGCCGTAGGTGGCGGCCGAAGAGGCGTACACCAGCGGCACGTCCCGGGCGCTGCACCAGTCCCATAAACGCTGCGACATGCGAACGTTGACGTCGACGATCAGGTCGGCGTCGGTCTCCGTGGTGGCGGTGATGGCACCCATATGGATCACCGCCTCCACCGAATCGTCGGCGTTATCCAGGTATGACCACAGGTGCTCGGGATCGACAATGTCGAGGAGCTCGCGCTTCGCAACGTTTTGCCACTTGTCGCCGCTGCGAAGCCGATCGCAGACGACCACGCCCGAGCCGCCCCGACGTTCTAGGGCCGCGACGATATTGGAGCCGATAAAGCCGGCGCCACCGGTAACGACGATCATGGCGCGTTTATAGCCCGGACTTCTCACCAGGATCGAGGTTCACGTCGCGCCGCTCCTGGCGGCCGCAGTCCTTTCGGATCGGCTCGCCGGGCCCGCGACGTGAACCTCGATCCTGGTGAGAAGTCCGGGCTGGGTCGGCCGGGCAACGGCCGGCAAGCGCGGCCGGTTGCGTTCGCCGCGGAACCGGTCCATATCGTAAGGAACTGACAAACAAGGGGCCGGGAAGGACAGGCCATGCAGACCAGCAATCGAATCCTTGACGATCTCGCCCGCGTGGCCAGCGGCGCGGCATCGACCCTGGTGGGCGTCCGCGACGAGGTCGATGCCCTGGTTCGGCACCGCGTCGAGCGGCTGCTGGGAGGGCTGGACCTGGTAACCCGCGACGAGTTCGAGGCGATGAAGGCCGTGGCCGTCAATGCCCGCGCGGAGCAGGAGAAGCTGGAAGCACGGGTCGCCGCGCTGGAAAGCCGCCTTGCCGCCCGTCCGGCGGCGAAAGCGGCCACCAAGCCGGCGCGCAAGGCTACCCGCAAGCCGGTGTCGCGGTCGGCAAAGCCGACCCAGGGCAAATCGACGCAGGAATAGAACCGTCGCTTTCGGTGATTGCTGCCGGGTCAAGAAGCGACACCTAAAATCATGCCGGCCGAAACGTGAACGCCGCTTCCCACGGGGTTGCGCGGCCGGTGCTGCCGTCCTACAAGTTGATCGTGGCTTCGCGACGAACACAAAATATCGGGGAAAGAACCCCATGCGGGGGACAGGCAGGCGAGGCGGCCCAAGACCCGGCTAAGAGCCGGCGGCCTGCTAAACATCCGACGAGACGATGAGGAGGTGGCCATGACGGCCGTTCAGCTTTCAGTCTCCGATTCGCATGATGTGCTCGACGTGGTCGAGCAGGTCGTCACCGAGCACGAATGGATGTACGAACGCCGCGGCGGGGACGAGCTGGCGGTTCAGATCACCGGTCGCTGGTGCGACTATCACCTGTTCTTCACGTGAACGCCGGGGCGCAGGCGGTCCATTTTTCCTGCGGGTTTGACCTTCGCGTCCCGCAAGAGAAACGGTTGGCGGTCCATGACCTGTTGGCACAGGTGAACGACAAACTGTGGATGGGCCACTTCGCCCTCTGGCATGACGACGGCGTACCGCTGTTCCGCCATACGGTGCTGCTGCGCGGGTTGGCGAGTGCTAGCGCCGAACAGATCGAGGACCTGGTGGAGACCGCGCTGACCGAGTGCGACCGCTTCTATCCGGCGTTTCAGTTCGTCATCTGGGCTGGCAAGCCTGCGGACGAGGCGATGGCCGCGGCCATGGTCGATCCGGTCGGAGAGGCTTGAGCCGGGCATGAGCGGCCCCATCGTCGTGGTCGGCGGTGGCCGCATGGGTGACGCAATGATCGCCGGGTGGGTGGCCAGGGACGTCGACCCCCGGTCCATCTGCGTTATCGAGCCCGCTGCCGCCGTTGCCGACGCGCTTGCCCAACGCTTTGGCATCACGACAATCAACGATGCCGATGCTCTGGCAACCGACGTTCGTCCGGAGGTTGTGATCTTCGCGGTCAAGCCTCAGGCCATTGACGACGTGGTTCCGGACTACGCCCGATTCGTCGACCCCCGTACCGTCTTTCTCAGCGTCGCTGTCGGCAAGCCCCTGGCGATGTTCGAATCGCGTCTGGTACAGGCTGCGGTGGTGCGGGCGATGCCCAACACCCCGGCTGCGGTCGGACGCGGCATGACCGTGGCATGCGCCAACGACGTGGCAACGGCGGCGCATCGGGCGCGGTGTACGGAGCTGCTGTCGGCGGTGGGCGACGTGGCGTGGGTGGAGGACGAATCGCTGCTCGATGCAGTCACGGCGGTATCCGGCAGCGGACCGGCTTATGTCTTCCTGTTGGCGGAATGCCTGGCGGCGGCCGGTGCCGACGCCGGCCTGCCGCCGCCGCTGGCCGAGCGGTTGGCGCGGACCACGGTCGCGGGCGCTGGCGAATTGCTGTACCGTTCCGTTGAGTCGGCATCGGAGCTGCGTCACGCCGTGACGAGTCCCAAAGGCACCACCGCCGCGGCATTGGATGTGCTCACCCGACCAGACGGCCTGGCAGAACTGATGCGCGTCGCGGTCGCCGCCGCCGCGAAACGGTCGCGGGAATTGGCTGGCTGACCATATATACGGCGACCCTTCGTCAGACAGGGAGGCCCACATGGCAGCAAAACGCTCACGGGATCTGACGGATCGTCTGCTGGATGCTGCGCTTGACTTGGCTGTATCGCGCGGCTGGGCGAGGGTGGCGCTGGCCGACGTCGCCACCGAGGCCGGCACCAAACTGTCCGACGCCTATGCGGTTTTTCCGTCGAAGCCGGCGGTGCTGGCGGGATTGCTGGCGCGCGCCGACCGTCAAGTCCTGGCGGACGGGCCGGCCGACGATGGTGACACGCCGCGCGACCGGCTGTTCGAGGTGCTCATGCGTCGTTTTGACGCGCTGTCGCCCTATCGGTCGGGAATCGCCGCCATCGTCCGGGACCTTCCCACCGATCCGCCGATTCTCCTTTGCGTTGCGCCGCGATTGCTACGGTCGATGGCGTGGATGCTGGAGGCGGCAGGGATCTCCACCGCCGGTCCCGCCGGCGTGGTTTGAATCCAGGCTATGGCGGTCTTGTACCTGGGGGTATTGCGCGTCTGGCTCGACGACGACAGCGAGGACATGGCGCGGACCATGGCGGCGCTCGACCGCGCCCTCAGACGAGCAGAGACCTTGGCGCGGTGGCTCGAAGGGGGTTTGCGGCCCCTGAATCGCGGCGAATCAAACCACGGTGATTCGCCGGCGACCGAAGCACCATCCACCGCGGGTGGAAACGGCGCGCCATAGGCACGCTTTTTCGGGCTTTTGGATCCACTTCGATTCCGTCCCTGGCACTCGACCGCCCGGCGAGATTCCGCGATTGCGAAATCTGTGCGCCTGCGGAAATCGATCAGATTCTGGGAAAAATCAGCACGAGTGCAGAATTTATCATAAAAAACAGTATATTAACATTTTGGTGCACTGCACAATTTTTTCATGGTGCACTGCAACAAAATGATTGACGGGTCGCGCGGTTAGGCGCATACTCCGACCGTGGTTCCAGAGAACGTACCCCGCCGCTTGCGGGTTGAGGAGATCGTGATGGCTAAAGCCCAGGAGACTTTTTTGAATATGGACATGTCCAAAATGCTGGCCGACTTCGACCCGTCGAAGATGACCGACGAGTTCATGAAGATGGCCAAGCAGTTCAAACTGCCCGGCGTGGACATGGATTCCCTGATCGCCAGTCAGCGCAAGAACGTCGAGGCCGTGACTGCGGCCAACCGCGTCGCCTTCGAAGGCGTCCAGGCGGTGGCGAAGCGCCAGGCGGAAATCCTGCAGGAAACCATGAACGAGGCTGCGAGCGCGCTCGACACGTTGTTGAAATCCGGCAACCCGACGGACGCCGCCGCCAAGCAGGTTGAGATCGCCAAGCAGGCCTACGAGAAAGCGCTGGCCAACATGCGTGAGCTCGCCGAGATGGTGTCCAAGTCCAACGACGAGGCGACCCAGGCGATCAACGCGCGGATCACCGAGAGCCTTGACGAAATCAAGGACATGGCCATGAAGATGAAGGTCTAAGACCTTCACACATCGGACATCAGGGCGGCCGCCGCGCAGGCGGCCGTTCTGTTTTTCGTGGTCGTCTTCTGGGAGTCGGCAGCGATGACCATCCAGTACGACGATTTCGCCAAGGTCGATGTTCGCGTCGGCACCATCGTTCGCGCCGAACCCTATCCGGAGGCCCGCAAGCCCTCCATCAAGGTCTGGGTGGACTTCGGCGCCGAGATCGGTGAACGCAAGAGCTCGGCACAGATCACCCGCCACTACATCCCGGAAACCCTGGTGGGGCGGCAAGTGGCGGCGGTCGTCAACTTTCAGCCTCGCCAAATCGGACGGTTTATGTCCGAAGTCCTCGTGCTGGGGTTTCCGGATGCCGATGGCGAAGTGGTGCTCATTGGCCCGGAACGCGCAGTCCCTGATGGCGGTCGCCTATTCTGATCTGTCGCGTTTGAAGGCGCCTTTGCCAGATGCTTGCGTTTTCCTCCGACTTGCGTAATAATCAGTGCGTAGTGTGCTAGGTATTATTTATGGTTAACGCCCCGACAGGATGTCGGGGCGGCAGAGTACGGGTCGAAGAACCTCGATTATCTGGGGATTTAGATCCGTAGCGGCGGCGGCGTCGGCGACGACGGACCGCGAGGTTGAACCCAGGACCCCATAGCCCCTTCCATCGCATCAACAGAAGGAGGTGGTGATGGACACGGTACGGGGGACAGGCGCCGGCGCGGCAAGCGTCGGGGCACACTTACTGCTGGATAACCGCGACACGCCTAAGGCGGGGGGGGGCAAAGGGCCGCTCCGAGGGCTGTTGCACACGCCAATGCTGCGTCTGCCGATGCCGGAGCCACGGCAACGGGCGGCCCGGTGGTGCTCGACCTGTCGGCTGGAGCGTCGCGACCGGTCGCCGTTGGCGAGGTGATAGCCTTGCCCGTCGGCGGTGGCGATCGGGCCGCCTCGCTCACTGACCAGGTGGACCAAACGCTGCGGACCTTCCTGACCGGGATGTTCCGCACGCTGGGCTATCCCAGGTTCGAGTCCTTGGAACGCGCGGATCGGATCACCGGTTCACAGTACACGCTGGACAAAGAGGCGCTGAAAACCTTGGCGGCGGTTCAAGCCCGGCTCGATCAACGGGCTGAGCGGGCCAACCTGACGGTGACCGAGGCCCGCTTGGTTGCCGGTAATGATGCCGATCCGCCGACGCCCATCGTCCAGCGGCTGCTGGCGCGGATCGATGTGAGCACTGGCAGCGGCGAAACCGTGGAACAGGCCGTGGTCGCTTTCGAACGGTCGGCGTCCGGGGCCGTCGCGGCCCAATCGGCGGAATCGGAGGCTCGGAACGAGGCGCTGCACGAGGTTCTGGCGGCTATCTTTGGCAAAAGCCAGGTGAGCGAGTCGCCGGATGGCACGGGAGCCGTCGTGCGTGCAGAGCGCAGCGACGCCGGCAAGGAGGCTGCCGCCGAAGCAAGGGCGCGCGACGAAAAACGCGCCCAGGCGTTGGAAAAGGCCCGGCGGGCCATCCAAGAGACGGCGGACCGGCTTGCCGAGCAACGCGAAAACGCGGAGCGAGCGAACGCCAGGGAAGCCGAGCCGCGAGTCGACGTCCGCGTCTGACGAGTGGATCGTGAAAAAGTCCCTCGCCCTTGGCTCGGTGTACTTTTTCCCGGTTTCATATGGCCAACTCCGCCCTTGAGGCGGCTCGGCGGGCGGATTTGAAGCTGCTTCCCGTCTGATCCGGTAAGCAGACCGGATCAGACGGAGTCTCAAATCGCAAGCTTACGGCCCGCTCCGTCCGGAAGCTTGCGATTTGGCGACACCGGAAATGGGGGCGCCGGGCCGCCCCAAGCCCTCATTTCTCCTTGTCGCAACTGAACAAAAGTACACTGAGCGAAGCGAAGGACTTTTGTTCAAAGCTAACTGACGACCGACCGCATACGTCTGCAACGGGATTCAAACGGGTAGGCGGACCACTGCCCGCAGGCCGCCGAGCGGCGAGTCCCCAAGCACCAACTCCCCGCCGTGGCCGCGCGCCACGTCGCGGGCGATGGTCAACCCCAGGCCGACCCCACCGGTTTCCGGGTTGCGCGATCCTTCCAACCGGGCGAAGGGCTTGAACACCTCGTCGCGAGCGTCGGCGGGGATGCCGGGCCCGTCGTCATCCACCGCCACTTCGATGGCGTTGCCGTTGTGATCGGCCGACACCGCCACGTGCCGGGCATGGCGCACAGCGTTCTCGATCAGGTTGGTGAGGCAACGGCTGAAGGCGCCGGGCCGGAGCGGCACATGGATGTCGCCGTTGGTCAGCAGGTCGATCTCGCCGCCCTTGCGGCGCGCTTGGCGGACCACGTCCCCCAACAGCGCGTTGAGGTCGCAGGTCACCGGCCGCTCGGCGCCCTCGCCGCGGGCGAAGGCCAGGTAGCTGTCCAGCATCCGTTCCATCTCGGCCACGTCGATCTTCAGGGCATCCGCGTTCTCGTCGCCCTTCATCATCTCCAACTGCAGCTTCATGCGGGTCAACGGGGTCCGCAGGTCGTGGGACACGCCGGCCAGCATGGTGGTGCGCTGGTGGATCTGGCGGCGGATGCGTTCGCGCATGGCAATGAACGCCTTGGCCGCCTGCCTCACCTCCCGCGCGCCTTCGGGCTTGAACGTTGGCGCGTCGCGTCCCTTGCCGAAGTCATCTGCCGCCTGGGCCAGCCGCCGAATGGGCCGTATCTGGTTGCGCATGAAGATGGTGGCCACGCCGAGCAGGATGAGCGACGTCCCCACCATCCACAACACGAACACGTAGGTCGTGAAGCTGAACAGACGCTTGTGGGTGAAGACGATGTTCAGCACACCTTCGGGCATCTGCACGTCGACAATCACGTAGCGGGGTCGGGTTTCGGTATCCACGCGGAATGGTTTGTTGAGCTGGTTGCGAAGGGCGGCAATCAGCGTGCGTTCCATGTCGCCGCGGCCCACGTGGGTCTCGTTGGGCAGGATCTCGCCGGGCCGGATCTCGGCGAACAGCTCCTGAGTGTTGGCCGCCTGCTTCAGCAACCACGCCCGGGTATCCGGTTCGGGGAACTGGCGCAGTCCATCGATAAGGTTGCTGACGTCTCCGGCCACTCCGCGCGCCATCCGCTGGCTGACCTTGTGCCAGTGGCTCTCGTAGAAGATGAAGGTCGTCACCACCTGCAGGATCACCAACGGCGTCACCACGATCAGTAGTGACCGTCCGAGAAGACTGCGTGGCAGAAAGCGCTTCAGCACGCCAACGATTCCTAGCGGCAACAGGTCCTAATCGGGGACCAAAACATATCCTTTCCCGCGCACCGTCTGGAGATAACGCGGTTCCCGTGGGTCGGGCTCGATCTTCCGGCGGAGCCGCGTGACCTGCACGTCGACGGCGCGCCCACCGCCGGCGGCGCCGGTTAGGTCCGAAAGCTCTTCGCGGCTCAAGGTGGTTCCCGGCCGTTCGGCCAGCACCCGCAGCAACGCCGCTTCCACCGAAGTGAGGCGGATCGGCTGCTCACCCTGGCGCAGCTCCTGACGACCGAGATCAAAGGAGATCGCGCCCATGGCCACCGCCGGTGCCGCCGCGGCCGGCCTCGGCGCGCGGCGCAGGATGCTGTGGATCCGCAACACCAGCTCGCGCGGCTCGAACGGTTTGGCCATGTAGTCGTCGGCCCCGTGCTCCAGGCCGGCGATGCGGTTCTCGGGTTCGTCCATGGCCGTCAGCATGAGGATCGGAACCATGCTCCGCTTGCGCAGGTCGGCGGCGAACGACAGGCCGGTTTCGCCCGGCATCATCAGGTCGAGGACGATCAGGTCGAAGGCAAGGCCCGACAGCTTGCTGCGGGCATCCTCGGCGTCGGCGGCGGTGACCACCAGAAACCCGTTCTCCGACAGATACCGCGCCAGCAGCCGCCGCAGCCGCTCGTCGTCGTCGACGACCAGGATGTGCGGAGCATCGGGGTTCATGGCTGGACTATAGCCGCGCCCCGTCGTCGTCGCCAGTCAGGGCCGGCGAATCGACGCGATGGCGATCCTCGGCGCGGATCATGGCGCGCAGCACGGCCTTGAAGCCGCGTCCCGCATCGGCACCGGCTTCGGCGCAGGCCGCGTGGATCAGCGCAGACTGGCGGCGCGTCAGTGCGGCTTCCAGCTCCCTGGCACGATCGGTGAGATGCAGCCGGCGCCGGCGGCGGTCTTCGGCGTCGGTCTCTTGGACGACGAAGCCCGTGTCCATCAGGTCACGCAGCACGCGGGCCAGGCTCTGCTTGGTGATGCGCAGGATGACCAGTAGCTCGCTGACGGTAATGCCGGGCTGCCGACCGACGAAGTAGATCACACGGTGGTGGGCTCGGCCGAAGCCATGGTCCGCCAGCACAACGTCGGCGGTCTCGGTGAAATCCCGATAGGCGAAGAACAGCATCTCGATGGCCTGTCGCATCCCCGCCTCGCCGGCGCCGCCGTCGGGTTCCCCCGAAACGCCGTCACGCGGCACGGCAACGTCGCCGCTGTCCATCGCAGATCCTCCGTTTCCGGGCCGCCGTGTCGTTCCAGGCGCCCAAATTAAGTCAGCATTATTGACATATATTGCCGATGATGGTACGAATTGCAACCGTCAAGAGATAGAAATCGCATTTTCGTTGCGCAAGACAACACAAGCAGGAAAGATTGTTTCATGTCCGGGATGCCCTTCGACGACCGTGACGGCCTCATCTGGCACAACGGAGACCTGAAACCGTGGCATGATGCGCAGTTGCATGTGCTTTCCCATGGCCTGCACTACGCGTCGGCCGTGTTCGAGGGCGAACGGGTCTACAACGAACGCGTCTTCAAGCTCACCGAGCATTCCGAGCGGTTGGCCGAATCGGCGCGAATCCTGGGGTTCGAACTGCCCTGTTCGGTGGACGATGTGGATCGGGCCACCGAGGAGGTGTGCAAGGCCAACGACATCCGCGACGGCTATGTGCGGCCTATCGCCTGGCGCGGCAGCGAAATGATGGGCGTTTCGGCCCAGGAGACGAAGATCAATCTGGCCATCGCCACGTGGCCGTGGCCGTCGTACTTCTCGCCCGAAGCGCGCATGCAGGGCATTCGCTTGAAGACCGCGCCGTGGCGACGGCCGGCGCCCGACACAGCGCCGGTGCATGCCAAGGCCGCCGGTCTCTATATGATTTGCACGCTGTCGAAGCATGCAGTGGAGGCGGAGGGCTACCACGACGCGCTGATGCTCGACTGGCGCGGCCTGGTGGCGGAAGCCACCGGCGCCAACATCTTCATGGTCATGGGCGACGGTCGGCTGCATACGCCGGTTCCCGATTGCTTCCTCGACGGCATTACCCGACAGACGGTTGTCGGGCTCGCCCGCGCCCGCGGGATCGAGGTGGTGGAACGGCCGATCCGCCCGGAGGAGCTGGCTGACGCCACGGAGGTGTTCCTGACCGGTACCGCCGCCGAGGTGACGCCGGTGGGGTCCATCGACGATCATCGCTTCACGCCGGGCGAGATCACCCGCACCATGATGGAGGACTACGACCAGGCCACGGGCAAACCGGCAGTCGGCGTCGTGACGGCGGCGTAGGCCCGGACTCGGACCTACCAGCGCCCGCCCGGTCGGTCCAGCGCCTGGGCGACCAGTTCGCCGGTGATGTGATCAAAGGCTTCGTCGACGGTGTCGCAGCGGAAGGGCAGGTTCACGTCCTCGGTGTCGATGGTGCCGAAATCGGCCATGGCCTCCAGGTTGATGACCGTGTCCCAGAACGGCCGGCCGTAGAGGACCACCGGCACCTGTTTCTTTAGCTTGCGCGTCTGCACCAGGGTCAGCACCTCGAAGAACTCGTCCAGCGTACCGAACCCGCCCGGGAAAGCCACCAGCGCCTTCGCCAGGTAGACGAACCAGAACTTGCGCATGAAGAAGTAGTGGAACTCGAAGGCCAGGCTGCGGGTCACGTAGGCATTGCCCGATTCCTCGTGGGGCAGGAATATGCCGAGCCCCACGTTGATGCCTTTGGCCTCGGAGGCGCCGCGGTTGGCGGCTTCCATAATGCCGGGGCCGCCGCCGGTGCAAACCACGAACCGACGGCGCTTCTGTTCCAGCCCCTTGGACCATTCGGTCAGCCGCCGCGCCAGCTCCCGCGCATCCTCGTAATAACGCGACATGGCCAGCGCTCGTTCCGCCGCCGCCACGCCGGCGCCCGCCTCGCGGGCCTGTGACAGCGCAACCTCTGCCTCGTCGCGGGCCCTGAGCCGGGAGGAGCCGAAAAAGACGATGGTGTCGCTGACCCGTGCGGCCTCAAGGCGCGCCGCTGGATGCAGGTACTCCGACAGGATACGCAACGGCCGGGCGTTGCGGCCGCCGAGGAACGCCTCGTCACGGTAGGCCTTTTCCGGACGGATGCTCTCCGGGTCCATGGGGCTCGCCGGTGTCTCTCGGCCGTCGGTCAAAGACAGTCGGCCAAGTGGATGAGGTCCGGAATCGTCGGCGTTCCGTCGGGGAACGGCGACGGCCGGCCCGTAACTACCCGGCCGATGAAATGCAGTCCGGTGGTATGCGCGGCGCGATAGTCGGTCATCGCGTCGCCGACGAACAACACCCGGTCGGCCGACCATCCTCCGGCGCTCACCAACTCGTCGATGATCGGTTCCTTGCGTGGCGGCGAACCGCGAACGGACACAAAGTAGTGGTCCATGCCCCGCTTGGCGGTGATGCGCCGCAGCTCCTCTTGTGGCGTACCGGAGATGATGCTCATCGGCAGTCGGTCACGGAAGGAGTCCAGAAAGTCGCGAGCGCCAGGCACCCAGTCAGCGGCCACGACTGCGTCTTCCACCATCTCGGAATAGCGTTGCGCAACGTCGTCCAGGGCCTCTGGGTCCAAGGCGATGCCGAGGATTTCGTGGTGACAGTGGCGGATCTTGTCGACCCGGGAGATGCCTTCGTTGTCCTTGTGGTGGGCGATCACCGCGTTCACCACGGTCGGGCCGTAGGAGTTGTAGATGGACATGAAGGCGCGGGTCTTGATGTCCGCCGATTCCGCCAGCACGCCGTTGAAATCGAAAAGGATCGCGTCGAACCGGTTCACCTCGGTGGTGCCCCGGCCTTTTTTCCATCGCCGCGGTCGTCGACGTCATTGCTCCAACGGGCCGCGGCGCTGTCATCCTCCACCCGAGCCTCGACCCAGCGATCGCCACCGGGCGTTTGCTCCTGCTTCCAGAAGGGAGCCTTGGTCTTCAGCCAGTCGATAAGGAACTGGCAGGACTCGAAGGCGGCCTGCCGATGGGCGGACGCCGTCGCCACCAGGACGATACGGTCTCCGGGAACCAAGCGGCCATGGCGATGGACGATGATCGTGTCGCGCAGCGGCCACCGCCGTCGGGCCTCGGCGTCGATCTCGGACAGAGCTTTTTCGGTCATACCGGGATAGTGCTCAAGCGTCATGGCCGCCACGTCTGTGTCTCCGGCCATATCGCGTACCAAGCCGACAAAGGCGCAGATACCGCCTACCGTGTGGTCGCCGGCGGCCAGTGAGGCCAGTTCGGCGCCCACGTCGAAATCCTCGTGCTGCACGCGGATCACCGGCGGCCCCCGGTCACGGGCGGGAAAAACGCAATCTCGTCGCCGTCGGCCACCGGGTGGTCGAGGCCCACGTAAACTTGGTTGACGGCCACCCGCACCGCATCCAGGTCGGCCAGCGCCGTCGCCGGGCCACCACCTCGCTGCCGCAGCCAGTCCACCAGGCCGGCCACGTCGTCTACCGGCTCCGGTGGCGCGACAGTCTCCTCCGCGACGCCCGCCCGTTCGCGCAGCCAGGCGAAGTACAGCACCTTCATATGGTCACCTCGCTGAACGGCAGAAAGTCCACCGGCGTGCCGCGAGTCAACGGCCCCTGGTCTTCGGGCAGCTCCACCAGGCCGTCGGCGGCGACCATGGAGGTCAGGATCCCGGCGCCGCCGGCGGCGAACCGTTCGGCCATCGGGCTGCCGTCGGGCCCGGCGATCAGCCGTGCGCGGACCCATTCCCGCCGGCCGAGCTTCTTGTTCATGTCGAATCCGGCCGGCACCCGGAACCGCGGCGGCGACAGGTCGCCACGGCCGGCGAGCAGCAGCACCAGCGGACGGCCGAGAACCATGAACGTTACCATCGCTGCCACCGGGTTGCCCGGCAGGCCGAGGAACGGCGTTCCGCGCACCTGGCCCAGGGCCACCGGACGTCCCGGCTTGATGGCCAGCCGCCACAGGTGCAACGCTCCTAGATCCTCCACCGCCGCCGCCACGTGGTCCTCCTCGCCGAGGGACATGCCGCCCGACGTCACCAGCAGGTCATGGTGTTCTGCGGCCACCGCCAGGGCATCCCGGATCGCCGTCGCCTCATCGGGCAGGATGCCGAGGTCGTCAACGGCGCAGCCCAGGCCGTCCAGCAGCGCCATCACCGAATAGCGGTTGGCATCATACACGCATCCGGGCGGCGGCGGGGCCCCGGGATCGCGGATCTCGTCGCCGGTGGAGAACACGGCGACGAGCAGGCGGCGGCGCACGTCGAGCGCCTCGCATCCCACTGAGGCCGCCAAACCGATCTCCTGTGCCCGCAGCCGCGTTCCGGCGGCGACGATGATCGAACCCGCGGTCACGTCCTCGCCGCGAAAACGCCGGTTGGCGCCGCGCTTGATACCGGTGGGGACGGTGACCACACCGCCCTCCTCGGCGCAGTCCTCTTCCATGAAGATCGTATCTGGCCCTTCGGGCATCGGCGCGCCGGTGAAGATGCGGATCGCCTCGCCGCACCGTGCCGGGCGACCCAGCGGATGTCCGGCTGCGGCTCGGCCGTCCACCGGCAGGCGGGTCGGGGCCGCCGGGTCCAGGTCGTCGAACTGCACCGCGTAGCCGTCCACCGCCGCGTTGTCGTGGGGCGGCACATCGCGTGGTGCCACGATGTCGTTCGCCAGCACGCGGCCGGCCGCCGCGCGCAGCGGGACTCGTTCGCTGCCGGTTACCGGCGCCACACGTTCCTCCAACACCTGCAGCGCGGCATCAATGCGCATGAGGTCGCTGCCCATGGCGAAGCAGTCATCCCTAGCTGGCTGCATGGCGACGGTCCCGCGCGAGGTCGAAGGTGGTGATGATAAAGTCGGCGATGGCCGCCGCGTTGCCGAGGTCGAGGACCGGCGGCTGCTCGCCATCCACCGGTACGTCGGGGAGCGGTCCGTCGGCGGCGACGGCGATGATGGAGGCGTTCCCGGGGTACAGCGGCTTATGCCTGGCGGCGGCGCGCCACACCTCGATCTTGGGGAACGGGTGGCGCTTGAAGCCCTCGATGAGCAGCAGGTCCACCGGCGCCATGCGTGCGATCAGTTCCTCCATGGTGGGCTCGGCCGTGCCGCGGTATTCCTGCATCAATGCAAACCGGCCCGAAGAGGCCACCATTACCTCATGCGCCCCGGCCTCCCGATGTCGATGAGAGTCCTTGCCGGGGGTATCCATGTCCACGTCGTGGTGGGTGTGCTTCATGGTCGACACGGTCAATCCGCGGTCGATCAGCTGGAGCAGCAACCGCACCAGCAACGTCGTCTTTCCGGCGCCGCTGTGGCCGACGATGCCCAGGGTCTTCATGCCCAAGGAGGCCATGCCGAGGCCGTCACGAGTCCGTCGCCCGCGGCGGGCGGTCCTCGTCGCCCATGTGGGCGATGCCCGCCCGCAGGTAGTCGTAGCCGGTGACCAAGGCCAGGAGGGCCGCACCCCAGAGGCCAACGACTCCAAGGTCATTGGTGGACAAAGGGCCGAACGCCGGGCCGGCGTCGCCGACCACCAGGAAGCCGATGGCAACCATCTGCAAGGTGGTCTTCCACTTCGCCAATCGGCTGACCGGCACGCGGATCCGAGTCTGGGCGAGGTGTTCGCGCAGGCCGGAGACCAGGATCTCGCGGCACAAGATGACGCCCGCGGCCAGAATGTGAATGCCGGCGATCCGATCCAGCCCCACCAGCACCAGCAGCACCGACGCCACCAACAGCTTGTCGGCGATGGGATCGAGGAAGCGGCCGATGCTAGAGACCTGCTGGCGCGACCGCGCCAGATAACCGTCGAGGAAATCGGTGATGCAGGCGGCCACGTAGACCGCCAACGCCAGCCAGCTTCCCCACGGTGCCGTGACCCACATCAGCGCGCAGACCACGGGAATGGCGACGATCCGCGAAACGGTCAGCGAGTTCGGAAGGTTGGCGATCAACGTCGGGTCCGACGCCGCTTCGTCGCCGGTTGAATCGGCAGCACCGCCCCACCAGGGTGATTCAGCGTTCCGCTAGCCGTTCGGATGAAACCACTCATAGATCCTATTGGCCATTGATCGGCTGATGCCGTCAACCGCCTCTAGGTCGGCACGGCCCGCTTTGGCGACCGCGCGCGCCGATCCGAAGTGATTGAGCAGCGCCCGCTTGCGGCGCGCACCGATGCCCGGCACGTCGTCGAGGGACGACCGCGTCATTGTCGATGAACGGCGACCGCGGTGGCTGCCGATGGCGAACCGATGGGCCTCGTCGCGCAGCCGCTGGATGAAGCACAGCACCGGGTCCGCCGGCTCGAGGTTCAGGGGCGGTCGCCCGGGGCGGTGGATACGCTCGCGGCCGGCGTTGCGATCCGGCCCCTTGGCCACTCCGGCGATGGCCACGTCGTCGATTCCCAGATCCTCGAACACGTCGACGGCAACCGACAAATGGCCCGGTCCGCCGTCCACCAGCACCAGGTCGGGCCACTGGCCCCTGGTTCGCTCCGGGTCCTCCTTGAGCGCACGGGCGAAGCGCCGGGTTAGCACCTCGCGCATCATCGCGTAATCGTCGCCGGGGGCGGCGCCGTCGCCACGGATGGTGAACTTTCGGTACGCCTCCTTGCTGAATCCCTGCGGGCCGGCGACGATCATCGCGCCGACGGCCTCGGTGCCGGCCACATGGCTGTTGTCGTACACCTCGATCCGCTCCGGCGGTGCCTCCAGCTCAAGGGCCTGGGCCAATCCGTCGAGCAGGCGGCGCTGCGAAGCGCTTTCGGCCATGCGGCGGCTCAAGGCTTCGCGGGCATTGTTCAGGGCTTGCGCGATGAGCTTGCGTTTCGCACCGCGCTGCGGGCAGGAGACGCGTATCCGGCGATCGGCGCCCACCGATAGCGCCTCGGCTACCAGCTCCTGGTTGGGCAGCGGATGGCTGACCAGCACCAGTGATGGTGGCCGGCGGCCGGTATAGAACTGGGCAATGAACGCCTCCAGAACGGTGGCCGGCTCGTCATCCGCCGCATGGGCGGGGAAGTACGCTCGGTTCCCGTAGTTGCGACCGGCGCGGAAGAAGAACACCTGAATGCCCGTCTGGCCGCCGGAACCGGCCGACGCGATCACGTCGGCATCACCCAGTCCAGCAAGGTTGATGTCCTGATGCGACTGCACGGTGGTCAGCGCCCGGATGCGGTCGCGGTACCCGGCCGCATCCTCGAACGCCAGGGCTTCGCTCGCATCCTGCATCCGCCGGGCCAACTGCTGCTGAACCCGCTGTCTTCCACCGCGCAGGAAGTCCCGTGCCTGATCCACCAGTGCCGCGTAGGCCGCGGCCTCGATACGTCCCACGCACGGCGCCGAGCACCGCTTGATCTGGTACAGCAGGCACGGTCGTGTCCGCGCCTTGAACACGGCATCAGAACAGGACCTCAGGAGGAAGGCACGCTGCAACACCGTCAGGGTCTGATTGACTGCCCACGCCGAGGCGAACGGTCCGAAATACTCGCCCTGCCGCGATTGGGCGCCGCGATGCTTCAGAACCTGCGGGTAGGCATGGTCGCCGGTGACCAGGATCGACGGGAACGATTTGTCGTCCCGCAGTACGATATTGAACCGCGGCTTGAGGCGCTTGATGAGATTGGCCTCGAGCAGCAGCGCCTCGGCTTCGGTGTGCGTGGTGACGAACTCCATCGCCGCCGTTTCGCTGACCATCCGGTGCAGGCGACCACCCAGCCGATGCGGCCGGGTGTAGGCTGCGACGCGCTTCTTTAGGTTCCGGGCTTTGCCGACGTAGAGGGCATCGCCACCGGCGTTGAGCATCCGATAGACACCCGGTGACGACGGCAGCGACCGGAGGCAGTCCGCCACCACCGAGACGCCGCGCGCCTCCGCCGCTGTCTCGACGTTCACCGCACTCCCATCAGACATCATCAGGCTATGTTGCGGCGTCCCGTGCGCGCGTCAATGCGCGACCGCGGCGACACATCGTTACCGAATCGCAAACGAATCGTGACAGATGGATGATCTATTCACGATTTCTGTTGATGACGCTGTGGATAACCGCCGGAACGGGGACCGCATGTCTCGCCATACCAGTGCTTTCTGGGCTTTGCACATTATTTGTGCACTCACCTATCCCATTGAAGTGTAATATTTTTATTTGGTCAAGGGAGAACAAGCGGCCCGCATGACGGGAATGAAACAGAATTCACAACCAAGGCGATGAAAATAGCAATTGTGAACAAGTCGCCTTTGCGACGCCGGCCCGATATCAACCCCGAACCTATGCCAGAGTCGAGAACCGTTCGATCTCCACGCCGACGCTCGTGGCATCGGCAAGCACGTCCAGCTTCTCCACCCGGACGCGGGCAGACCTGACCCTGTGGTCGGTCAAGCACATATGGGCGATGTCTTCCGCCAGTGTTTCCACCAGCTTGACGTGACCGCGATCGACAATACCGCGCACGCCGTTGGCGATGTGTTCGTAGCAGACGACGTTGGCCAGATCGTCGTTCAACTCGGCGTCGGCCTCGCGCACGGCGAGGTCCAGGTTGATCCGCACGCGCTGCGTATTCCAGTGCTCGTGGCGGTGCACGCCGATGGAACACGCCAGGACGAGGTCGCGAATGAACACATGACGCACGGCGTTGCGCGCGTCGGCGATGCGCAGGGGTTGAACAACTTTCGTCGGCTCGGAAGCCGACGTCATCGCGGCGCGTTGTTTGGCTTCAGTGGTCATTCGTCGGGTATCAGGTCGGCGGTTTTCGAGCTCCATCCCAAATGCTGGCCGCCGTCAAGGGCGATCATCTGCCCGGTCATTGACCGCGCGTCAAGGATGAAACGCACCGCCGCACAGATCTCTGCCGGGTCGACAGGACGCGCCAGTGGCACCGCCGACCACTGCTGCAGGAATTGCTCGTCGCTCTGGCGCGCGCTGGACAAGGTCGGTCCGGGACCGATAGCGTTGACCCGGATGCGCGGCGCCAGGGTCATCGCCAGCGTCCGGGTCAGTGTCCACAGCGCCGCTTTGCTGACCGTGTAGGACGTGAAATACGGAGTCAGGTTCCAGACCCGCTGATCGAGGATATTGATCACCGCTCCGTCGCCATTCGGCAGCCGGCGGGCGAGCGACTGGCTGAGCACGAAGGGTGCACGGAGGTTCACCTCCATATGCAGGTCCCAAGACGTTCGGGTGGCGGTCAGCGCGTCGTCGTTTTCGAACACCGAGGCGTTGTTTACCAGGCAGCGGACCGGGCCCAGGGCCGCCTCCGTCCGCTCCACCAGCGTCGAGACGGCGGTCTCATCGGTCAAATCGGCCTCCAGGGCGACGGCCCTGCCGCCGGCCTCCTCGATCTCCGCGGTAAAGGTGTCGGCGTCGGTTCGCGAACGATTGTAGTGGACGCCCACGGCCCAGCCGGCGCCCGCAAGGTCGGCCGCGACAGCCCGGCCTATGCGCCGGGCGGCTCCGGTGATCAGGGCGACGGGCCGATCGGACATACTCAATCCAACGCTTTTATCCGGGCAGAGTGGCGGCTTGGATCGACGGGTTCAATACCCCCGGCGCGGTGCCGGATTGACCCACATCGAACAGCATCGGTGCCGCGCCAGTCGCCTGGAGGGCGATGAACAGGGCGTAGAGCCCGAGAAACACCAGCGCCGTACGGCGACCCACCCGCAGATAGCCAAGTAGGAACGGCACCAGCAGCACTGTCGCGCCGGCCATCGCCCAGACGTCGAAGCCGCGGATCTGTGGATCGACGCTCAACGGCGCGGCGAGTGCCGCGGCACCGGCCACGCCCAGGATGTTGAACAGGTTGCTGCCGATGACGTTGCCGATGGCCACGTCAGGATGGCCACGGATACCGGCCACCACCGATGCCGCCAGTTCCGGCAGCGAAGTGCCCACGGCGATCAGCGTGAGACCGATCACCGCCTCGGAGACACCCAGCGACCTGGCGATGGCGGTGCCGCCCGCCACCAGTTGCTCCCCCCCGAACAGCAACGCGCCCAGACCGATCACCACCGCGGCGGCAGAGACCCAGACCGATCCGAGAGTGCCGATCTCCTGTGCCTCGTGGACCAGACTGGCCGCCGTGCCGTTGCCGTATCCTCGCACGCCGCGCCAATAGGACAGGCCGAGAAACGTGGCAAACGCCAATAGCAGCAGCAGACCACGTCCCGTGGCGATCTCGCCCTGCATGATGAGGCCGACGAACAGGGCCGTGCCCACCAGCAGGACGGCGGTATCGTGGATCAGCGGACGCCGGCGCGCCGCGATGGGCATTACCGCAGCCGTGGCGCCGACGATCAGCAGGACATTGGCGATGTTGCTGCCGATCACGTTGCCGAGCGCGAGGCCCGAACGGCCTTCCAGCGCGGCCTCGACGGTCACCACCAGTTCCGATGCCGAGGTGCCGAAGGCGACGATGGTCATGCCGATGATCAGCGGCGGGACGTTCCATCGTCGCGCCAGTGCTACCGCGCCGCGGACCAGGGCTTCGGCGCCGCCGAGCAACAGCACGAAACCGACGGCGACCTGTAGGTACATCATGCGGCGGTGTCCTCGGTCTGCCGAGCGCGTCCAAGAAACACCAAGGGCCGCCGCGGCAAGAAGGGCCTCGTTTGCCACGGCCGCATCCACCGTGGCAAGGCCCTTACCGAGTCGTCGCTGACGTATACAAGGCGGGAGGGAGCCGCCGTGTTTTATGCGCGGCGGAGGATCGCTCCGTTGTTGCTCGCCGATTCCAAGCGCCGGAAAGCCACGCTACGAAGCTGCCAGCTGAACGGGCAGTGGGGCTTCAGCGCCGTGCGCTCGCAGGCCAGCGCGTAGGCTAGATCATGCTGGCCATCGCGCAGGGCGGCCTCCTGAATTGTGCGGTGCACGATATCGCGCTGGGCGTGGCTGCCGCCGAAGGCATGGGCGCGATAACGCACCGGCATCAACAGGTCGACGGCCTCGCCATAGCGTTCACGCCCGAACGCCGCGATCGCCTGGCAGATGGGCAGGCCCACCTCGCGAGTCATCCAGGCGTTGGTGGTGTCGGCGGAGGCCGCTTTCCGCATTGCCGCCAACACGCCATCGGCTTGCTTCAGCCGGCCGGTCGCAGCGTAGGCCATCATCGCATGCATGTCGTTGAACGCGTAGAAGCCGCCTTCATCCACCGCTTCGTAAGCACGGGCGACGGCGTTCCAGCGGTCGCCGACCTCGATGCCGCGGAGGTACATCCGCCACAGGAGCGCCACCGCATCCACCAACTCGATCTGCATTGGGGAATCGCCGGGGCGGACTCTTTGATCGTAGATAGCCAACACCTCGGCGGTGTGGTCGAGATCCAGATGGAAGATCGCGTTGTGCCACCCGTTGTGATAAGCGAAGGCGTTGTCCTCTTGCGCCCAGTGATCGCGACGAGCGTCCATCCAAGCGATGCCTTCGGCCTGCCGGGCCTGCATCTCCATGACGTGGGTGATGGCGTGGTGGGCCCAGCTGTCGTCTGGATCCAATTCGATGGCGTGCCGTCCGGCCTCTTCGGCCCGCGCATAGTCGCCGCATTCCTCATGCCCGAAGGCCGACATGCCGAGAACGAACCCGTATCCGAGCACGTCGGGCGACCACAACGGCATGGCCCGGGCGATGCGGGCGCGCAGGTTGTCACGATCGCCGTGGTAGAAGTCCGCGATGTGACCCACCTGCAGCGCCAGGGCGTCCCGCGGATAGCGGGTTAATAGGGCGTCTAGCTGGGCGCGGAATCCCTGCCAGTCTCCACTATCCCATGCTTGCATGGCGGCAACCCAGGTCCGTTCGCGGTCGTTGCTGATGCCGTCCAGTTCGGCCAGCCGCGTCAAACCGGCTTCCACCTCCGGCACCACACTGCGCTCCCACAGGGTGATATGGACGGCGGCACGCAGGATGTGCCCGATGACGAAGTCTGGGTCTTCCGCCAGTGCTGCATCGATGGTGGCCACCGGATCGCCGCGATACGTCTGAAGCTGATACAGCGCGCGCTCGAAGATCGCGAGCGCCTGCGCGTTGGACGACGAAACGGGTACGGCGCGAGCGTCCGTCATCGACATGGCGATTCCTCCGGTCGGAACATGGGCTAAGCCCGGGCTTCAAGCCCAGTGCGGGGACGCTACCGGAGATATGCTTCAGAACGATGTCGTCCGAGGTTGGCGCATGTTTCAATTGATTCTGGCCGGATGATTCTGGCCGGACGACGGGCTCTATGAGGAGGTGCTGTCACCCTTCGCGAAGTGGCCGAATTCTTCCACCAGGGTCCGGTACACCGGGCGTTTGAAATCCACGGCGAGGGCGGTCAGGTCATCGATGTCGGCCCAACGCCAGGCATCGAATTCCGGATGGCCGGAAGCCTGCAGGTCGATGTCAGCGTCGGTGCCGACGAAGCGCAGTGCGAACCAGAGCTGGGATTGACCGCGATATCGGCCGCGCCACACCGTGCCGACCAGGTGCCTGGGTAGATCGTAGCTGACCCAGGATCGGGACTCAGCCAGGATGATCGCCTTGTCCGTACCGATTTCCTCAGCCAGTTCGCGCAGGACCGCCTCGCCCGGTGATTCGCCGTCGTCGATGCCCCCCTGGGGCAGTTGCCAGGCGTCTCCACGGGTATCGATCCGGCGGGCAACGAACACTTGGCCCTTGTCGTTGAACAACAGCGCCCCGACGCCGCGCCGATATGGGAGGTCCTTGACCACTCCCGGTCCCGATCAACGACCAGCGGCGCGTGCCACCGTCGCCGAAACCGGGACCAGTGCCGGACCATCCTTGTCCAGCGCTTTCGCCCAGGCGGCGATGCGTTTCACCGTCGATGGATAGGCTTCGGCGATGGCCACCACCGATGAGCCTTCTCGGGCCGTCTTTTCCAGGCGCGCCAGTTGGGCATCGATGGCCGCCGGTGACGGATCGGCATCCAGCCGAACGGTGGCCGCGACCCGCGGCAATCCCATGTGGGCCGCGGCTTCCCTGATCGCGTCGCTTCCAGAGCGGCCGTCCTCCACCAACATCAGACCGCGATGATGCAGGGACTTGAGCAACGGCCGCAGGGCTTCCGGTCGATGCGCCAGAGCAGATCCCATGGAGGTCAACACACCCACATGACCGGGAAAGCGTCCGAGGATGGTTTCCAGGCGGCGAATGTTGCCGTCGTCCTTGTCGTCGACGCTCATGCTCATCGGACCGGGATCAAGGAGGGGGAACTCCTGCGCCGCCATCGGTACGGTCACCAGAACCTCGTGGCCGCCGCGCCGCGCCGCGGCGGCCCACCGGAACAGGTTTTCGCCGTGCGGGTCGAAAGCGAGCGTCACAGATTGAGGCAGCTTGCGGACCGCTGCCTCGGTGGTCGCGCGACTGAGGCCTAACCCGGTGACGACAATGGCGATCCGCGGCCGGTCCTGCGATGCGTTCGGCGGCGCGGCATAGACGCGCCACGGCAGCCGCCCGTCGCTGCCGATCTTCGGTAGCGGGCCCGCCGGCCCTTCCTCCACCAGTCCCAGATCGGGAGCCGGAGCCAAGGGTGTGGCAAACCGCGGCAGTGCCACATCGGCGAATGCCTCGGCGGGAACAGCGTTGACGATCACATCCGTACCGCCCGCGGAAGCGTCCTCGCCGTCGGCTAGCGCCGCCTGCAGGGCCCGCGGGATGTCGATCCACGTGCGGACCGGTGCCCGCGGGTCACCGTCAAGCACCCACCATGAGGTCACCGCCACCGCCGCGACGGCAGTTGCCGCGGCGGCCCCCATCGCCACATGCGCCTTTCGCCATTTTCGCTTCGGCGCCGGCTCGTCGTCGAAGATGGGGTCGTCCTGGTCCTCCGCCGGCAACGGGTCGTCGGTGACGGCGGCAGGCGCGGCCTCGATCTCGAGATCCGTCTCGGCATCAATGGATTCGTGAGTGTCGTCGACCTTGGCGCGGGACGCCGACCGGCGAAAGGCCTTGCCGCCCACCAGTTTGCGTACCGGGGCGATCAACCGCTGACACGCGTTGCGCGTCCGGCCGACGATGGCAGCAACGGGGATGGCGGGCCGCTTCACGGACTGTTACGCGACCGTCCCGCAGCGGATTGCCGCCGGCCGGTCAACCCTCGCTATCCGCGACCCGGGTGGAGAACAGGGCCAATCCGCGCACCAGGTCCAGCGCTCGCGCCAGCTGATAATCCTGTGCGGCGGCGTCGGCGCGCGGCGCACCATCCGCCTGGGCCGGACCATCGGGGTCGTCGTCCGACGAGTCGTCGCTGTCCAGCGCACCCCGCAGATCGGCCTCACGGCGGAGGCGCGGCTGGTCCACCGATTCCAGGCGGGCCTGTTGAACCTGAATGTCGGGATCAATGCCCACCGCCTGGATCGACCGCCCCGACGGCGTGTAGTAGCGGGCGGTGGTCAGGCGGATGGCGCCGCGATTGCCCAGGGGAACGATCGTCTGCACCGAACCCTTGCCGAACGACTTGGTGCCCAGAACGATGGCCCGGCGGTGGTCCTGCAACGCCCCGACGACGATCTCCGACGCCGACGCCGATCCGGCGTTGATCAGCACCACCACCGGCAGGCCGCGGGCTAGGTCGCCGGGACGGGCGTTGAAGCGATGAGTGTCTTCGGGCTTGCGCGAGCGGGTCGAAACGATTTCTCCCTGGTCCAGGAACGCATCGGCCACCGCCACGGCCTGATCCAGCAGCCCGCCAGGATTGTTGCGGAGGTCGAGCACGACGCCCTGCAACTCGTCGCCCAGGTTTTCCTTGAAGTCCTCCATGGCGTTATCAAGGCCGTCCTCGGTCTGCTCGTTGAACGAGGTGATGCGGATGTAGCCCACCTTGTCCTCGATGCGTGACCGCACCGACTGGATCTTGATGATCGCCCGGGTGATGGTGACGTCGAAGGGCTCGGTTCCGTTCCGGCGAACGGTGACGCGGATGTCGGTGCCCACGCGGCCGCGCATCCTCTCCACGGCCTCGGCCAGCGACAGGCCAAGGACAGGATCGCCGTCCAGGTGGGTCAGCAGGTCGCCCGGTTCGATGCCGGCGCGGTGCGCGGGCGTATCGTCGATGGGCGACACCACCTTGACCAGTCCGCCCTCCATGGTGACCTCGATGCCGAGCCCGCCGAACTCGCCGCGGGTCTGCACCTGCATCTCGCCGAAGTTCTTGGCGTTGAGGTAGCTGGAATGGGGGTCAAGCGAGGTCAGCATGCCGACGATGGCGGCTTCGATGAGCTCGCGGTCGGTGGTTTCTTCCACGTAATTCCCGCGCACCCGCTCAAAAACGTCGCCAAACAGGTTGAGCAGGCGATACGTCTCTGCTCCGTCGTCCTTTTGGTCCGCGGCGTGCGCGCACGGTGCCAACAGAAACGCCGCGACGACGGCGATTCCGACCCATCGGTTCGTCATCCGCTTACCTTACCTTTGCGCGCCGCCAGCCACGGTAAAGGATTGATCGGCTGGCCGTTTCGACGCAGTTCAACATAGAGGAACGAGTTCGGGCCGTCGGTGACTCCCATCACGCCCACCGGTTCACCGGTGACAACTTGCTGCCCGACGGAGCTGTCAATACGGGCGAGGCCCGCGACGAGGCTATGATATCGCTCGCCGTGTTCGATGATCAAGAGTTGGCCATAGCCGCGAAAAGGCCCGGCATAGACCACCCGCCCTTGATACGGGGCGACCACCTGCGCGCCGGGAACCGTGCGTATGGTGATGCCTTTCTCCGTTGCGCCGCCGGCCTGCTGGCCATAGGGGGTCACCACCGGCCCGACTGCCGGCATCGCCAATTGGCCACGGGCCTCTGCGAACGGACGCGTCGGCGGCGTCAGGCTCGGCGGCGTCAGTTTGGGCGGAGCCACGCGGGGATTGGGCCGCGGGCCGCCGGCTACGGCCAGCCCGGTAATCGATCCTGACGTGGTGCGACGGTTGGCTGTCTCTCCGGTTCGCGGTCGCGGTGGTGGCGGCTCCATGCGTTGCGCTGCGGCGGCTTGTTTCCGTCGTTCCACGGCTTCCGCTTCCAGCCGTCGCATCAGGTCGCGCAGGTCCTTGGCCTTGTTCGCCAGGCTGTTGGCGCGTTTCGCGGTGGCTTCCAGGTTCACCGCCGTCCGCCGATACAGCTTGGCTTTGCGTTCGAGCAGAGTGTTCAGAGTCCGTCGATCCCGGTCGAGATTCGCCCGTGCCGTCTCCAGTTCCCGCCGACGCAGTTCGGCTTCGCGCCGCGCCTGGGACAAGGCGTCCACCCGCGCCTTCATGGCTTCGGCCCGGCGCTCGATCATCGGCAGGGTGGCCTGCAACATCAGCGCACCGCGCAGGGTGTCTACCGGCGGTGCCGGCCGTGCGAGGAAGGCGGTAGGCGGGTGAAAGGCTGTCCGCTGCAAGGCCATGAGAACCCGTGCGGCGGCGACGCGTTCCTCTGCCAGCGCCGTGGCCTCGGCGGCGCGGTCGGTCGCCAGCACGGCGATCCGCTCTTCGATGCGGGCGACGGCGAGCTCGTGATCCTGGACCGCCCCGGCGATGGTCACCGCCTGGCTGCGCAGGCGTCGCATCTCCGTCGACAGGGACTCCGCCCGTCGCTCCAGGTCGCGTCGGGCGTTGCGTGCGTCACCGGCCTGCCGCTCCAACTGCTGCAGCGTTTTGCGGCCGTCGGCGCCGTGGGCGGTGGGAGTGACGATGACGAACACACCCACCAGCACAGCAAGCCAAGCCGCGCCCCAGCGGTCGCAAGAGATCCGCAGGCGCGCGCGTACGCCCACCTTCGTGTTCGGCGCGTGGGGGGGGGCGCGCCGCGCGTCTTCTTAGGCCTTGCCTTGGGCGGCGACGGCTGCAGCAGCGGCCTTGATCTGCTCCTCATCGGCAAGATAGCGATCGCTGATGACGCCCAGTTCGTCGTCCAGTTCGTATACCCGGGGCATGCCGGTCGGGATGTTCAGTTCGACGATGTCGTTTTCGGAGATCTTGTTCAGGTGCTTGACCAGGGCCCGCAGGCTGTTGCCGTGGGCGGCAATCATCACCGTGCGGCCGAATCGCAGGTGCGGCACGATGGCGTTGGCCCAATAGGGCATCACCCGATCCAGGGTGATGGAAAGGGATTCCGTGGACGGCAGGATCGCCGGGTCCAAGTGCGCGTACCGCCGGTCGAACCGCGGGTGCATCTTGTCGTTGGCGTCCAACTCGGGCGGCGGCGTTGCGTAGCTGCGGCGCCAGACCTTGACTTGGTCCTCGCCATACTTCTGCGCCGTCTCTGATTTGTTCAGTCCTTGCAGCGCGCCGTAGTGTCGCTCGTTCAGCTGCCAGGCTCGTTCCACCGGCACCCACATCTGATCCATGGCGTCGAGGGCGAACCACAGGGTGCGAATGGCCCGCTTGAGAACCGACGTGAAGGCGACGTCGATCTGATAGCCTTCCTCGGCCATGCGCTGCCCGGCGGCCTGCGCCTCGACGCGGCCCTTATCCGACAAGTCGACATCGACCCAACCGGTGAACCGGTTGGCCAGGTTCCATTCGCTCTCGCCATGGCGTAGCAGAATCAGTGTGGATGGCATCCCTTCTCTCTCCCCTGGCTCTCGCCCCTGAGTCTCTTTCCTTGGGTCCCTCTGACGGCCGCTGTAGACGAGACCGCGACCGGTGTGCGCTGGGCGCAGTCTACTCGATCGCCGCCGGGCATCAAACCGCGTCGGAGGTAATGGCGGCGACGCGGTGGTGCTTTCCGGTGTTGACGTGGCAATCCCGGCGCAATGCGTCGCTCAGCCTGCCTCCCCGGCCCATGCCGGCGGGGTTTCGCCGGGATTGATCAATGGTGCGCTCCACATCTTTTCCAGGGCATAGAACGTCCGGACCTCCGGACGGAAGATGTGAACCACCACGTCGCCGGCATCGACCAGCACCCAATCGCATTGTGTCGCGCCTTCCACCGCCAAACCCTTCACGCCACTCGCCTTGATGCGTTGCCGCAGGTGCTCGGCCATGGCGCCCACCTGCCGGCTGGACGTGCCGGAAGCGATCACCATGAAATCGGCAATGCTGGTCTTGCCTTGCAGGTTGATGACGACGACGTCGATGGCCTTGTCGTCGTCGAGCGATGCCCGAACCAGGTCGAGAAGCTCTCGTGCCGGTGGGCTTGCCGGTGGGCGCGTTGTTTCGGGCCCGCTTATGGTCGCTGTCCTCATTCCGTTTCGCCGCCGCGGCACGCTGTTTCGCCGTCGCTGCGCAACTGCCGCCGTTCGCGGATCCGGGTCGCCGAAGCCCGATGCGCCCGCGCCCGAAGGAATACCCACGCCGGCGGCACCAAGTCGGCTAACAAGCCGGCCCGCGTGTCCTTCACCCTGAAGTCGGCGAAACGGACGGCCGCGGGGCTGGCCAATGCCCTAAAAGAATAGGAGGGCCGTGGGAAAACCGCAATGGGAACCCGGTTGAACAGGGATTCCCAGTGCCGCCAGCGCGATACCTGAATCAGGTTGTCAGCCCCCATCAGCCACACGAACCGCGCCGACCGGAAACGCGCCTGCAACGCAGTGACGGTATCCAATGTGTAAACCGTTCCCATCCGGCGCTCGATGTCGGAAACGCGGATCCGCGGATCCCCCACGAAGGTGCGGGCCGCTGCCAGGCGATCGTCCATGGGGGCCATGTCGGCCTCGCCCTTCAGCGGGTTCTGCGGGCTGACCACCCACCACACCTGGGTCAGTCGTAATCGCACCAGCGCCAGGTGGGAGATATGCAGATGGCCTTCGTGGGCGGGATTGAAGGACCCGCCCAGCAGCCCGATACGCCGGACCGCCATCGGTCACGCTGCCACGGCAGGCGACTTGCGTCTCCCGGCCGGGTGACACCGGCCGAGCCCGCCACCCGTCACGGCCGGCACTGACCGGAACCGCGCACGATGTATTTGAAGCTGGTCAGCTGCTCGACGCCCACCGGCCCGCGGGCGTGCAGCTTGCCGGTGGAAATCCCGATCTCTGCGCCCATGCCGAACTCGCCGCCGTCGGCGTACTGGGTGGACGCGTTGACCAGCAGGATCGCGCTGTCCAGGCGCCGGACAAAGGTTTCGGCGGCTGTCGCGTCCTCGGTGATGATGGCCTCGGTATGCTGCGACGAATGGTGGCCGATATGGTCGATGGCGGCCTCCAGTCCGTCCACCACGCGGACCGAGAGGATGGCGTCCAGATACTCCGTGTCCCAATCTTCGGCCGTCGCCGGCGCGATCCGCGCATCCGTCTGCCGCGCCGCTTCGTCGCCACGGACCTCGCAGCCGGCGGCGACGAGGTCGTCGACGATGGACCCCAGCACCCGCGGCGCAATAGCCCGGTCCACCAGCAGCGTTTCGGTGGCGCCGCAGATGCCGGTGCGCCGCATCTTGGCGTTGAACACCACGCGGCGAGCCATCTCCGGGTCGGCCGCGTGGTGGACGTAGGTATGGCAGATACCTTCCAGGTGCTTGAACAGCGGCACCCGGCTCTCGGCGGTCACCCGTTCGATCAGCGAGCGGCCGCCGCGCGGTACCACCACATCGATGAACTCGGTCATCCGCAGAAGCGCACCCACGGCGGCTCGGTCGGTGGTGGGCACCAACTGGATCGCCGCCGCCGGTAGCCCAGCAGCAGCCAGTCCGGCCGCCAGCGACTCCATGATCGCCGCCGATGAATGATGGCTTTCTGAACCGCCGCGCAGGATCACTGCATTGCCGGCCTTGAGGCACAGCCCACCGGCGTCAGCGGTGACGTTGGGCCGGGATTCGTAGATCACACCGATCACGCCCAGGGGCACGCGCACCCGCTGGATGTCCAGGCCGTTGGGCCGATCCCACTCGGCGAGCACGGCGCCCACCGGATCGGGCAGCTCGGCGATGGCCTCGAGGCCGTCGGCCATGGCCCCGACGCGACCGGCGTCAAGGGCCAGGCGGTCGAGCATCGCCGCGCTGAGCCCCTTGTCCCGGCCGGCGGCCATGTCGCGGGCGTTGGCGGCGAGAATGGACTCGGTTCGATCCCGGAGGCTGGCTGCCGCCTCGCGCAGCGCCGTGTTCTTGGCTTCCGTCGACGCGTTGGCCAGTTCGGTCGCGGCGGCACGGGCGGCGGCGCCCAGACCCTGCATCAGCGCTTCCACATCGGCAACAGCGGTGGCTGTCGGCACGGCGCGGCTGGCTGTGGCTGTGGGTGCGTTCATGGTTCTATGCCCGTACTCCGGCCGGCTCTTCAGTTAAGTACTAAATCGTCGCGATGGATCATCACGTCGCGACCACGGTAGCCGAGCAGGCCCTCGATTTCACCGCTTTTGTGGCCCATGATCCGCCGTGCATCGGCCGCCGAATAGGCGCACAATCCGCGACCCACCTCGCGCCCGTCGGTGGCGCGAACCGTCACGGCGTCGCCTCGGCGGAAATCCCCCTCCACCGCCACCACCCCGGCCGGAAGCAGGCTCTTGCCCGCCGCCAGTGCCCGCATCGCGCCGTCGTCGACGACAATGATGCCGGCGGGATTGAGCGTGCCGCTGATCCATCGCTTGCGCGCCGCCTGTGGTGACGCCGCCGGCACGAACCAAGTGCAGCGGGCGCCGTCGCGGATGCGGGATAGCGGATTCAGCGCCTTGCCGTCGGCGATCACCATGCGGCAGCCGGCGGCCAGGGCGATGCGCGCCGCCGCCAGCTTGGTCACCATGCCGCCGCTGCCGTCACCGGGACGCGCGGCACCGGCCATGGTTTCGATCTCGCGGGTAATGGCTTCCACCACCGACACCGGGCGGGCGCTGGGGTCGCACCGTGGATCGGCGGTGTACAGGCCGTCGATGTCCGACAGCAGCACCAGCGTGTCGGCGCTGATCATCGCCGCCACACGCGCGCCGAGGCGGTCGTTGTCGCCGAAGCGGATCTCGTCGGTGGCCACGGTGTCGTTCTCGTTGATCAGCGGCACGGCCCCGGCCTTGAGCAAGGTCGCCAGGGTGCTGCGGGCATTGAGGTAGCGGCGCCGGTCCTCCGTATCGTCCAGGGTGAGCAGCACCTGGGCGACGGTCAGGCTGTGACGCGCCAACACCTCCTGATAAGCGTGGGCCAGCCGGATCATGCCGCTGGCCGCCGCGGCCTGCTTCTCCTCCAGCCGCAGGGGGCCGGCGGTCAGGGCCAGTTGGCGGCGTCCCACGGCGATGGCGCCCGACGAGACGATCAGCACTTCCTGACCGGCGGCGCGACACGCGGCGATGTCGTCGGCCAGCGCCTCCAGCCATGTGCGGTGGATCGCGCCCCGCGCCTCGTCCACCAGCAACGTCGAACCGATCTTAATCACGATCCGACGCCCGGCGGCGAGATCGGTGGTGCGGCGTGCCGGGCTCATGGCACGTAAACCTCGGGGGGGCGTTCGGCCTGCCGGCATGCCGCCAGGTGCTCGGCGACCTTGCGTAGCACCTCGGCCGCGCCCCGGCCCGTGGCACCGGAGGCGACCAGCACCGGGCCGCCACTGGCCGTTTCCAGGGCCTCCCGGTTGCGGGCCTCGTCATCGGGCGTCAAGGCGTCGGCCTTGTTGAGCACCACAAGCTCCGGTATGTCCGCCAGCGCACCCTCGTAGGCCCGCAATTCATCGCGGACCACGCGGTAGGCCTGCGCCGCATCGTCACCGGTGCCGTCCACCAAATGAATCAGCATTCGGCAGCGTTCCACGTGGCCGAGGAACCGGGTGCCGAGCCCGGCGCCTTCATGGGCGCCTTCGATGAGACCGGGGATGTCGGCCAGCACGAAAGCCTCGTCGTCCACCTGGACCACGCCCAGGTTCGGATGAAGCGTGGTGAACGGGTAGTCGGCCACCTTCGGCCGCGCCCGCGACGCCGCGGCCAGGAAGGTGGACTTGCCGGCGTTGGGCAGGCCCACCAATCCGGCATCGGCGATCAGTTTCAGCCGCAGCCACAGCCACGTCTCCTCGCCCGGTTCGCCGGGCTGGGCATGGCGCGGCGTCTGATTGGTGGCCGATTTGAAGCGGGCATTGCCGCGGCCGCCGCGGCCGCCGTGGGCGATAACGAAGCGCTGTCCCGGTTGGGTCAGGTCGGCGATCAGTGTTTCCTTGTCTTCGGCCAGCACCTGGGTTCCGGCAGGAACCCGCAGCACCGCCTCGACCCCCGACGCGCCGGTGCGGGTTTTGCCCATGCCGTGGTGGCCGCGTCCGGCCTTGAAGTGCTGGCGATAGCGGAAGTCGATCAGCGTGTTGAGGCCATCGACGCACTCCACCACCACGTCGCCGCCGCGGCCGCCGTCGCCGCCGTCCGGGCCGCCGAAGCGGACGTACTTTTCCCGCCGGAACGACACGCAGCCGCTGCCGCCGTCGCCGCTACGGACGTACACTTTGGCTTGGTCCAGGAACCGCATGGCGGGACCGATGGCATGGAGCGATTCAGCGCGGGGCCGACAGGCGCGCGCCGCCGGCCGAGACTACTCGGCCGCTTCCGCCGGGACGGCTGGTTCGACCGTGACGTAGGTGCGGCCGCGCGCCTTGTGCTGAAAGGCCACCCGGCCCTCTACCAGCGCGAACAGGGTGTGGTCCTTGCCCATGCCCACGTTGGCGCCGGGATGGAACTTGGTTCCACGCTGGCGGATGATGATGTTGCCGGGGATCACCAGCTCGCCGCCGTACTTCTTGACGCCGAGGCGCCGGCCGGCCGTATCGCGGCCGTTGCGGGAGCTGCCGCCTGCCTTCTTGTGTGCCATCAGGTGGTCTCCTCGGGCTTCGCGCCGGTCTCGGACGCGGGAGCATCGGTCTTCTTGATGTCGGCCTCAGGCGCCGGCGCTGGCTGTTCGGCGGCGGCCTCGGGCGCCGGAGTCTCGGCGGCGGCCGGTTCGGTTGCTGCGGCCCCGGCCTTCTCCGTCTTGGGCTTGGCCGTGCGCTTGCGCTCGCCGGCCGGCGGTTTGCCGTCGGCGCTGATACCGGTGATCTTGAGGATCGTCAGGTCCTGGCGATGGCCCTTGGTCCGGCGATAGTTCTTCCGCCGTTTCTTCTTGAACACCAGGATCTTGTCGCCGCGCGTCTGCTCGACCACCTCGGCGAACACCGCGGCGCCGTCCAGCGCCGGCGCGCCGATCAGCGGCGATTTGCCGTCCTCGGCGATCATCAGGACATCGCCCAGCGTCACGGTTTCGCCCTGGGCGCTGTCCAGCTTCTCCACCGTGATGCGGTCGTTCTGGGCGACCCGGTACTGTTTTCCGCCCGTGCGGACGACGGCGAACATCGCTACCTCGAACCCCTGTGGTATCGGCCGGACCGGACGATCGATCGCCGACCCGAACCACGCATCACGCGCCGAGGAGCCGATATGGCCGGCATCGGCACGCGCAATAACAAAGGCGCCCTCCAGTGGCCGAAGGGCGTCCCCGAACGAACCGCAAAACTATCGCCGCCGGCGCCCGGATGTCAACGCGCCTCCGAGTTCGGTGTGCGGACGCCCCTCGTGGGCGCTTCTTGCGGGTTCGGGGGCGTTTCCGCTAACGTCCGCCCGCCTCGCGACCGGACCGTTCCGCGGAGGGGTGCCGGAGTGGTCGAACGGGGCGGTCTCGAAAACCGTTGTACCTTTGCGGGTACCGTGGGTTCGAATCCCACCCCCTCCGCCACTAATTTTTTGTTTTTACTCTACTTTCCGAAGAGGAGTCCGACCGCCCGGTCCACTTCCCCGACGTTCCGCGTACCGTTGCTCGGGTGCCCGTAGGGCGCCGGATCGGTCATACCGCGTTCTCGTTTTTGAGCCGTTCGATGTCCTGGGCCGTGAAGCCCAGTGACCCGCCCCCATGCGTCGTACCAAGTTTTAGGTTAGTCCGTGGTCTGCAGGGAAGGCCTGATGGGGCTGTAGTCCCCACACAACGGAGGCCCGATCAGGCCTTCCCGGGATGACGGTCTCCGGTGCGGGTGGCCGGTATCCGAGGCTGCTGTGCGGTCTCGCCGTGTTGTAG
>Ga0209363_1000021_pt1 | contig 82254 bp, 89 predicted proteins | sample WorMetexBAHAMAS3_FD_187385 | JGI IMG/M metagenome (GOLD analysis project Ga0209363, IMG submission 187385) | Marine gutless worms symbiont microbial communities from Max Planck institute for Marine Microbiology, Germany - Inanidrilus exumae... | ecosystem: Host-associated > Annelida > Digestive... | reverse complement strand
ATGCAACCGGGCCTGTTCCTCCTGGCGTTTTCTTGCTGCCGCGCCGGCGACGGAGAGCAAAATCAAAATCAGTAGTATGACAATAATCGCGATCAGCATGGCGTGTCTCTCATTTCGGGGGGGGGGCGATTGAGGTGCACGGGCGGTGCGAGCCCGAGCCGGCACCGTCCGTGCAATGGGGCTACAGGAGGTTTGCTGGCCAGTATTTGCCCGAGCGGTCGTGGTAATACTCGTAGCCGTCACCCTTGCGAAAAAAGGTGAAGCAGGTTGTGCGCTTGGGGTGCGGCGCGGTTGCGTCATTTGTCGCGCAAACCGTCCCATCTTCCTTCATTTCGTAGGTTCCGCCGAACGCCGTGCCGTCGTTTTTGCGATACCGGAATTCACCGGCCTTGGTGAATTGGAAGGTGTGATTGCCTTGCCCCCAGTCGCGTCCGATGAAGGTCGAGCGAACCTCTTCGACGCTGAGCTTGTTGGCGGCGGTGTCAGCCGTCGTTTGGCAGGCGGAAAGCGCCAGAACCAGGGCGCCGCCGACAATCCCATGACGGGCTTTCGAAAACCATTTGGACATTTCTGAACTCCTTCAGTCTGTGACAGTTCGGCCACGGTGGGTCGAACGAAAGGAGTTACAGAATGGGCAATTCTGTCACAGGCAAGCGGCCCCGGTGTTACGATTCTCAATAAGTTTTTGGGGATCGAAACAAACAAGGAGGTGACCGCTTTCATCGACACGCGAGGCCATATGGACTGGAGCCTGTACGACCGGCAGGGGCACCGGAAATATCTGACGGAAGCCGAACGACGCGCATTTGCAAAGGCCGCTTTGAGGCGGGAGCCGGAGGTGCGGACGTTCTGTTTGGTGCTGAAAGATACGGGTTGCCGGTTGTCGGAAGCCCTGGAAGTGACGGCCGATCACATTGACCCGGAGGCCGGCGTTATCGTCTTCCGCAGTCTGAAGAAACGGCGTGACGACGTGCACCGGGCGGTGCCTTTGTCACTGTCTCTATTGGGTGAACTCGTCCAGGCTCATGGTTTGCGTGAACTCGAATTCAGCGAGCGGCTTTGGCCCTGGCACCGCATGACCGCGCATCGGCGGATCAAGGAGGTCATGGCCGACGCCGGGGTCGAGGGACCGCACGCGACGGCGAAGGGCTTGCGTCACGGCTTCGCCGTGAGCGCATTGGAACGAGGCATCCCTATCAACATGGTGCAAAAATGGCTTGGGCACGCTCGTCTGGCGACCACGGCCATCTATGGAAACGCGGTCGGGGCGGAAGAAAGAAAAATGGCGGAAAAGCTGTGGAAGTAGAGTGGATTTAATGCTTGACGGCTGTGACAGAATTGCCCATTCGGTCACAGAATACAAGGAAAGGCGGGTTTTATCCTTTCGTTATTTCTTTAATTCTGGATTTCGTCAGGTCATCCGATTTCGTGTCCGACCCTTCCGATGATGAGGCTTGTCCGGGCCTCCAGGCCGACCAGCGGCCCCGGAACAGCCGCTCCGCATAGTAGCGGACCTTTTCCGCCAGGATCGGACGACAGCCCTGAACGAACAGGAGTTCGCAGCTCTCCGGTAGCAGCATGATCTCGTCGGGCGCCAGCAGCGGGCGGCCGATTTCGCTTTGGCTTTCGCTGAAGGTGTTGGCCCAGCCGAAGAACGGGAAACGTCCGGCCTTGCCCCGGTTGGTGGTCTTCACGGTGCGCTGGCCCAGCATGGAGGACAGTAGCCGCGCCGTATCCGGGTCTTGCACATTGAACGCCTGGCGCACGGCGCAGTTGGCGATCAGGGAGCGCCACTTCTTGTAGGTTTGGCTCAGTTGGTCCAGGTCCTGGACGAACAGCCAGAGCGACGCACCGTAACCGGCAAGATAGCCGATACCGTCCTCAACGGGGCGCATGTGTCCGAGCGCCGGGAGCTCATCGAGCAGAAACAGCACATTGTGTTTCGGCAGGCGGGCGTTGCGGGTCATCGCCGCCGTGGACAATCCGATCATCAGGCGCAGAAACGGCTGGTAGACCGAGACGTATTCCGGCGGAACGATGATATAGAGCGACAGCACGCCGTTCTTCAGATCTTCCATGCGGAAGTCGGATTTCGCCGTAATGGCCGCCAGGCGCGGGCTCTCGAAGACTTCAGTGCGGCTTTGTGCCGTGGAGATCACGGCGGAGCGCTCCTTGTCCTCTTTCTGGGAGAACCCTTCGGCGACCCGGCAAACCACGGGGTGCTCGCTTTGGCGCATGGCATTGATCACCGCGTCGAACCCGGCCCGGTCCCGCATGAGCAGCATCCGCGCCTCGCGAAGGTTTTGCCGGTGCGGGGGCAAGTCGGTGGCGACGAACAGCATGAGCCCCATGACCAGGACGCGAGCTTCTCGCTCCCAATGGTTCGGTTCCTGTCCTTCAGGCGCGACAATCATTTCGGCAATCAGCCGAGCGTCGTCCACATCGTTCGCGGTTTCGACGCGGATGAAGTCGATGGGATTGTAACGAGCGCTGTCGATATCATCATCGAACGGGGCAAAGGCAACCACGCGGCCGCGCGCCCGTCGGTCGCTCGCCGTGATCCGATAGTTCTCGCCCTTGATATCGGTCACCACGACCGAGCCCGGATGGTCGAGCAGGTTGGGTATCACCGCGCCGACGCCTTTACCGGAACGGGTCGGCGCGAAGGTCAGCAGATGCCCCGGCCGGTTGAACCGAATGAACTTTCCGCCTTTTTTCCCAAGAATGAGGCCTTCTCTCCGCAGTCTTGCCCGGCGGAGGTCACACGACGTGGCGAAGGCGGCCGTCCCGTAGGCCTGCTTCGGCCTTCTGACGAGAGCGGCTAGCACAAGAAAGATGCCAATGCCCAACAAGCCGACCGCAAATCCCAGAACGATGCGACCGATTTCAGTTAATCCGATGGTCTCGAAGGCTGCAATGCAGACGAGAACAAATACTGCGATTAGAGGGAGTTCAAACGTGGCGAACCGCAGCGCACGCCACAACAAACGCAATGTATCCATAGCGCAATCCTTTCATGGTTTCCTGAAAGACTTATGCGCTTGAAGATGAATTTATTTCCTGACGGCTGGAATTAGAGGACTGAAAATACTATAATAATTACGTTGCCGACCCACTGCGACCCCCCATGGTTAGCAGTTGCGCAGTCCGTGCTTGGTTTCCTAGACTCAGGGTCGGCAATTGTTTTTGCGTATCTATTCATATAGGGTTACCTCATAGTAAATACAATTATAGATAGTATTTCACTGTTATGGGATAAAGCCGATACTGGTGTGGGCTTGTGCCCTTATACGCGTATCAGCTTTTCCTATCGAGCAAGGTCTGTCGTGGCGGGAGCCCCCGGTCGGTGAATACGCGATCAAGTCCTTCGAGCAGATAATCATGCATTTTTCGCCTTTCTTCGAACGCGAGTGACCGAAGTTGTTCGTAGACAGCAAGTGGCAGGTAAACCGTCTGTTGCTTCACCTCGGGCCGCTTCGATGTCGGTTTCGGCGTCGGGGCCGATCTCGCCTTATTGTCGGCGGGGTCGTTCAGAATGTCGCTAAGCGACGTGCGCTTTCTGGTCATGGCTCAGTTTCTCCATCTTGTTTGTTATCCATGTCCACAGGGCGGCGATATCGCGCGCGGCTTTGCCGTCGGATTCAAATTCCGTGACGCCGAGTCCGGCTCCTTGCGCATCCTGATAGGCCGCGCGGTGGACGATCCGTACCGGGCACACCAGGCCGAGCATGGAAAGACCAGTTTCCGCTTCCTTCAGACGCGGCCCACGCGGCGGTGTTTGGGTGAGGACGAATGCGGCCTTCTTTCCAAGCCGGGTAACGGTCGCTGCCGTCGGTGGTGTCGCCTTCATATCGCCGGGGGTTGGACGACAAGGAATGATGATGAAGTCGGCGGCCCGAACGGCCGCTGTCGTAACAGGCTCGTCCCGACCGGGCGTATCGATGATCACCGTATCGAAGCCTTTTTGCCGGGCGCCGTCGAGCGCGACCGCGAGTTGGGTGGACTGAACACGAGCAAGTTTCGGAAACTCGGCGTCCCGATCCTGATACCAGGCCTCGGCTGTTCCTTGCGGGTCCATGTCAAGCATGAGTACGCGTTGGCCCAACTCTGTGGCACGAACCGCGCAAGAGATGGCAAGCGTACTTTTGCCGCTGCCGCCTTTCTGAGTGACGAAGGAAATTACGTTCATGGGGTTGTCCCCTTATTATTTTTTACTTGTATAATATTATACGCGTACTGCGTTTTATTTTAAATAATTAATGTAAAAATGTAATATTCGTGCATTATAAATAAATGAATATTTACTATAATGATAATTGTGGCGGATTATAATTTGAAAAAGCATATACTATTTTACTTGATTGCACTGTCTGTGGTTTCGTTTGTCGAACAGTCCTTCGCTCAAAGCCGGTATTTCACTACGTCAAATCGAGGCGGGGCGGCCGGCGCGAAGCAGAATGCGCAGATCACCAAGCTGACCATCGAGAATCAGGACCGGAAGGCGGAAAACAACGCTCAGGATGTTAGCATCACTCAGAATGTAAGCGACATCGATGCTCTTGAGGCCGAGGTCTCCACGTTTAAGCCTCACGCCAAACAAGCGCAGTTGACGTGTTCGGCAGGCGAACTCATTCGTTGGGACGGGTCCGCCTACACGTGTGTCAGCGAGAACGATCCGAGCGCCGGCGAACATGCGCTGACCACGACCGTTCCGCCCGATTGCCACGATGTGAATGCAAAACTGCTGTGGAATGCCTCGACCAAGCAGTGGCATTGCGAGGCTGATATGAACGACGGTTCAGGCGGTGGGTGGTCTGGGGCAGAGACTGACCCCACTGTGCAGAGCACAAGCAGCGGACGGATGTGCTATGGCACTGGCAGTAAGGTTGCCTGTGACAGCGTCGCTCCAAGCCTAAGCGGTGGTTCGCTCGTTGTAAGTGGCAACCTGGAGGTTGGAGGAGATTTAACTGGGGGTTCGGCCGATTTTACCGGGGCTGTGAGTGCGGTTGCGCCAACCGCTACCAATCATCTGACGACGAAAGCCTATGTGGATGCAACTGTTGCGGCGGCCGCTGGAGGAGGTGGTGGAGGTGGATATGCTTGCGGTATGACGCGTCAAGAATATCAGAACTCCGCTAATGTATCGACAATGGATGCACATTGTGCCGCTGAATATGGCTCAGGTTGGAGGATGGCAACGCTTGGAAACCTAACCTCACAGTTTAGAAGCTATACGTACAACCAGATCTATTCGTGGATCATACCAAACGGCTCAATGAGTTCGGGCGGCAGCATACCCTGCATGGAGGTGCGTATGCAGGATTACTATAATGAGGGGTATGCGTTTGGGGTGCATGCCGAAACTTGTTCTAAGCAGAACTCTATCGCGTGCTGCAATTTCTAGTGTCAGCTGCGCGGATGATGCCGGGCGCTCGTGTCGGGGTGGCTGGTTTGCTGCTGTGTGCGTGGGCGCCCACCGTATTGGCGAGTGAACCTTGTGAGCGCCGTACAATCCGGATCGACGGTGTCTCAATGGCGCCTCGTCTCAAACACGGTGAAGAATATCAGACCGAAATAGGCATCAATTGCATGTTCCTTATTCGCCGTGGGGATATCGTTCTATTTGCCAACACCGCAAGTCCGACGCCCCTGGCGAAGCAGGTGATCGCCGTTCCAGGCGATGAATGGGCTGTGACGAAGAGTGGAGTGCTTCTTGTTAACGGGCTTCAGGCACTCAACAGCAATGACGAAACCTATACCCTTAACCGTGCACGAAGGACCGTGTTGCAGGTGTACGAGCAGGATTTTGGCGATGTGATGCCGCCGGATACGTATTTTCTCATGGGAGAGATGCCTGGGGGCACGCTCGACAGTTCTCGAATCGGTTTGATTAGCCGTTCCGATATCATCGGGCGCGTCCTTGAATAAAAAAAGGCTCGCTTGACGGCCTATTGGGGTAAATTCGCGCAGCAACAAGACCAAAAGCAAAAATCCCCCTCATTATTAATGTACGAGGTGGTCTGTAATAAATAGAAATATGAAAAAGATGGTGATATGGAACTAAGAATAATATAAATAGTAATAAAATATATGAATAAATATTATTTATTTTTATTAACTGTGTATTATGCGTAATATATTATAATTATTTTGTTTTTAACAAAATAAGTAACCTAATAATTCTGAATTGATTGTTAAAGTATGAGCGGAAAGGGACGAATTCGTTGGCAGACAATAGAAAATTGGAAATCAAGGTTTATACCCAAGGCGAGGAGTGGCTAGTCGAATTTCCAAAGCACAAACTCCCACAACGTTATACGAGTCGAAAGACCGCACTTGATTCTGCGAAAAAGATAGGCCGGGCAATAGGTTCGAAGATCATTATTTACGAGCATGATGAAGCAGATTTTGTTGTATACGAGCCTGGAGCGTATTGAGGCGAGGCAAGTGCCATATGAAAAATTATGTGTTGCATAGTTGTACAAAGGACGACAAGACCGGAAGTGCATTTTGCAACTTTTGTAAGATTACTTCGGCTGGTTGTTAACAAGCGATCAATGTGCTGAGAAGCATTAACGACCGTTATCGCAACGAATATTGTGCAGGCGCGAAACGGGTATTTTGAGGTTGCGAAACTCTGTTGCACAATTAGGAGCAATCGCAATCGGTTAATGCACGGAGGTTCATGCGTTTAGGTTACGCCCGCGTCTCGAAGTCTGACGGACAGGATACGGCCGCCCAGGTGGCGGCGCTTCGTGATGCCGGCGTAGAACGCGTCTTCGAGGAACAGGCCTCCGGCGGCCGATGGGATCGTCCCGAGCTCCATCGCCTGCTCGACCACCTGCGGCCCGGCGACGTGGTGGTTGTCTGGAAGCTGGACCGCCTGTCCCGTTCCCTCATGGACCTTTTGCGAATCATCGAGAAGATCGAGGCCAAGGGCGCGGGTTTTCAGTCACTCACCGAGGCCATCGACACGACGACGCCGGCCGGCCGTATGATGATGCAGATGGTCGGCAGTTTCGCCGAGTTCGAGCGCGAGATGATCCGTCAGCGTACACGCGCAGGACTGGACCGTGCCCGCCGGGAGGGAAGGGTCGGCGGACGACGGCCAAAACTCACCCAGCACCAGAGACGGGAGGTCGTTGAGATGGTATCCTCGGGCCGTAAGACGGCTGCCGATGCTGCTCGCTTGTTCGGCGTTCACCCGTCTACAGTGGGCAGGTTGCTGAAAACCAGCTGACGAATTTTCTATCGGTCATAGGACTTCAACCGAGAAAGCATTCTTTGCGCATCTCGCTTTGGCACCTCATTGGCTAACCTGGCTAAACGTTCGGCGCAGCATTTCCTGACGATTTTGCCGCTCCCGCATGGACAGTCCCAGTGACCTTTGGGCCAATCTTTGGACAGTAACCGAAGTAAGTATCGAATCTTTTTTTCGCTTCGGCTGCACGACAGTCGGTCAGCGAATGCGTCTATCAATCCCTCTTTCCCGTGGCGTTCCTCACCAAAAGGCCATTTGCCAGTCTCTCCTTTTTGATATTGCCCGAGAAAGAAATTTCTGAGGGGACCGTCGAAATAGGCCTGTACCGAGACGCTTTTGGTTGAAGATGCCCACACCTCCCAAATGACAACGCAGCAAGACCCGTCCGGATTGATGTGATGGTCCGCATCATGCGGAATAGTGTTCCCGGTTTCTAAAACAACGGGCTCCGCCTTTGGAAACGCTGGCGGAAAATGAATGCCGACTTGATAACTTGCTATAGGGCCTTGGCCGATTAAGTCGTCTGTTGTCGGATTAAGCGCATAGGTTCCCGATACCAAAATGCCGTCTGTTTGGAGCGTTGCCGTAAGCAATGGCTGGTCAAAGGCGATTGTCGCCTGTACCTCGCTGAATAGATTGGCTAAACGCTGCCTCCTTATCGACGCCAAGGTTTCGTTGCCCCGCCTTCGTGAATGACCTTCGCCGCTTCCGCAGCGCCGGCGTCGGCCGAGGAAACAATAGCTGGGGCCGCGAGGGCGATCATAGGCAGCACCTTAGTCACGGTATCCTTGGAAAGGGCCTCTTGGAGCTCCGTCGGCACTCGGCTGTAAACATTCGCGGTGAGGTACAGCCCGAAATCGCGCCGCGCTTTTTCCAGCCACGAGAAGAAGTTCTTCTCTTTCTGAGGCGCCTCCAGCCATTTGTCGGCGAAGTTCTCCATCGGGTTGACGGGATTGGCTACCCACTTCACCCCACCCTTGTCCTCAATAAACAAGTGCATGTTCCTGAGGATGGAACGAAGCGCCTCGCCTATCGTTTGCTCGCCATTGTAGGCGTGCGCCGATAGCGTGGTGATGATTATCGAAATCGGCTTATCGTCGTCGCCGTTGAACATCGTGTCCCGATGGCGCTTCAACAGCTGTATCGCCCGTTGGAGCGGGGTCTTGACCTTGTAGTCCGGCACGTCATCGACGCTGGCATACACGCGGTCGGTTTCCATGATGGCGCGTTTGCGAGTCAGAACCGCATCGGATTGCCGGGACTGAAACCAAATCCCGTAGCCTTTCGGATTGCTCACCGGCCATTCATCGCAGCGCACGTTATACTTGGGGTGCGTCTTGTCGGTGATGGCGATTGCCTGTTCCCGAATTCCTTGGTCGGTGGCTAGGGCGACACTGCCGCTCTTTTCCATCAAAACCCTGTACGTGGCCTCGTCTGGCAGTGACGGGAGGATATCCATGTGGAAACTGGCATCGTCGGCGTATTCCATGGTCCAACAGCGCCGACCATCTTCAGGCTCTTTTTCCATCCTGTGGGCCGCGGCATAGCCAACAATCTCCACCCCGACGGCCTTCTTTAGCTCCGCCATCGACAAGGCTTGCTTGGTCGCATTGAGCCTGCAAACGAGGTCGATATCGTACTCGTCCGCATCGCCGACGGGGCGGATCACGGTCCCGAGTAGAAACGAGCCCTGAGGGGAAACTTCGGGATCATATTGCTTGATCGTCGAAGCGTCGCGATCGAGCCAGTTCCCAATCGACTGGTACCTTTCACGAGCGACCTGCTCCAAATGCTCCGGGATGTCGATCGCTTCGGCGATGGCTTCCAGGACGTCCTCGTGGCTTCGCAACTCTTTCGTTTCGGTCGTGTTCATATCAGCACCTGTATATCGGTTCGAACGGTTCGACGGTGTCTGAAAAGAACACCGGTGAGAGGTCGGGTTTGTCGATGCGGGCCTGCGCAAACGCGCGGCTCTTTAACTTTTGAATCTTGCTTGTGTCGTCCAGGGCGAAGAAGCCCTCCGGTACCGGCTGGGAAACCCGATAAATCGCTTTGTGGTTCGAGCCGCCCACGTCGCCTGTCAGTATGTGTGCCAGGCCGTTTGAGCCATGAGACTGTCCGGCCATGAACAACCCGGCGAGCTTGGGGGCAAGCCGCGCGGCGCCATAGGCATCTCGCATTTCAACGACATCCTCCAAACATCCGATGCTCAGAATGCGAATATCGGAGGGTGTCCACCCAAGCGTTCCAATTCCTTCCGCAACGGCTATTCCCGTAGGGTTGTTCGCCCAGACGCCCCCATCAACAAGACCCACATCCCTTGCGGTGATGAATTCCCGGAAGTACGTCGGAGCAGAGGCTGTGGCCATTGCGGCATCGCGTGCCAACTCTTTGTAGTCGGTCTTGAGACGTTCATGGTGCGCGGTCTTGAAGATATAGACGGCTCCCATCTGTTGATGCCATGCGGGAATCATCAGTCTAGTTTTGGCATCTCCGATTCTTCGATCCCCCAGGACATCGCTCAGCGCGGCCCTTAATCCATCCGGCTGGTATTTCGGCCCCCAGGCAGCCCACTTCACTTTCCTGGTTTGGCGTTCCGCCCACCCCCGCAACCCTTTATGTAGCTGTGAGAAAATCTCCGGGCCTCGGCGCTCATACAGGTCAAGGATTTCTTTGGCCGTAAGCCCCATTGCCAAGCCGATGGCAATGATTCCCCCGGTCGATGTGCCGGCGATCAGGTCGAAGTATTCGTGAATCGGTCGATCCAGGTCATCCTCCAGATGCGCGAGGTAGGCCGCAGGGAATGTCCCCCGGATTCCGCCTCCATCGATTGAAAGAATTCGCCGCATCGGTTCCTGGTTTCCTTTCGTCTTGCCTTAGTCCGGTTCGTACTCGCTGCCGACGATGGCGCCGATCACCGCTCCGGCGGCGATGCCGAGCGGTCCTAGCGGTGCCAGCAGAATCCGTCCGGCAACGGCGCCACCTAGACCACCCAGCCAGGCATTGCCGGTTTTCTTCTCTTTCGACAACGGGGCGGCGCGGTAACCATGCTTTCCGCGCGCCGTCTTGGTCGAGGAATCCCGCTTGCTTCGGTTGCAGGGAATGCAGGCAGGGAAAAGGTTATTCAGGTGGTGCGTTCCGCCGGTTGCCTGCGGGACGGAGTGCTCCACTTCCCACGCGCCGCGCGCGCCCACCTCGCCGTAGTTCTTCCGCGCGAGTTTCTTGCGGCAGATATGGCACCGCCCATCGGTCTTTTTGAAAATGGCGTCTTGCCGTTGTTGGTCGAATGCCATGCTGTGCCCTCCTTAGTGCTTCTTGTCTTTCGGCGGGTTCGGGTCGTTGCCGGGCGCGACCGTATCCGAATCCCTCCACTTGCCATCTCGTCCCTGAATGCGGACTTCGCCGCCGCCGAGGTTTCCGACGGTCTGCTTTGCTGCCGCTTCGGCTTCTTTCTGCGTGCCGTGGACGCTGCTCGCGCGATCCGCGCCGCCGGCCTTCACCGCCCAGCCATCGGGGTGTTTCACCACGTATCGATCATTCTTTGACATCTTGAGCTCCAATTCCTTATTGACCGCGATTCCATCATGGGTTAAAAAACTATACGGACAAAGTTTCTATGTCAATATAGTTTTTATACGGATCGGAGGGTTTATGACGTCGAAGGGTCCCAGGCTTCGGTGGGGAGTCGAGCAACGGCTTGAATTCATTGAGTTTTGCCTTTTTTGGGAAAGCGGTGTGAACCGTGCCGACATCACCGGTTTTTTCGGTGTTTCCGTCCCGCAGGCGTCGAAGGACCTGAGTCAGTATCAGGAATTGGCGCCCGAAAACGTCCAATACGACCGGAGTGAGAAGCGCTATTTCGCCACGGATTCGTTCAAGCCAAGGTTCTTGGAGCCTGACGCGGATCATTATCTGGCCCAGCTGACCTCTTTGGTCGATTCGTCATTCCCTGGCGGACATGGCTGGCTCACCGATCCGCCCAGCGTCGATGCCATGCCGGTTCCCCATCGTCGCGTCGATGTTTCTGTTCTGAGGGAAATCCTGGCTGCGATTCGCGCGCCGGCATCCGTCGAAATTCTCTATCAGTCCATGAACAACGAGCGGCCGGAACCCATATGGCGGTGGATCACCCCGCATGCGTTTGGCAGCGACGGGTTCCGATGGCACGCACGGGCTTTCTGTCACATCGATCGCAAATTCAAGGACTTCATCCTGTCACGTATCTTGGATGTTCGGGAGCAGGGGGAGCCGGGCGAACCGGGTGAGCTGGACAACCAATGGAATGATTTTTTCGAAGTAATTCTCGCGCCCAATCCGAAATTAGGGGAGAATCAACAAAAAGTAATCGCTCAGGATTACGAGATGCAGGATGGCGACATCCGCATCAAGGTTCGGCGGGCGCTTTTGTACTACTTCCGTAAACGCCTGCGTTTGGACGTGGCCGCTGTGCTGGACGACCCTCGGGAGGTTCCGGTGGTCGTAACAAACCAGCCTGAGTTCGAGGCCGCTATTGATGATGCGGCACAGTAGATGGGGCCATGGCCTGAGCGAAAATAAAGTGACGAGGGGAAAAGGACGCACATGTTGACCGGTGATATTCGAAGTCAGATCGACAGTATTTGGAACGACTTCTGGGCGGGAGGAGTCGCCAATCCCCTTTCCGTGATGGAGCAGATGACCTACCTGCTGTTCATCAAGCGACTGGACGAGCTCCATACCTTGGAAGAGCGCAAGAGCCAGACGCTGAAGATCCCCATGGAACGCTGCATCTTCCCTGAAGGAAAGGACGAGAAGGGGCGTTCCTACGAGGATTTGCGCTGGTCGCGTTTTAAGAATTTCGAACCCCGCGAGATGATGGAAGTCGTGGACGAGCACGTCTTTCCGTTCCTGCGGACCCTGGGAGCGGAAGGGTCAAGCTACGGTCATCATATGCGTGATGCCCGTCTCGGGTTCTCCAATCCGGCCTTGCTGGCCAAGGTTGTCGAGAAGCTGGACCGCATCCCGATGGAAGACCGGGACACGAAGGGCGATGCCTACGAATATATGCTGAGCCGAATTGCCAGCGCCGGCCAGAATGGGCAGTTCCGCACGCCCCGCCACATCATCAAGCTCATGGTCGAGTTGACTGAACCACAGCCGAGCGACGTCGTTTGTGACCCGGCCTCCGGCACCTGTGGCTTCCTGGTCGCGGTCGGTGAGTACCTCCGCGAAAATCACCCCGAAGCGCTACGCGATCCGTCACTCCGGGCGCACTTCCACGGCAACATGTTCCATAGCTTCGATTTCGACACGACGATGTTGCGTATTGGGTCCATGAACATGATCCTCCACGGCGTCGAGAATCCGAATGTGACCTACCGCGACAGCCTGGCTGAGGACCATGCGGAGGATGCAGGTGCCTATTCGCTGGTGCTGGCTAACCCGCCATTCGCCGGAAGTCTCGACTACGAAGCCACGGCGAAGGACCTCCAGAAAATCGTCAAGACGAAGAAGACGGAACTCCTTTTCGTTGCGCTTTTCCTACGGCTCCTGAAGACAGGCGGACGCGCGGCTGTCATCGTGCCCGATGGCGTCCTGTTCGGGTCATCCAAGGCCCATAAGGAAATCCGGCGTATGTTGGTGGAGGACCACAAACTCGACGCCGTGATCAAGTTGCCGTCCGGTGTCTTTCGCCCCTATGCCGGTGTCTCGACCGCGATTCTCATTTTCACAAAGACCGGAGTCGGTGGAACCGAGAACGTTTGGTTCTACGACGTTCAGGCTGACGGCCTGTCTCTTGACGACAAGCGAACGGAACTTCTCGCACCTGAAAAGCTTGGGCCGGTCCCGGAAGAAGCTCTGTCGAAAGCCGAGCATGAAAAGAACAATCTGCCTGATGTCCTTACTCGTTGGGGGGAGCGCGATGGTGCAGAGATGGAAAACCCGCGCACGGCGCAGAGCTTCTGTGTGCCGAGCGAAGACATCGCAGTAGCGGGCTACGACCTTTCACTCAACCGTTACAAGGAGGTTGAGCATGAGGAGGTGAAGCACGACTCCCCAACCGACATCATCGCCGAGTTGCGGACAATCGAATCCAATATTTCCGACGGCCTGGACAGGCTTGAGGAGATGTTGGGATGAGTTGGCAAAAGGTCCAGTTGGCCGAAGTCGCCGACATCGAACGTAAGGGAGTTGATCCGTCGATTATTGAACCGGGCACAAAATATTTGGGCCTTGAGCACATCGAGAGCGGTGGAAAGATCATTGGTTGCCAGAACGTGCAGAATGGCGAGTTGGCTAGCACTAAGTTTCAATTTGGTCCGCACCATGTTCTGTATGGAAAACTTCGTCCCTACCTCGGCAAAATCGCACTGCCGGATTTCGAAGGCATTTGCAGTACCGATATTCTGCCGGTTAAACCTGGACCTAGTCTCGATAGAAAATTCTTAGCCTACTTTTTAAGGCAGCCGAAAATGGTGGACTATGCGTCGTCGCGATCCACTGGTGCGAACCTTCCTCGACTAAGCCCCAAAGCGCTTGGCACATTCGAAATTCCCTTGCCTCCGCTTGACGACCAGAAGCGCATCGCGGCCATCCTTGATCAGGCCGACGAACTCCGCCGCCTTCGCCAAGTAGCAATCGCTAAGCTCAATACCCTCAGCCACGCGATCTTTCATGAGTTGTTTGTAAAGGAAGCTTCGGAAGCCTGGCCTGAAGTGCAAATTGGGGATTTGGTGGAGAATGCACGTACAGGGCCATTTGGTAGTCAGCTACTACATTCCGAGTTTGTCGAAGAAGGAATTGCTGTTCTAGGGATCGACAATGTTGTTTCGAATGATTTTGTTTGGGCTAAACCTCGGTTCATCACACCTGAAAAATATGAGCAGTTGAAGCGCTACACAGTACGCCCTGGAGACGTTCTTATCACAATTATGGGGACATGTGGGCGGTGTGCAATTGTGCCCCATGACATTCCGGTCGCAATCAACACAAAACACATATGTTGCTTGACGCCAAAAAACAAAATGATTCGCCCAGAGTTTCTCAAATCGGCTTTCCTAATGCATCCTACTGTTCTTAAGCAACTGGGCATTGAAGCGAAGGGTGCTGTAATGCCTGGCTTAAATATGGGGATCATCAAATCACTGAAGGTGCCTCTGCCGCCAATAGTAGCCCAAGCCAAATTTGCAAAAAGACTTAAGGCTATTCAGAACGCTTTGACTGCTGAAGACCGAGCTAGGAACAAAAATGAGATTCTATTTTCTTCCCTCCAACAACGCGCTTTCCGAGAGGAGCTTTAAGCATGGGGAAGGTGCCGGTCCTCTCAGATGCCCAGCTTGAGCAGGTTTCCCACCTGCTGGGGGATTGTGCGACCGGTTCGGAGATTACCCGTGTCTTGAACAGCATGGGGCTGGATGATGTTTCAGGCGAGAGCACGAAATGGCGGCGGCTCTATGGCACGTTCTTCCACTATCAGCGGCAAGACCGTGCGGCCAGCAAACTGATCGACTTCATTCGCACCCTCCTGGACCCGGCCGGTTTTGTGGAGCGCCCCGACGAGTTCGAAGCCGTGCGGCAGCAACTTAATGCCGTACTTGCTTTCGCTGGGTTGCAGTATGGCGAAGACGGTCAATTCCGCCGCGCTACGGCGGCCAAGACCATCGATGAAGCCCATCAGCGGGCGAAAACCCTGCAAGCCAAGTTCAAGGGGCGCCGCATTCATGCGGAGGTCGTCAAATACTGCAAACCCGAATTGCTCCAGGAGAATTATTTTCACGCCGTTTTCGAGGCGTCCAAGGGACTGGCGCAAAGGATTCGGGATCTGTCCGGCGTTGACGGCGACGGCGCGGCCTTGGTCGATAAGGTCTTTTCTGTAGACCGTCCAGTCCTGGCCATCAACACGCTTCAGACAGAGACCGAACGATCTGAGCACAAGGGGTTTGCGTCTCTATTGAAAGGCTGTTTTGCCGCCGTTCGGAATCCGTTGGCCCATGAGCCGAAACTCTTGTGGAAGGGGGAGGACGATGCGGCGGATTACCTGTCGCTCATCTCTTTGCTGCACAGGAAGCTCGATGACTGCGCCAAGACAGGTTTGGGAGGGCAGTCATGAGGGGCGAAGTCATTGGGGTTTGGTCGGAGACATGGCGTGAGATTTGGTCGAAGCTGGCCAAGCATCCAGATGCGCCCGAAGACCTCTTCTGTGAGCTCTACCGGGAACTCGCCGGAGGATTCGAGACGACGCTCGATGTGACGGCACTTGCGGATATCGTCGATGATCCGGAACAGGCGCGTAAGGCCTTTCGAAAAACGAAGGCCACCGCGTTCCGAGGAGAGGTTGCCCTGCTTGAGTTCTTCGAGCGGGCGCACAACGTCGTCGTCGATCTTGGCGGCGACCCGCTGGCCAATCGGTATTTCCTGCTCATGGAGGCATTCCTCGACAAATACAGCCTTCGCTATGACCTGCGTCGACCTTTCAGTTTGAACCCGACCCTGCCGGGTGTTTTCGCGCGGCTGGTTCGGGAGCTCAGGGAGGCGACATATCAGGATGCCGAACTTCATCCGCTGATGGTGGAGTTCGAGGACGCCATTCGCGATCTGAAATCCAGTCAGTCGGCCGGCAGGATAAAGACCTGCATCCAGAAGCAGGTGAATCTCCTTGAAGCCATCGGCCAGCGTTGTCCCGGCGTGACATCCAATACCCTGGGGGCGATTTGCGACGAGGTTGGAACCTGGCCGCACAACCGGTTGAAGGACGCCATGAAGAAGCTCTACGGCTTTACGTCGGACTATCCCGGCATTCGGCATGGCGGAACGCCGGCGAATAGTCTGCGCAATATCGAAATGCGCGACCTGGTAGCGGTAAGCATCTTACTGGCGGGTTTCTCGCCGTACCTGACGAACCTGATTAACTCCGACACCATTTATCGCGGCTCATAAGGGAGGAAGCATCGTGTCTCAATTTCAATTCCTCCAAACTGAGTTTGCCGATATTCATGGTCATGCGCGGAAAGCCGAAACGCTTGCGCTATCCGACCCGCGCGGTGCCTGTTTTTATGCCCGTCTGGCGCTGGAGGTCGCGGTCAAGTGGATGTACGGCCACGACCGAACACTCCGCTCGCCCTATGAGACGACACTATCGGCCCTGATCCACGAGCCGACCTTTCGGAAGCTGGCAGGTGACGCCATTGTCACCAAGGCCAAGCTGATCAAAGACCTCGGCAACAAGGCCGTTCACGAAACCAAACCTGTACAATCCGGTCGTGCCGTGACGGCCCTCCGGGAGCTCTTTCATGTTTCTTACTGGCTGGTGCGGACCTATGCCCGAGGGGAAAAGCCGCCGCCGGGTGTTCAGTTCGATGGTGGGAAGCTCGAAAAGACGCTGACGATATCGGCGAGCACGGTCAAGCAGATCAAGAAACTTCAGGAGGATTTCCTCGCCCGCGAAAAGGCGCTTGAAGAAGAGAAGGCTGCCCGGCTGAAAACCGAGTCCGAGAGGGAGAAGCTGGAAGCCGAGATCAAGAAGCTTCAGGAGGAAGTGGCAAAAGCCAAGAAGGCCAACCAAGCCGCCCCGGACACGCACGATTACAACGAAGCCCAGACCCGAGACGCCTTTGTCGATTTGCTGCTGCACGAAGCGGGCTGGGAACTCGACCAGACCCGTGACGTTGAGTTTCCCGTCACGGGTATGCCGAACAACACAGGCGAAGGTTTCGTTGACTATGTGCTTTGGGGCGACGACGGGAAACCACTGGGCTTGGTCGAAGCCAAGCGAACCCGACGCGATGCGAGGGAAGGCCAACGTCAAGCCGAGCTTTATGCCGATGCTTTGGAACGGCAGTTCGGTCAACGCCCCATCATTTTCTACTCAAATGGCTATGAGCACTGGATTTGGGATGACCGCCGTTACCCGCCCCGCGCCATCCAGGGGTTCCTGAAAAAGGACGAGTTGGAACTCGCCATTCAGCGCCGTTCCACTCTGAAACCGCTGGCGCCCGAGAACATCAATCAGAAAATCGTCGAGCGATACTATCAGACCCGAGCCATTCGGCGTGTCGCGGAAGCCTTCGAAAAGGATAACCTCCGCAAGGCGCTTCTCGTCATGGCGACCGGTTCCGGGAAGACCCGCACGGTGATTGCGTTGTCGGACCTGCTTATGCGGGCCAATTGGGCCAAACGCATTCTGTTTCTCGCCGACCGGGTAGCGCTGGTCAATCAGGCGGTCGGCGCTTTCAAAGCATTTCTGCCACAGGCGTCGCCTGTGAACCTCGTTACCGACAAGTCCGCCCACGGCCGCGTCTATGTTTCGACCTATCCGACCATGATGGGCCTGATCGATGAGATGAAAGGGGCATCGCGCCGGTTCGGACCGGGTCACTTCGACCTGATTGTCATCGACGAAGCGCACAGGTCAGTCTATCGGAAATACAAGGCTATCTTCGACTACTTCGACAGCCTCCTCGTTGGCCTCACGGCCACTCCAAAGGATGAAGTGGACCGCGACACCTATTCGCTTTTTGATTTGGAGAGGGGTGTCCCGACCGATGCCTACGGGCTGGATGAAGCCGTTCAGGACGGTTTTCTCGTTCCGCCAAAAGCGGTTTCCGTGCCCCTGAAATTTCAGCGCGAAGGCATTAAGTACGACGACCTTTCAGAAGATGAAAAGGAGGCCTGGGATGCGATCGAATGGGACGAGGAAGGTTCCGTTCCCGACCACGTAGACGCGGCGGCCGTAAACAAGTGGTTGTTCAATCAAGACACCGTGGACAAGGTGCTTGAGCATGTGATGACGCATGGCCTGAAGGTCGATGACGGCGACCGGCTCGGCAAGACAATCATCTTTGCCAAGAACCACGACCATGCGCAGTTCCTCGCGGAGAGGTTCGACGCGAACTACCCGCACCTGAAGGGACAATTTGCTCGTGTCATCGACTTCAAGACGGAATACGCGCAATCCTTGATTGATGATTTCTCCACTGCGAACAAGGCACCGCACATCGCCATTTCGGTGGATATGCTCGATACCGGCATCGACGTGCCCGAAGTCGTCAATCTCGTGTTCTTCAAGATTGTCCGATCGAAGACAAAGTTCTGGCAGATGATCGGACGGGGAACGCGCCTATGCCCCGACATGTTCGGTGTCGGTGCGCATAAGGAGAATTTCTGTGTTTTCGATTTCTGTCAGAATTTCGAATTCTTCAACCAGAATCCCGAGTTCACCGAGGGTGCTTCCGGCGGCTCGCTGGCCGAGCGGCTGTTTGTCGCGCGTGTTGAACTGGTGGGTGAGCTGAAAGCTAAGCCAGAGGGCGACGACGATCCTCACGAGAAACTGCATCGTGATGTGATCGAACGGCTCCGCGACGAAGTGGGCGGGATGAACGTCGATAACTTTATTGTCCGGCCCAAACGTCGTCTTGTTGAGAAATACCAGGCCGATGAACCTTGGGCGGTCCTCGGCCTTGAAGAGCGTATGGAACTCATTGATGAACTCGCCGGGTTGCCCTCTGCCCTGGTGGACGATGATATCGCCGCAAAGCAGTTCGACTACTTAATCCTGCGGGCGCAGTTGGTCATCCTGCGTTCAGAAAAGGGGCTTGAGGCCCTGAGAAAGCGCGTTATCGAACTTGCTTCCGCGTTGGAGGAACTCGGAAACGTTCCAATGGTCGCAAGCCAAATGGACTTCATTCTTGAAATCCAAACTGACGAATACTGGCAGGACGTGACGCCGACAATGCTGGAGACGGCCCGTCGCCGGCTTCGCGACCTCATCAAGCTTATCGAACTCAAAAAGCGGCCACACATTTACACCGATTTTGAGGATGAAATCGGTGGACCCGAGGAGATTGAGGTCCAAGGCGTAATGGTTGGTACCGATATGAACCGTTTCCAGATGAAGGTGCGGCATTTCCTGAAAGAACACCAAAACCACATCGCCATCCAGAAACTCCACCGCAACGAACCGTTGACGGAGCAGGACCTGGAGGAACTTGAAAGGGTTTTCGTTGAGGCAGGTGTTGCTGAACAGAATGACCTGGAAAAGCTCAAAGAAGATGGCGGCCTTGGTGTCTTTGTGCGGTCATTGGTTGGCCTGGATCGAGAAGCGGCCAAGCGTGTGTTTGACAGTTTTCAGGCTTCACGAACTCTTTCGGCAAGTCAGATCGAGTTTTTAAACATGATAATCGACTACCTGACAGAACGTGGCGTGATGGACCCGAGGCTTCTTTACGAAAGCCCGTTTACCGACCTTGACGCGATGGGGGTCGAGGGTGTTTTCGAATCTGCCGATGTTGTTGAGTTGGTCGGCATTCTCGAAGAAGTCCGAAAGCGCGCGGCCGCATAAATGTCCTAGAAAAAAGCCCCGCCGAAGCGGGGCTTATAGAGGGTCCGTTGCGGCCGCTAGGCCACCGAACCCATACGCTGGCTCTCGAGCCAGACGTTGAATTGGTGACGGTCGATGTAAACGCGGCCACCAATCTTGATCAGCGCCGATTTCAATCCATTCGTATCTGCATGGAATATCCACCAGCGCAGTTTGCTCTCGGTCAGGAAGACCGCTTCGGACGCCATTTGCTTTACCGTCCGAAGTTCTCCGTAGTCCACCATAGACATCCTTAGAGTCTTGGGTTGAAAAAGGAAAAGGAGGTCTTCAGGATATCGGAAGAGGGCCTTTCCAGGCAATGTTCCATCCCGTGGCCAGGCGCTATACACGTGCCGGCCAAACCTTCCGCCCGATACTGATGAACTTCGTTATGGCGAGCGCGCCACGCTCGTTTCGGGCCTTGCTTCCTGGCTTGGTGAGTGCGGCCTCTATCGGTTCCCGACCCGCCTCATACATGGCGTAGGGCTCGAAGAACTCATTCATGAGCACGAGCACCACCGTGTCCCATTCATGTTCCAGCCGGATTGAACCGAGGCGCTGTCCGGTCAACCTTTTCTCTTCCGGTATGGCACGGGACTTGACCTGGACGAGGCGTTTGTCCGGGCCATAGGCATCGAAACCCGGCGTTCTGGCATCAGCCAGTTCAAGCCCAAGGTGCTTGGCCGCGAGATACTCTCCGATTTCCCCCGTAATCCCCAAGGGCTTGCCGGTCAGACGGTAGTAGTCGATAGCGGCCTGCTTCGCCGCTTCGAGGATCGGCGCGATTTCCTTCAGTGTCGGCATAGTCAGAATATCTTCTCGTTCACCGACTGCACCAGTTCCTTCACATGGCTGTCGGACAGGTGGCTGTATCGCTTGACCATCTGGAAGGTCTTGTGGCCGAGCACTTCGGCAATTTCCAGCGGGTTCGCGCGGTTCATGGCGAGATAACTCGCCGTGGTGTGCCGCAGATCATGGAACCGAAAATCCCGGATGCCGGCGGTATCGCGGGCGTTCTCCCAAGCCTTGCGAATGTCGATAGGAGCTAGGCCGTCGCGACGCGGGAACAGCCAGCGGACCGGCGGCTCATCCTCCATGTCATCGTAGAAGGTCGTAACCTCCTTGATATGGTCTCGAAGTAGGTCTTTCAGGTGGTGGACGATGGGGGCAGGGCGGGTCTCGCCGTTCTTGGTATCCCGCAGAATGGCCGCGCCACGTTTCAGGTCCACGTCCTCGATGGTCAGACCGAGAATTTCCCCTTTGCGGGCGCCGGTGGACAGGGCGAACACAACGATCGGGTAAAGCTGGTCATTGTCGCTGGCCTTGCAGGCATCGAGCAGGCTCTTGCGTTCGTTCTCATCCAGATAACGCACCCGCTCCACATTGGCCTTGGTGATCTTGTTGACACCGTCGAGGGGATTGGAAGCCGTCCAGCCCCATTTTACTGCGAACCCGAACAGCACGTTCAATGTGTCACGATAGTGCTTGAGGGTCTTGCGGCTCTTGGGGCGGTTGGGCTTTTGGCCATCTTCAAGTTTGCGCCTGCCGTCGCCGGCGGTGGAGAGCGCGTCGAGCTTCTCCGTCACCAGCTCCGGCGTGACGTAGGAGAGGGCGTACTTGCCGAGTTCTCGCTCCCAGAAGGACAGGTAGCTTTTTTCGGCGCGCTGGGTGGTCTCCGCCTTATGCGGGGACACCTCATCGCGATAGCGGTCGATCACGTTCTGCAGGGTCTTGGTGTTCGCCGTCTTGATGACGTTCTTGAACTCTCCCTTGCGGATGGCCGCTTCGGTTTGCTGTGCCCACATCTTGGCATCTGTCAGGCGCGAGAATGTCTTCTGCTGCTCGGGAAAGCCTTTGATGCGAACCATCACACGGTAGACCGTGCCGTTCGCGCGCTTGCGTTTTTGAATGGTCGCCATGAGGGCCTCGGGGCAAATCCTGAAGGGGTGTCACCACAGGCGTTGGGCACAGTGTGCCTGTGCCTGGGCACAATTTAGGCACACTTGATATCAAATTTTGTCCGTTATCGTCAATAACCCTCAACAGCGAAAGTTTTATAATATACAGATTTTATTGAGAAAAATTATTGAGGTTTGTTGGCGGCTATTGTTTTCCATCGGGCTCATAACCTGAAGGTCGCAGGTTCGAATCCTGCCCCCGCAACCAAATTAGCCCGCAAGTTCAAATACTTGCGGGCTTTTTGATTCCGGCGATAATCACATCGTCCCCTCCGTGGAAGCACTGTGGAAGCAAGAGGGAAAGAATTTGTGCGTAAACTTAACCTCGTCTTATAGGTGGATGATCCTCACATCATCCCACTTCTTTTTCAGGTATTCAGCGGCCAACCGTCTATGACAATGGTGTGGTTTATCTTCACTGCATAGCAGGCAGCCGCCGTCAATTCTGTCAGGGTTTAGTTTCTCGATCTGTCTGTCGGCCATCAGCTTCAAGAAACGCTCCTCGTATTCTTCCCAGGGCATTTCCTTTCGCTTTTTATAGTCGTCGAGAATATCCTTTGTGGGCGCCAATTGAGGTATATGTTCGTAGGTCATTCCGCACAGTTGGTCAGCGAAAAATTCGAGATCATCGCGTTTGGCAAAACCTGCAAGTTGAGAGACGTTGTTCAAACGAACATCTACGATTTTTTTCGCTCCCGATTTTTTAAGGCGATCAAAAAAATTGCGTGCCGTAGTTTTAGTAAATCCAATCGTAAATATTTTGATCATCGGGTTGCCTCATTAAGAGAACTATCCTGTGCCTCAGCATATGCGATTTTTTCTTCTTGGCGTTTAAAAGCCTTTTCAACTAGTTCACTGTCGGAAAGAAACAGGTCACTTTGATGTAGTTTGAATTGTTTGACTAACCTCTCTGTTGCGGACTGCTGTGTCTCTGTTGATCCGTCACTCAGTATATGGACAACATTGAAACCTACTTTTTCTAGATTTCTGGAAACGAGAACAGTCCTATGGCAATCAAGTGGGTCCTTTTCTGCGCACATAAGTGCCATTTTGTAACCACGATCCACTCCCAACCGAACACGTTCGACTCCAGATTGAAAAAGCTCGGTCTTTGCCAAGCGGTCATACTGAACTTTGCCATCAATGTAGCAAGATCGGTCTAAGCTTCGAGCTCCAAATTCATCTCCAAGAAAGACGTATTTGATACAGTGCTCACGCAATGACGCGGCAAGGGTTTCTTTGTTGAATTGCGGGTTGAACCTGCTGTAGGGGGACGATCGGACATCCGCGACCACATCGACCTTATTTTTTGTCAATAGGTCTACGAAATACTCAATCGAGTGCGTAGAGTGTCCGACGGTATATACAACATTCCGCATGATTAGAATTGCCACCCTGTTCAACAGTTTTCCTTTTGCTTAGTAAGATCGTATTTCTTCAAGAAAATTCGGGAATGTATAAATCCCGTTTACTTGCAGCCAATACCCATCCCTATCTCCGGTTTGGAATTGACGACTTACTCCTATTCTCAGGTAGATCTCATCTTGGGATCTAAGAAATCTCTGCAATTCAGATAGCTTTCCGTCGTTTTGATGCTTCTGAGCGTAGTCGAAAAAACCTCTGTCGGTTATAGAGAGGTATCGATACGAATGTCCGGAATTATCGGTTAAAGTCGCTTTTATTTTCCCAGGCTTAAATTGATCCTCATGAATGCGTAATTCACTTGGTGAAACCTGGATCGTGATGATGGAGCAATCAGCCTGTTGTCCAACAGGAATATGTTTCTGGCCTGCCTCAAACTGGACACCAAACCCGGAGCTAACCGAAGGAGATAATGTTCTATCCAATATCGACTTGAAGTCGGCTGTTGACGCCGGGCCGATGTATTTCAAATCGCTATATGAAGCGTCCTCAATGTGCGGGTTATGAACATCACGTTTTAACGTGATGTTGCCATCCAGAATCGCTCCAGGATGCATGTTTAAGTTTTGAACAATATCGCTCTTTAAATAGGGCATTGGTCTAAGAGCCTGATTTAAAAGTAGTTGAGTGATATCAATGGGATGTGATTCAACCGTCTTTTCAGAAGGTATGGAGGAATGCATGCCCTGGAATGATGTCACTCGCCGACAGCATGACCGGGACGGTCTGCGCTATCCAAGCGATTTGACGGACGAGGAATGGGCGTTGTTGGCGCCGCTCATTCCTCCGGCGAAGACGGGCGGCCGACCTCGCACGACGGACATGCGCGAAGTGATGAACGCCATCCTCTATATGGCCGGCGGTGGGACACCGTGGCGGATGCTGCCGAAGGACTTCCCGCCGGTCTCCCCGGTGCGCGGCTATTTCTATGCCTGGCGTGACAGCGGGCTTTGGCAGACGATCAACCACATTCTGGTGGCGGCCACTCGCGAGCTGGAGGGGCGCGAGGCTCAACCGACGGCGGGCGTGATCGACACTCAGAGTGTGAAAACCACGGAAAGCGGCGGCATTCGGGGCTATGACGCCGGCAAGAAGATCAAGGGGCGCAAACGTCACATCATCACCGATACGCTCGGCTTGATGCTGTTCGTCATCGTCCATGCCGCCGATATCCAGGACCGTGATGGCGCGCCAAGCCCCATCAAAGCCATCCGTTACCGGTTTCCCTGGCTGCGTCATGTCTTCGCCGATGGCGGCTACGCCGGGCCAAAACTATGCGATGCGCTGGACAGGCTTGGCGACTGGACGGTAGAGATCGTCAAACGCCCCGAGAACGCAAGAGGCTTCGAGGTCTTGCCCCGGCGGTGGGTGGTCGAGCGCACATTCGCCTGGCTCAACCGATGCCGCAGGCTCGCAAAGGATTGGGAGAAGTCCACCGAAACCGCCATCGCATGGGTCAACATCGCCAGCATCAGACTCGTGACCAGAAGACTCATAACATGCTGTTATCTCACATGAACTTTTGAATCGGACTCTAAGGCACTGTCCCGTATCCATATCGATCACTGCGGTACAAACGATTTCAGGGTTAGAAAATCTGGTTAAATCCGTAACGATGTATCTGCCCATTTTGTTTCCCCTCAAAATCCAAGCACCTTCAAATACCAACACTAAGATTTGGAACTAATTCGAATTCGCTGACCATGAATCACAATCGTATCTCCGTAGATTTCGGATGCGCGCTCGAGGATAGCATTTTTGTCATTCAATATGGATCATGGCATCAAAGCCGAGTGATTTCAGAGCCTTCGATGTGCGTCCGTTTCTTGGTGGGAACCGATCTGGCAATGCCCAACCCACGAGTTCACCAAGAGCGCTGATGCCGAGACCGTCAATTTTCCATTTCGGATTGGTCACTGCCTACCAGAGGCGTTCGGGTAGCCACATCATTCATGGCCCTGAGTTCCCTTCGTTGCGTACTGCCTCCTTTTCCTCCCCAGGCCAAACCTGTCTACCGATCTGTTTAAACTTGGAGACGGCCAAGGCGCCGCGCTCATTCCGTGCCTTGCTGCCTGGGGTGGTCAGTGCCTCGATAACCACGCTACGCTCTGCCTCCCAGATCTCCAGTGTTTGAAGGGCCTCGTCCATCAAGACCAGAAGGACAGCGTCCCAGTCGTGATCCAGCTTAATGGAGCCGAGCCGTTGGCTTTTTCTGCGCCCGGCCACGGGAATCGCACGGGCTTTGATCTGGTAGCGAACGCCGGCCTCGTCGGTCGCATCATATCCCGGCGCTCGGGCGTCGGCGAGTGTGAGGCCAAGCAACCGCGCCGCCTCGTATTCCCCAACCTCGCCCGTGATGCCCAGTGGTTTCCCTGTCAGCCGATAGTAGTCGACCGCGGCCTGCTTCGCCCTTGCTAGGATCTCACCGATCTCACCCGGTGGTGTCGACGAATTGGTCATGACTGCCCACCAGCGAGGAATTGGTCATAGGTGTCCCACGGTTCCTCGTCATCGATTTCGGCAACAGGCGTGCCCTTCTCGAACTGCAGCAGAGAAACGGACATGCCAAGGCGTTCCGAGAAGATCGTCAGTTCGCGAACGGGTTCGGATCCCCGGCTGAATGTCCATACGCCCGCAGGCAAGGCGATTGCCTGGTCATCTTCGGTGTATTGCGCCGCGGGACCCAATGCGGCGATTGATCCGTCGGGAATTGCCATGCCCGAGCGGACGAAGACGCCGGTCTTGTATGCGGCGGTGCTTGCGCGGCCCCAGAGGGCGAAGCCATCACGCGCGACGACCATGGCCGCGCGGGTGTCGGTAAATTCGATCTACTTACGAACCGCGGCCAGAAGGGACACGCCGTATCGGTCGGTCACATGGTCGAGCAACCCCCGCGTCATCTCTTCGCCATTCACCTGATCCCGGTAGTCGTCGATCGGCATCAGGAGGTAGGAGGCGAAGGTATCCGCCTCCTCCTCGCGTTCCTTTTCCGCGTCCATCCACTCGTTGGCCCGAAGGGGCAGGCATTCGAAATCAAAGCCGTCGGACAGCGCGCCATCACCATAGTCGTCGGCTGTCAGGGGGCGTCGATGGAGAAGGTAGTGGCCAAACTCGTGGGCGAGAGTGAATCGTTCGCGACCGCGATAGCGAGGCTGCGTGTTGTAGAGAATCTGCCAGCCGGGCTTCTTGCGTCGCGCACGCAGCAAGCCCTCGAATCCGTCGATTTCGACGCCCTTGATGGTCGCAATCGGGTCCTCGTTGTTACGGGAGACCTCGCGCGCCAACGCTTCCACATCCACAGGGAATCGGTCCTCTCCCAATACGGTTCGGAGAAGAACTGTCAGGTCATTGGCTGCCCGTCTCGGCGTTTTCCTTCCGCTATCGCTCATTCATCCTCGTCGTCCAGGATTTTCAGCATTTCTCGAAGACGTTCTTTGCTCCTCGGCTTCATTTTCTGGTACTTGTGGAAGAAGGCGGCGTCGTCGGCGTTGGCCTCGGTCACCTCTTCAGCCGCGAGCAGGTAATCCGTCGTGGTTTCGAGTGCCACGGCAATCTGATGCAGCTTTTCGGCAGATGGGCGCGCCACATCCTTGTTCTCGATCTCCCACATATAGCTTTTGCTTGAACCGACCCGGTCAGCCAGCGCTTCCAGGGTCAGACCTCTTTTCTGCCTGAGCTCTCGGACGCGGTCTCCCAAGGGTGTTGGCACCGGTAACCTCCTGATTCGCTGTTGGTTCGTTATCACAATACATCTAGTCCTTGACATGCCATACAGGCAACCCTTATCTTCGCGGAAGTTCGCAAGAACGAACCCGATTTATCGCTTTTACGAAATCACGGAGGCCATCATGGCGAAAAGCAAAGGTACGGGGACACATCATGTCGTTCCGAACGCAGGCGGCGGCTGGGACGTCCGCCGCGGCGGCGCAGACCGGTCGAGCGGGCATTTCGACACCAAGCGGGAGGCGGTCGACCGCGGGCGCGAACTCAGCCGCAACGCCGGCACCGAGTTCAAGATCCACAATCGTGACGGTCGGATCGCGCAGTCCGATTCGCACGGCAACGACCCGCGCAACATCAAGGGCTAAGGAGAACTGAATATGGCCTCAGTGACGAGTTTCATCCGCAACATGCCTGCTTCGTCGCTGCAGGCCTATTTCGATCACACCGGAATCGAGCTGCCGTCGCCGGTGGATTGGGATGCCGCGGAGCCAGATGTGGTCCGGGGCGTGCTCGGCGCCGTCGATGAAATGAGCGACGAAGGCCGGGCCCGGGTCATCAACGATTCGGACCGCGTCAGCGGCCTGGCCGACGACGCCGGCCAGACCGCGCTCTACAGCGTGGTCGATGATCGTTCGGTTCTCGATGATCTCGCCAACGGTCATGCCCGCGCGCTCTGGATGTTCCTCAACGAACCGATCCGGTTCCGCCATGCCGAGGAGGTCCGTTACACCGATGAACGGCGCCGCGGTCGCAGTTGGGATGGGTTCATCGGCACCCCGAACCTCGATCTGCGCCGCGATGAGGCCGCCCTCGAGGCCTTCAAGGCTGCGCTGCGCGAGCAGTTCTCCGCCAATAACGTCCACGTCGATATTTTCGAACGGTGTCGCCCGACCTTCGATGGTGAGGATTGCGAGCTGGTGCAGATCGCGGTCTACCGTGAGGGGCTGCTGGACGATTTCCTGGCGTTTGACGAGGGCGGTACCCTGGTTCGCCGCGCCCGGCGTCCGGTGTTCGAGGCGGCGATGACCTACGAACCGGCAACTGGGGTCATCGAGGTCGTAGCCAACGATCGCGAGAGCCGCGAGGAAATGGTGCGGTTCATGGCCCGCGACCTCCTCGGTATCGAGTTTCAGAGCGAAAAGGTACCGTTCCGGACCTACGACCTTGCGGTTCTGCTGCAGCCCCATGATTTCCCGACCGACCCGGAGGACGGGATAGAGTCCGTCGAGGTCAAGCAGCTGCGACTCATGCCCATTGACAATGTCGGGGAACGGGTCACGCTCGAATGCCTTCGAAAGGCCGACCGCTCCATCTGGAGCATGGCGGCCGAGCGGTTCGGTGCCGGTGATCCTCTCGCCGGCGGATGGGTCGCGACGCAGTCGAAGCTCACCATTAAATTCCATCCCAAGGGCGAGGCCAGGCGGGGACGGACCCTGCCGCTGACGATCACGATGCCGCATGGCTGCAATCTCAAGGACCAGACCGAGGAAGAGCAGTTGATCGGCGAGAAGTACCTGCGTCGCTGGGGCATCTTGCGGGGTGACTGACAGCGCGCCCCCTCTCGATCGCCAGGCGGTCGATTTCTTGTTGTCGGTGGTCGAGACGCCGAACGCAGCTGTCTCCGCTGCGGTTCTCGACGAATTGTTCGAAGCAGTGGCTCCGGCGCTGAAGGCCACCGGCCTGCTTCAGCCGAAGGACCATCAGCGAGCGGCCATTTCGCTCGCGGACCATGAAGACGAGCCCGTCAATCTGACCTGGTCTCCCGAGCACCGCGGCTATGGCTATTTCAGCCCAACGGCCGGCTGGGTGGCTGTGCCGGGTGACCGCCTGACGCTGTTTGGCGTCGACTTCGATAAGCTGTTCGATCGTCTGTTGGAGAAGTTGGATCTGCAGCCGCGGGCCCACCGTGCCATTCTCGTGACCGATCTCTTTTGGGAGGTCGGGGAGGTACGACTGCCAGGCCGCGGCAAACGCGTGCCGATTTGGATCGGCCGACGATTTGGCGATCCGGCGGTCTGGAAGCGGTTCGGCGACGCCGTTCGGGAACGACCGGCACCTGGGCTGCGGATCGTTCTCAGTCTGACGCCGGCGGACCGTCTTCCAGCGGATGTCTTCCAAGGGCATTCGCTTATTGCCGTCCGAGATGTCGCCGACCAAATTGGTCTCGCGGCCGATCCTGAGCTTCTGGCCGCGAGGATCGCATCGGGATCGCGAGCGGACGACGCTCCGATGACAGTGGCGGCGGACGGCGCCGCGGTCACCGTTCACGGCAAACGCTATTCGTTCTCTGGTTCAAAGCAGCGGGCCGTCATTCGCCAGCTGTTCGAGGCTTGGCAATCCGGCCAGCCCGAGCGGTTGACCGCGGAGGTGCTGGAGGCCGCCGGGTATAGTGACAGCGTCAATACGCTCGCCAAGGCGTTCTCCAAGCGTACCGATTGGCGTGACTTCATCGAGGAGCAACACGGCCGCTGCCGGTTTTCGCTCTGAGGGCATCTGCCTCCCAATCTGGGGGGCGCTAGTCTAGCTATCTGATTCTGAAAGCTTTTTCACACCGTATCGACAGGCTTGCAATTCTCCATATTTGGAGTTATATTTTCTCCATTAATGGAGGAAACTATGCCGGTCACTCAAGCCTATCCTGCGACACGCTATGAGGTCGCGCCTCTGATCGACCTATCTGATCGAACGGAACGCGAGCGGCTCAGCTCGGACGCCATGCGCGCCTTTTTCAATATCATGGCCCATTGGAAGATTCGTGACGACGATGCCCGCCGGCTGCTTGGGGGAATCTCGAACGGTGCCTATTACGCTCTCAAGAAAGGGGGCGACCGGGCACTCGACGAGGATAAGCTTCGCCGGATCTCCTATCTCGTCGGCATCTTCAAGGCGCTGAACATCCTCTACAGCGAGGAGTTGGCGGACCGCTGGATGCAACTGCCGAACAAGAACAGGATCTTCGGCGGGATAACGCCGCATGAGTATTTCATGCAGGGCGGGTTGCCGGCATTTGCGACGGTACGCAGACTTTTGGATGCACGGCGGGGCGGTCATTGAGCAGTCCCGCCGTAACACGCATCCGGCAGCTCGACACGCACCGGCTCATTCCCTCGAAGTACAGTGAGGGCGGAGAAAGCGTGCTCGTCCGGATCGCCGACGATGATGACCACCTTCGTGGCATCTTCGATCTGGACCACGCGACCAATGACCGCCTGCTCGCCGAAAACGACCGACTGCCAGGCATCGGCATCGATGAGCTGGTGTTTGGCGTTCCCCATTACCGCATCATCAACGCGGCCTATTCGCATGCCCACCCGCTCGGCAGCCGATTCAACGGTCCGGATCGCGGCGCCTGGTATGCCGGGTTTGAGCTCGAAACGTCGCAAGCGGAGGTCGCCTGGCACAAGTCGGTCGAACTCGCTGAAATCGACTGGTTGGAGGAGAGCGTTACTTACGACGACTATCTCGCGGATTTCGGCGGGGAGTACCACGACATTCGGGGGGACGCGACCTACGAGAAATGCCTCGACCCGGACAGCTACGTCGAATCGCAGTTGCTCGCCGAGACCCTTCTTGGAGAGCGGGCGTCCGGGATCATCTATCCCAGCGTGCGCCACAACGATGGGGTCTGCCTCGCATGCTTCCGCCCCGCGCTCGTCGGCAACGTTCGCAAGAGCGCGCGCTATCGTTTCACCTGGACGGGATCGCCCGAGCCAGAGGTCGAATTCGAAGAAGCCTACATCTGATGGGTCCGTAGCGCTTCGGTGATCCGCGCCACTGCGTGAATGCCGTCCCTCTGGGGCGGCTTTTTTCGTTTCTGAGGCCCGAAAGTCCGATTCCTACCCTCTCTCCTTCCTCGCTCCTCCCCGGTTCCTACCCGCCCGATTGCCATCCTCTCCGCAGGTTTTCGACCAAGACCGAAGGAGAAGCAGATGACGGTCAGACATTTGAACCAGATCGAGCTCGCCGCTCGCTGGAACATCAGCCACCGCACGCTCGAGCGCTGGCGCTGGTCGGGGGAAGGCCCCCGTTACATCAAGATTGGCGGCCGCGTCGTCTATCGGCTCGAGGACGTTGAAGAGTTCGAGGCGACCCAGCTTCGCGAGAGCACTGCCGACCAGCCGACGCCGAAGATGGCGTGAGGAGGCGGCGATGATCTCCAACACTCTCACCCTCAAGGACCTTCACCGCATGCCGATCGGCGAGATCGCCGATCTGCCCGCCGATCAGTTGGCGCTGTTGCAGGTGGAGGCGGACGAGGCCCTGCGTGCCGCCAAGGCGACTAGGGATTGGATCGAGGGCGCCATAGCTCAGCGCTACGCCGATCGCGCCCAGTCCCTGCGCCGGGAGGCCGGCAAGGACACCGGCACCATTCGCTTCGATGACGGGCCAGTGACGGTAGTCGCCGATCTTCCGAAGAAAGTCGATTGGGACCAGACCCAGCTGGCCGCCCTGGCCGAGCGCATCCGCGCCGAAGGGGACGATCCTACCGTGTATGTCGACATCGCCTTCAGGGTTCCCGAACGCAAGTTCACCGCCTGGCCCGATCACATTCGTTCGGCCTTCGAGGGTGCCCGCACCGTGCGGGTCGGCAAACCCTCCTTCCGACTCACCCTGAACAACGAGGTGTCCAAATGACCGCCAAGACCAAGCTGGATCGCTTGCGCGAAGACAATTGCTTCCTCGCTGACATTCCCGACAGCATCCGCATCCCTGCGCTCGGTGATCGCCAGGAGGAGGTGATCAAACCCATCGAGGCGGCGTCGATCGACGACATCGCGTTTGCTCAGTTGGCGTTGCAAGCGAAGTCCTCCGCCCTTTACGCCGAGATCGACGCCTTGCGCCGCATCTACGACATGGCGCGCAAGAATGGCGCGGTCGGGGCCGACAACGCCCTGGACGCCATCGCCAAGAAACAGGGGGGCAAGTGATGAGCCTCCCGATCATCTCGGCGGATCAGCGTCTCGCCGAACGCCGCGGCATCAAGGGCTGCATCTTCGGCAAGTCCGGCATCGGCAAGACATCGCTGCTCTGGACCTTGGAGGCATCGACCACTCTGTTCTTCGACCTCGAGGCCGGTGATCTCGCCATCGAGGGTTGGCCGGGCGACACCATCCGTCCGCGCACCTGGCAGGAATGTCGCGACTTTGCGGTCTTCATCGGCGGGCCGAACCCGGCGCTGCGCGAGGACCAGGTTTACAGCCAGGCGCACTTCGAGGCTGTCCGTGAGCGGTTCGGCGATCCGGCGACCCTCGACAAGTACCAGACCGTCTTCATCGACAGCATCACCGTCGCCGGGCGCCTTTGTTTCCAGTGGTGCAAGGGCCAGCCGCAGGCGATCTCGGAGCGCACCGGCAAGCCTGACATGCGCGGCGCCTACGGTCTGCACGGCCAGGAGATGATCGCCTGGCTCACCCATCTCCAGCACACCCGCGGCAAGAACGTCTGGTTCGTCGGCATCCTCGACGAGAAGTTGGACGACTTCAATCGCCGGGTCTTCGTCCCGCAGATCGAGGGTTCCAAGACCGGCAACGAGCTTCCCGGCATCGTCGATGAGGTCATCGCCATGGCCGAGATCGGCCAGGGTGACGGCGATCCCTTCCGGGCCTTCGTCTGCCAGACCCTGAACCCCTTCGGCTATCCCGCCAAGGATCGCAGCGGGCGCCTTGATCAGATCGAGGAACCCCATCTCGGCCGCTTGATGGAGAAAATCGGCGGTCCCGTCAAACCGGCGAGCGAGAGGTTGGAGTTTGGCCGCCCCGCCTCCCAGCCCGCCGATACCCCCGTCACCCAAGAAGATGAAGGAGCGTCCTGACCATGACCGGTTCCTGGAACGATTTCAACGACGCCGACTCCCAGACGTCCTACGACCTGATCCCCAAGGGCACCATCGTGCCGGTCAGGATGACCCTCAAGCCGGGCGGCTACGATGACCCAGCCCAGGGCTGGACCGGCGGCTATGCCACCCGCAACGAGACCACGGGCTCGGTCTATCTGAACGCCGAGTTCGTGCTCCTCGAAGGCGCCTACGCCCGCCGCAAGGTCTGGAGCCTGATCGGTCTCCTGAGCCTCAAAGGCCCGGAGTGGGGCAACATGGGCCGCTCCTTCGTGCGGGGCATCCTGAACTCTGCTCGCGGACTGTCGGACAAGGACAACTCGCCCCAGGCCCAGACGGCACGGCGCATCAACGGGTTCGCCGATCTCGATGGCATCGAGTTTCTGGCCAAGATCGACGTCGGTAAGGACCAGAACGGCGACGCCAAGAACGAGATCCGCTTCGCCGTCACGCCCAATCACAAGGACTGGGAGACCTATAGCCAGTCCGGCGGCACCTGGAAGCCCGGCGGTGTCCCGGCTACCCCCTCGGCGCCTGCCCCTGGTGCCACGACATCTGCGCCCGACGCGCAGCCGACGGGTGCTCCGAACCGCCCCGCCTGGGCGCAGTAGGAGGGCGTATCCATGTTGCTCCGCCCCCGGCAGAAGACCTTCGTCGAACGCAGCGTGCGCGCCCTCGACGAACACGGCAACACCCTGGGTGTCGCGCCGACCGGCGCCGGCAAGACGATCATGCTTTCGGGCGTGGTTGGCCGGATGCTGGCGAACAACGGTGCGAAGGCCTGCGTGTTGGCGCATCGCGACGAGTTGACGGCTCAGAACGTCCTCAAGTTCGCCAAGGTCAACCCGGCCATCAGCACCTCTATCGTCGATTCCCGCACGAAGTCGTGGCGGGGAAGGACGGCCTTCGCCATGGTGCCGACCCTGGCCCGCAAGGCGAATCTCGACGCCATGCCGGTGCTCGATCTGCTGGTCGTGGACGAGGCCCATCACGTAGCCGCCGACAGCTATCGGCGGATTATCGACCGAGCTCAGGACCGTAATCCGGATGTTCGGGTATTCGGTGTCACCGCCACGCCCAACCGAGGCGACAAGAAGGGGCTACGTCCGGTCTTCTCCAACGTGGCCGACCAGATCTCCATCGGCGAGCTGATTGCATCGGGTCATCTCGTACCGCCGCGCACCTTCGTCATCGACGTCGGCACCCAGGAAGCCCTCAAGAGTGTCCGCAAGACCGTCGACGACTTCGACATGAAAGCGGTCGACGCCATCATGAACCGAGCGCCCATCACCGAGGCGGTGATCCGCCACTGGCGGGAAAAGGCCGGCGACCGCCAAACCGTGATATTCTGCTCCACCGTCGATCACGCTCGTAACGTCACCGAGGCCTTCGTCGCCGATGGGATCCCAGCCGACATGGTCTGGGGTGACATGGGCGAGGCCGATCGCCGGTCCGTCCTGCGGTCCTTCGAAAAGGGCGACACCCAGGTCATCGTCAACGTGGCAGTGCTGACCGAGGGCTGGGACCACCAGCCGACCAGCTGCGTCGTCCTGCTACGCCCCAGTTCTTACAAGTCCACCATGATCCAGATGGTCGGGCGGGGGCTGCGCACCGTCGATCCGAACGAGTTCCCCAGCGTGGTCAAGACCGACTGCATCGTGCTCGATTTCGGCACCTCGACCCTTTTGCACGGCTGCCTTGAACAGGACGTCAATCTGGATGGCAAGGCCGGCGACGGCGAGGCCCCGACCAAAGACTGTCCGGACTGCAGCGCGCAGGTACCGCTGGCGGTCCGCGAGTGTCCCCTTTGCGGCTATCTCTGGGAGTCAGTCGGAGCCGGCGAGAGCGAGGCCACGCCGCTTGCCGACTTCGTCATGTCGGAGATCGACCTCCTGAAGCGCTCCAGCTTCCGCTGGTGCGATCTCTTCGGCGATGACGCGGCGCTGGTCGCCAACGGCTTCAACGCCTGGGGCGGGATCTTCTTCCTGCACGGTCGCTGGCATGCCATCGGTGGTGCCAAGGGGCAGCGCTCGCGGCTGTTGGCGGTGGGCGAGCGCACCGTCTGCCTGGCGGCCGCCGACGACTGGCTTAACGAAAACGAGACCGACGAGAGCGCCCACAAGACCAGGAACTGGCTGAACCAGCCGGCGACGGAGAAGCAACTCCGTTACCTGCCTGCGAGCTACCGGCAAGACTTCGGTCTCACCCGGTATCAGGCCTCGGCGTTGTTGACCTTCACGTTCAACAAGCAGGCGATCCAGCAGCTGGTGCGGACCTCGGTTTCAAGCGACCGGAGGGCCGCATGATCCATGGCCCCGCTATCCGACACTGCTGCCGCCCGCCTGCGACTGTGGCATCCGCGTGGTGCTCTTTGTGCCGTCTGTCGACGTCCGGCCCGTGGCTTTGGCTGGTTCGACCCGGTGCGCTTGAAGCGGCTCCGGCAATCGGTCTGGTTTTGCTCGATGGCCTGCCAGGGCTTTTGGTCGCGCTTGGCGAAGCGGGGTTTGGGCATGGTTGACCTAACCGAGCCGGAACAGGCGGCGATCCGGTCAGCCATGAAGACGGTCGCCGAGGTCATGGAGGAGATCGGCTGGGAAACCCGACTGATCGATCTCACTGAGAGTCAGGTGCTGACCCTGATCGAGGTCGCCATTGACGGCTTTCAGAACGCCATGCTGGCCACCTCCAAGGGTGATGAGACGGAGATCCCTTTCTGATGTTGGACTTCAATCACTCGGCCAGCTTCGCCAAGAGGATCAACACCCTGATCGACGAGGCTCTGGTGGCTGAGAATGCCACGCGCGCGCCCCGCGACTATCTCGGCGGCTCTCGCCTGGGCGTGGCCTGCGAGCGCGCCCTGCAGTTCGAGTATGCCGATGCGCCCAAGGACGATGGCGGCGATTTCGACGGCCAGACGCTGCGCATTTTTGCCGCCGGACATGTCTTCGAGGATCTGGCCATCGGCTGGCTGCGTCGGGCTGGGTTCGATCTTTACACCACCAAGGGTAATCGGCCGAATGGCGAGCAGTTCGGGTTCTCGGTTGCCGGCGGCCGTATCCGCGGCCATGTGGACGGCATCATCAATGCCGGTCCCGTGTTGCCTGGCTTCCCGGTGCTGTGGGAATGCAAATCGCTGAATTCCAAATCCTGGAAGGACACGGCGAAGCGCGGCGTCGCGATCTCCAAGCCTGTCTATGCCGCGCAGATCGCCACATATCAGGCCTACATGGAAGCGACGGTGCCGGGCATCTCGAAGAACCCGGCTTTGTTCACCGCCGTCAACAAAGACACGGCGGAACTCCATCACGAATTGGTGCCCTTCGACGGTGCCTTGGCTCAAGCCGCGAGCGACAAGGCGGTGCGCATCATCCAGGCGACCGAGGCCGGGGAACTGTTGCCCCGCGTTGCCCAATCCGCCGACTTCCATGAATGCCGTTTCTGTTCCTGGTCCGACCGCTGTTGGAGGAGCGGAGCATGAGCGGTGACGTGGTGAACCTGGATCGTTGGCGTGATTTCAACGATGCCGAGCCGCAGCGCCTCGACGGCACCCGGCCGTGGGATGACGCCGAGAGCACCGAGGACATCAATCCCGGATGCTCGTGAACATTCGCGGCGTTCTTTCCTATCTGCTGCCGGGTGGTGTGTTCCAGGGCGCCAAGTTCCTGGTCGGTGACGTCCACGGCAATCGCGGTGACAGCCTGACGGTAGAGCTTGTCGGTCCCAAGGCCGGCATGTGGCACGATTTCGCCACCAAGGAGGGCGGCGACATCATCGGGCTGTGGGCGGCCGTCACCGGACGGGACACTCGGACCGACTTTCCCACCATCATGGACGACATCCGCGAATGGCTGGATGGCCGAAGCCGCACCCTGCACGACGACCGGGCGGCCCAGTCCAAGACCCCGCCGACCGACGACCTGGGGCCGGTTACCGCCAAGTGGGACTATCTGGACGAGGACGGCCGGCTCATCGCCTGTGTGTATCGCTACGATCCGCCCTGTGGAAAGCAGTTCCGACCGTGGGACGTGCTGAACCGCAAGATGAAGGCGCCCGACCCGCGACCGCTCTACAACCGGCCGGGCGTCAAGTTGGCGTCCGAAGTGATTCTGGTCGAGGGCGAGAAGGCCGCTCAGGCTCTTATCGATCACGGGCTCTGCGCCACCACGGCCATGAACGGCGCCTCGGCCCCGGTCGAGAAGACCGACTGGTCGCCGCTGGAAGGCAAGCGTGTGGTGATCTGGCCCGACAAGGACGAGCCCGGTTGGCGGTACGCCATGACCGCAGCTCAGGCGGTGCTGGGTGTCGGAGCTGTTTCCGTATCCGTGCTCCTTCCTCCCGACAGCAAGCCGGAAAAATGGGATGCGGCCGATGCCGTGGCTGAAGGCTTGGACGTCACTAACTTCATCGCGACCTGCGAACGCCAGTCCATTCGGCCCGAAAAGACGACGCTGGATCTTTCCGATTGGGATGCCAGTCGTTACGCCGGTGATGCGCCCGAACAGCACTTTCTGGTCGAGGGGGCATTTCCTTTGGGCGTGGTTTCAATCCTCGCCGCCATGGGCGACACCGGTAAGGGCATGATGACCCTGGATCTGGCCCTATCGGTGGCGACCGGCAAGGCCCGTTCCGTCTCGGTCAGCCCGGAACCCACGGCCTTCGGCGGCGCGGTGCGGGAGTTCGGCACCGCCGTCATCTTCACTGCCGAGGACGATCAGGGCGAGATCCATCGTCGTTTGCAGCGGCTCGATCCCGAGGAACTACGCCTCGAGAAGCCCGAACGGCTGATCGTCGTGCCTTTGCCCAATGCGGGTGGGCCGATTCCGCTGGTGGTGTCTGGCAAGGATGGTCCCGAGATCACCCCCCAATTCCGCATGGTGCGAGACCAGATCCTGAGACTACGCGATCTCAAGCTAGTGGTGTTCGACCCGCTGGCGTCCTTCATCCATGCCGACGTCACCTCTGACCCGGCGGCAGGCAGCTTCGCCACGGGACTGCTCGCGAGCCTGGCGACGGAGACCGGCGCGGCGGTGATCGTTGCCCACCATATGCGCAAACCTCAGGGCAACCGCCCGATCTCGACGGTCGAACAGGCTCGCGACGCCGTGCGCGGCACCAGCGCCATCGTCGATGGGGTGCGTCTGGTCTACGCGTTGTGGCCGGCGCCCGAGGAACACCAGGGCTTCGTCTTCAAGGCGCTCGAAGAGCCCTTCGCCCGCAATGCCGTATTCCAGGGCGCGGCGGTCAAGGCCAACGGACCGGCGGACCGGACCATTCGCACATTCCTCCGAGCACCCACCGGTCTTCTCGTCGACGTGACGCCGCGTCTGCGTGAAAGCCGTCTCCCCGAACAGGATCTGATCGACACTCTGGTGGCCGCCATCGCCCGGGCGGCCGAGAACGGTCATCCCTTCACCCATACAGGTGGCTCCGGGGTCTACCAGCAACGACACCGACTGCCATCTGCGTTCCACGAGATGGGCCGCAAGCGCCTCCAGGACATGGTCCAGGACCTACTCAACAGACGTCCTCCGGCGCTGGTCAAGGGCATGGCCTCGGGCTCCAAGGAGGACAAGTGGCTGGACATCCCGACGGGGCCTTTTGCCCGCGGCGTGGGGCAGTTCGTGCATGGCGCCGACGAGGCGGAGGGTTGATGCCCATGGCTGCTCCGTTTCCACCGTTTCCAGCCTTTGCTTTCCAAACCAGGAAGGGCCGGTCTGCGTTGCCAATTGCCACGTTGCCATTTGGCAATTGCCAGGAATCGCCCCCCTGGAAATTCCATCAACCGATTGAATTCAAACGGAAATCACGATTTGGCGCCGTTGCCGTTGCCAAGCGTTGCCAACGGCCGAAAACATCAACGATTTCAGAGATTTCCACGTTTCCACCTCCCCTAAAGAGGAGGAGTGTGCCTGGCAACACACACTCCTCCCACCGGCGATCGGCGGGGCCATTGCCAAGGCTCCGTTTCCAAACCGCGCCGCTGACCACAACCGATGTGCTAGAGACCCGCGATGACTGAACCTGGACCAATCGAACCAATCACGAATTCAGAAGGAAATCGTCTCGCGGTTCTCGCCCTTGATCTTGGAGCCAGATCCGGATGGGCATTTCGAGGGCGCGACGGGCAGATTACCAGCGGCACGGTCGAGTTCAGAAATGACCGCTGGCAGGGCGGCGGCATGCGCTTCCTGCGCTTCAGGCGTTGGCTCACCGAGATCAAGCAGGCCGCTGGTGATTTGGAAGCGGTCTTCGTCGAGGAGGTCCGACGGCATGCCGGTGTCGATGCCGCACATGCCTATGGTGGCTTTCTCGCCCACGTCACGGCCTGGTGCGAACACCACGCCATCCCTTACGAGGCCGTACCGGTGGGCACCATCAAGCGTCACATCACCGGCAAGGGAAACGCGGGCAAGGAGGCCGTGATTGCCGCGGTTCGAGAGCTCGGGTTCGACCCCGTCGACGACAACGAGGCCGATGCGCTGGCCGTCCTCGATTGGGCGCTGGCCAACCGGATCGGGAGTGGGGGTGAATGAACGGGGAAATGATGCTGAAGCAGGCGGCAGCCGTCGTCGCCAATCGTCGCGAAGGCTACGGCGACCCTGCCGCATCCATGACGGCCATCGCCAGGCGTTGGTCGATCACCCTGGGTCAACCGATCACACCAGCGCAGGTGGCTCTTTGCCTGATCGATCTGAAGCTCGCCCGCTTGACCTTCGATCCTAACCATCTCGACAGCATGGTCGACATCGCCGGCTACGCCGCCGTGCTTCGGGAGGTGCAGTCATGATCAGCGACAAATGGACACCCAGCATCGTCGAGGAACGTATGGCCGAGGCTGCGTCTGTGCTCAAGCGTTTGCCGGAGCCCCGAGTGCAGGGCTACTTCAACCTATGGCCGGAGATCATCCACAGCTTTGGTGACAAGGTGGGGCAGGAACCGAAGCCGATGCGGATTCTTCCGTCCCCACAGGCCATCAGCCGGATGGAAGAGACGCTCACCTGGACCGTCGGCCTCGAGCCTATCGACGGTAAGATCGTCTGGATGCGGGCCTTCGGCGAGCGATGGAAAACGATCTGCTGGACCGTCGGTCTTGAACGCTCAGCGGCGCATCAGCACTGGCTTTACGGGCTGTGCTTGATCTCGCTCCACCTCAACCGGCGTCGGTTCAACCGAAATCTGTCGAAGCGGAAAGTGATCGCGCTGGCTCAAGCGGCGCAGCGATGAGTGGCGGCGGGTAAGGTGTGCGGCGGACACTTTTCGCTGAGACGAAGACGGCCGAAATCGGTAGGTCTAGGCCTATCCTCGGGAGAGGCGCGCGCGTCGCGGTTCTTATCCCACGCCACCGAAAGATCACGGGTCCTTCCCGGCAACAAACGTATGCGGGCGGGCGTGGCGCGATAGATCGCTAGCGACAGGCCGGATTTTTTGGGAAGCCACCCGGAGTCCAGCCCCGCGCGCCTGGTCCCTGAAACCCCGACGAACTAAAGACTTCCGCACCGGCGCCATTGGTTGTCGCTGGACCCCGCACGGAGTCCACCGCGGTATCCGATCCAGCAGCGCTGGCATCCACCCGATCTTCGATCTTCGGACACCCATGACCCTCAGCTTCGCTCCCGAAGCGATCGAGACCTGGCCGCTCGACCGCTTGCGCCCCTATGCGCGCAACGCCAAGACACACGGTCCGGACCAGGTGGCGAAGATCGCTGCCAGCATGGCGGAGTTCGGCTGGACCGTGCCGGTGCTGGTGTCGAGCGATGGTGAGGTGATTGCCGGCCACGGTCGCATCCTGGCGGCGACACAACTCGGACTATCAGATGCGCCGGTGATCGTGCTCGATCACCTGAGCGAAGCGCAGCGACGGGCTTACCGCATCGCCGACAACAGGTTGACGGAGCTCGGGGAATGGAACGACGCGTTCCTCTCGGACGAGCTTAAGGGCTTGGCCGAGGACGCGTTCGACCTTTCGCTGATTGGCTTCGATGAGGCGGAGCTGAGCGCGCTGCTCGATGGAATCGAAGACGACGACTCTGCCGCCCGAGAGGGCGAGGACGAGATCCCTCATGCCCCTGAGGATCCCGTCACCCGACCGGGTGATCTCTGGATTCTCGGAAACCATCGGCTGCTCTGCGGCGATGCCACGATGGCAACCGATGTCGAGCGGCTGCTTGGGACTGTGAAGCCGCTGCTGATGGTGACGGATCCACCCTATGGCGTGGACTACGATCCGGCATGGCGGAACAAGGCAGGCGCCGCCGCTACCAAACGCACCGGCAAGGTGCTGAACGACGATCGCGCCGACTGGCGTGAGGCCTGGGCGCTGTTCCCGGGCGATGTCGCCTATGTCTGGCATGGCGCCCTGCATGCGGCGGTCGTCGCTGAAAGCCTCGAAGCTGCGGGTTTCAATGTCCGCTCCCAGATCATCTGGGCCAAAGACCGCCTGGTCCTGAGCCGCGGCGATTACCATTGGCAGCACGAGCCCTGCTGGTATGCGGTGAAAAAGACGGGCAAAGGGCATTGGTCCGGTGACCGTAAGCAAACGACGCTTTGGCAGATCGCCCACCGCGATCAGGACGCAGAGACGGTCCATGGCACGCAGAAGCCCGTCGAATGCATGCGTCGCCCGATCCTAAACAACTCGAGCCCGGGGCAGGCCATCTATGAGCCGTTCATGGGCTCGGGCACGACGCTGATCGCAGCCGAAACCACCGGCCGCGTTTGTCTTGGGATCGAATTGAACCCGGCCTATGTCGATGTCGCCATCGATCGCTGGCAGCAGTTCACCGGTGAGCCTGCGGTGCTCCATGGCGAGGATCGGACGTTCGACGACCTACGGACTGCACGGGCATCAGCATGAAGCAGTCGCGTACGATGTCGTTGGTTGAGGCCGTGACCAACGTCGTCGTCGGCTATGGCGTCGCTGTCATGGCGCAGATGTTGGTGTTTCCCTTGTTCGGGCTACAAGCGTCTTTGACCGACAATTTGTTGATCGGCGCGATCTTCACCGCGGCATCCATCGTACGTAGCTACTCGCTACGCCGTGTTTTCGAGGTGCTTCGGGTGCGAAGGGCAAGAACGTGAAAGCGCCGCCCGGCGAAGGAGCGGCGCCTTCCGTCTAAGCGTTGCTTACGCGTCGATGCGATAGACCCTACCGCGGCCTTCGACCTTCTCGGACACGACATTCAGGCCAAGCTTCTTCTTCAGCGCGCCGGCGATCGCGCCGCGTACCGTATGGGGCTGCCAACCGGTGGCGTCGACGACCTGCTGGATTGTTGCGCCCTCCGGTGCCTCGAGCATTTCGATGAGGAGAGCCTGCTTACTTCCCCTGCGCTGAACCTTCTGCGGTGCGGGATTGTCGCCTGACGCACCGGTGTCCGGGATCTCTTCCTCGGTGATGCCGAGGGCAGAATAGGCAAGTGGCGTCGCCCGCAAGGTGATGGAGCCACGCTCCTCGTCGTGGCGCCAGACGGTGTCGGGATCGCTCGCCGGCAGTTCCTCAATCAGGCCACGCTTGAGAAGGCTCTTGAGACAATTGCCGACGGCTCCACCCTTGATCTTGGCAGTGACGGGAAATACGAGACCGTCGTCGCGGGCGCAGGCTGCGCTGAGAATGACGGCTTGCGTGTCGGAAAGCTGGATCTGGTTCATGACTGACCTCCGGGTTCTCGGGAGGCGCGCCCATCGCGCCTCTCCTACCGCCCGGAGCCCCGGCCGCTAGCGGCGCGGGGCCAGAGGCCATTAATGCGGTGGTTCAGTCGAACGCTTCGGCCTCGATCTCGCAGTGGGTGACGAAGCCGGTGAGGTAGGGAAGTCCGCGTGGAATTCCAGTTTCGCGTCCTGTGCGGCGGCTGATCGTCCAGCCTATCCAGCGCTCGACGGCGGTTTCGATCGCGGACCGCAGCGCCAATCCGGCGTGCAAGCCATTCGCGACGTCGTCCGCGAAATGCCGGCCGTAGCGGCTGTCGAGAAAGTCGCGAACCGCGGTCTCGGGGCATCCGGTCGCCCGCCCTACTGCTTCCATCGCAATGGGCCAGGCGGCATCGGCGTCAGCGCGGTGAGCGATGGTGCCGAAGAAGCCCCAATCCGTGTTGCGGGTGGTCGGTATCGCGTTGGTCATCGTTCGGCTCCGTCGTTGATCGTGACGCCATACACGCTCTGATCGCCGACACCATCAAGTGAATACGTGCATCATTTCATTGCTATTTCGGGGGTGGCATGCAGGGCATGAGCGAGCGCCAATACGCCGCCCATGTCGGGCTGTCGCGTGGCGCAATCCAAAAGGCGAAAGCCGCCGGTAGGCTCGTCCTGTTCGAAGACGGCTCCATCGACGCGGCCGCCTCGGATCGCCGTCGCGCGGAGATGACCGACCCTTCCAAGCAACGGAAGGGCGGCGGCACTAAGAAACTGAAGCCGGTGCCGGACACGGCACTCTCCGCCGTTGGCGATACGCTTCGCGAACAAGGCCTGACGACGCCCTCGACGGGCGGCGGGACAACGTTCCTGCAGGCCAAGACCGCCAATGAGGTCCTGAAAGCGCAGGAGCGCAGGCTCAAACTACAGCAGCTGAAAGGCGAACTCGTCGATCGGTCCCGCGCGACCACGTTGGTTTTCCGACTGGCGCGCGAAGAGCGGGACGCGTGGGTCAACTGGCCCGCGCGCGCGGCGGCGCTGATGGCGGCCGAACTCGGTCTGGAGGCAAGCAAGATGCAGAAGGTTCTGGAGGCTCATGTCCGCGCCCACCTCGACGAACTCGCCGAGGTACGGCTCGACCTCCGCTGAGGCGAAGGATGATCTGTTCGCGTTCGACGGCGCTGAGACCCTGCTACGCGCCTGGGGCGCCGGCCTGGAGCCGGATCCCTGGCTGACGGTTTCCGAATGGGCGAACCGGCATCGCATGCTGGCAGCCCGGGCCTCGGCCGAGCCGGGCCGATACCGCACAGAGCGCACGCCCTACATGAAGGAAATCATGGATGCGCTCTCGCCGGGCCATTCGGCGCAGCGGATCGTGTTCATGAAAGCCGCCCAGGTGGGCGCCACCGAGGCCGGCAACAACTGGATCGGTTTCATCATCCACCAGGCGCCAGGACCGGCGCTGGCTGTCCAGCCGACCGTGGAGCTCGCCAAACGCAACTCGCGGCAGCGCATCGATCCCCTGATCGAGGAAAGTGCGTCGCTCAGGGATCGGGTGAAACCGGCGCGTTCGCGGGACGCGGGCAACACTATGCTGTCGAAGGAATTCGCCGGCGGCATTCTGATCATGACCGGGGCGAACTCGGCCGTCGGTCTGCGCTCGACGCCGGCCCGCTACATCTTTCTCGATGAGGTCGATGCCTATCCGGCCTCCGCCGATGAGGAAGGGGATCCGGTCACACTGGCCGAGGCCCGCTCCCTCACCTTCGCCCATCGGCGCAAGGTGTTTCTGGTTTCCACGCCGACGGTCCGCGGGCTTTCCCGCATCGAGCGGGAATACGAAGCTTCGGACCAGAGGCGATACTTTGTGCCCTGTCCCCATTGCGGGCACATGCAGTGGCTCGAGTTCGAGCGATTGCGCTGGGAGAAAGGACAGCCGGAGACGGCTGCCTACCATTGCGCCGCCTGTGAGAAACCCATCGCGGAGCATCACAAGACGAGGATGCTCGAGGCGGGCGAGTGGCGGGGTACGGCCGAGGCGGTCGATCCATCGACCATCGGGTTTCACCTGTCGGCGCTCTATTCGCCTGTCGGTTGGCTCTCCTGGGAGCGTATCGCGCGATCGTGGGAGGCGGCTCAGGGGTCAGACGAGGCCATTCGGGCCTTCCGCAACACCGTGCTGGGCGAGACTTGGGTCGAGACAGGCGAAGCCCCGGATTGGCAACGCCTCTATGACCGACGCGAACGCTGGAAAGCGAGCTCAATTCCGTCGGGTGGTCTGTTCCTGACTGCCGGCGCCGATGTCCAGAAAGATCGCATCGAGATCGACGTCTGGGCCTGGGGCCGGGAGCTCGAGAGCTGGCTCGTCGATCACGTCGTGATCGAGGGCGGACCGGAACGCGAGCAAGCCTGGGAGGCGCTTGCCAGGCTCCTAGACCGAACCTGGCGGCATGAGCGCGGCGCCCACCTAAAGATCGCCAAGCTCGCGATCGACACCGGATACGAGGCGCCAGCGGTCTACGCGTGGGCGCGCCGCCAAGGTTTTGCGCAAGTCGCGCCGATCAAGGGCGTTGAGGGTTTCAACCGGGCGAGTCCGGTTTCGGGGCCGACTTTTGTGGACGCAACCGATGCCGGCAAGCGTCTGCGCCGCGGCGCACGGCTCTGGACGGTGGCGGTTTCGACTTTCAAGGCCGAGACCTACCGCTTTCTCAGGCTCGATCGCCCGACCGACGACGATTTGGAAAACGGTGCGCGCTTCCCGGCCGGCACGGTGCATCTGCCTGGCTGGGTCGATGCCGAATGGCTCAAGCAGCTCGTCGCCGAGCAGCTGGTCACGGTGCGCACCAAGCGCGGCTTTGCCCGGCTGGAATGGCAGAAGCTCCGGGAACGGAACGAGGCGCTCGATTGCCGGGTCTATGCGCGCGCCGCCGCCTGGATCGCCGGCGCCGACCGTTGGCCGGATGCCAAATGGCAGGATCTGGAGGAACAACTCGGCGTGCCTTCCGATGATGAGGCGACGGCCGGCGTCGTGAACCGCGTGTCGCCCGAGCCTAAGGGCAAGAGGCGCTCGGAGTGGTTCGGCCGAAATGAAGGATGGCTCGGGTGAGTGACTGGACAGAGAACGAGCTGGCGGCGCTGAAGCGTGCCTATGCGAGCGGAACGCTGCGGGTCAGCTATGATGGGAAATCCGTCGAGTACGGCTCGGCCGACGACCTGCTGGGTCGGATCCGCACCATCGAGCGCGCGATGACGGGCGCCGGCAATCTTCCGCCCGTCGCCGGACTTGCCGGATTCAACCGGGGGGACCGTTGATGAATGCGACCTGGTTCGACCGGGCGATCGCCATGGTCTCGCCCCGGACGGCGACACGGCGCCTGCTGGCGCGACAGGCCTTCGAGGGACTCGTACGTGGTTACGAGGGCGCGGCTCGCGGACGACGGACGGACGGCTGGCGTTCGCCCGGCACCTCGGCCGATACCGAGATCGCGACGGCTGGAGCACTGCTCCGAGATCGCATGCGCGATCTGGTGCGCAACAATCCGCATGCCGCCAAGGCGGTGGCGGTGCTGGTCAACAACATCGTCGGCGCCGGGATCATGCCGCGCGCGGCGTCGGGCGACGACCGGCTCGACCGGACGGTCAACGAACTCTGGGAAGCCTGGGCTCGCAGTTGCGATGCCGATGGGCAGCTCGACTTCTATGGCCTGCAGACCCTCGTGTGCCGGGAGATGATCGAAGGCGGCGAGGTTCTTGTCCGTCGTCGCCCCCGTCGCGCCGCGGACGGCTTGGCCATTCCGGTCCAGGTCCAGGTGCTCGAGGCAGACTTTCTCGACAACACGAAGAACGGGGAGGTCGGGTCGGGACAAGCGGTTCAGGGGGTCGAGTTCGATGCCATTGGTCGCCGCCGCGCCTACTGGCTGTACGCCCGCCATCCGGGCGATGCCTTTGGGGCGCTGCAGGGTGGCTTCAAGAGCGTCGCCGTGCCGGCTGCCGAGATCGCCCATGTCTACGAGAAACAGCGGACTCAGGCACGCGGGGTTCCTTGGGGGGCGCCGGTGATCCGATCCTTGCGGGATCTCGACGATTACGAAATCGCCGAGATCGTGCGCAAGAAGACCGAGGCCTGCGTCACCGCGATCGTGTTCGGCGCCGACGAGGCGGAACAGGGGATCGCGCCGACGGTGGTGGACGCGGACGGTAACCGCGTCGAGCAGTTCGAGCCGGGGCTCATCGCCTACGCCCGTGGCGGCAAGGAGATCCGTTTCAACCAGCCGGCGGCGACCGGCGGCTATGCCGAATACAAGCGGGCCAGCCTGCACACCATCGCGGCGGGCTTCCGTGTGCCCTACGAGCTGCTCACCGGGGATCTCTCGCAGGTGAACTACTCATCGATCCGGGCCGGGCTCGTCGAGTTCCGCCGCATGATCGATGCCGTGCAGTGGCAGCTATTTGTCCCGCTCTTCTGCGACCGGGTTTGGAATTGGTTCACCGAGGCGGCGTGGGCGGCCGGGCATATTCCCGAGCCGATTGTCCGTGTCGAGTGGTCGCCGCCCAAGTTTGAAGCGGTCGATCCGCAGAAGGATGCCATGGCCGACCTTCTGGCCATTCGCTCCGGCACCGAGACGCTCGCCGAGGCGATTGCCCGCAAGGGCCGCAATCCGGACGCGGTGCTGGCCGAGATCGCCGCCACCAACGCCAAGCTCGACGAGCTTGGCATCGTTCTCGACACCGATCCCAGGCGGGTCACCAAGACGGGGTCCGCCCAGAGCACCGAGACAGTGGATGCCGACGATCAGCAGGACGAAGACGAACCGGATCTGCGGCTGATCGCCAACGACTGACAATCAAGGAAACGAGATGGACAAGACGATCGAACTGCCGGCGCTTCGCCGGATGGCCGAGCTCGCGCCGGGTTCCGTCGACAGCGACACCCGTACCGTCGAGGTGGTCTGGTCGACGGGCGCGCGGGTGCGTCGCGTGCCTTTCTTCGGCGACGCCTATGACGAGGAACTGAGCCTCGATCCGGCGCATGTCCGGCTCGAGCGGCTGAATGCCGGCGCGCCCTTCCTGAGGGTGCACGAGCTGACCGAGCTCGATGCCGTGATCGGCTCGGTCGCGCCCGACTCCGCGCGAATCGAGAACGGTCGCGGTGTCGCCACCGTGCGTCTCAGCGAGCGCGAGGATGTCGAGGCCATCTGGCGGGACATCCAGGCCGGCCATATCCGCGCGGTGTCCATCGGCTACCAGGTCCATCGCTACGAGGTGTCCAAGCCCGAGGGCGGCCGCGAACTATGGCGCGCCGTCGACTGGACGCCCTTCGAGATTTCCGCCGTGCCAGTTGGCGCCGATCCGGCAGCCGGCTTCCGTTCCACCGAAACCCTTCACGCCTGCGTCGTGCATCGTGCCGGCACGGTTCCCAGGACCGAAAGGACCAATCCCATGAATGACGAAGACATCGAAGTCGATGACGCGATTGACGCCGCCGACGAGAAGGTTGCGCCGGAAGAGACGGAGCCGCCTCAGACTCGCGACGAGACCAGGCCGGCGAAGACCACCGAAGACCCGAAACCCGATGCCGAGGCGCTGGTCGCCGAGGCCCGCGCCGGCGAACGCCAGCGGGCGGCGACCATCTTCGACCTCGCATCCCGCCTTGGGCTGGAGCGTGGCGTAGCCGACGATCTGGTGAAGCGTGGCGTGAGCCTAGACGAGGCGCGCCGGCAGATCTTGGATACCCTTGCGGACGCCTCGGATCGGACCCAGACCTTCGGTCACGTCTCGGTGCCGCTCGGCGGGCAGGACGAGCGGGTGACGCGGCGCGATGCGGCCGCCAATGCGCTTCTGCACCGCTACAGCCCAACCCTGTTCCAGCTCACCGACGCCGCCCGGCAGTTCCGGGGCATGACGCTGATGGAGTTGGCCCGGGAAAGCCTCGGCGAGGCCGGCGTCAACACCCGCGGCATGTCACGGGACGAGGTGGCGACGCGGGCCCTGCACTCGACCTCCGACTTCCCGGAAATCCTGGCGGCGGTCACCAACAAGACCCTGCGCCAGGCCTACGAGGCCTATCCCCGCACCTTCCTTGCCTTTTGCCGCCAGGTGCTCGCCACCGACTTCAAGGCCATGCACCGGGTGCAGATGGGCGAGGCGCCGCAGCTGCTGAAGGTCAACGAAAGCGGCGAATTCAAGCGGGGTACCATCGGGGAATCGAAGGAAAGCTACCGCATCGAGACCTACGGCCGTGTCGTGGGGATCACCCGGCAGGTGCTGATCAACGACGACCTCGACGCTTTCACGCGCATTCCCGCCATGTACGGCAACTCGATCGCGCAGCTCGAAAGCGATGTGGTCTGGGGCATCGTCACCGGCAATCCGGCGATGGCCGACAACAAGGCGCTGTTCCATGCCGATCACAAGAACCTGGAAGGCACCGGCGCCGCACTCAGTGTCGATGCGGTCGGCAAGGGCCGCACGGCCATGGCCAAGCAGACCGGCCTCGACAAGAAGACTGTGCTCAACATCCGACCGGCCTTTCTGATCGTGCCGGCGGCGCTCGAACTCAAGGCGGAGCAGATGGTGGCGCAGAACATCGTCCCGGCGGAAACCCAGAACGTGGTGCCGCAATCGATCCGCACGCTGAGCCCGATCGCCGAGCCCCGGCTCGATGCCGACAGCGACACCGCCTGGTACCTGGCGGCGAGCCCGAACCAGATCGACACCATCGAGTACGCCTATCTCGAGGGCCAGCAGGGCGCCTACATCGAGACCCGCAACGGCTTCGATGTCGACGGGGTCGAGATCAAATGCCGGCTCGACTTCGGCGCCAAGGCGATCGACTGGCGCGGCCTTTACAAGAACCCTGGCGCGTAATCGGGCCCAATCCCCCTGATTGACGAGATGGGCGGCCAGATGGCCGCCCTTCGTCTTTTGATCTGAAGGAGAATGTGATGAAGAACTACGTGCAGCCCGGCAATACGATCACGCTCGCCGCTCCCTACGACGTCACCTCCGGAGACGGCTTGTTGGTCGGCGCGATCTTCGGCGTGGCGGGCGGCGATGCCCTGACCGGCGAGGAAGTCGAGGCCTCCCTGGTCGGCGTCTTCGATCTGACCAAGGCGGCCTCGCAGGCCTGGAGTGCTGGCGACAAGGTCTACTGGGACGACACCAACAAGGTCGCGACCAAGACCGCCACCGGAAACACCTTGATCGGCACGGCCGTCGAGGCGGTTGGCGGCGGTGCCGGCGATACCATCGGTCGGGTGCGGCTCAACGGCAGCTTCTGATGTCTGCCGTGGGCGCGGCGATCGATGTCTTGTTCGGGGACCCAAACCTCGCCCGTGAAGCGGTCTACCGCGAGCAGGGAACAGGCGATCCGGTCGCCATTCGGGTCATCGCTCGCCGTCCCGACCAGGTATTCGACTTCGGAGACACCCGCGTCCACACGGAGACCTCTCTGTTCGATTTACGTGTCTCCGAGGTCCCGAGCCCGCGTCCCGGGGACACACTTGAGGTCGATGGCGAGACGTTCGTCGTCCAGGGCGAACCGGTGCGAGACAGCGAGCGGCTGATCTGGACCTTGGATGCGAGGCCGTCGTGATTTGCGGCCGCTCCGTATGCGATCCCCATCGGATTTTCCATGAAGCTCGCCGCGACCATCGTCGGTTCCATCAAGGCCGATCTGCAGGCCGAAATGCGCGGCATCGAAAAAGCCGTGGCCGCCGGCGTCAAGGAGGCTGGCGACGGTCTCAAGGGGAGCTTGCGCAAGCAGGTGGTCACCGCCGGACTGGGGTCGAGGCTCGCCAGGGCCTGGCGGAGCCGGACCTATCCGAACAAGGGTCATGACGCGGCGGGCCTGGTCTGGACCAAGGCGCCGCAGATCATTCGCACCTTCGACGAAGGAACGGTGATCCGGAGCAAATCCGGCTTCTGGCTGGCCATTCCGACGCCGGCGGCGCCAAAGCGCGGCATTGGCGGCAAGCGGATCAGCCCGGCCAACTTTCCGGAGCATCGCTTCGGACCGCTGCGGTTTGTCTACAGGGCGCGCGGCCCCTCGCTGCTGGTCGTCGACGGCGTCCGCGTTAGCGCTAAAACCGGCCGTGTGGGACGCCGGGCCAAGGGTGGCGCCTTCACCAGGACCGGTCGGATGAAGGCCGGCATCGCCACAGCGGTCATGTTCCTGCTGGTGCCCCAGGTCCGGATGCCTAAACGGTTGGATGTTCGCCGGTCGGCGGAGCGCTGGTCGCGGCGGCTGCCGTCATTGATCGGCCGGCACATCAATTCGGAGTGAAACCTTGGCCGCGAGTAAGACGGAACAGATCCTCGAGGCGCTCAGGGCAGGTCTGGAAACCGTGCCGGGAGCCAAGGTGGAACGTAATGCCGTGGTGCCTGAGAAAATCACCGCGGGCGGGCTGATCGTGCTCCGCGACGGTGATCCGGGCGAACCCGACACGTCGCTGGGCGGGTTCGGGGGCGCCTATTACAGCCACGCGATCGAGGTCGAGGTGTACGTCGAGGCGGGAGATGCGGCCTTCGACGCCCTGCTCGGCGAGATCGGGACCGTTCTCGATGCCGATCCGACGCTCGGCGGTCTCGCCTTCGGTATGACCTATGGCCGCCCCGACATCGATGCCGAGGGGGTGCCCGGCGCGCCGGCGATCAAGGCTGGCACGATCACCGTGACCGTCGAGTACGAGACCGAGAGCCCGCTGGGCTGACAATTCACGAACATCAGGAGACCTTGAGATGGCCCGATCCTACGGCGCCAACGCCTCGCTGTTGCTGAAGCGGGAAACCGCCTTCGGCACGCTGGCTACCGGCAACTATGTGCGCATGCCCTTCAACCGCTGCTCACTCGGTAGCGAACAGGGGCTGATCGACGATCCGGTGCTGGGCCAGGGGCGGGATCCCCTGGCGCCGCTGCAGGACGTGATCAACGACGAGGGCGACATCGTCGTACCCATCGATCCCCGCTACCTCGGTTTCTGGCTGACCGGTTTGCTTGGCGACCCGGCGACGACGGACAATCTCGACGGCACCTTCGATCACGTCTTCGCCTCGGGCGCCCAGGACATTCCGAGCTATTCCATCGAGGTCGGCCAGCCGGAGGTGCCGGCATTCTTCATGCACACGGGCGTCAAACTCAATTCCCTTGCCCTCGAGTTCCAGCGCTCGGGCGCGGCGGCCGCCACCATCGGCGCTGTGGCCCAAGGGGAGACCAGATATGGCGCGTCGCAGGGCGGCACGCCGACCTCGCTCGCCTTCTCGCGCATCAGCCAGTTCCAGGGCTCGATCACGCGGGGCGGGACGCCCGTCGGTAATCTGACCGGCGGATCGCTGACCTACGCCAACAATCTGGAGAAGATCGAGACCATCCGCTCCGATGGCCTTATCGACGGCGCCGACCCGACGGTGGCGGCGCTCACCGGGCGCATCGACGTGCGCTTCGCCGACACTGGGCTTATCGACGATGCGGCGAGCGGCACGCCGGTGGACCTGGAGTTCGGCTATACGCTGAGCGCCACCGCCAAGATCCTGTTCACAGCCCACGAGGTCTATTTGCCGAAGCCCAAGCTGGCGGTCGATGGCCCCGGCGGGGTGCAGGCGAGTTTCGATTTCCAGGGTGCCAAGAACGATGTGGCAGGCCGGATGCTGACCGTCACCTTGGTCAACGATCTGGATGGGACCGACTATTTATGAGGACCTGGGCATGATCAGCCTCAAACCCCAAACCGAACCCTATGAGATCGAGCTGCCTTATGGCGTCACGGTCACCGTCAAACCCCTGACCACGGCCGGTATGGCGGCGGCGCAGGCCGCCGCGCGGCGCCGCGTCGAGAGCCTGGAGGCGCAGGCCCGGGAACGCCGGGAAAGCGGTCTGCCGCTAGAGGGGCTGCCGGTCCTCGAGGATGAGGCGGAACGGGACGGCCTGTTCCAGGACCTGCTGATCAAGGAGCTCGGTAACCGGCATATCACGGCCTGGTCGGGGGTTGAGGACGACCCACCGGTTACGCCCGAGAACGTCACCGCCATCCTGGAGCTCTATCCCGTCGGCGAGCGGTTTTTTCAGGAGTTCACGCTGAGGCAGGTGCTCCTGAATGCGGCAAAAAACGGATCAGGGCCCTCTGCCGCTGGCATTTCCGGCCAGGCGGAGGGCCCGGATACTGCGAAGGCTGCCGCCGGGAAGGCGCGGCCTGCGCGGAAGGCGGTGTCGGCCTAGACAGGCAACGCTGCCCCTACCGCGAACACGGCTTACAGACCCCGGAGGAACACCAGGCCTGGGACGTCCTTTTGACCTGTCTCGGTCAACTCCGCTTCGCACCCTCGGGCCAGGTCATCGGCCTTGAAATGAGCACCGCCCTGGAGATCGGGGCAGCGCGAGGCAGTGAGCCCGGCGTCGTCTCCGAACTGCTGCAGGCGGCGGAGGCCGGGCTGGTCGAGGCGTTTAACGACAAGGATACCGATTGATGGCCAAGGCCAAGCACACCTATGCCGTCCGCCTGGCCGTCGAGGGCGGCGGCAAGGTCAAGGCCGAGCTGGTCTCCGTCGGGCAAAGTGGCGAGCGCTCGCTCAAGAAGATCGACGCGGCCGGCACCAAGGCGTCGCGCGGTCTCTCCAATCTGACCGACCGGGCCAAGACGCTACGGGTCGGCATGCGGGCCCTCGGCGGTGCGCTTGCCGGCGTCGCCGCGGTCGGCGGTCTGGCGACCCTGATCGACCGGTCGATCAGCGCCGCCGACGCGGTGGGCAAGACCGCCGACAAGATCGGTGTCGGCGTCGAGGCCTTGCAGGAATTGCGCTACGCCGCGCAGCTCGCCGGCGTCGAGCAGCGCACCATGGACATGGCCTTGCAGCGCTTTACCCGGCGCGTCGCCGAGGCGGCCAAGGGGACCGGCGAGGCCAAACAGGCGCTGGCTCAGATGGGCATCGCGCTGAAGGACCAGCACGGCAACATCCGCCGGTCCGAGGACCTGTTGAACGACGTGGCGGAGGCCTTCAAGCGCACGGCCGATCCGGCCGGCTTCGGCTCGCCTTCAAGCTGTTCGACAGCGAGGGCGTCGCCATGGTGAACATGCTGGTTGGTGGCGTCGAGGCTTTAGAGGCGACGAGACGCCGGGCCCGCGACCTCGGCATCGTTCTCGACGAGGATCTGGTCAGGAATGCAGAGAAGGCGCGGGACGAGCTCGACACCCTGGGCAAGGTGATTTCCGCCAATCTGACCCGCGCCGTGCTCGATCTGGCGCCGGTCATTGCCGATGCGTCATCGGAGCTGGCCGATCTCGCGAGTAGTGCTGGCGTTGCGTATGAGCAGCTGAAGCTCCTGGCCCAGGGGGATTTCAACTTCGAGGGCCTGAGCCTGCGGGGCACCAAGACCATCGTCGAAGATCTGCGGGAGGATGTTCGCGCCTTGCGGGCCGAACGGGACGCGCTGGGCGACGGCGTACTCGACGACATTCGCCGTCGGTACGTGGAATGGCAGCTCGAGCGCAAGGAATGGGCACTCCAGCAGTGGCAGGCCAAGCTCGCCTGGATGCAGCGGGACCAGGGAGATGGGCGGACGCCACCGTCGACGGATACCGGCACGACGTCCGATGCCATTGAGGCGGATATTCGGGCGGTCCAGGAGCGGGCCCAGCGCATCGCCCAGATCGAGAAGGACCTGCAGAAGCAGTTGTTCGACGCCACACACGAGGGGGCCGGTCGCATTCGGGCGGAATACGAACGCCTGGTCGCCGAAATGCAGACTCTGATCGCGCCGGATGCCAGCAATCTGGAGAAGGTCGGTGAGATCATGGCGCAGGCCGCCGCCGTTCGCGATGCCAGGCTCGCCCAACTGGCGGCGCAAGAGCAGGAGGCGGCGCGGCGACGCGCCGATGCCAATCGCAAGATTGTCGATGGCTTGCAAGCGGAACGCGGCGAATTGGCGATGACCGATCGTGCGCGCTTCGTCTCCCAGGCTTTGCGGCGTCTGTCGGCGGACGCGACCGATGAGCAACGTCGCCAGGTCCGCGACCTCGCGGGCGCACTCTTCGATGAGCGGGAAGCCATCGAGGCTCGCAACAAGGCCGAGCAGGAGGCGATCAAGCTCAGGGAGAAGGGGAAGGCCCTCACCGACAGTCTGCGCACGGCCGAGGAAGCCTACAAGGCCGAACTCGCGGAGCTGAACGAACTCCTGAGCGAGGGGGCGATCAGCCAGGAAACCTTCGCCCGCGCGACCGAAGACGCATACGACCGGATGCTGCGGGCCAGCGAGGAATGGTCGGCGGGCGTCATCCGGGCGCTCCGGGATTATGGCCGGGAGGCAGGTGACGCGGCGCGGCAGTTCGAAGATGTCACTTCGAGTGCGCTGAAGGCTTCCGAAGACGCCTGGGTCGAGTGGGCCCGGACCGGAAAGTTGTCGGTCGGCGATTTCTTCTCGACCCTGGAGGAGGCGGCGCTGCGGGCTGCCTATCGGCTTCTGATCTTCAAGCCCATGGAGAGTTTCCTCGAAGGGCTGATCGGAAGCTTCAGCTTCGACTTCTTCGGTTCGTCGGGTGGCTCGTCCACGGCCTCGATCCTCGATGCGCCCGCCTATGGCACCGGCGGCTACGCCGTGGCGCATTCGGGCGGGGTGATCGGCAAGACGCCGCTGCCACAACGTTCTGTCGAGCATCGAGTGTTCGATGGGGCGCCACGCTTTCACGGTGGTGGTCTGGTGCCGGGCGAAGTCCCCATTATCGCCAGGCAAGGCGAAGTGATCGGCTGGCCGCGACAGATGCGTGAGGCCTTCGGGTCCGAGGTCGTGGTGCAGGTGATCGATCAGCGTAGCGGGGGCGCCCGACCGGAGGTGTCCAGCGAACGCGGTCCCGATGGAAAGCGCCTGATCCGGGTGCTGATCCGAGATGAAGTCAACCGCGGCATTGCCCAGGGAGCGTTCGACCAGACCATGAGCAGCGCCTACGGCATCAATCGACGGGGCGTGCCCCGATGACCAGTCCGGCCTGGCCGGCGAGCCTGCCGCAGGAACCGCTTGCACAGGGGTTCAGCGAGCAAGCGCCGAACACCTTGCTCCGCTCCCAGATGGAAGCGGGCCCGCCCAAGGTGCGCCGGCGCTTCACGGCGGGAATTCGGAACATCGAGTGCCAAGTGCGTCTGACGCCAGCCCAGGTCGATCTGCTGGATACGTTTTTCGACGCGACCATCGCCGGCGGTGCGCTTCCGTTTGACTGGAAGCACCCGAGAGACGGCACAGCCGTGACCTTCCGGTTCGTCGAGCCGCCCAGCTACACGCCCGTGGCAAGGGGCACGCTTTGGCAGGCGTCCCTGCGCCTGGAGATCTTGCCATGAGCCGAACGTTATCCCAGGCCGCGCGCCAGGCGGTGAACGCGCAGGAAACCGAGGAGGTCTTTCTTCTGTTGCTGACCCTCGACCACGAGGATCTCGCTGTGCCCATCCGCGTGGTCAACAACACGGAAGATGTGGTCAGTCGCGGCAATACCTTCATCGCCTATCCTTTCGAGATCGCGCTTCCCGACGAGGATCCCGATAGCGTCGCCCGGGTCACGCTCCGTATCGACAACGTCGACCGGGAGATCGTCAAGAACCTGCGGGAGATCTCCTCGCCGCTCTCAGTCGGCCTTGAAGTGGTGATGGCCGCTTCGCCCGATACGGTCGAGGCGGGACCCTTCAACATGACCCTGGTGTCGGCCGAGTACGACGCACTCACCGTCTCCGGCGAACTCGCCTTCGAGGATGTGCTCAACGAGCCGTTTCCGGGGCACAGCTACGTGCCGAGCGAGTATCCGGGGCTCTTCTGATGTTGCCCAGTTGGGTGAACGCCTATGTCGGCCTGCCGTTCAAGGCGCATGGCCGCGACCGGGAAGGCGTCGATTGCTGGGGCCTCGTCCGGCTCGTGCTCGCCGATCAATTCGGAAGGCGGCTGCCGTCCTACGCCGACGGTTATGCCTCCGTCGAGGACGCCAAGGATATCGGCCGTCTGATCCGGGGCGAGATGGGCCCGTGGCATCCGGTGCCGCCCGGCGCGGAGCGGCCAGGTGATGTGGTTCTCATGCGCCTCATGAACCAGCCCATGCATGTGGGCGTCGTCGTTGCCATCGGATGGATGCTGCACATCGAGGACGGCATCGACGCCTGTCTTGAACCTTATGACGGCGCCAAGTGGCGCCGTCGTGTCCTGGGACTCTATCGCCATGATGGTTGACGAAAACGCTCTGCGGCTGATCGCCTGCCCGCGCCCGTTTTCCGCCGAGCGCATCGATCGCGCCGTGCCGGTGGGCGGTTCCATCGCCGACATCATGGATTCGCTCGGGCTCGACCCAATCCTCGTGGCCCATGCCCATGTCTGGATCACGGATGGGGCGATGACCGACGACCCGGTCATGGTGCCTCGGGACCGATGGGCGCGCGTGCGTCCCAAAGCCGGCGCCGTGGTCACCCTTCGGGTCGCGCCGGGCAAGGGCGGCGGGGGCGGCAAGAACCCGCTTCGCACCATCCTGACCATCGCCGTGGTGGCCGCCGCCTTCGTGCTGGGGCCGGCCGTCGGCGCGGCCATGGGGCTGCCCACCGAAGCGGTGATCTTCGGCCAGACCATCAATCTGGCCTCCGCCATCGGCGGTGCGGCGATCACGCTGGTCGGCAACCTGATCGTCAACGCCATCGCACCACCGCCGAGACCTAAGCTCGCCGAGCTTTCGATCGGTGGTCCGCAGAGCCGCACCAGCCCGACGCTCGCGATCACCGGCACGCAGAACCGCGCCAACCGATACGGGTCCGTACCGCGCGTCTACGGCCGCCACCGGGTGTTTCCGACCCTGGCGGCCCATCCGCACACCGAGGTCGAGGGTGACGCTCAGTATCTGCGCATGCTGTTCGACTTCGGCTACGGGCCCCTGGAACTCTCGGATTTGCGTATCGGCGCCATCCCGCTGGCCCAGTTCGAGGGCGTGGAGACCGAGATCCGGCAGGGTTATGCGTCTGACGCACCGATCACGCTCTACACCGACACCATTCGCGAGGATCAGTACTCGCTGAAGATCACCAGCGATGGCGGTCCGGAGGTCCTGGAGACCCGCGACGGCGCTGACGAGATCATCGCCGACATCACCTTCCGCGGCCTGGTTCGCTTCGATGACAGCGGCAACCGGCAGGATCGCTCCGTCGATATCAAGGTCGAGTACCGGCTCGCCGGGTCATCCGATCCATGGACTGAGCATGCCACCGCGACCTACACGGCGGCGACCGAGCAGGTCGTCCGCAGGGGCGTGCGCATTGTGACGCCCGCGAGCGGTCGCTACGAGGTTCGTTTCACCAGGCTGACCGCAGACAACACCTCGACCCGTATCCGCGACGACAGCCTCGTCTCGGCGATCCGAACCGTCCAGCACACCGTGCCCGTGAAGGCGGCTGGCCGCTGCCTCGTCGCCATGCGTATCAAGGCAACAGATCAACTGAACGGCATCGTCAATCAGTTTTCGGCGGTGACGCAGGCCCTTCTGCCGGTCTGGGATGGCGGGCAGTGGATCGAACAGGCGACACGTCATCCGGCCTGGGCTTATCTCGATGTGTTGCGCGGCGCGGCCAACAGGCGGCCGGTGTCCGACGAGCGGCTCGATCTCGGTACCTTCAAGACCTGGGCTGATGCGACGCCTGAGTTCACCTTCGATGCGGTCATCGACTACCCGACCACCGTGTTCGAGCTGATGCGCGACATTGCAGCCGCGGGTCGGGCCGGGTTCGGCATGCGGGACGGCAAGTTCTCGATCGTCCGCGACGTAGCACAATCGGTGCCGATCCAGCACTTCACGCCGCGCAACACGATGGGGTTCCGGGGTATCAAGGCCTTCACCAAGATCCCCCACGGCCTCAAGTGCCGCTTCGTCAATCCGGATCGCGACTGGCAACAGGACGAGGTGATCGTCTACGCGGACGGTTACAGCGAGACGAACTCGAGCCGCTTCGAGACCCTGGAACTCTTCGGCTGCACCAGCGCCGATCTCGCCTGGAAGCACGGGCGCTATCATCTGGCGGTCGGCAAGCTACGGCCCGAGACCTACGAGATCTCCGTCGACATCGACCACCTGGTCTGCACGGCTGGCGATCTGGTCAAGGTCAGCCACGACGTGCCGCTCTGGGGCGGCGGCTGGGGACGGGTCAAGGACGTTGCCTTCGACGCCACTGGCGATGCGACCTCGGCCACGCTCGATGACGTGGTCGCCATGGAGGCGGGCAAGACCTATGCCGTCCGCTTCCGCCATGCGGACGGCGTCAGCAGCGTCGCGAGTGTCGTCACGCAGGCGGGTGAGACCGACACCCTCGCGTTTCTCCAGCCCGTCCCGGCGATGGCATCGCCGGAGTTGGGCGACCTTGCGCTCTTCGGCGAGGCAGCCCGAGAGAGTGTCGACCTGATCGTCAAGGCGATCCGTCACTCAGGCGACTTCCGCGCCACGCTGACCCTGGTCGACGCGGCGCCGGAGGTTCACCAGGCGGATACCGGTCCCATTCCCGACTTCGATTCGCTGATGACGTTGCCGCCGCTGGTCGAGCGCCAGACGCCGGCGGCCCCCGTCGTGGATGAGGTGGTATCCGATGAAAGCGTCCTCGTTGTCGGCGCGGACGGTCGCACGCAATCTCGGATCGTGGTCCGGGTGGCCTTGAACGCGGGACTGAACGACCCGGCCGAGTACATTCATGCCCATTACCGTCTCGCGGGAAGCGCCGAGCAATGGCGTGTTCTGCCGCCGGCGCCGTCGGCATCGGGTGAGATCGCGGTGCAGCCGGTCGAGGATGGTGTCGCCTACGACATCCGCCTTCGGTCGGTGAGTCGCGAAGGCCTGGCCTCCGAGTGGACGGAGGTTCTCGGCCACGTTGTGGTGGGCAAGACCACGCAGCCCTCTGACGTAATCAACTTCCAGACGACGCGTCGGGCCGATGGCGTGCAGCTTTCCTGGAATCCCGTCAGCGCACTCGATGTGGTCGGTTACGAGATCCGGGATGGCGAGTCCTGGGATGTCGGCACCGTGGTGACCACCCGGCATCGCGGCACCTCCCTGTTCGTGGGGTTGGCCGATGCCGAAGATCATCGGTTTCACATTCGCGCTGTCGACGAGCTCGGGCTTCGAAGCGTCAGCGCCGTCAGCGTGGTCGCGTCCGTAGTGCCGCCCGCCGATGTCACGGGCTTCGATGCGGTTCCCCAGGGGGAACATGTCCGCTTCTCGTGGACCTCGCTGCCCATCGCCGGTGTCGAATATGAGATCCGTGCGGGCGAGAGCTGGGGGCAAGGGCGGTTCGTCGGTCGGTCCGCCGGGGACCATCTGGTGGCGCTCTGGCCAGTTCAGATGCCCGCCGATGAGACCTTCTGGTGCAAGGCGGTCTCGGCCGCCGGGCTCTACAGCCATAACGCTACCTTTGCCACGACGCGGTTGGCGCCGTTGTCCGATCGCAACGTCATCGTGCTGAGCGACCGAAAGGCGCTCGGTTGGCCAGGTGTCAGCCATGAGCTCGAGGTCGTGACCGACGGCCTCCTGGCATTGGCGCGCAGCGGCGGTGTGAATGCGCCCAAGGGCGCACACTATTTCAAGGCCGATCTCGCCAAGATCTTCCGGGCGCGCAATTGGCTGGCATCCGGCATCGTCGCCATCCCGGCCGACCCGCCGGCCTGGTCCGACGCGAACTTCGCGTGGGACGCGGTCCAGGCGAATGCGCCGTGGCTACCGGTGGGCGATGCCGATGGGGCCGAACTGCGGACCGTGATCGCCCTCGAGCAGCCGCCCGCGAACGACCTCGTCGAGGGTTTCACGCTCGATGAGCAAACGGGAGGGATCAACGGAACCGCAGCGTCGAAAACGCTGGGGCTCGGTTATGGCGATGCCCGCTTCGCCAAAGGACTTGAGGTTCGTGACACCACTCAGGTCGCCTGGCCCCTGAGCGTGCCGGCGGAGTTTTCGGCGACGTTCGATCTTCGCTTCGATGAACTGCTGGAGGAGCCGCAAATCTACCTGGTCTGGTCCGGGGGCTCCGGCGCCCTGAGCCTCGGCTACGATCCGAATGTCGGCATCTATTACCTCGAAGACCATCTCGGCAACCGGGTCGGACTGACCCTCGCGCGGATCGCCGGCGACATCGTCACTTTCGGGGTCTCCCAGTCGGCGACGGAGCGCGCCCTGCACGCCGCGTCCTGGAAGACGGGTGATGTGGCGAGCGCCAGTCAATCTCTCGCACCGCTCGGCGCCTTCGACGAGCTGCGGCTCTACCCTTAACGGAGAACATCATGAACAGAAGAGACCTGCCCTCGGGTTTGCGCCTGAGGGGGGCGGTAGAGCTGCGCCTGTACCGCGCCAACGGTGAGATTGTCGTGCGGCGGAAGGACAATCTGATCGTCGATGTCGGCTTCGACTTCATCGCCGACGTCATCGGACTTTCCTCCGGTCGACCGGGGGCCATGGGTCACATCGCCGTCGGCACCGGGGCCGTCGCAGCCGCCGCCGGGGATACGGCCCTCGGCACTGAACTCGCCCGCAAGTCCGCCACCTACGCCCATACGGCGGGAACCAAAGTGTTCACCTTCGAGACCACCTTCGATCCGGGCGAGGCCACCGGCGCCATCACCGAGGCCGGTGTGTTCAACGCCGCCACGGCCGGCACCATGCTCGACCGCGTCGTGTTCGCCGTCATCAACAAGGGTGTCGACGACACACTGACCCAGAAGTTCACCTTCACGATGTCTTGATCATGTCGGTTCATATCACCGAGACGCCGGGTGCTGCTTATACCTGGGTGACCTCGGTCTTCGACTGGCAGGACGTCGAGGCCGACAAGGAATGGTCAGGGGCACATGTGTCCGACTATGCCGCGGATGCCGGTGAAGCTCTGCCGGTCGCCGGGATGGCTGCTCGGATCGCGGGACCGCTCGCCTCATCCACGCTTGCCCTTGCGGATGTGCGGATCGGGGAGATCCTGGTCCATAGGCGTCGGACCCTGGCCATTGCGGAAACCTATCTCGACTACATCAACTTCATCCTGTCGGTCGCCGAGAACCTGGCGCTCGGCGAGGTCGCGGCGAAAATCGCCCAGCATCCCGAGGCCGCGGCATTCGGCCTGGTGGATATGCGAGCCAGCTTTCCAGCCAAGAACTCCATAGAGCCGTTGGCGCTGGCGGATGCGCTCGAGCGGCCTACCGCCTTCCGGCGCGATCTCCCAGAAACGGTTGCACTGACGGATACGGAGGCGAAGACGTCCGCTCGCCTCTCCTTCGAGGCTCTCGCGCTCGTGGATGCGCTGCTGCGGCACGCCAACGCCGTACTTGCCGATCTGGCGGTGCGTTCGACGCCCCTGGACGAGACGGGCTTCCGGGATCTGGTAGTGGCGAAGGGCCCGCTCGGCTATGGGCCGTTCCGCGATCTTGTTCCCGGAGACTACGAGTATGCAAAGGCCCTGATTGGCCTCTTGCTCTCGGCGCCCGTGACCGGAGAGCGGGTCGCGATCGCGGATGCGGTTTTCAACGTCGATGTCCCCGACGTGCGTGACCGGGGCACGGCAAGCGTTCCAGTGACGGGGGGCACGGTCGCTTTCAACCGTGGCTTTACGGAGCCGCCGGAGGTGCAGGTGACGCTGAAGGCTGGCGCCACGCCGGCATTGCCCGAGATCACCGCGATCACGACCACGGGCTTCGACGTCCGGCTGTTCGATGCGGCGGACGGCGTGACCCTCGTCGCCGGCACCGTCAGCTGGTCGGCCCTCGGATACTAGGAGCTATCGATGGCGCAGAATTATCCCGACATTCCCTCGACTGACTCCCTGCAGAACAGCCGTCAGAAGATCCTCGATCGCGATGATGCGGTGGCGTCCTGCTTTTCGGGCACCACCTTCCCCACGGCGGGCGCGCAAGCGGGCATGCTCTGTCTCAGGACCGATGAGCAGAAGCTCTATCAGCTCAAGAGCACGGGGCCCGATGTCTGGGTTGTCATCGCCGATCTATCCAAGAGCTATCTTTCCAAGGAAGAGGCGCAGGCGCTGTTCGCCGCCATCGGCCACAACCACGACACGGCCTATCAGGCAAAGGATGCAGACCTCACGGCCGTTGCCGGATTGACCGGAACCGGTCTCATCGAACGCACCGGCGACGGTCAGGCCCAGGCGGTGCCGGTCACGCCCGCCGGCAAGGCGCTGCTCGACGACGCCAATGCGGCGGCCCAGCGTAGCACGCTCGGGCTTTCCGATGCCGCCACCACGCCAGTGGCGGATATCCAGGCGGGGGTCGATCAATCGGGTCGGGTCGCCAAGGCCGGCGACACGATGACTGGAGAGCTTGTCGCGCCCAGCGTCAAGTCCCAGGGAAACGCGGGCGCCACCGGCTTTAAGATCGCCGACGCCACAGACCTCGCTGCGCTCTTCAACAAGGGCTATGCGTCCGTGGGCAGCGCGCGAGACGCCGGGACCACTGGCTCTGGCAGTTTCTATTACTACAGCTACACGATGGAGCAGGTCTCTGCGACGCAGGTCCGGCTCGCGTTCCAGCGGGTCAACTACAACTGCATGTCCTACTGCTCGTACTGCTCCTATTGCAGCTACTGCACTTATTGCAATTGCAACTGCGATTGCGGCGATGCCTGAGGAGCTTCTTCGATGATTACGCCTTTCACGGCCCATATGTGGGGTCTGCCGGTACCGCTGTTGATCGAGGTGCTGCGCGCGCCGCGTATGGTCACCCTCCGCACATACGAGGAAGTCGTCGACGGTGTGGGGCGATTTACCGGTCAGCCAATAGCGGAAGCCGATCATGAGATCGAGGTCGGGCAGCATGCCGGGATCGTTCCTGCCGCTCATGCTGCCCGAACCCCGACGCCTGGCATCATGCTGGACCGCCGCTTCGATGATCGACTGTTCTGTGCCCTCGGCGCGGTCGCCCTGGATCTCGATGCTCTGCAGGATCGGGCCGAGTGGTCGGACCACGGAAACTGGATGTTTCCGTTGGCGACTCCCTATTGTGCCGGGACAGCTGGCGTGCCGCTGGCACCCTTCAATCGCTATCCGGTGAGCTTTGCCGCACGGATGCCGGCCCCCCGTCAACTGGCGGTGGCGGGCGTGAACCTGCCGCTTCAGGTCTACGTTCCGTTCAGGACCTGCGAATTCGACATCTGCAGTTTCCGTCTGACGTTGCACCCGGACTACGGCCTCATCGGTAATCTCGATCCCGGCGCCGAACATAGCGCCGCCGAGATCCCGACCATCGGCAGGAAGGCGCTGCCGAGCCTGAGGCTCGATGCGCCAAGCACGATCGCACCGGAGGAAACGGCGACCATCGGGCTGAAGGTCGTCAACAGCCGTGGCCGCCTGATCGGCGACGCCGCACCGGAGATTTTTCTCGAGGCCACCGGCGGATACCTGCCGCACCAGCGTGTGGCCGTAGATGCGGGCACGGCATCGTTTCGCTTCATGGCGCTCGGCCTCGAGGCGGGCGATACTATCCGCCTGAAGGCCGGGTTCCGGCACTTCAGCGGTGTAGCGGAGGCCGAGATCCGGGTAGCGGTTCCCGTGGCGGGCTGAACCCGTGCTCAACATCTTTCTCGGCTATGCCTGCAACTTCCGCTGCGCCTATTGTCTCCAGGACCCCAAGGGCGGCGACGCGGAGAGGCGCCGGCACCCGGTCGAGGACTTTGTCGACCGGGTCGTTCCCTACATGAAGGCGAAGGGCATCACCGAGGTCGCCTATTGGGGCGGGGAGCCGCTGCTCTATTGGGAGGCCATCGAGGCGATCCACGAGGCGCTCATTGCGGCCGGCGTTCCGCTCACCTTCGTCAAGCTGGTGACGAACGGTAGCCTGCTCGAGGATCGGCACGTCGAAGCCCTCAATCGCTGGGATGCCTACGTGGTGGTGAGCCGGCATCAACCGTTCGGCGAGCCGAGATGGGACCAGGTGGCGAGGTTGCAGAACTCGGCGGTCTCGTTCCTGTTCACGCACCAGAATCTGTTCGCCTGGCCGTGGTTCGGGGACCTCGACCGGCTGGAGCAACGTTTCGGGCGACCGTTCTTTCCCTATGTGCACTGGGTACGGGCAACGGAGGGCTGTGATCCCGCCTACTACCTGACCCACGCTGATCTCGATCGCCACGTGCCGCATCTTCGCGAACTCGCCCGCCTTCGTCTCGATGGCCACCGCTATGCCCACGGCATGTTCGAAGGCCATCTCACGAAATGGCGGAAAGCCCTCGGCGCGCCCTCCCGGTCGCCGGCGCCCCTATGCCACGCCGACGACCACGTATCGGTCGATCTCGCCGGCAATCGTTATGGCTGCCACCACTCGGTCCGCCGGAGCCTGCGGACCGGCCACCTGTTCCAGTCGGAGCCGGAAACGCCCGAGACCGCAGCGGCGCTAAGGCACGTTCGCCGGTTCGTCGATACCGCCGAATGCCGGGGCTGCCCCATCAACCGCTGATGCCGCGGCAACTGTCACCTATCGCAGACCCACGATGTCGATTGCCGGCTCGCCAAGGCCAAGCACGAGCTATTCGCCTGGATCGCCGAACAAGAAGGAGCATCCATTGCCAATCTACACCATCACGCTGCAAGGACCCGATGGCTCGACCGAGCGGCTCCTTTATGACCCGCACGCGTCCCTCCTGACCCACGAAGACGGCCGGCCGGTGGATCTCTCCCCGGCCGGTTTCGTTTATGCGGACGAGGAAAGGGCGTGGGACACGGCGACGGCCGTGAGCCCCGACCAGCCCGGCCGAAAGACGCACAGCGTTCGAAAGCTCAAGGTCTCGCTGGGGTTTCGCTGCAATTACTCCTGTGCCTATTGCGGTCAGGCGAGCCAGGTCGGGCAAGAGAAACTGACCGACCTCGGCGATGTCAGCCGGTTCCTTGCCAATCTGGGTTCCTGGTGGGATGGCGGCAGGGATGGCAAGGGCGCTGGCACCAATGTCCAATTCTGGGGTGGAGAACCCTTCGTTTACTGGAAGAAGCTGAAACCCTTGGCCGAGGGCATAAAGACCCGGTGGCCGAACGCAGAGCTCTCCGTCATCACCAACGGATCAGTGCTCGACGAAGAAAGGATTGATTGGGTCGATCGCCTGGATTTCGCCGTCGCGGTCTCCCACGACGGGCCCGGCCAGGCCCTGCGCGGACCCGATCCGTTCGACGACCCGGATAAGGCAGCGGCGATACGAGCACTGTTCGCCCGCCTGCACCCCAAGGGCAAGGTCTCGTTCAATGTGGTCCTGACCCGAGACCACTATAGCCTCGCTGCGGCACGCGAGTGGTTCGTTGAAACGATGGGCGACCAATCCGTTGTGGTCGGCAGCGAAGAGCTTCTGCTGCCCTACGATCCGGGCGGGCTCATGCTCTCGCCGGCGACGGACGAGGAGCACAAGCAGATCCGGCTGGCGCTCCTCGGTGAGATCATGGACGGCAGCGCACTCGCCGTCTCCACCGTCTGGATGAAGCTTCAGGACTGGTTCAATTCCCTGGCCCAGGCCCGGCCCGCTTCGACGCTTGGCCAGAAGTGCGGCATGGACCGGGACGACAACATTGCTGTCGACCTCAAGGGCAACGTCTACACCTGCCAGAACACCGGCGATGCCGCCCATCGGATCGGGCACGTCGAGGCCCTAGACGAGGTTCGCCTGACGACAGCGACACACTGGTCGCTGCGCGAGGAATGCCGGCGCTGTCCCGTCGTCCAGCTCTGCAAGGGTGCCTGCATGTATCTCGAGGGCGAGTACTGGCGTCGCGGCTGCGACAACAGCTTCACCTACAACCTCGCCATGCTCACGGGCGCCCTCTGGATGCTCACGGGCAAAGTCGCCGTCGCCATCGATGGTCCGATGCGGCGCGACGCCTGATCGGGCGGCGAGTCGCCGCCACGACCCCCCAAACATCGAAAGGAAAATCGGATGAACCGTCCAACCATGGAGGACGGGCATGTGCGCATGTCCGTCGAAGAGTTCGAGCAATACCTGGAACTGGCCGCGGAGCGCGGCGCCAAACGGGCGCTGGCCGACGTCGGTCTCGTCGACGAGGAGGCCGCGAGCGACATCCGCGATCTGCGATCCCTGCTGGGTGCCGTTCGCATTGCCAGACACACCGCCTGGCAGACCGTCGTGCGCCTCGTCACCACCGGTTTAATCCTGGCGCTGATCGCCGGCATCGCCATCAAGCTCAAGCTTTTCGGAGGTCACTGATGCCGAGTTTCTCCGATAAGTCGCTCTCCAGGCTCGGCACCTGTGATCCCCGTCTTCAGCGGGTGTTCCACGAAGTGATCCGGCATTTCGACTGCACCATCCTGGAGGGTCATCGGGACAAGGAACGCCAGAACCGGATGGTCGAGGAGGGTAAGAGCAAGGTCCGCTGGCCGAATGGCAAGCACAACACCGTGCCGTCCTTGGCCGTCGACGTGACGCCCTATCCGGTCGTCTGGGATGACCGGGAGCGGCAAACGCTGTTCGCCGGATTCGTCCTGGCGACCGCCAAGGCGATGGGTGTCGGCCTCCGTTGGGGTGGCGACTGGGACAGCGACACCGAGGTCCGGGATAACGGTTTTGACGACCTCGTGCATTTCGAGATCGTGGAGTAGGTCATGCTGGGCAAGATATTCGGGTCGATCGTCAGCGGAGGCGTCGTGTCTGCCGCCGAGGGCGTCGCCAACATCATCGATCAGTTCGTCGAGACCGACGACGAGAAGCGTGCCGCCGAGGTGATCAAGGCCAAGCTGATGATGAAACCCAGCCTGGCTCAGATCGAGCTCAACAAGATCGAGGCCGGCCACCGCTCGATCTTCGTCGCCGGCTGGCGGCCCTTTATCGGCTGGGTCTGCGGCTTCGCGTTGCTCTGGCACTTTATCCTGTTCGATCTGCTGACCTGGGTGACCGTCAATTACTTCCCTCATGTCACGGCGTTGCCGGAACTGACAGGTACCGAAACGCTGGTCACCGTGCTGTTGTCGCTCCTGGGCCTCGGGGCGATGCGGACGGCAGAAAAGTTCGCGGGACGTACGAAATAATCAATAGTCGAGTGGATGCGGCCGGGAACCTACTCCCAGTTTTCCTCAAACAGATGCGCCAATTCAGCGATGCTTTCCGGAAGCTGCTGTTCGCACGTGAGCCCCAGGTATGTGGCTGCACGTGTTGCGCCGACATACAAATACTTGTCGAACAAGTCGGGGTATGTTTGCGCGAGCCGATCGACACCGACAAAAAAGACGGCTTCGAACTCCAGCCCTTTAATGTGCTGGACATCGAATACCCTCACATCGCTCTCCAATCCCATCACCTGGCCATTCGGACAGGCCAGAACGCGGATATTCTGTTCCTCCAACGCTTCGCCCAAGGCCGTCGCAAGCGGTGTCACGTCCCGTTCGTCGTTTACGAGGACAGCAATGGAGGGCAGTTGTTGGACAAAATTCTCAATCTCAACGATACGCCCCGCCAACCAATCCACTACATCGTCCTGTTGCGAGAGGTTTGTCGCCAGAACCGGCGCGACGCCTTCATTGTCGACGAACCCCGGCAATACGACATCGGTTGCGTCGCCACCGGTCTGAACCACAATTTGCTTTGCCAGCTCATGAGGCTGTGTGCTTTGGCGGTATGCCACCGCGACGGATTTGGCTGCAATTTCCGGCAGAACCCACTGCATCTCTTCCATCGAGCGGGTGCCCCAGTTTGTGACGCGCTGGTTGAAATCACCACAAGCGAAGAACGACCGGATACCGGGGGGCGTAAGTGCCGCCATGCAGCCAAGTTGCAACGGCGAGAAATCGGTCGCCTCGTCCACCAGGACCTGATTTCGATAGAGCTGGCGTTGGCGCGCCAGCATCGGATTCTCTTCTGCATCTTCTCCGCTCGCGGGCCGAATCTTGTCGACCAGCTCATCCGCTCCACGCAATAGGGCCAGCAGAACTAAATCGACTTCGAGCGGGTGAATATCCGTCGCCGCGTATCCGTCGGGAAGATACCACTTCTTCTCATTCTGATGTGCACGCCGAAAGCGTCGATATCGTGACGGTACGCCATCGATATACCGTCGAACCGGATTGACGAACCGCCTCAATTGCGATTGCACCACCAGACTTTGACCAACTTCGAGACGGTCTTCCTCGCCTGGAAGCCGGTTCCCAAGCCAGTCGATCAGGCGCCCTGACCGTGTCGCTTCTCCGATGCTCCGCCTTGTTGCCGTACTCCGCGCCTGAGATCGCGCGGCCCTTGCATATGCCGCGGCGGCGCCGGCTCTTCTCGTCTTGGGAGGTGCCGCCTCTTCCTCTTCGTCCAACTCCGAGTCATCGGGATCATCACCAACATCCGCGAGGCTGTCCAAGAATTTCGCCAGCTCGTCCAGAAAATTCTGGTCACGGTTGACCTGGAGATTGAGCGACCGGCGAATTCGTTCGTCCGTGGCCGCCTTCAGTTCGGAGAGCTGGGCCTGGATATCGGCAACAAGCCGCTGTAGCGCCACAAGTACTGTCGCCGACGGTTCCTTGCCTCCTTCATCTATCAGAGACAGGATGCGGTCACCGAGCGTCGAAATCGCTTTCCTCGGCTCTCCGGACAGGCGTTCGGCTGTATCGCGCAGTTCTTGCCAAAAATAGGCCTTCTGCCAGTTGTCGAAGTCCGAAAACCAGGAGGTCTGATCGCTTATCGTCTCCGGCAAGAGCGTTTGTATGTGTTCACGCATAACAAACGTCCCGCTACCTGAAGATGAACGGAGTACACTGAATTCACGTCTGGCCAACTGGCGGCGGAAATCGGCCCATGTGCAGATGCGCTCGTCCGGTGCCGCTATGTCCTCGCGCGCAAACGCGTCCTTGACGTAGTGCCTCAGAAGCTCTGTGGGCGTGAACATAATCCAGCTTTTCCCATGTTCTACGCCGCTGCCGTCGGAGGAGCGATCAACGAGCCTTTGTTCGCTCTCATCCAATGCGTCCAAGTCGAGCTTTTGTCCCAAACGCCGGATCAAGGTTGTCGTTTTCCCGGTTCCGGGGGCACCGAGAATCAAAAGGCGGCTATTGAGCGGGAGACGAAATATTTCATCCTGATAACGGTCGAGCACCGGTTGGTCGCGCAACCCCATCTTTTCGATGACACTGCGGCGCCGACCCTCCAGAAGGTTGGCGGACTCCTGTTCCTCTTCCAGTTGCCGCTCTAAGAGCCTGATTTAAAAGTAGTTGAGTGATATCAATGGGATGTGATTCAACCGTCTTTTCAGAAGGTATGGAGGAATGCATGCCCTGGAATGATGTCACTCGCCGACAGCATGACCGGGACGGTCTGCGCTATCCAAGCGATTTGACGGACGAGGAATGGGCGTTGTTGGCGCCGCTCATTCCTCCGGCGAAGACGGGCGGCCGACCTCGCACGACGGACATGCGCGAAGTGATGAACGCCATCCTCTATATGGCCGGCGGTGGGACACCGTGGCGGATGCTGCCGAAGGACTTCCCGCCGGTCTCCCCGGTGCGCGGCTATTTCTATGCCTGGCGTGACAGCGGGCTTTGGCAGACGATCAACCACATTCTGGTGGCGGCCACTCGCGAGCTGGAGGGGCGCGAGGCTCAACCGACGGCGGGCGTGATCGACACTCAGAGTGTGAAAACCACGGAAAGCGGCGGCATTCGGGGCTATGACGCCGGCAAGAAGATCAAGGGGCGCAAACGTCACATCATCACCGATACGCTCGGCTTGATGCTGTTCGTCATCGTCCATGCCGCCGATATCCAGGACCGTGATGGCGCGCCAAGCCCCATCAAAGCCATCCGTTACCGGTTTCCCTGGCTGCGTCATGTCTTCGCCGATGGCGGCTACGCCGGGCCAAAACTATGCGATGCGCTGGACAGGCTTGGCGACTGGACGGTAGAGATCGTCAAACGCCCCGAGAACGCAAGAGGCTTCGAGGTCTTGCCCCGGCGGTGGGTGGTCGAGCGCACATTCGCCTGGCTCAACCGATGCCGCAGGCTCGCAAAGGATTGGGAGAAGTCCACCGAAACCGCCATCGCATGGGTCAACATCGCCAGCATCAGACTCGTGACCAGAAGACTCATAACATGCTGTTATCTCACATGAACTTTTGAATCGGACTCTAAGAGCGTGGCGTCGGGCTCTGCCGCAACCCCGCGACCAAGGAGGGCTCTAAACGACTCGACCGTAATGAAGCCGTAATCAGCACCTTCCAGCACAGTATTGCGGGAATCCCACTCTTGCTCGACCAAAGCCGGGTGGAGCTGTGCTTTCTCCAATATCTCCACAGAAACATTTTGACCGTCCATGCGGGCCGTGAATTCATCACCGACGGACAAGGCGGCTAGCCGCCCGACTGGAGACCTGTAGCTCGCCAGTCTTACATCCTTGTCGCCAACCGGAACCGGAGCTGTTCGGCAGATGTAATAGACAAGCTTCTTGCCGTCTTCGTCGCATACGGCGACACGCGCTATCGCCGGCTCATGCGTGAGCAAACGATAGCTCTCCACATTTTCCCGGTAGATCTTTTCCTGGGATCGCAGAGTGTCTGTGGACGTGAAAGTGTTGATGCTGGCAAAGGCTTCAGCGCCGGTTGATGACGCAGCGCCGCTCAGATGCGTTCGGGCTGCGTCAGCCACTGCGTCAAATGTGCTTAACGTATTGTCGGCAACCGCCTCGATTTGGCTTTTCGTGTTTTTCGAGATCGCCATGCGTCCTCCCCATGCGGTCTTGTATTTTAACGCCGCAGTTGCCTTGGGGGCATTCAAACCTGCCACGCGTCGTTTCCGCACCGCCGGCGATAAACGCCCCGGTGCCGTCAGGCTGCACCGCTTCAGGCCGATCGCGTCAACTCGGCCTTCGAAAGTTTCTCCAACACCTCTTTGATCCGGTTCACAGCTTCATCGATGTCATCATCGCTTGTGGCGAAACCGGGACTGAAGCGGATCGAGGATTCGGCCTCATCGCTGGTCAGTCCGATGGCCTTAAGGACATGCGACGGTTCCGGTATGCCCGTTGTGCAGGCCGAGCCGGTCGAGGCCGCGAGGTGTGGCTGCAAGGTAGCCATGATGTCGTGGGCTGCGAACCCGGTGAACCGGATATTCGCATTGCCGGGATGCCGGGCTTTTCCTTCCGGGCCGTTCACCGTGATCGGCCATACAAGACGATTCAGCCCGGCAACGAACCTGTCTCTTTTGCTGCCCAATTCCTTTCGCTGTTCGTCCGCCGCTTCGTCGGCCAACATGTCTGCCGCCGCTCCCATGCCGACGCAGAGCGGGACGGGCACAGTGCCCGACCGCAAGCCGTTCTGCTGGCCGCCGCCGTAGATCAGCGGCTCGATCCGGTCTTGCAGTTCCCGTGCGACGTAGACGGCTCCGATTCCCTTTGGTCCGTACATCTTGTGTGCCGAAAGACTGATAGTATCGACGTATTCTGCAAAAGAACCCAAATCTATTGCGACCGGAGCTTGCGCCGCATCGCAATGAAACAAAGCTCCGTAGCTCTTCACGATTCGCGAAAGACTTTCTATTTCTTGTATCGTACCGATCTCGTTATTCACAGCCATGATCGATACAAGAAAAACATCGTCATCCAGCGAGTCTTCAAGTGTTGATGTTTCCACAAAACCTTCCGAATTGACCGGAAGGGCGCTCGACTTTGAAACCATGATGATCTTCGAGCGCACGCCCGGCCGCCAGAACGCATTTATGCTCGGCAGCGCCAACCAGCACACGACAACGCTCGCCGCCAGCTGCACGGCGTGCAAGGCCCAACAGGGCGAGGTTGTTGGACTCCGTTGCCCCCGAGGTGAAGATGATTTCATCAGAGTCCGCACCGATCAACCGCGCGACTCGGGCGGCGGCCTCATCCACGGCGCGCGATGTTTCCCATCCGAGGGCGTGATCGGCGGAATGCGGATTGCCGAACGATTCGGTGAAATACGGCGTCATTTCGGCAAGAACACGCAAATCTACCGGCGTGGTCGCCTGATGGTCGAGATATATCGTGTTTCCAATTTTCATTTATTTTCAATAGCATAGAAGATGAAAGCCCTGAGCTCGCCCGCCTGCGGACATCGGCCCGTTTCTGGGGCACGCCTCCAGGTTCAATTGACCATAGCACGCCATTCGGGCTACAGTCGACCTGGACGCATCATCCAGTAGCTACGGGGGAGATATGGCGCGCGGACCGCTTTTTCAGAATGATTACAGCCCGCAGTTTTCGGGACACGAAACCTTCCCGCTGCGCTACGGGTGGCTGAAAAAAGCGTTCGACCGCATCGCCGAGACGGAGCCCGATGCCAACAACCGCGTCGCGTGTTGGGACGACGATGCCATAGCGCGATTCGGCGTCGGCAAGAACATGGTCAGCTCGATACGCTATTGGGCGAAGGCGGCCCGCATCATCCGGGAACCCGCCACTAACGTGGTCGAAACGACCACACTCGGCCGGTTGCTATTCGGCGCAGGCGGACTCGATCCGTGGATGGAGTATCCTGCCACCTTGTGGCTGCTGCACTGGCAGTTCGCAGCCCTACCCGAAAGAACCACGTGGTTCTGGGCATTCAGCCATTATCCCGCCATTACGTTTGAACGTGAGAGCCTGATCCGAAAGCTCGACCGCCTTGCGAATGAGCGCGGATGGTCGCGGGTTGCGCAGACCACGCTCAAGAATGACGTGGCCTGTTTCATTCGCACCTATGTCGCGCGGCAACCATCCGGCAAGACCGGACACGACGATGCCCTGGAATCGCCGCTCACCGAATTGGGGCTCATAAGGGCCATAGGAAAGAACGATGGCTTTCGCTTCGTGCGTGGCCCGAAATCGACTCTGGGAGACGGCATTTTCGCCTACGCCCTCGTAGATTTCTGGGCTCGCTTCTTTCCCAACGCCGCCACGCTGTCCTTCGAGGCGGTCGCCCACGCGCCGGGCAGTCCCGGGCGCGTATTTCAATTCGACGAGAACGATGTGGCCGACCGCCTCGCCTCACTTGACGATGTAACGGGGGGCGCTCTCCGGTGGTCGGAAACTGCCGGCCTCAAGCAGGTTGTGCGTAACATCGAGATCGGCGAAGGGACGGCCCTTTCCTGGCTGCCCAGCGACTACGCTTCGCGCGCCGGGAAGGAGGCCGCCTGATGTCTCTGAAAGACCACGTCCGCATTGCCCGCCGCTTCCTGAGATCGGTCCGCATTGACACCGACCTTGGGGACGCCAGTGCCCTTGACGGTTTTGTATGTCCGCAATCCTCGGCGGAAGTTCTCGCCGCGATGGCGCGGCACGTGTCCGAAACCGGACAGGGTGCATTCACATGGACCGGCCCATACGGTAGCGGTAAATCCAGCCTTGTCGTTGCACTCGCCGCTCTTCTGAACGGCGACGCCGGTTTGCAGAAGCACGCCTTCAGAGTATTCGGGCAAAGCCTGACGAACACTATTTGGAAAGCCCTGCCGACCGGTACGAAGGGATGGCGTATTCTTCCCGTCGTCGGGAGGTGCGACGATCCCGTAGCGGTCATCGGCGAAGCTGCCAAACGAACGGGGCTTGTGCAGCGACTGCCACGCGGCGGCTGGACCGAGAGCAACCTGATAGAGGCGCTTTCCGATGCCGCTACAGCCAAGCCGAAGACGCACGGCGGGCTTGTCCTCTTCATCGACGAGATGGGCAAGTTCCTCGAAGCTGCCGCACAGGATGGCTCGGATATCTACATCCTCCAGCAACTCGCAGAGGCGGCTTCTCGCAGTGGCGGGCGTCTTCTGATCGTCGGCGTGCTGCACCAGGCATTCGAGGAATATGCACATCGGCTCTCACATGACATGAGGGACGAATGGGCGAAGATACAGGGCCGGTTCATCGACCTCGTCGTGGATACGGCGGGTGAAGAACAGATCGATCTGATCGCCCGCGCAATAGAGAGCGATCATGTCGCGAAGAAGCCGGGCACTCTTGCGGCTTCCGTGGCCGCATTCGCGCGTCGAGACCGTCCCCGAGAGGATGCCACGCGACTAGCTTCGATGCTTGAGGCCTGCTGGCCCCTGCACCCGGTTGTTGCTGCGTTGCTCGGTCCCATTTCGCGCCGGCGATTTGGACAGAACCAGCGCAGTATCTTCGGCTTCCTCAATTCATCGGAATTGCACGGTTTCCAGGATTTCCTGAGCCATGCAAAGGATGGAGAACTGTACGGACCCGACCGGTTGTGGGATTACCTGCGCGCCAATCTGGAGCCGTCCATACTGGCTTCGCCCGACGGCCACCGCTGGGCGCTGGCAGCCGAAGCGCTGGAACGCTGCGAATCCCTGGGCGGCGATGCGCTGCATGTCAGGTTGCTTAAGACAATTGCCGTCATCGACCTGTTCAAGGAGCGTTCGGGACTCCTTCCGAATTACGAGTTGTTGCGGCCCTGTTTCCCCGACACGCTGCAAACGGCAATAGAGAAGGCGCTTTCGGATCTGGATGGCTGGTCGCTCACGATCTTCAAGAAATTTCTTGACGCTCGCGCCATTTTCGCCGGGAGCGACTTCGATATCGAACAGGCGGTTCGGTCGGCGCTCGACGAGATCGGCGACATAGACTTCGAGCACCTGAAATCGCTTGCCGGTCTTCAGCCCATCCTCGCCAAGCGCCACTACCACGAAACAGGCGCCATGCGGTGGTTTGATGTGAACATTGTGCCCGTAAGCGGCATTGTCGAATTCGCCGCCGGATTTGAGCCGGAGAACGGCGCGATCGGACAGTTCCTGCTCGCGATCCCGACCGAAAGGGAAAAGGCGGAGCACGCAGAGAAGCTGTGCCAAAAGGCCGCTCGTCACAGCGGCGAGGACAAAGGCGATATCGTCGTCGGCATTTCCAAACAGTCGTGGGCCGTCGTGCCGCTCGCCCGCGAGCTGATCGCGCTGGAAAACGTCAGCAACGATCACCCCGAACTCGCCGGGGACTCGGTCGCCCGACGGGAGGTTTCCGCCCGTCTCGCTGCGTTGCAGGCGCTTCTGGAAACCGAGCTGCAAAAAGCGTTCGACAATGCCCTGTGGTTTCGCAAGAACTACAGTAAGAAGCGGTTGCACCAAGCCGATCTGAACGGCATCGCCTCCGAGCTGGCAGATCGCCGTTTTCCGCAATCCCCACGGCTCCACAACGAACTTCTTAACCGGCAGAAGCCGTCGGGAAGCGCCATAATGGCGCAGAACAAGTTGCTGCATAGCATGGTGGTTAACGAAGGCGAAGCACGGCTCGGCATTGACGGCTTTCCGGCTGAAGGCGGGCTCTTCGCCTCGATCCTGGAAAAGACGGAACTTTACGTCCCGCAGGGTAATACGTTTCGGTTTGTCTCGCCCGCGGAAGGCGACGATCCATGTCGTCTCGCTCCCATGTGGCAGGCCGCATTCGACTATGTAAGGTATAATGCTGATCGGGCCGTCACGATCTCGGAACTCTTCGAGCTCTGGCGCCAACCCCCATTCGGCATCAAAGACGGCTTGATGCCGCTTTTGGCGGTCGCCTTTATCCAGGCGCAGCGCAACAAGCTTGCCGTCTATCGCGAGGGTATATTCAGGGTTCGGTTCGACGACGTCGATGCCGATTATCTCGCCAAGGACGCAGCCATCATCCAGTTACGCTGGATGGACCTGTCCGGCATGGCGCGGCGCCTGCTGTCCTACATGGCAGAGGTGGTTCGGGACCTCGATGCGAGCAACGAGCTTGTGCATCTCGAGCCCATAGATGTCGGTCGCGGACTGATGTCCATTTTTGAGCACTTGCCGCAATGGACCACGCGAACGATGAGACTGTCCGCCAACGCCGCGCGTATTCGCGATCTCTTCAAGCGCGCGCATGATCCGAACCGGTTCCTGTTCGACGATATTCCAGGAACCCTGGGTGAGGATGTAGCCCTCGACACTGATGCCGACCTGCGCCGGCTTATCGAGAGTGTTCGCGAAGGACTCGAAGAGCTGTTGCAGGCTTATCCGTCTATGCTGCACCGCATGCGCGACCTGATGCTGGCCGAGTTGCAGGTTTCTAATATCTCTCCTCAGTCTCTCGCGGAGCTGCGCGAGCGTGCCGAGAATATAAGGCAGCTTGCCGGCGACTTCCGGCTCGACGCCTTCGTCGGCAGGTTAGTCCGGTTTGACGGCTCGGATGAAAGTTTCGAGGGGATTGCAAGCCTCGCGGCGAACAAGCCGCCGCGCGACTGGGTCGATCCCGATCTCGACCAAGCCGCGATCGAAATCGCCGACATGGCTCAGAAATTCCTTCGTGCTGAGACCTATGCACGCGTGAAAGGTCGGCCCGACAAGCGTCACGCCATGGCCGTTGTCATCGGCACAAACGGGCGGCCTACGCCGCTGCTTGAGGAATTCGACATCGCGGATTCGGACCGTGCGACCGTGAACGCACTCATTGACCGTGTCGAAGCGGCGCTCGATGAATCCGACACCACGCGCCGCAGCATCATTCTTGCGGCGCTGGCGGAACTGAGTGCGCGCTATATGCAGAACACCGCACCATCCAAGAAGAACGGGAAAGGAAAGGTTGCCACTTGACGAACGATTCCGTGAAACATGTGCTCGGTCTTTCCGGGGGCCGCGATAGCGCGGCCCTTGCCGTGTATATGCGTCAGCATCATCCCGAGCTTGAAATCGAATACTTCTTCACGGATACCGGCAAGGAGCTGCCCGAAGTCTATGAATATCTCGGGCGGCTGGAAGGCTTTCTCGGACAGCCGATACTGCGGCTGAATCCCGACCGCGACTTCGACTTCTGGCTCAAGCAGTACAATGATTTCCTGCCGTCGCCGCAAACGCGATGGTGCACACGGCAACTCAAGCTGCGCCCGTTCGAGCGCTGGCTTCGCCCGATGCTCGACGACGGTAAGACGGTTTACAGCTATGTTGCGATCCGCAGTGACGAAGAATACCGGGAAGGGTATTCCTCGAAACATGACAAGCTGATCGTCAGGCTGCCGTTCAAGGACGCCGGAATTGACAAGCCCGGCGTCCTCGACATCCTGGAAGGCGCAGGGCTCGGCCTCCCGAAATACTACGAGTGGCGGACGCGCAGCGGCTGCACCTTTTGTTTCTTTCAGCAGAAGATCGAGTGGGTGCGGCTCAAGGAGCAGCACCCCGAAGCCTTCGAGGAAGCCAAAGCGTACGAGAAGGATGCCGTGGAACACGGCTCACCGTTCACCTGGAGCCAGGGCGAATCTCTCGAAGAGCTGGAACAGCCCGAGCGCGTCGCGCAGATCAGGGAGGATCACGAGCAACGGCTCGCGCGCATGATGTCGAAGGTTCAGCCTAACCCGCTCAGGTCGGACAGCGAGCCCCTGGATATCGACGACTTGTACGGCAAAGCAAAAGTCTGTCTCGCGTGCCACAAATAGCATATCGGCTGGCCCCGACTATCGCGTCGGCACGGCAAGGGCAACTTTCAAATTCGTCCGTTCACCTTACTTCCTCCACCTTGAACGCGTAGATTTGTCCGTGCCGGTCAATCGCCAGCCTTACCCTCGGCGAAGCTGATTTCGATTCTTCCCACAACCGTTCCTTGACGGCTTCGACCTCCCAAACTGGTTCTTCGGTGCATGTCGCGTCCACGAACTGGGAGACACATAGTGCCGAAGCGGTTTCGAATATCGGGAAATAGCCCACTGATGTCTTAAGGTCGGGGGCAATCGTTTCCAACCTGCTCTGAATGTCTTCCCAATCGATTCTGTCGTCAACCGGACGATCCCCCGTATCCCGACAAGAGAAATAGTTTTGAATCAGAACTTCTCCGCTTTCATCCGCGCCGCAGACGGCGCGCATTTTACGGCCCGCAGTAGTGAGGCTGTATCCTGTCAGGCCATGTCGTTCCTTCTTCGCGAGAATTCCGGCGTCCACCAAGAGTTCGAGACGCGGAATCAGGAACCATGACCAAGGCTGTCCGAGATTTAGCTTTTCGCGGACGTTCCGCTCGGTGATCTTTATCAACTCGTTGAGCCGGGTACGTACCTTTGCGTTTTGCGGATGCCCGGATCGAATCTGCCGGGCAGACAACACGTGCTTCCAGCTTTTCAGGAGGAGGTTGACTCGATTTTCGACAGTTATCTCGAACTCGGGATCGGACGGAAGCTGCGCAAGAAATGCCCATAGCCAGTCGCAATCGACATCCAGCAGCCAGAGCCCGAGATACAAACTGTCCTTTTGACGAAGCCAGAACGGATCGTCCGTTTGCCAGCCGGTGGACAAGCTCAGGCGCCCTCTCGCCAAAAGAAGGTTCTGCTCTTTTTTCACCAGTTTCAACATATGCGCTAGAGATAGCGCATCATCGAAGTAATCCTGCGTCAGCGCACCGACGGAAGACGGCAGTCTGGGTTCGGACAGTAGGAGGTCCTGGCGCTCCGCCTTGATCGATTGTCCTTTTTCCAAGGCCTGCCGGAGCGGGGTGTACCGCGGTGACCCCGGCTTGTTAAACAGGTATTCCTTGAATGGCGCTAGGTCATCCTCCGGCACCTCGCGTTTTTCCGTAAGGTAGCCCGATACTTTCTTGCAAATGTCCTCAGAGAATGTCGTTCGGCCTTGGTTCGTGAACGACGACGCCAGAAGGGCAATCCCGTATCGCATCATGTACAGACGGAATGTGAGAGCTACTCTCAATTCACTACCCCTCGATCCCACCGTGAGCGGTCACTCTCGGGCGGATTTCGGTTACAAATGCACGTGTCGTGTCACCGTGGCTGACAAAAGCCTGCCCCTGCGCGAGTTCCCTGAGCAGGTCATGAACCGTTAGTGTCTGGGTACCACTGGTCATCTTCTCCGGAGATCGCCCTTTGGCGCTGCGCATCACGGCGTCGATATCCGATTGAACCGTCAGCCGGTGCGCGACAACGCAATCCACCTGCGACAGTATCTCCGGGTGAATGGCGCTCGGTTGCTGGGACGTGATCATCAGCGACAGGCCGTGGTTCCTGCCTTCCTTCACATATTGGATCAGTATGGAGGTACACGGATTGGCTCTTGAGGGCGGGGCGTAGCCCTGGGCTTCGTCGATGCAGAGCAATGTGCGCGGCGGAGAGGCCTCTATCGTTCGCAACGCAGCAGCGCGTTCATCGTCCGAGATGGTGCTGTCCAGCTTCAGTGTCTTGTTTGCTTCCGACGCTGCGGACCGCAGATTGAACAACTGCCTGACCAGAATCGCGGCCGTCAGACTGCGCATCGGAGGGGCGAGATGCCCGAGCAAGAGAATTGTGACCTCTCCGGCCTTGACCATCGACGACACCGAAGTCGGCGTCGATGAGAACAGTTCGTCCCGCTCCAGGCTTTGAAGGCGGCTGCGCAGCGCCCTGACCGTCGTACGTTCGAAACTGCCGGCGGTATTGGATTCATCGGAGAGGTATTCGATCAGCTCCGAGAGGCCCGCTTCCTCTTTACCTGCGCGAGCCGCCGAATTGTATGTGTAGCCGGTGTTCTTGACCCCGTCGAATGCCGCCAGAAGGAGATGACCCGTCGGGTCCTTGAAGAGGTCGATCTCAAATACGTGCGCGTAGTCTTCGGCCCGAATTAGCGAGGTGTCCAATCCGAAAGGTTCGTATCTGGACGTATAGAAACTTTGCCGTCGCCCCTCCGGATAGTATGTCCTGACTGAAATCTCTGTTTCTTTAATTCCAAATCCTGTGATCTTTGACGACAGTGCCTTTCGCAATGTCTCATCGGGGATCTTGGAAACCGGGACCGCTGCATACTGATAGATGTTCAGGGTATCCAGCAGCAAGACGGCGCGGTCGTTCATGTTGCAGCCGATATTCGCGTCGGCATCCGTTGTCCCCAAACCCTCTATGATGGTTCCAAGTGTGTAGGACTTGCCGGACCCGCGCTGTCCAAAGATGCCCGTCACAACTTCGCGCGCAAACCCCAGAACGACATTCGGGCGCGAACCCTGCTCGCTCAACCGTCCGAGATTGACGTGCGTGACCTTTTGCATATCCGCCGCGTCGCAACCAAGGCAGATTGTTCCGTCCTGGTCCCGAAGCCTGGGCGATACGTTGTAGCGAAGCATCTGTCTCTCCAGTCAATCGTCGCTCAAAAGCCTTCCGTGAATATCGCTTGCGCCGGTGTCAGGTCTTGCGTGTCGATGACGTAAGAATCGCGGCGTGCGGCGTGGACAGCCCCTTCATTGAGAGCCGATATGAAATTGCGGGGTAGGCTCGCAGTGGGCGCGCTTATCGCCAGGTTAACCAGCTCTTCCATCGCTTCATCGGTCAGTGGAAAATATTTCATCCCGTTCGGTATTTTCCCCTCTTTCTCTCTTTCCTTCTTCTTGTCATCGTCAACCACCAGTTCGAAAAGATCATTCAAGAACTGCCGCATATCGTCGTCGTGAGCGAGGTATTCAAGATGATGAATGTTCGCTTTATTCAGACGGGTCTTGATATCCTCCCTGAACACAAAATCTGGGATGTCCTCTTCCTGCATGGCATAGATGGAGACAATGAAGCCAACGACGCTGTTGTCATCGTCAGCAAGCCGCCTGAAGGCATCGTGAAATGACTCCCGACAATCCTAGTTGCGGACGTTTGTCAGCCCTTCCATTTCGTCGAGCAGGAACAGGTAATAGATACCTTTGTTGACGAAGAGCCGCATTATCCCCACCAGAACGCGGTACATCTCGGAGATCGTGTCCATATTTTTTGTAAGGTTGTAAGAGGTGAGTTCCGCTGCTGTCAGCGACCCACCGCATAGCCATTTCCACAAAGTAACCGGCTCTCCGGCGTAACCGAGAGCTCGAATCGCTCTGGTTATGTTTGCATCGCCGAAGTCGTCTCTGAGTTTGTCCTCGAGCGCTGGCCCCGCGTTTTTGGCGAGATATTTGTCAATGACCTCTCGTATCTTTTCGAGGGTTAGTGCTTCCATCATTTGCGCGTGGAGATAGTTGTGGTTCGTTTTCTCCTTGAATTCGGCATCTATGAAACAGCATTTGACTTGGTAATCCGTGATGGCCTTCGCCTCGGGGCTTTCTTCAAGTTTGTACTTGATGTTGAACAAGGTATGCGTTTTCCCGACGCCATATTGTCCGTAGAGATACTTCTTGGGCTGATTACCCATCATGTAGCGTTCACGTATATCTTCGATAATTTTTTCGTTTATTTTCCTCTTACCGAAATACGCTGCACGATCCTCGTGATTGATTCGGAAGTTGATCGTGAAGTTTTTTCTGTCACCCTTTAGACAGAACCTTTTGTTCAGTGGCGCGGCCATCGTTTCGTCTCCTATGCTCTGGTTGTGTGCTGTGTAACCCGGAGGTCGATCGCAAGTGACTCCAGCTTGTCTATCAGGACCTCTCCTTCGCCACGGGCCTCAATAACCACCCCCAGCTCGTACGATCGGTTGGACCATTCATACATGTTCGCCGAACCGAGAAGCGCATAGCGGCGTTCTTTCGTCTCTGCCACATAGAATTTTGCGTGAAGCGTGGGCATGTAGAAGATCGATGCAGTGGGCATTTCCTTGACGTCCCGGACAAACTCTTCATGCCCGCTTCCCGCCTCCGGTTCGCGGGTGATCACCACTAGATTGACGCCCTGCAACTGGAGCTTCTGCAGCAGCTTTTTCGTTGTGGCAGTTCTGAAATTGATATGCGTAAGCCAGGGAGAGACCCAATAGACCGTTTTGGGGTTCATTTCTGCAAACAGGCGCCTAAGGAAAGGTTCTATAACCATTCCCGCGCCATATTTGAGTTCAAGAAAGTCAGTCCTTTGCATGTCGTCTTTCAGTCGGTTCGTATATCGTCAAAAGCTCGGGGCGCTTACAGCACACGATCACTCAAGCTGTACGAGTTCGGCTAAAACCTGTTTCGCAAGCTCCGGGGAGATCACCTCGATTTCTTTTTCCTCGATCTGAGGGTCGGCCTCCTGCAACACGGCATTGAATGCCTGCATAATTGTGACCCGCCCCCATGCGTCGTACCAAGTTTTAGGTTAGTCCGTGGTCTGCTGGTCTTCGCCCCGTCTTTGGTCCGGGCTTCATGCGACCTTTCGGGCTGGTTTCAGTTGGGCCGCATAGGCGCCCGGCGTCAAGTTTCCGAGCGCCGAGTGCGGCCGATCCTCATTGTAGTCGATCCTCCAGTCGTTGATTCTTTGGCGTGCGTCCACCATCGACAGGAACCAGGAGGCATTCAGGCATTCCTGGCGCAGC
>Ga0209363_1000020_pt1 | contig 82918 bp, 80 predicted proteins | sample WorMetexBAHAMAS3_FD_187385 | JGI IMG/M metagenome (GOLD analysis project Ga0209363, IMG submission 187385) | Marine gutless worms symbiont microbial communities from Max Planck institute for Marine Microbiology, Germany - Inanidrilus exumae... | ecosystem: Host-associated > Annelida > Digestive... | reverse complement strand
GCGACAGACCTCGAGAACCGTCTGCCCCTGCGCAAGAAGCACGTCCGCTTCACGCATCAGGTTGATGATCTGCTCGACCGAAAACCGCTTCCTCGGCATCTCAATGCCCCCTCTCCTCAGGACCCAGATGCCAAGCTTCCCTGCCAATTCATCTGGATCGGGTTAAGGGGGGCGGGCCAGTCTGCGTTGCCGTCGGGCGGCCTACCGATACACGGGCGGTCGGGGGCTACACGCGATGGCGACGTCGGTCTATACAGGCACCAACGCAACGCAGGCCGAACCGTCCCGAAACAGAGTCCCATGACTGACGCATTGACCCCCGCGACCTCCTATCGAACGCAATCAAACCATCGGTGGACTCCGCTGACACTCGGCTTGGCGGTTGTGCTGGCCGCCTTGATGGTCGCCTTGGGGCGGCCGGCCGCGGCGTTCGAAACCCGGGCCAGAGAGGCGCTGCTGATCGACACAACGACGGGATCCGTCCTGCTGGACAAGGATTCGACCGACCCATGCCGCCGGCCTCGATGAGCAAGATGATGACCGTTTACATGCTGTTCGAGCAGTTGCGTGACGGTCAGGTCTCCCTCGATGACGAGTTTACGGTGAGCGAGAACGCCTGGCGCAAGGGGGGTGCGGCCAGCGGCGGGTCCACCATGTTCCTGGAGCCCAACTCGAAGGTGCGGGTGGAGGACCTGATCCGGGGGATCATCATCCAGTCCGGCAACGATGCCTGCATTGTGGTGGCCGAGGCCCTCGCCGGAACCGAGGACGCGTTCGCCGAAGCGATGACTCAGCGCGGACGGGAAATCGGCCTTACGAACACCACGTTTCGCAATTCCACCGGGCTGCCCCATCCGGAGCACCGAACCACCGCCTGTGATCTCGCTGCTCTGGCTCGGCGCTCTATCGAAGACTTCCCGGAGATGTACCGCTACTACGCGGAGACCGTGTTCACCTACAACGGCATCCGCCAGACCAACCGCAACCCGCTGCTCTACAAGGACCTCGGCGCCGACGGCCTGAAGACCGGGCATACGGAGGAGGCAGGCTACGGGCTGACGGCCTCGGTTCGGCGGGGGGATCGGCGCCTGGTGCTGGTGGTCGGGGGACTGGAGAGCGTCAGGGCTCGGTCGCAGGAAACCGAACGGCTCATCAGCTGGGGGTTTCGCGAATTCGGCAATTACGCCCTGTTCAAGGCGGGGGAAACGGTGGAAGAGGCCACCGTCTGGCTCGGTCGCGAGGGCGCGGTCCCACTGGTGGTGGAAAACGAATTGGTGCTGACCCTGCAGCGGGATGCACGGCGGGAAATGACGGTCAGCGTGGTCTATCACGGTCCTATACCCGCGCCGATCCGCAAGGGCGATCGGATCGCCTTCCTGCGCATCGAGGCCCCCGGCATGGAGGCGAAGGAAATTCCCCTGGTGGCCGGCGCCGATGTTCAGCGGTTGGGCTTCGTGGGCCGCTTGGGGGCCGCCTTGCGGCACATCGTCCTCGGCCGGGCGTTCTAGTGTGGTGGACCGGAAGTTCGTACGATGTGTATGGCCGACACCGGGACGAACTTCCGGTCCGTTAGCCACACTAGAATCAATTAGTTATCTAGTGTCCACTTGAACCCGAAGGTCGAAAAGCATCGCCCCAGAAATTCATCGAACTTCGGGTTCGGGACACTAGGGCCTGTGGAGCGCCGACCGCACGGGCGGTTCATTTCGCTAGAAGGCGGGGAGGGTGCCGGCAAGTCGACCCTCGCACGCGCTTTGGAGCATGACCTGCACGCCGCCGGTATCGACGTGGTGCGCACCCGCGAACCGGGCGGATCGCCGGGTGCCGAGGCGATCCGTGCTCTGCTGGTGGACGGCAGTACTGGCCGTTGGTCACCGATGGTCGAGGCGCTGTTGCACTACGCGGCCCGTTGCGACCACCTGGAACGGACCATAAGACCGGCATTGGAGTCGGGCCAGTGGGTGATCAGCGATCGGTTCGCCGATTCCACTCTAGCCTATCAAGGTTACGGCCAGGGTCTCGATCCCGCCTGGATCGCCGGGCTTCATCGGTTGGCGCTGGCGGACTTCGCGCCCGATCTCACGCTCGTTGTCGACCTGCCGGCCGAGGTGGGATTGGCCCGGACCGCTCACCGTGGCGAGGCGGTAAGCCGCTACGAACGGATGCCGATGGAGATGCATCGGCGTCTGCGAGATGCGTTTCTCGACATCGCCCGGCAGGAGCCGCAGCGATGCGTCGTCATCGATGGCGGCCTTTTCGCAGACGGTGTCCAAGAGGCCGCGCGAGCGGCGATCCGCGAACGTTTGGGAGTGGACCTGTGAGCGACACCGAACGAAAGACCGTGGCGCCACGGGAGAACCCCCACCTATTGGGCCATGAGGCGGCCGAGCGGACGTTGTTGGCCGCCTGGCAATCCGAACGGCTTCATCACGCGTGGCTGATCACCGGCCCGCGCGGGATCGGCAAGGCCACCTTGGCATATCGCTTTGCCCGCTTCGTGCTGGCCGGAGGCGCGATGGGGCAGGGTGGTGACCTCGGGATCCCAACCGATCATCCGGTGTTCAGGCGCGTGGCCAGTGGCGGTCATGCCGACCTGCTGACTGTCGAACGCCAGCCCATGGACAACGGCAAGCGGCTGCGGACGGAGATCGTGGTCTCCGATGTGCGCAAGGTGGCGCCGTTTCTAGCCCTGTCGGCGGCGGAAGACGGCTGGCGCGTGGTGGTTATCGACGGTGGCGAGGCGATGAACGACAGCGCCGCCAACGCCTTGCTGAAACCCCTGGAGGAGCCGCCGCAACGGGCACTGGTGCTGATCGTCGCACAGGGGTTCGGGCGGATCCTGCCGACCATCCGGTCGCGCTGTCGCCGCCTTTCGTTGGAGCCGTTGGCCGACGATCAAGTGGTCGAGCTCGTCATCCGCCATCGGCCCGACCTGGACAGGGATGCGGTGCGCGTGTTGGGACGCCTGGCGAACGGCAGTGTCGGCAGGGCCCTCGCGCTGGCGGAGGTGGACGGAGTGGGGCTGCATGGACGTGTTCGGGCCCTGTTCGAGAGCCTTCCCGCGCTGGACGCTCCGGCGGTCCAGGCGTTGGGCGACCAGGTGGCGCGCGCTGGGGCCGACGCGCTGTTCGCCGCGGCGACGGAGATGATCGCCTGGTGGCTGGGCCGGATCGTGCGCAACGCGGCATTGGCGAACGGCGGCGGGCAGGTGAGTGCGGATGGCGCCGATGCCGCCCTGATCCATCGCCTGTCGGAGGCCGGCAGCCTTGATCGCTGGCTGGAGGTATGGGAAAAAGCCACGCGCTTGATGGCCCGCGCCGACCGTGCCCGCCTGGACCGCAAGCAGGTCCTGCTGAACATTTTCCTGGATCTCCAGGCCGCCACGACACACTAGATGGCCCGACGCGAGACCCAGGCCCGCAGCGCATCTGCCCCATCCGGTGATCGGAACTGATTCAAAAAATGACTTCCAATAAAACATATTACGTGACGACGCCGATATATTACGTGAATGATGTTCCGCATATCGGGCACATGTACACGACGCTCGCCTGCGACGTGTTGGCGCGGTTCAAGCGGCTCGACGGCTTCGACGTGCGGTTTCTCACCGGTACCGACGAACACGGCCAGAAGGTGGAGAAGGCGGCGCAGGCTGCCGGCGAGTCGCCGCAGGCGTTCACCGATCGGGTGTCGGAGAACTTCCGCGACCTGGCTGGGGTCATGGCGTTCACCATCGACGACTTCATCCGCACCACCGAGGATCGGCACGTCCAATCCTGCCAGGCGCTGTGGCGGACGCTGGTCGATCGCGGCGAGATTTACCTCGGCACCTATGCCGGCTGGTACGCGGTCCGCGACGAGGCGTTCTATACGGAAAGCGAGCTAGTGGAAGGGCCGGGGGGGCAGCTTCTCGGACCGTCTGGGGCGCCGGTGGAGTGGGTGGAGGAGCCCAGCTACTTCTTCCGGCTGTCGGCTTGGCAGGATCGCCTGCTGGCGCTGTACGAGGCCAACCCGGATTTCGTCCTGCCGCAGACCCGGCGGAACGAGGTCATCAGCTTCGTGCGCAGCGGGCTGCAGGATCTCTCGGTCTCGCGCACTACCTTCAAGTGGGGGATTCCGGTTCCGGGCGATGCCGACCACATCATGTACGTGTGGCTCGACGCCTTGACCAACTACATCACCGCGGTCGGCTATCCGGATGCCGGGGCGGCCATGTTCGAGACTTACTGGCCGGCCGATCTGCACATGGTCGGCAAGGACATCTTGCGGTTCCACGCCGTTTATTGGCCGGCGTTCCTAATGGCGGCTGGGATCGAGCCACCCAAACGCGTGTTCGCCCACGGCTGGTGGACGGTGGAAGGCGAGAAGATGTCCAAGTCGTTGGGCAACGCCATCGACCCCGGACACCTTGTGGAGACCTACGGCGTCGATCAGGTACGATACGTGATGCTGCGCGAGGTGCCGTTCGGTAACGACGGCGACTTCTCCCATCGTTCGGTGATCAACCGCATCAACGGCGAACTGGCGAACGATTTCGGCAACTTGGCGCAGCGAGTGCTGTCGATGGTGGCGAAGAATTGCAAGGGCGTGGTGCCAACGCCCGGACCGCTGGTGGACGATGACCGCACGCTGTTGACCGCCGCCGCGGACCTCTTGACCCACGCCCGTCAATCCATCGACCAGCAGGCGTTTCACGAAATGCTGGATCGCATCTGGGCCGTGGTGCGCGCCGCCAACGGCTACGTGGACCGCCAGGCGCCGTGGGCGCTGCGGAAGAGCGACCCGGAGCGCATGGCCACGGTGCTGTACGTGCTGTGTGAGACCATCCGCCACCTGGCGATCCTCACCCAACCGGTGGTCCCGAGCGCGGCATCGCAGATGCTCGATCAGCTGGCGGTCCCGGCCGGTGACCGGTCCTTCGCAGCCTTGGGCGATGCCGGACGGCTCATTCCGGGTACGCCCTTGCCGAAACCGAGCGGGGTGTTCCCGCGGCTGGCGGAGGCGGCGGAGGAGGGGACAGGCTGATGCTGGTGGACAGCCACTGCCATCTGGATTTCCCCGATTTCAGCGACGATCTGGAGGGTGTGGTCGGCCGTGCGAACGACGCCGGCGTAGGCGCCATGCTGACCATCTGCACCCACGTCACCCGGTTCGATGCGGTGGTCCGCGTCGCCGAACGCTTCGCCAACGTGTGGTGCACCGTCGGCATTCACCCGCACAACGCGGCGAAGGAACCGGAAACCACGGCCGAAACTCTGTTGCGTCTTGCCGAACACCCGAAGGTCGTGGGGTTCGGGGAGACCGGCCTCGATTTCTACTATGAGCACAGCCCGCGCGACGTGCAGGAGCGGAGGTTCCGCGCCCACATCGCCGCCGCTCGCGCCAGCGGTCTGCCGGTGGTAATTCATACCCGCGACGCCGAGTCCGACACCGCGCGGATTCTCGCCGAGGAAATGGAGCGCGGCCCGTTTTCCGGCGTCCTCCATTGCTTCAGCGCCGGTCGGGCGCTGGCCGATCACGCGGTGGGGCTGGGGTTGTCCATCTCGTTCTCCGGCATCGTCACCTTCAACAAGGCGGGACCGCTTCGGGAAATCGCGGCCGCGCTGCCGCTCGATCGGGTGCTGGTGGAGACCGACGCGCCGTATCTGGCGCCGGTGCCGAAACGTGGCAAACGAAACGAACCGGCGTTTACCGCCCACACCGCGGCTCGCGTGGCCGCCGCGCGCGAGATGGAACCGGACGCGTTTGCCGCCGCCACCACCGACAACTTCTACCGCCTGTTCCACAAGGCGGTCCGCCCGGAAGCCGAGGCCGCGTGAAAGTCGTCGTCCTCGGCTCTGGCGCGTCAAGCGGCACGCCCGCCATCGACTGGGGCTGGGGGCGATGCGATCCACGAAATCCGAAGAACCGCCGGACCCGTCCATCGATCCTGGTGGAGAGCGAGACCACGCGGTTGTTGGTGGACACGGCGCCTGAGCTGCGATCCCAGCTGATCGAGGCTGGCGAGCGAACCCTGGATGCGGTGCTGTTTACCCATGCCCACGCCGACCACCTGCACGGCATCGATGACCTGCGGGCCATTAACAGGACGCTGAACGCACCGCTACCGGCCTACGCCGATCGCACGACGCTGGACATCATCGGCGCCCGGTTTGGCTACGTATTCGAGCCGCTCGATACCGGCGCGCGGTTCTACTACAAGCCGACGCTGATTCCGCACGCGCTGGACGACGGCGCGCGGTTCACCGTCGGCGACATATCCATCGATGCGTTCCGCCAGGACCACGGGTTCTCCAGCACCATGGGCTTCCGGTTCGGCCCGGTCGCGTACACCACCGACGTGGTCAATCTCAGCGAAGCCGCGTTCGCCACGCTGGCCGGCGTTTCGGCATGGATCATCGGCACGCTCACCGACAAGCCGCACAATACACACTGCGATGTGGACAAGGCCGTGGCCTGGGTCGAACGGATCAAACCCGATCGCTCCTACCTGAGTCATCTGGGAAGCGAGTTGGACTACGATACGCTGGCGGCGCGGCTTCCGCCCGGCATGGAGCCGACCTATGACGGCATGGTAATCGAGGTGGCCGAGCCGACGACGGCCGAAGCGACCGACAGGGCGACAGTGGGGGTGCCCCAGTGACACGCTTAGCCCCGCTCCCGTCGATACGATCTATATTTTCCATAATATACATTATGCGACAAATGAGCGTCCTAGCCCCGGACGTGGTTCTGCTGCAATGACCGTCGATCCGCCACCCGCCTCCTTGTCGCCGATCCAACGGCTGTTGGAGATCATGGCGCAGTTGCGCGATCCGGTAACCGGCTGTCCGTGGGACGTGGAGCAGACATTTCACACCATCGCGCCCTACACCATCGAGGAAGCCTACGAGGTGGCCGACGCCATCGAGGAAGCCTACGAGGTGGCCGACGCCATCGAGCGCGAAGACTTGGTGGCGCTGAAGGACGAACTGGGCGATCTCCTGCTGCAGGTGGTGTTCCACGCACGCATGGCCGAGGAATCCGACCAGTTCGGCTTCGACGACGTGGCGACGGCCATTTGCGAGAAGCTGATCCGCCGCCACCCCAATGTCTTCGCCGGCGCCCCAGTACCTGACGCGGCGTCGCAGACACGTGCCTGGGAGGATCACAAGGCCGCCGAGCGCCAGGCCAAGACCGGCCAGCGCGAGGCCGTCGCAGACACGTGCCTGGGAGGATCACAAGGCCGCCGAGCGCCAGGCCAAGACCGGCCAGCGCGAGGCCGTCGCAAAGGACGCCGACGCTCCGGAACCCAGTGTCCTGGACGACATTCCCACCGTCCTGCCCGCCCTGTCGCGGGCGTGGAAACTGCAGAAGCGTGCCGCCCGTGTCGGCTTCGACTGGCCTGACGCCGAGGCGGCGACGGCCAAGTTCTCCGAGGAGGCGGCCGAGCTTAGCCACGAGATCGCCGTCCGTGGGGATCGTTCGCGCCTGGAGGATGAGATCGGCGACCTGCTGTTCACCTGTGTGAACGTGGCGCGCAAGCTAGACCTGGATCCGGAGACCGCTTTGCGTCGGGCGACGGCGAAGTTCGAACGCCGGTTCCGGCGGATCGAGGCGCTGCTTCGAGAGCACGACGGCCGCCGCCCCCAGGATGCGAGCCTGGAAGAGTTGGAGGCCCTGTGGCGGCGGGCCAAGGTCGACCCATGAGGACGTGGCTCCTGCGGCGGCCGGTATTGCGGCGGACCGCCCTCACCGTCGCTTCGGTGCTGATCGGTATCCTAGTATCGGGGTGCTATCTGCCGCTTCGGTTGGAGGCCCAGATCTCCGTCAACCGGGCTGGATTCTACGAGATGGCCTACGACGGGATGATGACGTGGGTGCCCTTGTACCGCGAGGTGCGCCGCGGCGACCTGACCGCCGACGCGGAACGCGAAAAGGCCGAGCGGATCGCCGACGACCTGAGGCGCGATCCGTCCACCAGCCAAGCTATCTATCTGGGCAACGGCATCTTCGACGTGGATTGGGAACGGTCCGGCGATCTGCTGCGGGTTCGCAGCGTCACCTTCATCCGCCGGAATTCGCCGCTGCTCACGCTCAGTTATTCACGCGACAAGCAGCGCATCATCATGACCGTGGCGCGGCCGAGCCCGTCGCAGGCCCAACGGCTGGCCGAGGCTGGCCTTCGCGTGGAGGGCGAGCTTCGGCTGCGGACGGAAGGACGGGTTCTGTTCCACAACGCCGAGAAGGTGGTGGAAGGTCGGCCGGGCGGCACCCTCTACGTCTGGCGCGTGGAGCAAGCCCCCGAACCGCCACGGCTCGAGATCGAAATGCGTTGACCCTACAAGGGGCTGCGTGATTTAGCGCAACAAGCGAATCAGGCTGGAAGTGTCCCAGCGATTGCCTCCGCGCGCCTGGATCTGTGCGTAGAACTGATCCACTAGCGCCGTCACCGGGAGCCTGGCCCCGTTCCGCCGGGCCTCCTCCAGGACGATCGACAGGTCCTTGCGCATCCAGTCCACCGCGAACCCGAAATCGAAGCGATCCTCGATCATCGTGTCGGCGCGGTTATCCATCTGCCACGATTGGGCGGCGCCCTTGGAGATCACCGACACCACGCGTTCAACGTCCAGTCCCGCCTTGTCGGCGAAGGCGAGTGCCTCGGCCAAGCCCTGGAGCAGCCCCGCAATACACGCTTGGTTGACCATCTTGGTGAGCTGACCGCTGCCCACCGGCCCCATCAATGTGACCGCCTTTCCGAACGTGTCCATCAACGGTTTGGCGGTGGCGAAGTGGCTGTCGTCGCCCCCAACCATCACCGTGAGTTGGCCGTTTTCCGCCCCCGCCTGACCGCCCGATACCGGCGCGTCGAGGAAGCCGATGCTGCGTTCCCCGGCCACCGCCGCCAACTCCCGCGCCACCTCCGCCGAGGCCGTGGTGTGATCGACGAACACGCTGCCCGGTTCCATTCCGGCGAATGCGCCCTCCTCGCCCAGTGTCACCGTGCGCAGGTCGTCGTCATTGCCAACGCACGAGAAAACGAACGCGGCACCGCGTGCCGCGGCCGCCGGCGTCGGCGCCGACTTGCCGCCGTACTTCTCGGCCCAAGCCGTGGCCCTGGCGGCGGTACGGTTGTAGACGGTGACGGCATGGCCGGCCTGCGCCAAATGCCCCGCCATGGGGAATCCCATGACGCCGAGGCCGATGAACGCAGCGTGTGCCGTTGTCATATCCATTGCCCCCTTTCGTGCTCTCGGTGGTTCTTCGCGTATCGATTGTTAGCCCAGGACCTCGCGTAGCGTCTCCCAGGCGGTCTCGTCCGGAGCCAGCAGCAGGGTATCCTCGCGGATCGCCGGGAGTGGCCGATAGGGCGTTCGGTCTTCGGCAATACGGGCGTAGCCGCCGGCTTCGTGGTGAATCAAGACGCCGGCCGCGTGGTCCCAGGGTTTCAGCCGCCGATAGTGGGCGAAGTGGAGCTTCCCGGCCGCCAGATCCATGTATTCGCGTCCCGTGCATCCATAGCGCACCAGCCGCCGCGGACCATCGCCGATGCCGGCGTCACGGTCCTCGGTAAGGCGCCGGCCGAGCCTGTGTCCGACGGAACCGGTCATCGCATCGACGGGGCGGGGAAATGATGCGCGCAACCGGATCCGGCCGGCGGGCGTTTCCTGCCAGGCCCCCTCGCCTGCCAAGGCCCACGCGGTGGCATCCGCCAACGGATCGTGGATCCAGCCGGCCAGGGTTCGGCTCTCCACCACCAGGCCGACGATCACCGCGAAACAGGCGCGGCCATGAACGAAGTTGTTGGTGCCGTCCACCGGGTCCACCAGCCACGCCGGGCGCGTGCTGCCCAACGCGGCAAGCAGATCGGGATCGTCCTCGGTCCCCTCCTCGCCCACTACGGTGCTTCCCGGCAGCAGCCGCCTCAACACGATGGACAGGCGACGTTCGGCCTCCAGATCGGCCACCGTCACCAGGTCCTGCGGTCCCGCCTTCTGGTTCACCTCGTCCTGCGACAGGCGCCGAAAGCGCGGCACCAACTCCTCCGCGGCGACCTGACGAATGGCGGTGATGACGGCCATGGGATCGGGGATCACCGGCAACTCCGTTCCAGCCCGACCTGTGTCTCGCCAGGGCGGGCATCCAACGTTCGGGGCTTCATGTCAGGCCGCATGGATCTCCCGGTCCCGAAGGTAGCTGTCGGCGAAATCCGCGATCATCTCCGCCGCTTCCGGCGAATACTCAGCGCGTTGAAGCAAGGCCCGGGTGACGAAACAGGCGAAGGACACGGCCTCCCCCTTGCCGCGGAGTTCGAAGGTGTTGGCCAGATCCGTCAACGCGTCATGGGTTTGCCGCCGTGCCATGACGTTGAGTTGGGTTTTGACGAACCGGTGCTTGCTGCGCCAGCGGTTCTGGGAGCGGTTGGTGGCCATGGAGGAACCCCGGGTGACAATGGGCGCGACGGTGCAAGGCGGCCGTCTACGAGTAAGCCATCTACTAGTAGACAACAGGCGCGTAGACATTAAGCGAACCGCTGATCTCCGGCAACGGCAACGACCGGCCCGCGCTCATCCCTGGCTCGCAGGCGGTGCCGCGTCATCAGCGACACCGTCACGACGGGCGAATCGCTCGGCGTCGGCTGGCGTCAGGCGAACGGTGACTTTGACGACGCCGTCCTCGTCGGACCGGTCCATCACTTCACCGCGCTCATAGAGCCAGGCAAGTGTGGCGCCGTCGGCCACCGGAACCGTCACATCCAACAGCCGTGAGTCCGCCGCCAGACGCTCATCGAGCAGATCCAACAGGGCGTCGCACCCTGCCCTGGTCCTGGCCGAGACGACGACCCCGGCAAGGTCGGCGCGCGCGGCACGGTTGATCAGCGGTTCGAATTGATCGGACGTCACCAGATCAGCCTTGTTGAAGACTTCGATCATCCGCTGTTCCGCCGCTTCGCCAAGGCCGAGCCCGGTCAGCACGGCCAGCACGTCGTTGCGCTGATCGTCGCTCTCCGGATGGGCCGCATCGCGGACGTGCAGTAGGAGATCTGCTTCGGCAACCTCCTCCAGCGTGGCGCGGAACGCGTCCACCAACTCGTGCGGCAGGTCGGAGATGAACTCCACCGTGTCGGAGAGAATGGCGGTCCGACCCGACGGCAGGGTTAGCTGGCGCATGGTCGGGTCCAGGGTTTGAAACACCTGGTCGCGCACCGCCACAGACGCCCGCGTCAACCTGTTGAACAGCGTCGACTTGCCGGCGTTGGTATAGCCCACCAGGGCGATCACCGGATATGGCACCCGTTGGCGTGCCTGGCGATGCAACGCCCGCGTCCGCCGCACTTCCTTGAGCTGCCGTCCGAGTCGCGCCAGGCGTTCGTCGATCAGCCGGCGGTCGGTTTCGATTTGCGCCTCGCCGGGCCCAGCCATGAACCCGCCGCCGCCGCGCTGGCGCTCAAGGTGGGTCCAGGTTCGTACCAAGCGGCTGCGCTGATAGGTGAGCGACGCCAGCTCCACCTGGAGGCGCCCTTCTGCGGTCTGCGCCCGGGCGCCGAAGATCTCGAGGATGATGCCGGTGCGGTCGACGACCTTGCAGTCCCACGCCTTTTCGAGGTTGCGCTGCTGGATCGGGGTCAAAGGGCCGTTGACCAGGACCACGTTCCGCGCCGCCTCATGGTGGCGGAACGTCTCGACGACCGTGCTGAGCCGTTCCACGGTGCCGGCACCGAACAGCGTCGCCGGCCGAACGCGCGGTATGGCAACCACTTCCTCGTGAACCACGTCCAGGCCGACGGCACGGGCCAGACCGGCTGCCTCCGCCAAGCGCGCGTCAGCCGTTCGCGCGCCACCCACCGGAGCCGCACGTAGTTTCGGATGAACGACGACACAGGTGTCGCCAACGCCGTTCGAGGCGGTTTCGTTCGCGGGGTCGTCCGAGTTTCGAGTCAAACTATTCCGCGGCAGCCGCTTCCTTGTCTGGCTCGAACAGCTGGATCTGGACCGACGGCATCACCGTCGAGATCGCATGCTTGTACACCAGCTGCGTATGTCCGTCCCGTCGCAACAGAACGGAAAAGTTGTCGAACCACGTGATGATCCCCTGGAGTTTCACCCCATTCACCAGGAAGACCGTTACCGGTGTCTTGTTCTTCCGGATGTGGTTCAGGAACACGTCCTGCACGTTTTGCGACTTTTCCGAGGACATGGGTGCCATCCCTTGTTGTTATTTTCATCGGGGTTGCAGCGCCCGCAGAGAGATCGGCGCCGTTTCGCACCTTTGACGTTGAACCGCCGACTCAACCCCTGCGGTTCGTGCTTGACCCCCGATTGTCGCGATAGCTTACAGATTCCGGAGGACGTTGCAAAGCGCCTCACAGCCGGGAACGCACATCGCCGGCCCAGGGGCTTGGAATTCTCCCGGTTTTGGGGGCGATTCGCGCATCAGGACCGGCACGCAGCCTGCGTTCTCGGCGCAGGTAATGTCGATGTCGGCATCGCCGACGAACCACACCGACGGTCCTCGTTTGATGGCGCTGTCGGCCAGCGCCAGATCCACGGGGTCCGGCGCCGGCTTGTCCCGGGCCGCGTCGAAGGCCCCGACGATCCCGCCGAAGTGGCGATCCCAGCCCAGATGCGCGGTTTCGCGCCTTAGATAATCCCCCTTCTTGTTGCTCACCATGCCCAGATAGATGCCGATGCCCGACAAGTGTTCCAGCAACGTTTCCGCGTGGGGAAGCGGTGTCAGGGTTTCCAGATGACGTTCGGCGAATCGGGCGTAGAACACTTCCCCAGCCTCTTCCCATCGATCGCCGAACATGGGCGGAAAGGCATCGCGCATGGACCCCCGCACCCGCTGGCGGGTCTCCTCCAGCGTCCACGTTGGCATGCCGAAATGCCGGAACACGTGATTCTGCGCGTCCTGGATGGTGGGCCAGCTGTCGATCAGGGTGTTGTCCCAGTCGAACAGCACCGCAGCGGGACGCGACAAGACGGCGCCGTCGGCGAGACGATCCGGTGCGTTCACAAGTCGCCTTCCAGGTGGGAGAAATAGAGATCCAGCAGCCGCGAGGTGACCGGGCCGACGGTCCCGTCGCCGATCACCGCGTCGTCAAGGCGGACCACCGGTCGTACCGTGGACGTGGTGCTGGTGAGGAAGGCTTCGCGCGCGGCTTGGGCCTCGGCCACCGAGAACGGCCGTTCCTCGATGCGCAGCCCGGTTTCCCGAGCCAGGTCCAACACCGCCAGCCGGGTCACGCCGTTGAGGATTTCCTCGGCGGGCTGGCGGGTCACCAAGGCACCGTCGTCGGTGACGATCCAGGCGTTTGACGCGGTTCCCTCCGTTACCAGGCCGTCGATTCCCACCATCCACGCCTCGTATGCCCCGACGTCCACCGCCGCTTGTTTAGCCAAGACATTAGGAAGAAGAGATATCGATTTGATATCAACTCGTTTCCAGCGAATATCGTCCGTCGTGATCACGGCAATGCCCTGGCCGGCGCCATTCCGGTCGAAGGGCGGCAGGATGCGCGCGGTCATCACCAGTGCCGGCCGCGCATGGGGCGGAAACGGGTGAGCCCGGCGGGCGACACCCCGGGTGACCTGCAGGTACAGCATCCCCGATCCCGTGATCCGGTTGCGGTGCACCAGCTCACCCATCACCACGGTCATCGCTTGCGGCACCATGGGCCAGGCCAGCGCGATCTCGCCCAGCGAGCGATCCAGGCGCGCCATATGGCGATCCAGATCGATCATGCGCCCGCGGTGGATGGCGATCACCTCGTAGACGCCGTCGGCGAACTGATAGCCTCGGTCTTCTACGTGCACGCCGGCAGCGGTAAACGGTACGTAGCGGCGATTCACGTATGCGACGCGGCTCATCGGCGATCCCCCTTCCCTGCCCCCGCTGTTTTAGAAGTACTCAAGGCGCACCGAGAACAGTTTTTCCACCTTGCGGATGGCATCGGAGGTGGCGAACAACACCACACGGTCGTTGGCTTGCACCACGGTGTTGCCGCGCGGACTGATCACCTGGCCATTGCGGACCACGGCACCCACCATGACCCCGCTCGGCAGATTGATCTCGCGCAGCGGTGTTCCCACCAGGCTGGAGGTTTCCAGCGCCTCGGCCTCGATCAACTCGCCGAACCCCTCCCGCAGGGTGTGAACGGAGTGGATGCGGCCGCGGCGAACGTGCTGGAGGATGGTGGAAACCGTGATGTTCCGAGGACTGACCACCACGTCGATCCCCAGGCTGGTGATCAGCGGCTCGTAGGTCGCCTTGTTCAGCAGCGTAATCGCTCGCCTGCCGCCGTAGCGCTTGCCCAGCAATGACGCCAAGATGTTGGCCTCATCGTCATCGGTGACCGCGACAACGGTGTCGACGGCGGCGACGTTGGCCTCCTCGAGGATCTCGGGATCGAGCACATCGCCGTGCAGAACCACGGTGCGGCTCAGCATGCTGGCGACCACCGCTGCCCGTTCGGCTTCCGCTTCGATGATCTTGGCGTTGACCCAGGGGTGTTCGCGCTCGATCTGCTGCGCCAGCAACAGGGCGATGTTGCCGCCACCGCAGATCAGCACCCGCTTGGCCTCGGGCTCCTCGTGGCCAAAGGCCGCCATCGCTCGCGTGATCTGTTCGCTGTCGACCACGAAGTAGACCCGATCGCCGATCTTCATCTGGTCGTCGCCACCGGGTTCCAGCGGCCGTTCGTTGCGCAGCAGGCCGACGATGACCAGGTTGAGCTCGGGGAAAAGCTGCGCCAATTGCTTCAGCGGCGTGTTAAGCAGCGGACACTCGGTATCACAGTGGACGCCCACCAGACGGACCTTGTCGTCCACCAGGGGGATCATCTCAAAGGCCCCGGGCACGCGAAGGCGGCGGGCGACGGCGCGCGCTACCTCCAACTCCGGCGAAATGATCACGTCGATGGGCATGTGCTCGCGGGAGAACAGGTTCGCCCAGGCCGGGTCGAGGTAGCTCTGATGGCGCACCCGCGCGATCTTCAGCGGCACGTCGAACAGCGAATGGGCCACCTGGCAGGCGACCATGTTGATCTCGTCCATGTTGGTGACGGCGATCAGCATGTCGGCGTCCTGGGCGCCTGCCTTCTCCAGCACGTCGGGCCGCGAGGCGTGTCCCACCAAGCCCTGGGCGTCCAGGTTGTCGTTGACCCGACGCACCTGTTCCGGCGAGTCGTCGACGACGGTGACATCATTGCTTTCCAGCGACAGGTGGCGGGCGATGTTGAAGCCCACCTGTCCGGCACCGCAGATGATGATGTTCATGGCAGGGACGTCCTCATTGACCGTGCGGGCATCGCGGCGTGCGGTCGGTGTTCAAACCGACGGGCCACGCACCTTGTCTTCCGACTGATTTCCCAGGGACTTGAGCTTCCGATGCAACGCCGATCGCTCCATGCCGACGAAGGCCGCGGTCCGCGAAATGTTGCCGCCGAACCGGGTCACCTGCGCCAACAGGTATTCGCGTTCGAAGATCTCCCTGGCGTCGCGAAGCGGCAGCCCCATGATCTCGTTGCTTTGTCCGGGGTTGCGCATGGCGGTGAAGGTGGCGTCGAACTCCCGCGGCAGCATGTCGGCACGAATTGGGTCGTCCGGGCCGCCCGGCGCCATGATCAGCAGACGTTCAATGACGTTGCGCAATTCGCGGACGTTGCCGGGCCATTCGTAAGCCTGCAACGCGGCCATGGCGTCCTCACCGATGGCCCGAGGTCGTTGGCCGGAACCGGCCGCGGCGCGGTCCATGAAGTGCCGGGCGAGAACCGGGATGTCTTCGCGCCGCTCGGCAAGCGCCGGGACCTGTAGCGGCACGACGCTCAACCGATAGAACAGGTCTTCGCGGAACCGGCCCATGCGAATTCCCTCGGCCAGATCGCGCGTGGTGGAGGCGATGACACGCACGTCCACTTCGACGCGGGAATGGCCGCCGACCCGCGTGAACACCTGCTCTTGCAGCACGCGGACGATCTTGCCCTGGGTCTCGGCCGGCATGTCGCCCACCTCGTCGAGGAACAGGATGCCGTTGTGAGCCGCCTCGAAGGTTCCCACCTTGCGGCCCGACTCGCCGTCGGTGCTCGCGCCTTCCACGCCGAACAGCTCCACCTCCATGCGTTCCGGCGCCATGGAGGCACAATTGACCACCACGAACGGTCCGTCGGCGCGCCGGGATTGGCGATGTAGCAGGCGTGCCGCCACCTCCTTGCCGGAGCCGGCCGGACCTGTGATCAGGACCCGGCTGTTGGCCTGGGCCACCTTGTCCACTGCTTGGCGAAGCTGATTGATGGCCGCCGATTTGCCGACCAGTTCGACGGCGGTGCCGGCACGCAGACGCAGCTCCTCGTTCTCGCGCTTCAGCCGCGCGGCCTCTATGGCGCGGGACACGGCCAGCAGCAGGCGGTCGGCCTTGAACGGCTTTTCGATGAAGTCGTAGGCGCCCAGCTTGATCGCCTGCACGGCGGTTTCCACCGTGCCGTGGCCGCTCATGATGACAACGGGCACCGAGGGGTGGTCCCGTTTCAGGATCTCGAGCAGCGCGATGCCGTCCAGGCGGCTGCCTTGCAGCCAGATGTCCAGCAGCACCAGGCTCGGCCGGCGTATCTCCACGGCAGCCAGGGTCGCGTCGCTGTCGGCCGCCTCGCGCGGCTGATAGCCCTCGTCCTCAAGGATGCCGGACACCAGGATGCGGATATCCGACTCGTCGTCGACGATCAGGATATCCTGGGCGGCGGTACGCGGGGCCTTAGCCATTGGCTCTCCTTTCCGCCGCGACCGCCGCGGGGGCCGCGGCATCGGCCGTTTCTACCACGTGCTCATCCGTTCCCGCTTCATCGGCGCTGCCCTGGAATACCAACCGAACGCGCGCACCGCGTTCGTCGCGATCCTCGAGGAACAGCTCCCCGCCATGGTCCTCGACAATCTTGCGAACGATGGCCAAACCGAGGCCTGTGCCCCTGGCGCGGGTGGTTACGTAGGGTTCGGTCAGCCGATCCCGCAGCTCGGACGGAAATCCGAGGCCGTTATCCTCAATGACGATCTGGGTGCCCAGGCCACCGCCCGATCCAGCCGTTTGTTCCACGCTGATGCGAATTCTTCCGCCGTCCGCGTCGTCGGTGCCTGCGGCCGCATCGGCCTCCGTTCGAGCAGCCACCGATTCGGCAGCATTCTTGATCAGGTTGGTCAATGCCCGCGAAACCTGTCGACGGTCGCAGCGAAGTCGCATCGCCGGCTCGGCGAACACCTGCTCAAAGGCGATATCGGGGCTTCGGCTCTGCTCCATGAACACCGAGTCGCGAACCAGCCGGACGAGGTCCTCCGGTTTCATGTCCGGCCGCGGCATCCGTGCAAAGGACGAGAACTCGTCCACCATGCGGCCGATGTCCTCAACCTGACGGATAATAGTCTCCGTGCACGCGGCGAACGTAGCCTGATCGGATGTCACCTCCTTGAGATAGCGCCGCCGCAGGCGTTCGGCCGAGAGCTGAATGGGGGTCAGCGGATTCTTGATTTCGTGAGCGATCCGCCGCGCCACGTCGGCCCACGCGGCGGTCCGTTCGGCGGTGACCAGGGCGGTGACGTCATCGAAGGTCAGGACGTGGCCCAGAACGTGACCGTCGAGTTGCTCGGCGACGATACGGGCGACCAGCGTCCGCGCCCGACCGCCCCTCATCAGCTTGATCTCGCCTTGAGCCTGCCGGTCCACTCTCGCCTCGGCCTGGGCCAGCAGGCTGCCCATCTCCGGCACCACGCTCGACAGGGGCTCGCCCAGGCGTTCGTCGATGTTGGTGTCCAGCAGATCGGAAGCGGAGCGATTGGGCAGATTGACCCGTCCTGCCGCGTCTAGCCCGATCACCCCGGCAGAGACACCGGCGAGGACCGCCTCGGTGAACCGCCGTCGCTCGTCCAGTTCCCGGTTGGCCTCGATCAAGCCCCGCTGCTGCGTCTCGATCTGGCTGGTCATGCGATTGAAGGCGCGACCCAGGACGCCGATCTCGTCGGCCGATGCTGGTCCTTCGACGCGAACGGCTAGATCGCCCTTGCGGATCCGTTCGGAAGCGGAGATCAGGGCGCTGATGGGTTGGCTGATCTGATTGGCCAGCGTCAGACCGATCCACACCGCGGCCAGCAGTAACAGCAGGGCGACGACGACGAAGATCAGCACGAAGGTGATCAGGATGTTGCCCCGCCGCTCCTCGAGCCGCTGATACTGAGTGACCGCGCCCTCCGTGCGGTCGATGTGCTCAAGCACGCCGGTCTCGACGAAGCGGCCCACCAGCAGGTAGGCGTCGACGAAGCGGTTCAGCCTGACCACTGCCCGCACCCGGTCGTCGCCTTCGCTGGTGAGCACCGCGATCTGACCTTGGTTGGCCTTCTCGATGGCATTCGCCGGCACCAGATCCAGCTCCAACGTCAGGCTAAGTGGCGACCGGGCCAGCACGCGGCCGCTGCCGTCCACCACCAACGCCTCGGAAAGCGAGCGCAGTTGCGCCGCCGCGGCCAGTCGCTGGGCGAACAACGACGGGTTACGCGTCAGCGTCGGCGCGTCGCGATTGAGGTCGTTGGCCATGGCAAACGCTTCGGCGCGGATGTTCTGACGGTGCTCGTAAAGGTATGCGTGGGCAACGGCATTGGATGCCTCGATCGCCGTGCGCACCCGCTCGCTGAACCACGCCTGGACACCGAAGTGCAGGAACAGGGCCGAAAACACCGCCACCAGAATCGCCGGCGTGACCGCCACCAGGCTGAACAGCAGCACAAGGCGCACGTGGAGTACCGAACCGGCTTGTCCTTTCCGACGGTCCACCCAGATCCGGGTGATGCGCCAACCCACCAGCGCCCCAAGGGTCAGCAACAGGATCGCATCGAGGATCAGCAGCGCCAGGACTGTATCGGCGTCCGGGGCGGTGTCGCGGGCGCCGGTCCAGGTGGCCACCGTAGCGACCCCGGAGGCCACGGCGGCGACCACCAGGATCATCGGCAAGGCTCGGCTCAGGCGCAGCAGCCGCCACCATGCCCGGGCACGTACCAGGGCGCGCCGCGGCAGTGGTCCCGAGCTCGTGGCCCCTGTCGTCGTCGACGCCTCGCTCACCGATGCCCTCCTCGGACCACGGGGATGCTGAGGTCGCGGATCTTCTTGCGCAGCGTGTTGCGGTTCAGGCCCAACACCTCGGCAGCCCGAACCTGGTTGCCGCGCGTCGCCTGCAGCGTCAGGCTGATCAGCGGGCGTTCCACTTCGCGGAGCACGCGGTCGTAGAGGCCGCTTGCCGGCATCCCGTCACCATGGGCGGCGAAATAGCTGGTCAGATGGCGTTCCACCGACTGGCCGAGGCCGTCGCCTTGGGGCTCGCTGGCCGCCGGGGAGGTATCGGCCAGCTCGGTTTCGATGGCCTCGACGCCGATCACCTCCTCCGAATACAGAGCCGCCAACCGTCGGACGAGGTTCTCCAGTTCGCGCACATTGCCCGGCCAGCGATGCTGCTTGAGCCGGTCCATCGCCGCCGAGTCGATGATCTTCAGCGGCAGCCCCTCCACGGTGGAGCGGGCGATGAAGTGGCGCACCAGCTCGGCGATGTCGCCGACCCGTTCGCGCAGCGGCGGCACCCGAATCGGTACCACGTTGAGACGGAAGTACAGGTCCTCGCGGAACAGGCCCTGGCGAATGAGCTGCCGCAGATCGCGGTGGGTGGCGGCGATGATCCGCACGTCGGCGCGGATGGGCGTTCGCCCGCCGACGGTGGTGTATTCGCCCTCCTGCAGGACGCGCAGCAGGCGGGTCTGTGCCTCTGGTGGCATGTCGCCGATCTCGTCCAGGAACAGGGTCCCGCCTTCCGCCTGTTCAAAACGGCCAACGTTGCGCTGGGTGGCGCCGGTGAAAGCGCCCTTTTCATGGCCGAACATCTCGCTCTCGATGAGGTCGCGCGGGATGGCCGCCATATTGATGGCGACGAACGGCCCGTCCCGACGCTTGCCGTAGTCGTGCAGGGCGCGCGCCACCAGTTCCTTGCCGGTGCCCGATTCGCCTGTGATCAACACGGTGAGGTCGGTGGGCATCAACCGCGCCAGGCTGCGGTAGATCTCCTGCATCGCCGGCGAACGGCCAATCAGCGGCAGCTGCTCCTCGCCGTCGGTGGGGCCCTCCTCGCCCTGGCCGGCCGGTTGCGGAGCCTCCAGGGCCCGGCGGACCACGCCCACCAGTTCGTTGAGGTCGAAGGGTTTCGGCAGGTATTCGAAGGCGCCGCGTTCCGTGGCCTTCACCGCAGTCAGCAGGGTGTTCTGGGCGCTCATGACGATGATCCGCAGCTCCGGCCGGATTTTGCGGACCCGCGGCACCAGATCGAGGCCGTTCTCATCGGGCATCAGCACGTCGGTGATCACCACGTCGCCCTCACCCTCATTCACCCACCGCCAAAGCGTGGCGGCGGTGCCGGTGGCGCGGACGCCGTATCCGGCCCGCTCCAGCGCATGACTGACCACGGTGCGGATTCCGATGTCGTCATCGGCAACGAGGACCATGGGCTGCGTCATCGAGGGGCCCTGTGCCCCTTGAACATGGGCAGCATCACTCGGAACACGGTCCGTCGTGGCTGGCTCTCGCTTTCCACGACGCCACCGTGGTCGCCGATGATCTTCGCCACCAACGCTAAGCCGAGCCCGGTTCCTTTCGGCTTCGAGGTGACGAACGGATCGAACAGGTGCGCGCGCAGGTCCTCGGGAATGCCTTCGCCGTTGTCCTGAATGCTGACCATCAACGGCAACAGGACACGCGACCCGCTGCCGCTAACGGCGAACCGCACCCCGTGGCAGTAGGCGGTGGCGATGACCACCTCGCCGCCCGTCTCCGGCGTGGCCTCCGCGGCGTTTTTGATCAGGTTAAGGAAGACCTGCACCAGTTGGTCGCGATTGCCGAGCACCGACGGCAGCGATGGATCGTAGTTCTCCACGAACCGCAGGCGCCGTCCGAAGCCGCTTTCGGCCAACGTGATCACGTGGTTGAGCACCTCGTGGATGTTGACCGCCGAGCGTTCCAGAGGTCCGCCGTTGGAGAACGCTTCCATGCGGTCCACCAGGCCGCAAACCCGATCGGCTTCGTCGCGGATCAGCCTGGTCAGGGCGCGATCCTCGGGTGCCGCGTTCTGTTCGAGCAACTGCGCCGCCCCACGGATGCCCGACAAGGGGTTCTTCACCTCGTGGGCGAGCATGGCCGCCATCGCGCTGACCGAACGGGCGGCTCCGCGATGGGTCAGCTGCCGGTCGATCTTGGCGGCGATGGAGCGTTCCTGGATCGAGAGGACCACGGCGTCGGGCCGTTCGGGCAAGGGTGTCGCGTGGACGTTGACGAACTGCTGGCCGATGCGGGGGGTCGCAAGGGTCACGTCGTATTCGGCCACCGGGTAACCGCCGGTGCGGGCCTGCTCGATCAGCGCGAACAGCGGACTGTCGCTCGGCAGCAGCTCGTCGAGGCGCTGGCCGCGCAGGTTGGCGGCGCTGTTGCGCAGCAACTGCTCAGCGGCATTGTTCACATGAACGATGACCTGCCCCAGGTCGACAACGATGACCGCAGTGACCAGGGCGTTCAGAACCGACTCGCCGTCGAACGGGTCGTCGGCGGACGGGTGCCGGGCGCGTTTCACCGGATGGTCAAGCATCGCCAACGGACCTTACGCCGCCACGCGCTGGCAAAGCGGCTCGTAGAACCCGCGGATCGCCGACACCACCTTTTCCGGATCGGTGAGCTGCATGATCCGAGCGCGAAAGGCCGCCGATCCCGGCAACCCGCGTGTATACCAGGCCACGTGCTTGCGGGCGGCGCGGAGCCCTGCGTCCACCCCGCGATGGGACAGCATGGCCTCGTAGTGATCGAGCACCGTCTTCAGCTGCTCGTCCAGTGGTGGATCGGGAAGGCGCTCACCGGTGGCGAGGAAATGTGCCACCTGCCGCACCAGCCACGGCCGGCCGTAGGCTCCGCGTCCCACCATCACGCCATCGGCGCCGCTCTCCTCGAGCAGACGCCGGGCATCGTCCGGCGATGTCACATCGCCGTTGCCGATCACCGGGATGGAAACGCTTTCCTTGACCGAGCCTATAAATGCCCAGTCGGCACGGCCGGCGAAGAACTGACAGCGGGTGCGGCCATGCACAGTGATGGCTTGAATTCCGGACTCCTCCGCGATCCGCGCCAGCTGTGGCGCATTACGCGAGCGGTCGTCCCAGCCGGTGCGCATCTTCAGTGTCACCGGTACGTCCACCGCGTCGACCACCGCAGCCATGATCCGGGCCGCCAAACCCTCATCGCGCATCAGCGCTGAACCGGCATCGCCCTTCACCACCTTCTTCACCGGACATCCCATGTTGATGTCGACGATCTCCGCCCCGCGATCGCGAACCAAGCGCGCGGCTTCGGCCATCACCTCCGGTTCGCACCCGGCGAGCTGCACAGCCACTGGCCGTTCGTCCTCGGCCGCGTCGGCCATGCGGAAGGATTTGCGCGATGCGTGGATCATCGCCTTGCTGGCGATCATCTCGGTCACCGCCATGCCACTGCCGAACCGTTTGACCATGCGACGGAACGGCAGGTCGCTAACGCCCGACATGGGCGCTAGGATCACGGGCATTTCGAGTTGGACCGGACCGATCGCCAGTCGCATCGGCGAGAGTTCCCTGATGGCATGCTAATTAAATAGGCGAATGCGCCGGCAATCAAGCGATTGCCTTTGTGGTGTGCAGAAATGCGCGTCGGCTGCTACGAAGACAGGGGGGTGTTTTGTGCCGGCGATGATCGCCTTCAACCGATAAGCACGTCGGTCACAAACTTGACGCCCGGATAGCCCAACGTCAACAGCAGGTAGGCGATGAGCACCATCTGCGCGGCCGCCCGTCCTCTCACTCCGCTGATATAATACGCCGCCAGCATGGCGCCGATGACAACGAACGCGGCGATCACCAGGATCGTCTTGTGGTCGAAACCGATCAGCGATCCGGTCTCGTTGTGGTGGATTGCCATGCCAGTCAGCAGGCCGGCGGCTAGAACCACCTCGCCCTGAATCAACAGCCGCCGGACAAGCCCCTCGCAATCGGCGACGGACGGCAGGGCGCGGGATAAACCGCTGGGTCGCTTCCGTTTCAGCGCCCGCTGTTGAAGGACCGCCGCCAGAGCCGCCATGGCGGCGATGGTGACCAGGGCATAGGTGACCACCGATACGGCAATGTGGATGGCGAACCAGGCACCTGCCTCCGCTCCGGTGTCGAGCGTTCGTCCCGGCACCTGCTGCCAGATCAGGGCCAGCAGTCCCAGGAGCAGCATGTAAGGCGCCAGCAGCACGGTCAGCCGCCACGCGTGGCGGTGCGCCGCAGCGATGATGGCGAACAGCGCCATGGTTGCGGCGATGGTCACCCACAGCGCGGCGCCGAGCCCGGTGTTCCAAGTTACCGCCATGTTCGCCAAGACCCACGCCGCCGGCCCGGCGACGGCCACCACCAACACCGCCCAAAACGCGAGGTCGCGCGCCGGGTTACGCCGAAGACCTTGCAGTGAAGCGGGGACCAGGGCGACGAGCGCCGAAAAGCTGAACAGCAGGTTTTCCATGCCAGAAAGGCGACCAGTTGCGGCCCTATCCGTTGGTTGTCGGGCATCGGCACCATTGCGCCGGAAGGCCGCTCGTGGCAAGCCTCTTGGCAACGGTCGACGGCGCCGTTGGCGCCCGACCGAGCCATCGGCTTCATAATGGACTGCTTGGGGGAGCGGGCATCGATGACCGAATGCGTGGCGCTGGTGGTGGCCGCCGGACGCGGCGAACGCCTGGGCGGCGATGTGCCGAAGCAGTATCAGATCGTCGGCGGTCAACCGCTGCTTCGCCATACGGTGAGCCGGTTTGTTGACCATCCGCGTGTCGATGCGATCCGGGTGGTGATTCATCCCGATGATCGGCCGCGGTACCAGTCGGCCGTAGCCGGGCTACCGGTTCTTGAACCGGTGGCCGGCGGAGCCACGCGACAGGAGTCCGTTTGCCGCGGTCTGGAAAGCCTGACCGAGGGCAATCCCCGTCACGTGCTCATCCACGACGCCGCACGACCGAGCGTACCCGGCCCGTTGATTGACCGCGTGCTGGATGCCTTGGGCGCCCATGACGGTGCGGTACCGGGCCTGCAGCTCACCGACACGTTGAAACGCGCCGGATCCGACGGAACCATCCTCAACACGGTAGATCGTAGCGGCTTATGGCGGGCCCAGACACCGCAGGGGTTTGCCTTTCAGGCGATCCTTCAGGCACATCGCGCCGCCGTCGGCGGCCCCGAACTCACCGACGATGCCGCTGTCGCCGAAGCCGCGAGCCTCACCGTCTCGTTGGTCGAAGGCGACGCCGGCAACGTCAAAGTGACCACGGCCGATGACCTTGAACGACTGGTGGCGTCACCGAACTCGGCGCCGGAAACCCGTGTCGGCAGCGGCTACGACGTCCATCGCTTCGGACCCGGCGATCACGTGATGCTGGCCGGTATCGTCATCTCCCACGACCGCGGACTCGAGGGTCATTCCGACGCTGACGTGGTGCTGCACGCGGCCACCGACGCCATCCTTGGTGCCGTCGGTGCCGGCGATATCGGCGATCACTTCCCGCCGAGCGATCCCCAGTGGAAAGGCGCCGTCTCCGAGGTCTTCCTACGCCATGCCGCGTCCATGGTGGCCGCTGCGGGCGGGCGGATCGTCAACCTCGACGTGACGGTCATCTGCGAGCGGCCGCGGGTCGGTGACTATCGAACCGCCATGGTGGAGAACATCGCCTCAATCCTGGGAACGGACGCGCGCCGAGTGAGCGTCAAGGCGACAACCACCGAACGTTTGGGATTCACCGGCCGCGGCGAAGGCATCGCCGCCCAGGCGACTGCGGCGATCGCCATCCCGGTTAACGGTTAATCGGGCTTCAGCGGGTTTCCTCGGCGATCCAATCGAGGAACGCCGGGTTTCCGCCCTGGATCGGCAAGGCCACGACGCACGGGCACGTGTAGCCATGGAGTGCCTTGATCCGCTCGGTCAACCGTTCCACCAGATCGGCGCGGGTCTTCAACACCAGCGGCACCTCCGCATCCTCCTGGACGGCGCCTTCCCAGTGATAGACGGACGTCATCGGCGCCAGCACGTTCGCGCAGGCGGCCAACCGTTCCTCCACCGCCGCCCGTCCGATGCGAAGGGCCTCGTCGTGCGATCCCGCGGTGACATAGACGAGGGTAGCGGTCATGGTGCTCTCCGTTGCCTAGGGAAAGATTTGGTGCGCTTCGGACGGCTTGGCGTGCCGCCTCGCGTGCCCTACCCTGTTGTGCCGATCCTATTATGAACGACCCGGTTTTCGTTGTCGGGGGTGAGGTGCAGCCGTGTCTGCTCAGCCATCGACGTCTCATTCGCCGGGCGGGTCTGGTTCTCCGACGCCGCAGCAGCGCCGCTGGCTGGAGCGTGGCCTCGAACAGCCCGGCGGCAAGCTACCGTTGTTCGACGCCAAGGGGCGACGGATCAGCGATCGCACGGTGCGAAGCTGCATTCGCAACGGCTGGGCCGAACCGTGGTTCGCCAACCCGACAAAACTCGATTGGTTGATCTGCAAGCTGACCGATGCCGGCCGCGCGGCGCTTAGCAAAGGGACTGAGGCCCTCAACCGTCCATGCGGACCAGCGAGCCGGTGATGGTGCGCAGAGCCTCGCCATCCCGGAACCGACTGAACCGAAGCTCCAATCCTTCCGGGCTGAGAGTACGGTCATAGACCTGGATCTCGTATCCGCCGTCCTCGATGATCAGCAGGGCGTAGACGGTCAGCGTGTTGCCAATGATGCGGGCCCAGACGTAAGGGTCGCCCTTCAACGGGTCCAGCGGCAGACGATTGCCGAACTTGTCCCGGCGCATGGCCGAGGCGTAGATGCCGGTCCGCCGGGTGGACACGAAGCTGATGGCGTAGGACTTGCGCTTCAGCCGTCCGTCGGCGCGCCGAGTGATGGTCGTCCACTTGAGCAGGAATCCGCGGTCGGCCGGTTTGATACTGACGCCGAGATCGCGGACCGAAAGCCCTTCCCCTTGGTCGGAAATGGCCCGGCCCTGATAGGTGCCGAGAAACGCCTCTACCGGCGCGTCTTCGCAGAAAGCCGCCGGCGACGTGCCGAGGAACGCCAATACAACGAGGAGGATCGCCGCGACGCGCGGCACGATGAGCGCAGAATCGTGGTCGGAGCGGCCGGATTCGAACCGGCGACCCCTACACCCCCAGTGTAGTGCGCTACCAGGCTGCGCCACGCTCCGATTCCTTTTCCGAACTATACCGGCGTCCGCGAACCGCGTCCAACACGCCCTCGTCCCGGCTCACACCGTACTGTCGCGAAGGACCGACTGAATTCCTTCGAGTTCCTCGAGGATCGTCTTCAGTTCGGCGCGTAAATCCGGGTCCATCGGTGCGGCCGGCGGTTGGGTCGATGACTCGGCCGATGGTTGAGGCGGTGACTCGGCCGATGGTTGAGGCGGTGACTCGGCTGGCGGTTGGGCCGGTGTGGGATCTGCCTTGGTGGTCTTGCCGCCACGCGATCCCGCCGTGTCGTCCTTGGAGCCGCCCCGTCGCAGCAAACGCTGGGCGCCCTTGATTGTGTAGCCCTCGGTGTACAGCAGGGAGCGGATGCGCCGGATGACCTCCACATCCTCCGGCCGGTAGTAGCGCCGTCCGCCGCCCCGCTTCAGCGGTTTGATCTGCTGGAAGCGCGTTTCCCAGAAACGCAAAACATGCTGGGGCAGGTCGAGGTCTTCCGCCACCTCCGAAATGGTGCGGTAGGCCGTCGGCGACTTGCCGCCCGCACGGTCCATGGGCCGCCGGTCCGCCGATTCCGCCATATCCAACCTGGCCGTTAGGGTTGCCGCTGTTCGTTAATGCGATTCTTCAGCACCTGCGAGGGGCGGAAGACCAGGACCTTGCGCGGCAGAATGGGCACTTCCTCGCCGGTTTTCGGGTTGCGCCCGATGCGTTGGCCCTTGTCGCGGACGGAAAAACTACCGAACGACGAGACCTTCACCGTTTCGCCGCGCACGAGGGCCTGACAGATCTCATCAAGCACACCCTCCAAAAGCTCGGCCGACTCGTTTCGCGAGAGGCCAACTTCCTGATACACGGCCTCGCTGAGTTGCGCGCGGGTGATGGTACGCCCCGACATGCCGTTGGTCCCTGCCCCTTGGTTGCTGACGAAGCCACCCTATCGTGCCGATAGAAAGCCGTCAATATCAAAGGGATGGCGCTTTTCTTTCACATTGGGCACGGCACGAGGCAGAGTCGGTGCCGCGGCGTGGCCGCCTACCAGCGCGCCAACGCTGCGCCCCATGTCAATCCTCCGCCCATGGCCTCCATCAACACCAGGTGGCCGGGACGGATGCGGCCATCGAGGACCGCTTCGTTGAGCGCCAAGGGAATGGACGCCGCTGATGTATTGGCGTGGTGATCGACGGTGATCACGACCCGCTCGGTGGGCAGGCCGAGCCGCTTCGCCGTACCTTCCAGGATGCGAAGATTCGCCTGATGAGGAACCAGCCAATCGACGTCGTCGATGGCGAGCCCGTTGGCCTCCAGCGTTTCGGTCACGACGCCGGCCAGGTTCATCACCGCGTGGCGGAACACCTCCTTGCCTTGCATACGCAGGTGGCCGACGGTCTGCGTCGCTGACGGACCACCGTCGACGTAAAGAATATCGCGATAACGACCGTCGCTGTGCAGATGGGTGGACAGGATGCCGTCGCCGTTTTCCGCCGCGTCGGCCCGGATCACCAGCGCGCCGGCGCCATCGCCGAACAGTACGCAGGTGCCGCGGTCCTCCCAGTCGAGGATACGGGAATAGGTCTCCGCACCGATGACCAACGCGGTCTTCGCCTGTCCATTGCGGATGAAGTTGTCCGCCACCGACAAGGCAAACACGAAGCCTGAGCAAACGGCCTGTACGTCGAAGGCGGCACCGTGCGTCAGGCCCAACATGGCCTGCACTTTCGTGGCGGTGGACGGGAACGTGTCGTCCGGGGTCGTCGTGCCGACGATGATCAGGTCCACGTCCTCGGCCGGCAAGCCGGCCGCATCGAGAGCCCGACCGGCCGCCTGAAACGCCAGGTCCGATGTGCACTCGCCCTCGGCGGCGATGTGGCGTTGGCGGATTCCCGTGCGGGTGATGATCCACTCGTCGGTGGTATCCATCTGCTTCGCGAGTTCCGCGTTGGTAAGCACCCGTTCCGGCAGGTACGCGCCGCAACCGACAATCCGGGACCGTAAGTCCGCCATCACTCACTCATCCGTTCGAATGGACCATAAGGTCCGGGTCGTTCTGGAGATCACGATTCACGCAGGCGAAGTCCTCTTTGATGCCGTCGTTCACCCGATCGGCGACCAGTTCCACGGCGACGTTCACGGCGCTGGCGAAGCCAACTGCATCGGTGCCGCCATGAGCCTTGAATACGACGCCGTTGAGTCCCAAAAACATGGCCCCGTCGTAAAGCCGAGGATCAACCCGCGCCCGCATCTTTCGCAACGCCGGGCGCGCCAGCAATCCGCCGAGCTTTGCCAACAGGGAGCTTGTCATGGATTCCCTGAGAAACCGTGTATAGAGCTTGGCGACGCCCTCCGCCGTCTTCAGCGCCACGTTGCCCGTGAAGCCGTCGGTGACGATCACATCCACGGTGCCGGCGCCGATGTCGGTTCCCTCGATGAAACCGTGGAAATCGATGGCCAGCAAACTCGCCTGCAGGACCCTCGCCGCACCACGAACCGAGTCGTTGCCCTTGAACTGCTCCTCTCCCACATTTAGCAACCCCACGGACGGTCGCTCCAGGCCGAGGACCTTGCGGGCGAACACCTCTCCCATCACCGCGAACTGCACCAGATTGTCGGCCGTACATTCCACGTTGGCGCCGAGGTCCAGGATCACCGAACGGCCCCGTTCGGTGGGAAACACGCTGGCGATGGCCGGCCGGTCGACGCCCGGCAGCGTCTTCAAGACAACCTTGACCATGGCCATCAGGGCTCCGGTGTTGCCTGCCGAAACCACGCCCTCCGCCTCGTTCCGAGCGACGGCGTCTATGGACAGGCGCATGCTGGAGGACTGGCCGGTACGCAACGCCGCGGCGGGACGGGCATCGTTCGAGATCACCGCATCGGTGTGGCGAACCTCACTCACCTGCGCCACACGCCGATGGCGACGCAACAGGGGCGCCAACTGGTTCTCGTCACCGAACAGCAGGAACTGGGCGCTGTCCAACCGCGCAAGCGCGTGGTCCAGCCCCTGTACCACCATACCCGGTGCGTAATCGCCGCCCATGGCGTCGATGGCAATGGTCAACGGGGGTGCGGACAAACGCGGTAGGGTCCTTTGTCTTGGCGCCGGCGATTCGCCAGACGCGGCGGTTTAATTAACGAAATTCCCAAGCGGCGGCAAGCCGCTTAGCTTTCAGTGTCCTCGGAGGGGCGCCACCCGGCCAACGCCTGCCACGGGTTCTCGCGGCGGCCCGATGGAGGGTCCATCGGTTGATCTGCGTCGTGCTCAGCCAAGGCGGCGCCCGGCGCACGAGGAAATGGGTCCAGTTCCAGGGACAGTTGCTCGGCCCAAGTCGATGGTATCGCCGGTCAACGGGTCCACGTCGATTTCATCGCCGGCCAACGTGACTTCGCCGGTGGCGGCCTTACCGTCCGGCGGCTCGGCGGACATGAGGAGGTAGTCGCGGACGAATTCCACATCGATGCTGGCTGGCACCGGCTCCAGGGTCACGACGCATTCCTGGACCACCTCGGCGCGCAGCCTTGCTTCCACCCGGATATTCCGCCCGCCCGCCCTCGTTGACGCGCGGCCGTTCGTGCTCAACAGGTCGAGAGATACCAGCCCAAGTCGGCGGGCCACCGCGGACCGTTCATCGGCGTTCGCCTCGATAGCGAATGACCGGCCGGCGGAGTCCAGTGCCTCCACCGGGGTCGGCCGCGAGAACTCGGGCAGCGGAACGTCCGTCGTCATCGCAGATCGCCGGGTGAGACCGGGGGCGGAAACGTCACCTCGCCGCGGCACAGCCCGGCAACAGGCAAGGCGGCGAGATGTTTGTCGGCACGTCGCACATAGGCGGTCAAGGCGTCGAGGTGTCGGGCATCCGGAGTGGTCCCACGGAACAGGTTGCGCGTGAGCGCCGCCCGCAGTGCGTCGTCGCCGGCATCGTCCAGGCCGGCATCGTAGGCCCCGATTCGGCCATAGAACCCCTTCGCCATACCCTTCACCCGTCGACCGACACCCAAGTCGCCGACCCCCATCTCGCGCAGGTTCTCATCCATGTCGGCGAACATCACGTCGAACAGGTCCTGCGCCACGGACTTGGTCGATTGCGGATCGCGGCGGAGCCGGCGCAGAACCAGAAACGCGTGTAGGGCGACCATGTCGAACCGGCCATCCGCCGTATCCGGAACGCCCGAGCTTTCGTAGAAGCTGGGATGCCGCGCTTGGCCGACGATGCGGGCATACAACTGCTGCGCCGGTTCCAGTTCGGCGCGCGACCGCAGCCAGCGGCGAAGGCTCAATCCCACGACCGCCCCCTCAGGGTTGGTCGTCGAATCGCCCGGCCGTTGATTGACTTCGCGCGATCGTCAATGCGATGGTTCGTGAATGCAGGATTCATGGGTTGGATTTGAGGTCGTCTCGGGACGATGACAAAGGCTTTCTTCCGCTCCAGGTCAACTGTACAGCGCCGGGCAATCATGGCCGCTGCCCTTGTGCTTGCGGTGTCCGCGTGCAACGGCCGCATCGACGCTCGCGGCAACGAACCGGACCCCGACCGGCTGGCCGAGATCCAGGTCGGTCAGCACACCCGCCAACAGGTGGTGGAGTTCCTTGGCTCACCATCGTCGACGTCGGTGTTCGACGGCGAGGCTTGGTACTATATCAGCAAGCGAACCGAAACCGTGGCGTTTTGGGCGCCCGATATCCAGCAACGCCAGGTGGTCGTCATCCGCTTCGACACCGCGGGCGTGGTCCAGGACGTCGAGGCATTGGATCAGGAAGACACGAGGACGGTGCAGCTGGTGGATCGGGAAACGCCGACCAGCGGCAACGAGCTGACCGTGATCGATCAGCTGCTCGGCAACATCGGCCGCTTCGGTAAGGAGACGGAACGGTAGGCGGCGCGCCCATGGCCCGCATCGGTCGCACGCAAAAGAAAACCCCCGGAGGTTCTCCCCCGGGGGTTTTTCGCAAACCGCCGTGATGGCGGATCAGTGCGCCAACATGCCGAGCAGCAGAAGCGCGACGATGTTGGTGATCTTGATCATCGGGTTCACGGCCGGGCCGGCGGTGTCCTTGTAGGGGTCGCCGACGGTATCGCCGGTCACCGCGGCCTTGTGGGCCTCTGACCCCTTACCCCCGTGGTGGCCGTCCTCGATGAACTTCTTGGCGTTGTCCCAGGCACCGCCGCCAGCCGTCATCGAGATGGCGACGAACAGGCCGGTGACGATGACGCCCAGCAGCATCGCGCCGACCGCGGCGAAGGCCGCCGACTTGCCGGCGATCAACAACACGACGATGTACAGAACGATGGGTGCCAGGACGGGCAACATCGATGGAATGATCATCTCTTTGATCGCCGCCCGGGTCAGCATATCCACGCACTTACCGTATTCCGGCTTGCCGGTGCCTTCCATGATGCCCGGAATTTCCTTGAACTGCCGTCGGACCTCAACCACCACAGCACCGGCGGCGCGACCCACGGCGGTCATCCCCAGGGCCCCGAACAGGTACGGCAGCAAGCCGCCGAAGAACAGCCCCACCACCACGTACGGATTCGACAACGAGAAGTCGATGTTGAGTCCGGCGAAGTACGGGAACTCCGTCGGGTTGGCGATGAAGAACTTGAGGTCCTGGGTGTACGCCGCGAACAGGACCAGCGCGCCGAGGCCCGCCGAACCGATGGCGTATCCCTTGGTCACCGCCTTGGTGGTGTTGCCAACGGCGTCCAGCGCGTCGGTGGTCTTCCGGACGTCCTCTTCCATCTCCGCCATCTCGGCAATGCCGCCGGCGTTGTCGGTGACCGGCCCGTAGGCATCCAGCGCCACCACCATGCCGGCCAGCGCCAACATCGCCGTCACCGCGATGGCGATACCGAACAGCCCGGCGAGCAGATAAGTGATGATGATCGCGGCGCAGATGATTAGCGCCGGGAGTGCGGTGGCCTCCATGGAGATGGCGAGACCCTGGATGACGTTGGTGCCGTGGCCGGTCTTCGATGCCTCGGCGATCACCCGCACGGGACGATAGGGCGTTCCCGTGTAGTACTCGGTGACCCAGATGATCAGTCCGGTGACGACCAGACCGACCACGCCGCAGATGAACAACGAAAGGCCGGTGAAGGTGGACCCGGCGGCGGTGAACTCCGTGCCCAGGCCGATGACCAGCGCGGTAATCGGCAGCAACGCGACGGCTGAAAGCACCGCACAGACCACGAAGCCCTTGTAGAGCGCGCCCATGATGTTCTGGCTGGCGCCGAGGCGGACGAAGAAAGTGGAGATCACCGAGGCGATGATGCACACCGCGCCGATGGCCAGCGGGTACATCATGACGTTGGCGGCCATGTCGGTTCCGCCGAAGAAGATGGAGCCCAGGACCATCGTCGCCACCACGGTGACCACGTAGGTCTCGAACAGGTCGGCGGCCATGCCGGCGCAGTCGCCCACGTTGTCGCCCACGTTGTCGGCGATCACCGCCGGGTTGCGGGGATCGTCCTCGGGAATGCCGGCTTCCACCTTGCCCACCAGGTCGGCGCCCACGTCGGCGCCCTTGGTGAAGATGCCGCCGCCGAGACGGGCGAAGATGGAGATCAGAGACGCGCCGAAGCCCAGGGCGACCAGCGGGTCGATCAGGCTGCGGCCCTCGGCGCCCATGCCGAGCAGGATGCCGTAATAAATGGCAACCGCAAGGAGCGCCAAACCGGCAACTAACATGCCGGTGACGGCGCCGGCCTTGAACGCCACCTCCAAGCCCTGGCCGAGACCCGTGCGGGCGGCCTCGGCGACGCGCACGTTACTGCGCACCGAGATGTTCATGCCGACATAGCCGGCCGCGCCCGAGAGGACCGCACCGATGGCATATCCCACCATGACGGTCCAATCGAACAGGAACAGCAGGATGATCGCGGCGACGACACCGACGATGGCGATCGTCGTGTACTGACGGTTCAGGTAGGCCGCTGCGCCCTCCTGGACGGCGCCTGAGATCTCTTGCATGCGTTGGGAGCCGGCGCTCGCGCTCAACACGGCCCGGCTGGCGTATATCCCGTAGCCCAAGGCCAACAGGCCGCAGAGAATGACGAAAATAAGCATGGAATCCCTCGATTCGTGTTTTGGGACGACAGCGCGCCACGGCGGGCCCGGGTCGCCCGATGCAACCGATCGACCGCCAAATGGCGTCGGAGCGTTGAAATCCGGGCAGAAAATGCCAGATGCCTGCGCCGAAAGCAACAACAGTCCGCTGCATCGCAGCAATCAGGGCGCGTCGCCGGTTCGATACGGCCGCTCAGCTGCCGAACACGGCGCAAACGGATCGAGGGGCTGTTTTGGCGCTGGGCGGCCGATTCAGCGCGCCATCTTGTGAACCGTCGACTGAACAAGAATCCCCTGGATGACATCCGGACCGATGATCTGCTCACCGCGGTGCCGTAACCGGCGCTGAATGGCGTCCAGGTCCACCGAATCAGAATGCCGAAGGGTCTGTGGGATGAAGCCGTAGAGCTCGCTCAAGAAGGAATCGCGCAGCCGAGGTTGCACCTGCCGGATCAGCGCCTCGTGTCAGAGCCCAGAACCTCGATGCGGACCTCCAGCTGCGCCGTGGCAATCAACTGATCGCCCTGCAGCACCGGCACGAAGAATGGATCCAGGATGACAAAACGGGGCGCCTGCGGCGCGGTCAAGGTCCGACCCTCGGTCGTGTCCGGAGGAGCGAAGGGGCCCAATTGCATGAACCACGCCGCACCGACACCGGCCGCCAGAAGCACGACGGCAACCATCAGGATGACGATTTTCTTGCTCATGCGCCGGTCATTGTCTCCCGAAGCGGTGGTGTCTGCGGTTCAGAAATGCCGATAACCATCATCGGTAATGTCCATTTGGGAGCCGTCTGAACGGCACAATCGAACCGGTTGCCGAGCAGCCGATGGTTTGCGGATGACTCCAATGGTCGCCACGGGCACCTCGACCGCCGCCGCCTGGACGGCGACCTCGGCCATCGCCGTTTCGGGTGCCGTGAACACCAGCTCGTAATCGTCTCCGCCGGTAACGACCGTTCCTATTAGCTCCGGATCGCCATCGATCGCACGGCGGGCGGCGGCCGACAATGGCAGCCGTTCCACATCCACGTCGGCTTCAACCTTTGACGCCGAACAGATCCGGCCCAGGTCGGCCACCAAACCGTCGGAGACGTCGGCAGCGGCGTGGGCCAGTCCGGCTAGCCGGACCCCCAGGGTCAACCGGGGGGTCGGTCGACGGTACCGATCGACGAGGTGACGGCTGTGGGTCGGGCCTAGTTCCGAAAGCTGGTTGCGCAGCACCCGCAGCCCCAGGGCGGCGTCGCCTATGGTGCCGGAAACCAAGATCCGGTCGCCCGGTTGCGCCCCCGATCGCAACAGCGCCCGGTCTCGCGTCACCGATCCCAAGGCGGTTATGGTCAGGGTCGCCGGCCCCGGAGTCGCCACCGTGTCGCCCCCGATCAGGGTCACATCGCAGGCGGTCTGCATGGCCTTGAGTCCGGACGCCAGGGCGGCAAACCAGGCGTCTCGCCCCGATCCGTCAAGATGACGGGGTACCGCCACGGCGACCGTGTACGCCAGCGGGCGGGCGCCCATGGACGCCAGGTCCGAGAGGTTGACCGCCAACGCCTTGGCGGCCACAGTTTCGAACGGATCGTCACCGAGGAAGTGGACATCGGCCACCAACGTGTCGGTGGTGACCACCAGATCCCGATCGGACTCGAAGCGCAGGACCGCCGCGTCGTCCAACAGCCCCAATGCGCCGCGCTCTGCCGCCGCCAGGGGCGCCAGGTGCCGCGCCACCAGCCCGAATTCATCCGTTGGTTCGGGCGTCGTCTTGGTCATCGGGGAGCGCCGCCCCTGCCCGCACGTGGTGTCCGATGTGATCCAGGACGGCGTTCACCAATCCAGGCTCCTTGCCTGAGTAGAACGCATGGGCCAGGTCAACGTATTCGTTGATGACCACCTTCTGCGGCACGTTCGGCATGCATGTCAGTTCATAGACGCCGGCGCGAAGGATTGCGCGCAGCACCGCTTCCAATCGGTCAACGGTCCAGGCGTCGGCGAGAGCATCCCCGATCGCGACGTCCAGCTCGCCGATCCGCGCAGCAACGCCCTCCACCAGGTCCACCAGCAACGCACGATCAGGCGTCGACGGCAGCTCAGGCCCGATCGCTGTCCACCGATCGGTTATGAACTCGGCAAGGATGGCGTCCGTGGACGCGCCGGCCATGTCCATTTCATACAGGGCTTGCACCGCGGCCAGTCGCGCGGCCGATCGCGATTGGGTGGAGGAACGCTTGCGGCTCATGCGTCGCCGGCCTTCAGCCGTGTGCGCAGTTCGATCATCGCCAGGCACGCCTCGGCGGCGTCGGCGCCTTTGTTCTTGTCGTCCACCGAAGCGCGGACCCACGCCTGCTCGTAGGTGTCGCAGGTGAGAATGCCGAAACCTAAAGGCACGCCCCGTTCCGTGGCCAGATCCATCAGTGCCCGCGATGCCTCCCGGCAGATATGGTCGTAGTGATCGGTTTCACCGCGGATCACGCAGCCAAGCGCAACGAACCCATCGTACCGTCCGGGCGCAGCCTCCAGCGCCATGGCGATCGCCGCCGGTACCTCGAACGTTCCGGGGACCGCCTGGCGGTCGTGGGTGGCGTCGGCTGCCGCCAGTGCCCGTGAGGCGCCGAGCGCCATCTGATCGGCGATATCCACGTAGAATCGCGCCTCCACCAACAGCACATGCGGCCGCCGTGCCATCAGTGAGCCTCCGGCGCGGTGATCGGATGCTGGCCGGCGATGGTCAACCCGTAGCCCTCCAGACCGATGATGGTCCGCTGGGTGTTGGACAGCAGCACCATGTCGCGGACTCCCAGGTCGAGCAGGATCTGGGCACCCACCCCGTAGTCGCGAAGCTGCGGCGGCGACGCCTCGCCAGTGTCCGCGCGGGCCCGCACCCGCTCGGAGAGCGCGTTGCGATGGGGCTCGCGGATCAGCACCACCACCCCGCGACCGGCGTTGCCGATGATCCGCATGGCTTGGTGCAATTCGTCGGCCTTGCCGGTGCTGGTGTCGCCGAGCACGTCCTCGAGCACGTTCAGTGCGTGCATCCGCACGTACACCGGGCCGTCCGCCGTGATGTCGCCCTTGATCAGCGCGATGTGTTCCGCATAGGCGGTCGTGTTCTCATAAACCACCATCCGGAACGTACCGCCGTGTTTGCTGTCGAAGGTAGTTTCGGCAATGCGTTCGACGATGCGGTCGTGTTGCAGTCGGTAGGCGATCAGGTCGGCGATGGTCGCCACCTTCAGGCCGTGGAACTGGGCGAAGCGGATCAGATCGGGCATCTGCGCCATGGTGCCGTCGTCGTTCATGATCTCGCAGATCACCCCGGAGGGGTTGAGCCCGGCGAGACGGGCCACGTCCACGGCCGCCTCCGTATGCCCCGTCCGCACCAGAACGCCGCCGTCACGGGCCTCCAGGGGAAACACGTGGCCGGGCGCGACAATGTCGTCGGCATTCTTGGTGGGGTCGATGGCCACGGCCACGGTGCGTGCCCGGTCCGATGCCGAGATGCCGGTGCTGACGCCCTCCCGCGCCTCGATGGAGATGGTGAACGCGGTCTCGTGGCGTGAGGTATTCCGCCGCGCCATTGCCGGCAGGTTCAGCTCCCGCACCCTCTGGCTGGTGAGCGCCAGGCATACCAGGCCGCGCCCATAGCGAGCCATGAAGTTGATCGCGTCCGGTGTGGCCATTTGCGCCGGCACCACCAGATCACCTTCGTTCTCGCGGCCCTCGTCATCCACCAGGATGAACATCCGGCCGTTGCGGGCGTCTTCGATGATGTCGTCGATGGATGCCAGCGCATCGCGGTCCGACACGTCGTCACTCCTTGTCGAGAAGACGCGCAACATACCGTGCCAGCATATCGATTTCCAGGTTGACCCGGCTGCCGACCTCCGCCCGGCCGAGAGACGTGACCGCGAGCGTATGGGGGATAAGGTTGATTCCGAACCGCCGGCCCTGCACCTCGTTGACGGTCAGCGATACGCCGTCCAAGGCCACCGAACCCTTGGCAGCAATGAACCGTGCCAGCGCTTCAGGGACTTCGATGGTGAATCGACGGGAGTCGCCATCGGGAACAATGGCGACCACACCGGCGACGCCGTCGACGTGGCCGGAGACGATGTGCCCCCCCAACTCGTCGCCCAAACGTAGGGCCCGTTCCAGATTGACCGGCGTGCCCTCGCCCCAATCGCCGACGGTGGTGCACGCGAGCGTCTCCGCGGAAGCAGTGACCGCGAACCAGCCGGGGCCTCGCTCGATGACCGTCAGGCAGACACCGGAACAGCAGACGGAAGCGCCCAGGGGCAGATCCTCGGTGTCATAGCGGGTAGCGATCTCCAGTCGCGTGTCACCGCCCGGCACAACGGAGCGCACCTGTCCCAGATCGGTGACGATACCGGTGAACATTCCCTCCCCTTCTTGACGCGGATCGCTATTCCGACCGGCGCAACAAGATCAATGTATCGCCATCCAGGGCACGCATCCGGGCATCGCCGAACGCCGGACCTTCGTTCGGCGTCGACAGACCCAATGGTCCGATAGCAGGCCACCCGTCGCCGCCGAGAAACCGGGGGGCGACGAACCAGGCGACCCGATCCACCAGTCCGGCGGCGAGCAGCGACGCGGCAACGGTGCCGCCGCCTTCCACCAACACCCGCGTGATACCCCGATCCCCGAGGACCGCGGCGACCGCCGGCGCCGCCGGCCGGCCTTCGGCATCGGCTTCCACGTCGATCACCTCAACACCCCGGTCGGTCAAGGCCTGACGGGCCGTCGCCGGGGCCGAACCGGTGGTCATCACCCATGTGGGATGGTGAGCCGCATCCGCAACCAGGGTTGCCGTGGGCGGGGTTCGCAGCTTCCCGTCCAGCACCACCCGCACCGGCGATCGATCGGTCAGTCCGGGCAGGCGACAGGTCAGCGCCGGGTCGTCTGCGAGCACGGTCTCCGATCCCACCAGCACCGCGTCGTGCATGGCACGCAGCCGATGAGCCTCCTCCCGTGCTGCGGGGCCGGTGATCCAGCGGCTGGCCTTCGAGGCCGCCGCGATCCGGCCGTCCAGTGTCACCGCCGCTTTCAGCGTGAACAGTGGCCGCCCGTGCAGGACCCGCTGGAAGAAGCCGGCGTTGATGTCTTTCGCCTCGTCGGCGCCGAGCCCCACGTCCACATCAATGCCCGCGGCCCGCAAGCGATCAATCCCGCGGCCGGCAACCCGTGGATCGGGGTCCTCGACGGCAACGACGACCCGGTCCACGCCGGCCGCCACCAGTGCCTCGCTGCATGGCGGAGTCTGGCCATGATGGTCGCAAGGCTCCAGCGTCACCAGCGCCGTGGCCTTTCGCGCCGCCGGTCCCGCCCGGTCCAAGGCTTCGGTTTCCGCATGGGGCCGTCCGCCGGCGCCCGTCCAGCCGCGGCCGACGATACGGCCGTCGCCGACGATCACGCACCCCACCGAGGGATTGGGCCAGGTGTTTCCCAGCCCGCGGCGCGCCAAAGCCAGCGCCGCGGCCATGTTGGCCGCGTCATCGGTGGCCGAGGCCACCCCTTCAACCCTCACCTAGGGTTCCAACAAAGTCTTCGAAGTCTTTTGCTTCGCGGAAGTTTTTGTAGACAGAGGCGAAACGGACATAGGCCACTTGGTCAAGCTGCGAGAGCTGATCCATGGCCATCTCCCCGATCACCTTGGACGGAATCTCGGTCTCGCCCAAGGTCTCCAGGCGGCGCTGGATGCTGTTGACGATGCGCTCGACGCGATCCTCGTCCACCGGCCGCTTGCGGAGCGCGATGCGCAGCGACCGCGCCAGCTTCTCGCGGTCAAAGGGCGCCTTGTCGCCGTTCTTCTTGACCACCGTCAGTTCCCGCAGGTGAACCCGTTCGAACGTGGTCCACCGAGCGCCACAGGCCGGGCAGTAGCGACGGCGGCGGATCGCCGAGTTGTCCTCGGTGGGCCGCGAGTCCTTTACCTGCGTGTCGTCATGACCGCAAAACGGGCAGCGCATGACCTGTCGTCCTCCCCTTGCCGCCTTAGGGCCTGTTGACATTCACCGCATCGATCTGGTTCGAGACCAAATCGACCGCGGACCAGGAGAACAGCGCAAGGAAGTGTGGTGCACTTTCGAGCATGGTCGACGCCGTCCGCGGCGATTTGGACCGAACCCCAGAGGGGCTGGGCGAAAAGCCGCCATTTCCGCGTCGCTCGTCCTCGAATATGCCCAGCATGTCCTTCGTCCTCGCTCCTAGAACTGGCGGCCTTTCGGCTCCAGCCAGATCGATGTGCTGAACGGCAACAGGCCCTTACCGCGGCCCCCTCTTAGTTCACCGGCGCTCAGAGCCCCGAGTAGACCGGAAAACGCCGGCACAGGTCGGCCACGCCCTCGCGGGCCGCCGCTTCGGCGGCGCCATTATTCTCGCGCTCGGACGCCAGGCCATCGAGCACGTCGCCGATCAGTTCGCCTACCTTGCGAAACTCACCTGGACCAAAACCGCGCGTGGTTCCGGCCGGCGTGCCGAGACGCACACCCGACGTGATGGCGGGCTTCTCCGGATCGAACGGGATGGCGTTCTTGTTGCAGGTGATCTTCGCCCGATCCAATGCGGCCTCCGCGGCCTTGCCCGTCAAGCCCTTGGGTCGCAAATCCACCAGCATCAGATGCGTGTCCGTTCCGCCGGACACAATGTCGAGGCCGCGCTCCACCAGGGTTGCGGCCAAGACCTTGGCGTTTTCCACCACGGTCGCGGAATACGCCTTGAAATCCGGACGCAGGGCCTCGCCGAAGGCCACCGCTTTGGCGGCGATGACGTGCATCAGGGGGCCGCCTTGTAGACCGGGGAATACTGCGGAGTTCATCCGTTTTCCGAGGTCCGCATCCTCGGCCAGGATCATCCCGCCGCGCGGTCCCCGCAGGGTTTTGTGCGTCGTGGTGGTTACCACGTGGGCGTAAGGGAAAGGGCTCGGATGCACGCCCGCCGCCACAAGCCCGGCGAAATGCGCCATGTCCACCGTCAGCAGCGCCCCCACGGAGTCGGCAATGGCGCGAAAGCGGGCAAAGTCGATGATGCGCGGATAGGCCGAACCGCCGGCAACGATCAGCTTCGGCCGATGCTCCTCGGCCAAGCGTTCCACCTCGTCGAAATCGATCAGCGCGTCGTCGCGTCGAACGCCGTACTGCACTGCGTTGAACCATTTCCCGGACTGGGCCGGCGCCGCGCCGTGGGTCAGGTGGCCGCCGGCAGCCAGCGACATGCCGAGCAGCGTGTCGCCGGGCTTCAACAGCGCCATGTAGACGGCTCCGTTGGCCTGGGCGCCAGAGTGCGGCTGCACATTGGCGAACTCGCAGCTGAACAGCATCCGTGCCCGCTCGATGGCCAAGTCCTCGGCCACGTCCACGTACTCGCAACCGCCGTAGTAGCGGCGTCCCGGATACCCTTCCGCGTACTTGTTGGTAAGGACGGAGCCCTGCGCCTCGAGGACGGCGCGGGAGACGATATTCTCCGACGCGATCAGTTCGATCTGGTCCTGCTGCCGGCGGAGCTCATCGCTCACGGAGCCGAAAACGTCGGGGTCGGCCTCGGCGAGCGAGGTGCCGAAGAAACGATCGTGAAAGGCACTGGGGTAGTCGGGTTTGGCGACGGTCATGGAGGGCGACCTTCCGATCAGCTCTGAGTTGGGTTGGACAGTTTGGCGACCCGCGGCACGTGGCGGCCGCCTTCGAATGCGGTGTCAAGAAATACGCGCAGGCAGTCGCGCGCGACTTCCGCTCCGATCATTCTCCCCCCGAAGCAAATCACGTTAGCATCGTTATGGGCACGGCACATCCGCGCGCCGAGTGCATCGTGCACCAGCGCCGCGCGGATCTCCGGAAACCGATTGGCCGCCATGCTGATGCCAATGCCCGTGCCGCAGACCAGGACCCCGGCCCTTGCCCGGCCGCCGCGAAGGGCCGCGGCCATTGCGTAGCCAAAATCCGGGTAATCCACGGACCCCTCACCGTCGGCCCCCAAATCGAGCACCTTCCGGCCGAGCCCCTCGAGCTCAGCCTTGAGTTCCTCCTTGAGGCCGAAGCCGGCGTGGTCGCTGGCGATAGCGATGGTGTCTTCAGTCATGTTCGCCGACATGATCGCGGATCATGTTTGGTGTTTCCGGGATGGCACACTGCGCAACACAATCGGCGCGCGGGCCGACCGACCCGAGGCCGGAACCTTAGATACCATATGTCCACAGCGGTTGCCAGCCCGGCACAAGCTGTCGGCGTATGGATGCATTCGCCGAATCGACTCGGTTGCTCTTGCGCCGAGCGACGTCCGCTTGGGCCCAAGACTGACACGCGGATTCGTCAATGAAAAAGATGGTAGAGTCGGTGGTGAAAAACCTACCGGACTCCCTAGTAACGCGTCCTTAGTCGTCCTTTGGCATCAGGTAAAAGTCCGATGCTCATTGTTTTGTGATTGACAAAACAGGAACTGCAACGGTTATATCCGAGGGAGAAGACACATCCGCTTACCTTGAGGTTGAAGTCAATGAACGAAGATATCGATAGTGGGGTTTCGCGTGACGAAGTTCTGCGAATGGCAGTCGACGTCGTTGCCGCTTACCTGAGCAAGAATCAGATTTCGACGGCACAGATTCCGGAAGTCATTCAGAGCGTTTATGATTCACTGATGTCGCTGGAATCGAAGCCAGCGGAACCGAAGGCGGAGGCGCCGAAGCCGGCGACTTCGATCCGTCGTTCCGTGACGCCCGATTACATCGTCTGTCTGGAAGACGGCAAGAAGCTGAAGATGCTCAAGCGGCACCTTCGCACCACCTACAACATGACTCCTGAAGAATACCGCGCGAAGTGGAACCTGCCCGCTGACTATCCCATGGTCGCGCCGAACTACGCCAAGCAGCGCTCAGAGTTCGCCAAGAAAATCGGCCTGGGCCGGACGGCCGGGTCTTCGCGTCGCGGCGGCCGGCGCCGGGGCTGATTATCACGCGGTCGCCTTCTGATCAGGTCTGAAAAGACCACGGGCCCGACGATACGATCGTCGGGCCCGTTTTGATTTTGCAGTGGACGGCGACCGGCGGACCGGTCGCCGTCCACTGGCTTAGTCGCCGATTAGCCTAGTTGACGTAGTCGTAGGTACCGTCTTTCCAGACATAGAACACGTAACCCGGCGCAGTCACATCGCCCTTCTCGTCGAAGCCGATATTGCCGAGCACCGTTTCGAACTGGCCGCTCCGCAGTGCCTTGATGACCGCGTCGGTACCGGTCGAGCCGGCGCTCGCGACCGCCTGCGCCCACGCCTGAATCGCGCCGTAGGTGTACAGCGTGTAGCCCTCCGGCTCGATGCCCTTGGCCCGGAACCGCTCCACGACCGGCGCCGCGACCGGGTTCTTCCGCGGGTCGGGGCTGAAGGTCATCAGCGTGCCTTCACCGGTGGGGCCGGTGATCTTCCAATACTCGTCGGTGACCAATGCGTCACCGGACACCAGCTGCGGCTTGTAGCCCTGCTCGTGGGCCTGGCGGATCATCAGGCCGGCCTCGGTGTGATAGCCGCCCACATAGACCACGTCGACGCCGGCACCCTTCATCTTGCTGACCAGCGCGGTGTAGTCCTTTTCGCCGGCGGTATAGGCTTCGTACATGGTCTCCTTGACGCCGCGGGCCATGAGCTGCTTGCGGGTCTCGTCGGCCAAGCCCTTCCCGTACGCGGTCTTGTCGTGAAGGATGGCGACCTTCGCACCCTTGAAGTTGTCGGCCAGGTAGTTGCCGGCAACGATGCCCTGCTGGTCGTCGCGACCGCAGGTGCGGAAGACGTTATCGCCGCCTTCTTCGGTCAGCTTCGGATTGGTGGAGGCCGGCGAGATCTGAATGATCCCTTCTTCTTCGTATACCTTGGAGGCCGGGATCGACGAACCGGAGCAGAAGTGCCCGGCGACGAATACCACACCCTCACTGGCGGCCTTACTGGCGACCGCCACGGCCTGCTTCGGATCGCAGGCATCGTCCTCGACGATCAACCGGATCTTCTGACCCAGGACTCCGCCGGCGGCGTTCAAGTCGGCAACTGCGAGCTCGGCGCCGTTCTTCATCTGCTCGCCGAAGGTCGCGTACTGGCCGGTCATCGGACCGGCGGTCGAAATCAGAATCTCGGCCTTCGCGGCCGACAGGCCGGATGCCAGCAAGGCGGCACCGGCGAGGAGCGCAAGTTTCGGGTATTTCATGAGCCTTCCTTCCCTATCGTGACAAGTTCCCGGGCTCGCAAAGAACCCCGGTCGTTCCCCTTTTTACCGAAGTGATCGCTCGACCCAATCGGCCGAACGCCTTCGGCCCATCGCGGGGTATCGACGTTCCGGCGGTTACCGTAAGCGTGCGAATGATTTGTGACAACGAGAGAATATGTTGCGGCGCGGCCGCGCAACGATTGCGGAACACGTGGCCGCTCACTGTGCGGGTTCGGAGCGACTGCGCCAGCCGAAAAGGCCTGCCCGTTCGTAAAGCCACGGATACTGGGTGACCATCTTCCGTGCCCGCGCGAGGCGGAAGGCAAACCCGGCAATGAGGATCAGAATGACCACGTCGATAACGTAGCCGGAGAGCGACAGCAGTTCCCCGTCGAACAGGCCGTAGATCAGAAAACGCGATACCAGCGCCAACAACGCGCAATAGACAAACACTTGCCATCCCGGTCGCCACGTGTTGGCCACGGCTTGCCCCGTCATATAGGCCGCGAAGCCGGTGATGACGACGGTAACGCCGACGAAGACGGCGATGGACGTGCCGAGCAGCGGTTCCATTTCCTCGCTTTTCTCCTCGGTCCTAGCAGGCTGCTGAAAAACCCTGAAGACGCTGCTAGTGTCCGCCTTCCAGATAGGCGGCCCGCACTTCCGGGTTGGCCAGCAGTTCCTTGCCGGAACCGGTTAGGCTGATGCGGCCGTTGACCATCACGTAGCCGCGGTCTGCAAGGCGCAATGCATGAAAGGCGTTCTGCTCCACCAGGAACACGGTAACGCCCTGCTGTTCATTGATGTCCTTGATGACGCGGAAGATCTGCTTCACCACCATCGGTGCCAGGCCGAGCGATGGTTCGTCCAGCAACAGCAGCCGCGGTCGACCCATCAAGGCCCGCGCGATAGCCAGCATTTGCTGTTCACCGCCGGAAAGCGTTCCGCCGCGCTGATCCTGGCGCTCCTTGAGGATGGGGAACAGATCGAAGACGCGGTCGAGATCTTCGCCGAACCGTTCCAGGGGCGTCGTGGTGGCGCCCATCTGCAGGTTTTCCATCACCGTCATACGCGGAAAGATGCGCCGTCCCTCCGGGGCCTGAGCGATCCCGCGGCCGACGATCTGGTGGGTGGGCATACCGGTGATCTCGTCGCCATCGAAGACGATCCGCCCACGCGCGGCCCGCGGGTTCCCGCAGATGGTCATCAGCAGAGTCGACTTGCCGGCGCCGTTGGCGCCGATCAGGGTCACGATCTCTCCCTGCCGCACGTCTACCGCGACGCCGCGCAGCGCCTCGATATTGCCGTAGTAGGTATGGACCGATTCCACGTTCAACATGTCAGTGCCGGGCCCCGTCATCCTTGCCCGTCTGGGCCGCGTCCGCGGCCAAGTCGGCCTGAACCTCGGGTGGGATCTCGTCGTCTTCCTCTTCGCCCAGGTAGGCTCGGATCACCGCCGGATCGTTGCGCACTTGCTCCGGCGGGTCTTCGGCGATCTTGCGGCCGTAGTCCAGCACGACGATGTGGTCGGAGATCTCCATGACCACCGACATGTCGTGCTCGATCAACAACAGGCCGATCTGGTGCTCGTCTCGGATATAGCGAAGGAGATCGTTGAGTTCCGCCGATTCACGAGGGTTGAGGCCGGCGGCCGGCTCGTCAAGGCACAGCAGCACCGGCTGAGTGCACATGGCGCGGGCGATCTCCAGGCGCCGCTGGTCGCCATAAGGCAGGCTCGACGCCGCGTCGTCGGCGCGATCCATCAGCCCCGTACGGTCCAGCCAGTAACGCGCCAACTCCACGGCCTCGCCCTCGGCCCGCCGGTAACCGGGAAAGCCGAACAGACCACGAACGGTAAAGCCCGACGCTATCATCAGCATGTTGTGCTGGGCGACGATGAGGTTTTCCAGCACCGACATTGCGCCGAACAGCCTTATGTTCTGGAACGTGCGGGCGACGCCGGCCCGCTTGGGGATCTGGTAGTCCTCCATCCGCTCCAGGAGGTACGGGCGTTTGCGTGGATGATTGAGGGTCAGCCGGCCGACGGTCGGCTTGTAAAAGCCGGTCAGGCAATTGAACACCGTGGTCTTGCCGGCGCCGTTGGGACCGATGATGGCGGTGATTTCTCGATCGCCGGCGGTGAACGACACATCGTCGATGGCGATCAGCCCGCCGAATCTCATGGTCAGGTGCTCGACATCCAACAGCGGCCGATCGGTCGGCACGGCAGTCATGACGAACCACTCATGATGTCGCCTGTTTCGCCTCGTCAGCGGATGCGCCGCGCAATCGCCGCGGCAGCAGGATCGTCGGGTCGCGATGAGCAAGCAGACCGGACGGCCGCCAAATCATGATCAGCACCATGGCCGCACCGAAGGCCAGCATGCGGTACTGCTGCAACTCGCGGAAGAACTCCGGCAAACCGATAAGAATGATCGCCGCCAGGACAACGCCGATCTGGCTGCCGAATCCGCCCAGCACGACGATCGCCAGGATCACCGCGGACTCGATGAAGGTGAAGCTCTCCGGGCTGATGAACCCCTGGCGGGTGGCAAAGAAGGACCCGGCGAAGCCGCCGAACATGGCGCCAATGGAGAAGGCGGTCAGCTTGGTGTTGCGTGGGTTGATGCCGAGCGAGCGACAGGCGATCTCGTCCTCGCGCAATGCTTCCCAGGCGCGTCCCACCGGCATCTTCCGGATGCGCAGGGTGAAGACGTTGGTGACCAGCGCCAGCGCCAAAATCAGGTAATAAAGGAAAATTATCCGGTCGACGGGCGAGTAGGTCAGGTTGAAGAAGCTGTGAAAAGTCTCCGTCCCTTCAGGCGCGCTGCGCTTGAACGGCAGGCCGAAAAAGCTGGGTCGCGGAACACCGGAAATGCCGTCCGGACCGCCGGTGAACTGATACCAGTTCAACAGGATCACGCGGATCATCTCGCCGAACCCGAGGGTGACGATGGCCAGGTAGTCGCCCCGCAGTCGCAGAACCGGAAAGCCCAGCAGGATGCCGGCGAAGGCAGCCATGATGCCGGCGAACGGCAGGCAGACCCAGAAGCCCAGGTCGAAGTAAGTGGCCAGCAGTGCGTAGCTATAGGCACCGACAGCGTAGAACGCCACGTAGCCCAGATCGAGAAGACCGGCGAGGCCGACAACGATGTTCAGGCCCCAGCCGAGCATGATGTAGGTGACCACCAGGATGCCGATGTCGAGAAGCCGCCGGTCCACCTTCGGCAGGAATGACGACTCCGGCGCAAACGCCAGAAGCGGGAAGACGACGGTAACACCGAGAAGCACCGGGCCGAGGAACTTCGCCGCCTTGGCGAAGCGAACGGCCAGCGCGTCCATTGATGCCTCGCGATCGGCAACCGTCTTCGCCGAGGCACCGGTATGGCGCAGCGCCCAAATGGCGCGCACCGAGAACACGCTGGCGAGAATGGCGATGAGCCAGTTCACCACCAGATCGTCGTACGGCAGGTATCCCTTCAGCGCCGCCGCAGTGTCGTCGGCAAAGAACTGCCCCGACAGGAGCGCGATCAACATCGCCACAGCAAACGGTCCGGCAATGAACATCACCGGCGCCGGACGCTTCTCGCGCAGCAGAATCATCGCGAGCCGGCCAAGGACGCCGAGGATCACGGTGATCAGCACGTCCTGCCACCGGCTCTCCAGGGCCAGACCGCCAGGGATGTCCCGGGTGTGGTAGGCGACGACACCCACCGACAAACCCAGCATCACCAATCCGGTAAAGAACAGCTCGCGAAGAACCGCCGCCGTGTCGAGTCCGCCGTTTTCGTTCGGTGCGGTCGTCGGCGCGGCGCTGGCCATCGGCTCAGACCTTCTCGATATCCGGTTTGCCGAGCAGCCCCGTCGGGCGGAAGATCAGCACCAGCACAAGGATGGAGAACGCCGCTACGTCCTTGTACTCGACGGTGAAGTAGCCGGACCAGAAGGCCTCGATCAGGCCGATCAGCAGTCCGCCCAACATGGCGCCCGGCAACGAGCCGATTCCTCCGAGGACCGCGGCCGTGAAGGCCTTAATTCCCGCCAGGAAGCCGATGTAGAAGTCGATGACACCGTAGTTGAGGACGAAGATCAAACCGGCCACCGAGGCCAGTGCCGCGCCCATCACGAAGGTCAGCGAGATGGTCCGGTCAACGTTGATGCCGATCAATGCCGCCATGCCGCGATCCTGCTCGCACGCCCGCTGCGCCCGGCCGAGCGCGGTGCGTGCGATGATCAGCGTGAAGGCGGTCATCAGCGCCACGGTCAGGAACCAGATGAACATCTGCAGATAGCTGACAGAGACGATGAAATCACCGCTTCGCATCACCTCGATGCCGCCAGAGAACAAGGGCTGCATGGGTTTGACCCGCGCGCCCAGCAGCAACTGCACGTAGTTCTGCAGGAAGATCGACATGCCGATGGCGGTGATCAGCGCCGCCAGCCGTGGCGATCCGCGTAGCGGCCGATAGGCGACGCGTTCCAACGTCCAGCCGTAGACCGAGGTCAACAGCATGGTCAGGACGAGCGTGATCAGCAGCGCCAGCGGTACCCACGTAATGCCGAACAGAGCGAGCAGCATCAGTGCGATGAGGCAGATGAACGAGCTGATCATGAAGATTTCGCCGTGGGCGAAATTGATCATGCCGATGATGCCGTAAACCATCGTGTAACCGATGGCGATGAGCCCGTAGATGGCGCCGAGGGTGAGGCCGTTGATCAGCTGCTGGACGAAATATTCCATATTCGCGCGTCTGTTAACGGCACATAGATATCTCGCGTGGACGCCTTGGTGCCCACGGGCGGTGCTGTCAAACCAAGCAAGGCTGACACCAACGCTGTCGGCGAGGCCCCGCATCGCTGCGGATCCTCGACGATCCAAGATTGCCGCGTCTCCCCTCTTCTTGGCCTCGCTTGACCGACGGACTCGCGCCTGTTTCGCGAGTTCGCCGGCCAGCGTAGGTCCATGCCTCCCAGACCGGCATCAACGGACGATTCCATGCTCCGGAATCGTCATCGACCTGTAACGTTGCGGGGCAAGGAGTCGCTTCGGGCAAGGTTGATGTCAAGCAAGAAATCAGCGGGCGCGGGCCGGTGTCGGGACAAATGCCCTAGTAGACCGTAGAGGAACCCTGAAGGGTCTGCGAAACAGGGACGATACCCGAAGACTAGGCGGAGGATGCGCCGTGACGCGGACACATCACCAGTGGCGCCCGGCACGGTCATTCGGCCTTTGTCCTGTTTCTCCAAGGGTTTGTGGTTCGATCCGCTTACCGGGTGATCGCCGCGGCTCGACAATGCGCCCAGCATTGCCATCGCCGCGGCCACTTCCACGATGGCGGTCGGGCCAGCAACGCAGTCTTTCCAGGGGTTTTTCAACACCTCGCTAGGCCGGTCTTTTCACCGGCGTCGGGGTTAGGGCACGGTTCGATCTGATCGCCTCAATCGGATCGAACGGTCGTGCTCTAAGTCATTGATACCGAGAGCAAGTAATCCAAACGACCGATTCCGTCCGATCGGATCTCGCTCTAGCGTTGCCGGGCGATCACACGCGCCAGCTTGCGGGCCGCGAGCCGCTTCAGATGCGCTTCCGAATAGCCTGGCGCACCGACCATCGTGACTTCAACCCCGGTGCGTGGATCGATGGCGGCGACCCGCACGACGTTGCCCACGGGCCGGAACTCGAACAGCACCTCAGTCAAAGAGTCAGGCAAGGCCGGATCACCATGGCGGCGGTAGGGCGGCCTGGACAAAGGACGGCAACCGTTACCGGGACACGGCGGTCACATGCCCCGCCGGTAGGCACCGCCCACCTCGAACAGCGCCTGGACGATCTGTCCCAACGACAGCACGCGGACCGCGTCCACCAGCACCTCGAAGACGTTGCCACCGGCGGTGGCCGTTTCCTGGAGCCTGGCGGTCATCGCCGGCGCGTCCTCGGCGTGGGCCTGCTGGAAGGCCCTCAGGCGTTGGATCTGGCTGTCCTTCTCGGCGTCGCTGGACCGCACCAGATCAGGAGTCGGAGGCACCGCGCCCTCGGGGTTGATGAACGTGTTCACGCCGACGATGGGGTAGCTACCATCGTGTTTCTGGCGCTCATAGAACAGCGATTCCTCCTGGATCTTGCCGCGCTGGTAGCCGGTTTCCATGGCACCGAGCACGCCGCCGCGATCGCTGATCCGCTCGAACTCCTGGAGTACCGCTTCCTCGACCAGGTCGGTCAGTTCGTCGATGATGAAAGACCCCTGGTTGGGGTTCTCGTTCTTCGCCAGCCCCCACTCCCGATTGATGATCAGCTGAATGGCGAGGGCCCGCCGGACGCTGTCCGCGGTGGGCGTGGTGATGGCCTCGTCAAAAGCGTTGGTGTGCAGGCTGTTGGTGTTGTCGTAGACCGCCAGCAGCGCCTGCAACGTGGTGCGGATGTCGTTGAAATCGTATTCCTGCGCGTGAAGCGATCGTCCGGATGTTTGGGTATGATATTTAAGCTTCTGCGAGCGTTCGTTGGCACCGTACTTAAAGCGCATTGCGGTCGCCCAAATGCGCCGGGCGACGCGGCCCATCACCGTGTATTCGGGGTCCATGCCGGCGGAGAAGAAGAACGACAGGTTGGGGCCGAAGTCGTCCACGTCCATGCCGCGGGCGAGGTACGCCTCGACGAAGGTAAAGCCGTTGGCCAGGGTGAACGCCAGCTGCGTGATCGGGTTCGCGCCGGCCTCGGCGATGTGATAGCCGGAGATGGATACCGAATAGAAGTTCCGGACGTGGTGATGGGTGAAGTAGGCCTGGATGTCGGCCATCATCCGCAGCGCGAACTCGGTGGAGAAGATGCAGGTATTCTGGCCCTGGTCTTCCTTGAGGATGTCTGCCTGCACCGTGCCGCGAACTGTCTCCAGCACCCAGGCGCGTACTTTCGCCGCCTCCTCCTCGGTGGGCGGACGGCTGTTCTGCTCCTCGAACCGCGTCAGTTGCTGGTCGATGGCGGCGTTGAAATACATGGCCAGGATCGCCGGCGCCGGGCCGTTGATGGTCATGGAAACCGACGTGGACGGGTCGCACAGGTCGAATCCGTCGTACAGCGCCTTGATGTCATCCAGGGTGGCGATGGAGACGCCCGAGTTGCCCACCTTGCCGTAGATGTCCGGCCGCTCGTCGGGATCGAAACCGTACAACGTCACGGAATCGAAGGCCGTCGACAGCCGCTTGGCCGGCATGTCCTTGGACAGGAACTTGAACCGCGCATTGGTGCGAAAGGGATCGCCCTCGCCTGCGAACATGCGGGTCGAGTCCTCGCCCTCACGGCGGAAGGCGAAGACGCCGGCGGTATAGGGAAAGCGCCCGGGCACGTTCTCCAGCAACAGCCAACGCAGCAGTTCGCCATCGTCCTCATAGCGCGGCAGCGCCACCTTGGGGATTCTCAGGCCCGATAGGCTGGTGTGGTTGAGCGGCGTTCGCGTCTCGCGGTCGCGCATACGCACCACGTATTCGTCGCCGGAGTACGCTTCGCGCACCATCGGCCAAGTTTCGAGCAGCTTTCGGCACCGCGGGTCCATGGTGTTCTGCCGCTTGGCGCACAGGTCCTCCACCGCCCCGCTGTCGCTGACGCCCTCCTCCTTCAACATCCGCGCCGTCTCGCGCAGGTGCTGCGCCTCGCGAGCGACGCGGACCTGCCGCATCACATCCGCCCGGTACCCGCGCACGGTTTCGGCGATTTCCGCCAGGTAGCGCTGGCGCCTGGACGGAACGATGGCCTCCCCCGCCGGCGAGCTGCGCACGTCGACGGCCGGTGCCGTCGCCTCCCAGCGGCCGAGACCATGGGCGGTCAATTGATCGACAATCTCGCGGTAGAGCGCCGTCACTCCGACATCACTGAATCGGGCGGCAATGGTGCCGAAGACCGGCATGATGTCCGGCGCGACGTCGAAGGCGCCTCGGTTGCGCTGCACCTGTTTAGCCACGTCGCGCAAGGCGTCGGGTCCGCCCTTGCGGTCGAACTTATTGATCGCCACCACATCGGCGAAATCCAGCATGTCGATCTTTTCGAGTTGGCTGGCGGCGCCGAACTCGGGCGTCATCACGTACAGGGACAGGTCGACGAAGGGCACGATGCCGGCGTCGCCCTGGCCGATACCCGGGGTCTCGATGATGACCAGGTCGTAGCCGGCGGCCTTCATCGCCGCGACCATATGCGGCAGTGCCGGCGGCACCTCGCTCCCCGCGCTCCGCGCGGCGATGGACCGCATGAAGACGTTTTCCGCATGGATCGCGTTCATCCGGATGCGATCGCCCAGTAGCGCGCCGCCGGTGCGACGTCGCGACGGGTCGATGGCGAGGATGGCAATCCGCGGCTCGCCGCCGTAGCGGCGGAACCGGAGGACCACTTCGTCGGTCAGCGATGACTTGCCGGCGCCGCCGGTGCCGGTGATCCCGAGCACGGGGACCACGCCGCGACGATGCGCCAAGGCATGCAGGCTGTCCCGCCCGGTTTCGTCCAGGCAATCGTTCTGCAACGCGGTCAAAACCCTGGCGAGATCCGCTTCGCGGCCGGCCGCGAGGCCGTCGAAATCGGCCGGCAGCTCGGCGGCCGGGTCGAAGTCCGACCGCGCCAGCATGTCGTCGATCATCCCCTGCAGGCCCATGGTTCGGCCGTCCTCAGGCGAATAGATGCGGGTCACGCCGATGGAATGCAGGTGTTCCATCTCCTCCGGAACAATGACGCCGCCGCCGCCGCCGAACACGCGGACGTGGCCGGCGCCGCGCCGCTTCAACTGCTCAAGCAGATAGGTGAAGAATTCCACGTGCCCGCCCTGATAGGAACTGAGGGCAATGGCCTGCACGTCCTCCTGCACCGCCGCCGTCACCACCTCGTCTACCGAGCGGTTGTGGCCCAGGTGGATCACCTCCGCTCCCGAACCCTGGAGCATTCGACGAATGATGTTGATAGAGGCGTCGTGGCCGTCGAACAGGCTGGCCGCACTCACCACCCGGACGGGATGGCGCAGGCAGGGTGGCGCGGGGGCGGCGTCGGCCTTCCGTTGACGGTTCTGGGTGGCTAGGTCGTCAGGCATTCGGGCTCTCCCCGGGGATCGGTCAGGGCCGTGGCGGGCAGGCCCCTACCCGGCCGCTCCATATCGACCGGTCCCCGCACTTACAGTTTACGTAAACGTAAACTCTCGGCCGCGAGTCGTAAAGGCCCGCCGCCGCTAGTGTGGTGGATCGGAAGTTCGTACGATGTGAATGGCCGACACCGGGACGAACTTCCGATCCGTTAACCACACTAGAATCAACACGTTATCTAGTGTCCCTTTGAACCCGACGTTCGAAAAGCGTCGACCCAAGAATGCATCGAACTTCGGGTTCGGGACGCTAGCCATCAGTGTAGACCCGAAGAGCTTCCCGTTCCATCGCCGCCACCCGACACGCGCGGAACGTCGCTCCGCGAGGCTATGGAGCCCCCTGCTCCACCGGTGTATTCTCCCGCTCCAGCCGGGTAGCCCGGCGCAAGAACCGTTGGTGGGGGGAGAAACCAATCAATGACCGGTAAAACCTTGCATCCGGAAACCATCGCGCTGCACGGCGGCGACTACCGGAGCAACGAGACCACGGGCGCCGTGGCGGTGCCCATTTATCAGACCACCTCGTACCAGTTCCGCGGGACCGAGCACGCCGAGAACCTGTTCGCGCTGCGTGAGCTCGGCAACATCTACACCCGGATCATGAATCCCACCTGCGACGTGCTGGAACGCCGGGTGGCGGAACTGGAAGGCGGCGCGGCCGCCCTGGCGCTCGGGTCCGGTCAGGCGGCGACCACGTTCTCGATCCTCAACCTGTGCCGGGCCGGCGATAATTTTGTCAGTTCCACAGACCTTTACGGAGGAACGTGGAACTTGTTTGCGAACACGATGAAGGATCTGGGCGTCGAGGTTCGGTTCGTCGATCCGGAGGATCCGGAGGCATTTCGCCGCGCCACCGATGACCGGACGCGGTGCTACTACGCCGAGACGTTGCCGAACCCGAAGCTACAGGTCTTCCCCATTGGCGAGGTGGCAGCCATCGGCCGCAAACTCGGCGTGCCGCTGATCGTTGACAACACCGCCTCGCCGGTGATCTGCCGCCCCCTCGATCACGGCGCCGCCGTGGTCATGTATTCCACCACCAAATACATCGGCGGACACGGCACCTCCATCGGCGGGCTGATCGTCGACGGCGGCAACTTCGACTGGGAAGCACACGGCCAACGCTTCCCGACGCTCAACGAGCCAGACCCCAGCTACCACGGTGCGGTATGGACGGAGGCGGTGAAGCCCCTGGGGCCCATCGCCTACATCCTGCGGGCGCGGGTTATCCTGCTGCGCGACATCGGGGCACCGATGAGCCCCTTCAACGCCTTCCAGTTCATCCAGGGGCTGGAAACCTTGCCGCTGAGGATGCGCGCTCACGTGGACAACGCCGCCAAGGTCGCGGACTACCTCAAGACCCATGGCAGCGTGACGCGGGTGATCTACCCAGGCTTCCAGGACGGCGAGTTGAAGCGCCGGGCTGATGCCTACCTGGGCGGCGCCTACGGGGCACTCGTCGGTTTCGAGCTCAAGGGTGGCCGCGAGGCGGGGCGCCGGTTCATCGACGCGCTGAAGCTGGTCTATCACGTGGCCAACATCGGCGACGCCCGGACGCTGGCGATCCATCCCGCCACCACTACCCACAGTCAGCTTTCGCCGGAAGAACAACTGGCTACCGGCGTCTCGGAGGGCTATGTGCGACTGTCCGTCGGGATCGAGCACATCGACGACATCCTCGACGACATCGGCCAGGCCCTGGCCCAGACGTGAGCAGGGCCCAGCGGCAGGGCGTGGCGTTGGGAGCGTTTCCGCGCACGCGGATGCGCCGCAATCGGCGCACCGCATGGTCGCGGCGCATGGTTGCCGAAACCAGGCTCAATCCGGCCGATCTCATCTGGCCGGTGTTCGTGGTCGAGGGCCAAGCCGCTCGACAGCCGGTGCCGTCCATGCCGGGTGTCGATCGCCTGTCCTGCGATCTGCTGGCGGGGGCCGCTGCCGAGGCCAAGGACCTTGGGATCCCTGCGGTGGCCTTGTTCCCCTACGTGGACGAAGCCCTCAAAACCTCTGACTGCGCCGAGGCACTCAACCCCGACAACCTCGTGTGCCGCGCCGTGCGGTCGGTGAAGGACGTCCATCCCGACCTCGGCGTCATCTGCGACGTGGCGCTGGACCCGTTCAACAGCGACGGCCATGACGGGCTGGTCCGCGAGGGCGTGGTGCTGAACGACGAGACGGTCGAGGTTCTCTGCCGACAGGCCGTGGTCCAGGCCCGCGCGGGCTGTGACGTGCTGGCACCGTCGGACATGATGGATGGCCGCGTCGGTGCCATCCGCGAAGCTCTCGATGACGCCGGGTTTGCCGACGCCCAGGTGATGGCCTATGCGGCCAAGTACGCCTCGGCGTTCTACGGGCCCTTTCGCGACGCGGTGGGCTCGTCGACGGCGTTGAAGGGCGACAAGACCACCTATCAGATGGACCCGGCTAACGGCGACGAGGCGCTGCGGGAGGTGGCGCTCGATCTCCAGGAAGGGGCCGACATGGTGATCGTCAAGCCGGGCCTCCCGTATCTGGACATTGTCCGCCGGGTCAAGGATGCTTTCGGCGCACCCACCTTCGCCTATCACGTGAGCGGCGAGTACGCGATGCTGAAGGCCGCCGCCGCACAGGGCTGGATCGACGGCGAACGGGCCTTGCTGGAAAGCCTAATGGCGTTTCGTCGCGCCGGCGCCGACGGCATCCTCACCTACGCTGCCATCGAGGCCGCCCGCCTGCTGCGCAGGCGCTGACCGCGCGCCCCTATTCCGTTACTCGTGAAAAAGTCCCTCGCCCTTGGCTCGGTGTACTTTTTTCCGGTTTCATACAGCCAAATCCGCCCTTGAGGCGGCTCTGCGGGCGGATTCGAAGATGTTTACCATCAGATCCGGTACCCATGCCGGATCTGACTGAGTCTCAAGTCGCAAGATTAGGGCCTGTTCGGTCGGCAAGCTTGCGATTTGGCGACACTTGAAATGGGGGCGCCGGGCCGCCCCAAGCGCCCATTTTTCCTTGTTTTTATTGAACAAAAGTACACTGAGCGAAGCGAAGGGCTTTTGTTCACAGTCGACTACTCCGCTGCCAGGCGCGTCCGCCGGCGCTTGCGGTCCGGCCTGGCGCTGCCGCGGCCCGACAGGCTGGGGTTGGTCATGAAGTACTCGTGCGCCGACAACGGCGTCGTTTTCGGGTCCAATCTCCGGTAGACGCCATCCGGACCCAGTTCCCAGCTCTGCAGATTGTCCTTCAGGCTGGTGACCATGATCTCGCTCACCAGTTGCTTGTGCACAGTGGGGTTCTCGATGGGCACCAACGTTTCCACCCGTCGGTTCAGGTTGCGCGGCATCCAGTCCGCCGACGAGATGAACACCTTGGCATAGGACGACGGCAGCCGGTGCCCGGCACCGAACATCATGATCCGCGAGTGTTCCAAAAAGCGGCCGACGATGCTCTTGACCCGGATGTTCTCCGACAGCCCCGGCACGCCCGGCCGCAGACAGCAGATCCCGCGGATCACCAGGAAGACCTTCACGCCGGCCTGCGAGGCATCATAGAGGGCGTCGATGATGGTCTGATCCACCAGCGAGTTCATCTTCGCCCAGACGGCGGCCGGCCGCCCTGCCTTGGCGTGGGCGATCTCGTCCTTGATCAATTCGACGAACGCCGAGCGCAGCCCCAGCGGCGCAATCTTCAGTTTCTCGAGCTGCTCCGGCGAATCGTGGCCGGTCATGTAGTTGAACACCCGCACCGCATCCCGGCACAGCGTCGGATCACAGGTGAAGAACGCAAGGTCGGTGTAGATCTTCGCCGTCACCGGATGGTAGTTGCCGGTGCCGAAATGGGCATAAGAGCGCAGGCCGCCGCCCTCGCGGCGCACCACCAGACTAATCTTGGCGTGGATCTTCTTGTCGATGAAGCCGTAGACCACCTGCACGCCGGCCTTTTCCATGTCCCGCGCCCACCGCAGGTTGGCCTCTTCATCGAACCGCGCCTTCAGCTCCACCATGGCCGTCACGTGCTTGCCGGCCTCGGCAGCCTCCACCAGCGCCTTGACGATGGGCGAGCGGCTGCTGGTGCGGTAGAGGGTTTGCTTGATCGCCACCACGTCCGGGTCCCGCGCCGCCTGACGGACGAACTGCACGACCACATCGAAGCTCTCGTAGGGATGGTGGACGACGAAATCCTTGTGACGGATAGCAGCGAAGATATCGCCGCCGAAGTCGCGGACTCGCTCGGGAAACCGTGCCTCGAAGGGCGGAAACAGCAGATCGGGCCGATCGTCGATGATCAGTTGCTTGATGTCGGCGAGACCGAGAATGCCGTCCCAGAGAAACACTTCATCGTCCCGGACGCCCAGTTCCTCGACGATGATCTGCTTCAGTTCCGGGTCGATCTCGGCATTCACCGACAACCGGATGACGCCGCCGCGCCGCCGCCGCTTCAGCGCCGATTCGAACGTGTGCACCAAGTCCTCGGCCCGTTCGTCGATTTCCAGCGCGCTGTCGCGGGTGACTCGCAGGCAGCCGCGACGAATGACTTCCGCGTGCGGAAACAGGTGATGCTGGAACAGGCCGATCAGGTTCTCCATGGGGATGAAGCGGATCGGGTCGCCCGGCAGCCGAACGAAGCGCTCGATCTGCGTCGGCACCGGAATCAGCGCGTAGCCGATCTCGCTGTCCGGTCGCCGCATCTGGAGGAAGATGCACAGCCCCAGATTGGGAATGAACGGGAACGGATTGGCCGGGTTGACCGCCAGCGGGGTCAAGACCGGGAAGACGTGATCGAGGAACCGGCGCTCCAGCCATTCCAGATCGGCCTCTGACAGCTCGTCCCGGCCGACGACAGCAATGCCCTCGGCCCGGAGTTCCTTCGACAGGCCACGCCATAGCTCCTGCTGGCTGACGATCAGCTCCGCACCGCGGGCGAGAATGGCCGCCATCTGCTGGGTGGGTGTCAGGCCGTCCTGCGTGCGGGCGTTGACGCCGGCATCGATCTGTCCGCGCACGCCGGCAACGCGCACCATGTAGAACTCGTCCCAGTTGGATGCCGAAATGGACAGGAAGCGGACTCGCTCAAGCAGCGGATTGCGGGGATTGGCCGCCTCTTCCAGCACGCGCGAGTTGAACGCCAGCCAGGACAGCTCGCGATTGCTGAAACGCTCTCGGGAGTCGGACGAAATGGGCTGCAGATGGGCGGTGGAGCGTCGGGGTCTTCTGGTCATGGCATCCTGTCGCGGGCAGTGTCAGGAGTCGTCACTCTAACTGGTCTCGGGCATGCCCGTCATCGCCTCCCCTCACTCCGACAGCCAATTCCGCACGGCGGCGATCTGATCCGGGTCCATCAGCATCGGCGCATGGCCCATGCCGTCGAACTGCACCAGCTCGGCTGAGGGTACACGGGTGGTCATTTCCTCGGCGATTTCGCGGGGCAGAATATCGGACTCCGCGCCGCGCAGGATCAGCACCGGGCATTGCACGGCGTCCCACAGCGGCCAAAAGGACAGGTCGTCACCGAACCCCTCCTTGAACGGCGCCGCCAGTCCGGGATCATAGTGCAACCGCATCCGGCCGGTGTTGGGATCGTGGCGGGCGCTATGCCGCGTCAAATGCGCCCACTGCTCGTCTGTTAGCTGGCCGAACGGCGCATGCACCTCGCGCAGGTAGGCTTCCAACCCCGCCTCGTCCTCGAACTCCGGGTCACTGCCCACATAGTCGGCGATCCGCTGCAAACCCTCTCTGGGAACAAAGGCGCCGATGTCATTGAGCACCAGCCGGCGGATCGGCGTACCCGGCTGCGCCGCCAGGATCATGCCGAGTTGTCCGCCCAGCGAGGTGCCGACCCAATCCACCTCGGTGGCACCCAGGCGTGCAATCAACGCAGCCATGTCGTTCAGGTAGGTTATCGTTTGGTAATCCGTAGCCACGGTCAGCCACTGGCTCTCACCGCGGCCGGGCAGGTCCGGGCAGGCCACCTGGTAGTCTTCCTCGCACGCCTTGGCCAGGGCGTCGAAGTCGCGTCCGGTGCGGGTCAGCCCGTGGACGCAGATCAACACCCGCGGGTTGTCGGCGGAACCCCAATGGGTGAACGCGATCCGGTGAAACCCATGCGGTCCCAAGCTGAGTACGCATTCGGCGCTCATCCCCATGGCTCTTCCCTCCCCTGCGATGCGTTCTGCTTCTCGCCCGGCCCCGCCGCGCGCCTTCGATGATCCCGCCCCGTCCGCCGGCGATCAAGCACCAACCTCGGAAGGGCGTGCGCGGATGCCGAAGCGGGGATAGCATGCCCTCGTCCAACGGATTGGTTAGCTCGGCACCAAGCATGTCAGCGAAGGTGGATGACCCACGGAAGCCACGTCCGAGACGGCGTGCGATCCGATGGATCGGACGATCGCTCCTCGGCGTCTTGGTCCTGCTTCTGCTCATGGCGGGCGGCGGCTTTCTGTGGCTGCGCGGTTCGCTGCCCAACGACGCGGAAATGTGGACGGTAGACGGTCTCAGTGATCGGGTAACGGTGCTGTTCGATGCCGCGGGTGTCCCGCACATCTATGCCACCAGCGAGGCCGACGGTGCGTTTGCACTCGGGTTCCTGCATGCCCGCGACCGACTGTGGCAGATGGAGGCGACACGACGGGCGGGCGCCGGACGCATGGGGGAGGTAGTTGGCGCGGCGGCTGTGCCCTTCGACCGCTGGGCGCGGACCATGGGGCTGTATCGCCTCGCCGAACGCCAGGCAGCCGACCTCGGCGACGACGCCCGTCGGTTGCTGGCGGCATATGCGGCGGGCGTCAACGCCCGCCTGGACAATCGACGCGGACCGCTGCCTCCGGAGTTCATTCTGCTCCGGCACGAGCCGGAGGCCTGGCGCCCGGCCGACTCGGTGGTGTGGGCCAAGCTGATGGCGGTGCGGCTGTCGTGGGACCGCCGCCGCGAAGCGCTGCGGGCGCGGATCGCCGCCCGGCTCGGCGACCAGCGGGCCGCCGAACTGTGGCCGCCCTATCCTGACGGTGGTGCCGTGACGGTGGCCGAGCATGTCGAGGGCGTCGACGACCGCTTGTTGGCCGCGGTGTCCGTTGGCGATCCCGCACCGTCGCCCGGCTTGCGTGGCGCGTCCAATATGTGGGCGGTGTCCGTTGGCGATCCCGCACCGTCGCCCGGCTTGCGTGGCGCGTCCAATATGTGGGCGGTGGCGGGCGACGGAACCGCCTCGGGCAAACCGTTGCTTGCCAACGATCCACACCTCGGATTGAACGCGCCCGGAGTCTGGTATCTGGCGCGCATCGTTACCCCGCAACGGGAGGTGGTCGGGGCGACGGCGCCGGGCATTCCCTTTGTCGTCATCGGCCATAACGATCGGGCCGCCTGGGGCATCACCAATACCGGCAGCGACCTGGAAGACCTGTTTGTCGAACGCCTGGACCCGGAAGACCCCGATCGCTACCTCACACCGGACGGGTCCCGACCCTTCGAGGTTCGCCGCGAGACCATCAGAGTCCGCGACGAGCCGCCGGTGGACATCACCATCAGATCCACCCGCCATGGACCCGTGCTGTCGGACCTCGGAGGACCCGAGTCCCAGCTGGACACCGGTTCGGGCACCGTCCTCGCCCTCGCCGCCACCTATCTGCAACCGGGTGATCGCACCGCAGAGGCCCTGAGGCGACTGAACCGCATCGGCGATCGGCAGGACTTCATTGACGCGTTGCGGCACTTTCACGCCCCGCAGCAGAACATCGGCTACGCAGACGCGTCCGGTGCCATCGGATTCGTGGCGGCGGGTCGGGTTCCCGTTCGCGCCGGCCCCCGGTTCGGCGGACCGGCGCCCGGATGGTCGGGCGCCGCCGACTGGACGGGGTTCGTTCCCTTCGAGTCGCTGCCCGCGGTCTTCGACCCCGCAGCCGGCAAGATCGTCAATGCCAACAACAAGGTGGTGCCGCCGGACTATCCGTGGGACCTGGGCGACAACTGGGACGATCCGTATCGGGCGGAACGGATCGTGGAACTGCTTGCCGAACGGCCCGTGTCGGCGGACGCGGTTGCCGCCATGCAACGGGACGCGCGGTCGCGGATGGCGGTCGATCTGCTGCCGGTCATGCTCGATGGTCTCGGACCGACCAAGGCTCCCGCCGGGCTGGTGGAGGCGCTCCGCACCTGGGACGGCACCATGGATCGCAATCGACCGGAGCCGCTGGCCTTCATCGCTTGGCTGGCGGCAACCAACCGGCATCTCTACGAAGATGAACTGGGCCCGTTGTTCGAGGAGTTCCGGGGACTGCGACCACGGCTGATGAAAAGCGTTCTCGTGGCCAACCCCCTTTGGTGCAACGACGTGACCACGGACGACCGAACCGAATCCTGCGGCGAACAATTGGCGGCGGCGCTGGAGGCCGCTGTGGAAACTCTGACCGAGGCGCACGGCGAGGACTGGCGAGACTGGCGTTGGGGAGACGGCCATCGCGCCACCTTCCGCCATCGCCTGTTCGACCGCGTCGGCCCGCTGCGGTGGTTCGGCAACCGCCGCATCGACACCGACGGCGGCGGCTATACCGTCAACCGTGGCGGTCATCGGGTTGGCGCTGGCAACGGCGCCTTCGCCCATGTCCACGGCGCCGGCCTGCGCGCCGTGTTCGACCTGGACGACCTGTCCCGCTCGAAGTTCATGATCGCCATCGGCCAATCGGGCAATCCCCTGTCGCGCCACTACGACGACCTGATGCGGCCCTGGCGGGACGGCCGAATGATTATGCTCGGTACATCGCGCGACGATATGGAACGGGACGCCACCGCTCGGCTGGATCTACGCCCTCGGGACGGCAGGCAATGACCATCGACGCCCCACCGGTGACCGCGGATGCCATCGGCCGTGCGGCGGCCGTGATCCGGGAAAACGGCCTTCGCACGCCGCAGGTGGAGTCGGAAGCGCTGTCCGAGCTGACGGGCGCACGGGTGGTGCTGAAGCTCGAGAACCTTCAGCCAACCTGTTCCTTCAAGGTCCGTGGCGCACTGATCAAGCTCATGTCTCTGGATGCCGACGAGTGTCGCCGTGGCGTGGTCGCCGTGTCCGCCGGCAATCACGCCCAGGGCGTCGCCTACCACGCCCACCGGCTGGGTATTCCCGCGGCCGTGGTGATGCCCAAAGGCACCCCGTTCAGCAAGGTCGCCCGGACCGAGTCCCTCGGGGCTCGGGTGATTCTTGCCGGCGCCGACCTGAGCGAATGCCGACAGGAGGCGGACGCCTTGCAGGCGGCGGAAGGGCTCGTTTTCATCCACCCCTACGATGATCCCCGAATCGTCACCGGTCAGGGCACCGTCGGCGTGGAGATGCTGGAGGAGGATCCCGACCTGGATTGTCTGGTGATCCCGGTTGGCGGCGGCGGCCTCATCGCTGGCGTGGCCACGGCCGTCAAGGCGGTGCGGCCGCAGGTGGAGATCATCGGCGTCGAATGCGCGTTCTATCCCTCCATGAACCAGGCGGTCCGCGGCGGGAGCGGTACGCCCTCGGGCGGACAGACGGTCGCCGAGGGAATCGCCGTCAAGGAACCGGGAACCCTGACCAGGCCGATCGTCGAGGCGCTGGTGGACGACCTCGTGGTCGTGAACGAAGCGGCGCTGGAGCGGGCCATCGGCGCCTTTCTGGAACGGCAACGCTTGGCAGTGGAAGGCGCCGGCGCAGCGCCGCTGGCGGCCATGACCGACGCTCCGGACCGGTTCCGGGACCGCCGGGTCGGTGTGGTCGTCTCCGGCGGCAACATCGATTCCCGCCTCCTGGCGTCGATCCTAATGCGCGGCTTGGTCCGCGACGGTCGGCTCGCCCGCCTGCGGGTGGAGATCCACGATTCTCCGGGGATCCTGGCTCGAGTTTCGGGCCTGATCGGCGAGAGTGGCGGCAACATTGTCGAGGTCCACCATCGGCGCCTGTTCTACGACGTGCCGGTCAAGCTCGCCGAGGTGGACGTTGTGGTGGAAACCCAGGACGCCACCCATGTGCGTCGGTTGATGGATCGGTTGACCGAAGCCGGTTTCCCCACCCGATTGCTGAGCGGCAAGGCCGCAGAAGACGGTGGATAGGGACGGCGAATAAGTCTTGGCGCCTAAAGGTTATCGCCCAGTTGCGCATAGGCGCCGGCGAAGCGAAGCAACGGCCGCCCGTGCCTTGCCTCGAGGCGGTGGATGCGCCCGACGATGATCAGGTGGTCACCGCCGTCGTGAACCTTGTCCCTGTCGCATTCGATGGTGGCCAGGGTGCCGGCCAACAGCGGACAGCCCGTCTCGCCGGGACGATGCTCGATGCCGGCGAACTTGTCGGTGTTGCGGGCGGCGAACGCCTCCGATACGTCCATCTGGTCCTCGGCAAGGACGTTCAAGGCAAACCGGAAGCCGGTGGCGAAGCAGTCCAGGTCGGTGGTTTGCTTGCCCAGGCAGAACAACACCAGAGGCGGATCGAGCGATAACGAGGTGAATGCACTGACCGTGACGCCCACCGGCCGCCCCTCGGGCGCGAGCGTGGTGACCACGGTGACACCTGTGGCGAAGCGGCTAAGTGTGTTGCGGTATTGCTGCGGATCGACCATGGCGACGAGAATCTCTGGAAAAGCTTCCTGTTTTGACGTAGATAACCGTCGCCAAGCAACCGAATAGTCCGATCCCTAGGCAGACATCTCTGCCACGGGGCCATCGTAGAGAGCCGAACGACGCTGATCTTGCCGCGTCGGCACAAGCGGCGATGACGAAGCGGCCCTAGGTAGGTTTCGACCCGGGTTCCGTCAAGAGGCGAGTCGAAAACCCCGAATGTTCTTCATAATCGGGCTGATCGTCGTTATCGGAAGTGTCGCTGGCGGCTACCTAGCCACCGGCGGTCACCTCGACGTCCTGTGGCAGCCGTTCGAGTTCCTGATTATCTTCGGCGCTGCCATCGGCGGCCTGCTGATCGGCAGTCCGATGAAGGTGGTCATCGGCCTCGCGAAATCGTTTGGTACCCTGCTCAAGGGGCCGCGGTATTCCAAGGCCAACTACCTGGAATTGCTGACCATGCTCTACGCGGTCTTCCGTCTCGCCCGATCCAAGGGCGAATTGGCGCTCGAATCCCACGTGGAGAACCCTCACGAAAGCGCGCTGTTCCAGAACTATCCCACCTTCGCAGCCCAGCACCATGCGCTGGAATTCTTCTGCGACTATCTTCGTCTCCTCACCCTCGGCACCGGCAACGCTCACGAGGTGGAGACGATCATGGATCGGGAGCTCGAAGTTCATCACGGAGAGCAGCACGACATTTCCGGTGCGATGCAGACGATGGCGGATGGCTTGCCGGCCCTCGGCATCGTCGCCGCCGTTCTCGGCGTGATCCACACGATGGGTTCCATCACCGAGCCTCCGGAGGTCCTCGGCCATCTTATTGGCGGCGCGCTGGTGGGCACGTTCAGCGGCGTTCTTGCGGCCTACGGGTTTGTCGGACCGATGGCCACCTCGCTGGAAAAGAGCTTCGCGGACGACGCTGCCTACATGGAATGCATCAAGGTGGCGTTGCTGGCTCACATGCAAGGATACGCTCCGCAGGTGTCTGTGGAGTTCGCACGCAAGATCCTGCACGGCAGGGTCCGACCGACGTTCGCCGAGGTCGAGGAGGCGCTCGAAGAGGCGGAGGCCTGAGACGGTGGCAGACGCAGGCGACCAGCCGATCATCATCAAACGGGTGAAGAAGGGCGGCGGCCACGGCCATCACGGCGGCGCCTGGAAGGTGGCCTATGCCGACTTCGTCACCGCGATGATGGCGTTCTTCTTGTTGTTGTGGCTGTTGAACTCGGTAACCCAGGAGCAGTTGGAAGGCATCTCCAACTACTTCGCGCCGGTATCGACCTCCGATTCCACCAGCGGTTCGGGCGACATCCTCGGTGGCACGGTCATCGGGGATGAGGGTGCGCTGCAGGGTCAGTCGATCCCCCAGTCAGTGTCGGTGGAGTTGCCGCAGCCTGGGCCGCCCGGCGAAGGCCTGGACGAAGAGGACAGCGAGGCGGAACCCACCGAGGAGGACCTTGACGAGCGCATCCGCGAGCGCGAGGAACAGCAGTTCCAGGAAGCCGAAGACACCTTGCGGCGCGCCATCGCCGAAGACCCCGATCTCCAGGGACTGGTCAACAGCCTGATGATCGACAACTCGCAGGAGGGGCTGCGCATCCAGATCCTCGATCAGGAAGGTGTTGCCATGTTCCCGCGCGGCAGTTCGATCATGAACGAGCAGATGCGTCGGGTGTTGACCCTCGTTTCCCGGGTTATCGAAAAGATGCCGCAGGACGTTTCCATTTCGGGCCATACCGACGCCACCCGGTATATCGACGACCGCGGCTACACCAACTGGGAACTCTCCGCCGATCGCGCCAACGCGGCCCGCCGCGCGTTGATCGATCTGGGTGTTCCCGATACGCGCGTCGCCCGCGTCGTCGGCATGGCGGACCGCGAACCGCTGCTCGCCGATCAGCCCGAGGCGCCGGCCAACCGCCGGCTTTCGGTCGTGCTGCTTCGCGGCACCGGCCAGCAGGTCGAACCGGTGGAATCCGACGACGAGCCATTTTAGCAGCCTGCTAAGGCCGAACGGCCGACCGCCTTGCGGATCGTTGCGCCGCGAGGTTATCAGAATGATTCAATATGGCCGGAAGATGCTCTAGGATGGGATTCCCGCTCGTCTTGCGGCCGAACGACGGTGAGACATGAGGCAACGGCCGAATAACGGAAAACAGTTCTTCTTCGCCACGGCGCCCATGCCATGCCCGTACCTTCCGGGACGGGTCGAGCGGCGTCTGGTGACCGAGATTTCCGGCCGCAACGCCCAAGCCACCCATGATCTGTTGTCGCAGGCCGGCTTTCGCCGCAGCCATGGCATCGCCTACGCGCCTGTGTGCGAACGATGCACCGCCTGCGCATCCGTAAGGATCATCGTCGATCGCTTTCACCCCGGTCGATCGCAACGGCGGGTGTGGATGGCCAATCAGGACCTTCGGGTGGAGGAGCGCCCCGCGCAGGCGACTGAGGAGCAGTACGGGTTGTTCGCCGCCTATCAGCAGACCCGTCACGGCGGCGGCGAGATGGCACGGATGGACTTCTTCGACTACCAGGCGCTGGTAGAGGACACCCCCGTGGATACGGTCGTGGTGGAGTTCCGACTGCCCAATGGCGCCCTGGCGGGCGCTTGTGTCACCGACCGTATGGCCGACGGGTACTCGGCCGTCTACAGCTTCTACCGCGGGACTCTGGCGCGCCGAAGCCTCGGTACGTACATGGTGCTGTGGTTGGTGGACGAAGCCTGTCGACGGCGACTGCCTTACGTCTATTTGGGCTTCTGGGTCGGCGATTGTACGAAAATGGCCTACAAAGCTCGCTTTCAGCCACTGGAGGCGTATACGCCCGAGGGCTGGCGCGCTCTCGATCCCGACGATGCCAAAACGACGGCACCGTTCCGCGCCGGCTGGTGAGACGCGGGTATCGCGTCGGCGCCGCGGCGTACTCAAGGCCGCCGCCGCCGCCGTCGCCGTAGCCGCCGTTCCCGGAGCACCGGCGGTCGCCCAATCCCGCTGCGACGTGCGGTTGGTGACGCCGTGGCCGGCCGGGTTTCCGGGCCTCGGCACGGCCGCGGATCGCCTCGCCAAACGCATCTCGCTGATGAGCGGCGGCAGCCTGGCGGTGAAGGTGTTCGCCGCTGACGAGTTGGTCCCAGCGTTCGGCGAATTCGACGCCGTGGCCAACGGCGACGCCGAGATGTACCACGCCGTCGAGTACTACTGGCAGGGTCGATCGCCGGCCTACGCCTTCTTCGCCGCCGTGCCGTTCGGTTTGACCGCCGACGAGATGGCCGCCTGGATCTATGAAGCGGACGGGCAATCCCTTTGGGATGAGGTCGCGGGCGGATTCGGGCTCAAACCGTTTTTGGCCGGCAGCACCGGCGCCCAGATGGGTGGATGGTTCCGTCGTCCCGTACGGAGCATCGACGATCTGAGGGGCCTGCGGATCGCCATACCCGGCCTCGGCGCGGCGGTTCTGCGCCGTCTTGGGGCGGCACCCACGGCCTTGTCGGGCAGCGCCATCGTACCCGCCTTCCGCGACGGCAGCATCGATGCCGCCGAGTGGTTTGGGCCATGGGGAGACGTAACCCTCGGCCTGCCGGAGGTGGCCAGTCATTACTACTACCCAGGATTCCACGAACCCGGCACCGCATTGGCCTTGGCGGTCAATGCCGCCTTCTGGGAAAGCCTGACACTCAGCCAGAAGGCGGTCCTTGAGGCTGCCACAGCCACCGAGACGGTCCTGAGTCGCGCCGAGTTCGACGCCCAGAATGCCATCGCCCTCAAAGCACTGCGCGAGGAGCGAAAGGTCGAGGTCGCCCCCCTCCCCGATCGGATCCTTCAGGCCTTGGGTCAGGCCTCCGGCGAAGTTGTCGCCGAGGCGGGATCCCACGGCGCGCTACCGCAGCGGGTCTACCAGTCGTTCCTACAGTTTCGGCAGACCGCACTGGCGTGGTCCAAGGTGGGCGACCAGGCGTATCGCGAGGCCCGCCTCCTACCCTTCCGCTATGGCCGTTGACCACGCACAACACGGCACGGGCCGTGCGGTTGCGTACAATTGGCAATCGGGATAGCTTTTCCCACTTATCATGCATGGGGGGGCATGTCCGAAAATATCCGGCGAGACGCGGCCGCATTCGCGGTCGGCAATCCCCATCGGTAGAAACATCACAAGGGAGCACTAGGTCGATGGAACGTCGCAAATTTCTGACCGGAGCCGCCGCAGCCGGCGTTGCCGGCGCCGCCGTATCTTCTTTCCCCGCACCGGCGATCTCTCAAGGGCGCCAGGAGTGGCGGATGGTGACCACGTGGCCGAAGAATTTCCCCGGCCTCGGCACGGGCGCCAACCTGCTGGCCGACTTCATCACTCGCGGCACCGAAGACAAGGTCACGGTGAAGGTGTTCGGCGGCGGCGAAATCGTGCCGGCCTTCGAATCAATGGATGCGGTGGCCGCCGGGACGGTGGAGATGGGCCACGGCGCCCCGTACTACTGGAAAGGCAAGCTCGCCGCCACGCAGTTCCTGGCGGCGTTCCCGTTCGGTCTCAGCGCCCAGGAGCTCAACGCCTGGTACCAGTACGGCGGCGGCCAGGAGATCGCCGACGAGATCTACGGCGACTTGGGCTGCAAGTTCTTCCCGTCGGGCAACACCGGCGTGCAGATGGGCGGCTGGTTCAACAAGGAAATCAACAGCCTTGAGGACTACAAGGGCCTCAAGATGCGTATTCCGGGCCTCGGCGGCGAAGTGGTGAAGGCCGCCGGCGGCAACGTGATCAATCTGCCAGGCGCGGAAATCCCGCCGGCGCTGCAGTCTGGCGCCATCGATGCCACGGAATGGGTCGGGCCGTACAACGACCTGGCCTTCGGCCTCTACAAGAGCGCCAAGTTCTACTACTACCCCGGCTGGCACGAGCCCGGCACCTGTCTGGACAACTTCATCAGCAGGAAGCTCTGGGATTCCCTGTCCGCCGACGTCAAGGCTGTGGTCGAAGCGGCCAACGCGGCGGTGAACCAGCTGGTGCTCAGTGAGTTCGTGGCCCGCAACAACTCGGCCCTGAGGACCCTTGTGGACGAGCACGGCGTGATCTTGAAGAAGTTCCCGGATCCGGTACTGAACGGACTTGGCGGACTGTCCGGCGAGGTAATGGACGACCTAGCCTCCAAGGATCCGATGAGCCGCAAGGTGATGAACAGCCTGCTCGGCTTCCGCAGGGATGCTATTGGCTGGACCAAGCTGTCGGAGCAGACCTACGCCCAGGCGCGTGCGTTGCCGTTCCGGTACGCCGAGCCCAAGTAACGCCACAATGTGACGCTAACGGAACGGTCATTCGGCCGATCCGGTTTTTCAAACCGTCGGACCCCAGCGACCGGCGGGGGAACACATCCCCCGCCGGTCTTTTTTTTGTGAGAAGGTGTCCGGTTTCCCTCAGGCTCTACTTGAAAAGAACCTTGGGCAGCCAGGTGGCCAGTTCCGGGAACGCCGCCAGAACCACCAGCGCGGTGAGCTGGATGACGACGAACGGAATGATTCCCCGATAGATCTCCATGGTGCTCACCGACGGCGGCGCCACGCCCCGCAGGTAAAACAGCGCGAAACCGAACGGCGGGGTGAGGAAACTGGTTTGCAGGTTGATGGCGATCATTACCCCGAACCAGACCGGGCTGATGTCCATTTGCAGCAGGATCGGCCCGATAATGGGCACGACCACGAAGATGATCTCGATGAAGTCGAGGAAGAACCCGAGCACGAACATCACCAACATCACCGCCAGCATGGCCCCGAACACGCCACCCGGCATGTTGCTCAGCAGATGGGCGACGATGTCGTCACCGCCGAAGCCCCGGAACACCAGCGAGAACACCGACGCACCCAGCAGGATGACGAACACCATGCTGCTGATCTTCAGCGTCGACTGCATGACGTCGTCGAGAACCATGGACGTGTACACCCGCGAGAGGGAAACCAGCACGCCCCATAGCACGCCGACACACATGGCCGCGGCCACCAGAAAAGCGATGAGATCCCCCACCGGGACTTCCGTACGCTGCATACGCATGTCGAAGACGCTGGCCAGTGCCACCTGCGACAGCAGGCAGATGCCGGCAACGTAGACCGGAAGCGTGGTTCCGCGATCCAGCTTACGACCCAGCCAGAACGGCGCCAGCAGCAGCTTCCGCCCGGCGGGAAAATGCTCGAGCGTGCGTGCGTCTTTGGTTTCCGCCATATCCAGTCGGCGGCCGGCCAGCAACAAGGCGCCGACCGCTCCCACTGCCGCCGCCTCCGTGGGCGTGGCGATGCCGCCGAGGATCGAGCCGAGGACCGCTAGAATCAGCAGCGCCGGCGGCAGCAGCACGGTCAAGATCCGCTGCCGAAGGTCGTGGACCACCTCGTCCTCGGCCACCAGCGCCGGACATGACTTCGGCTGGATGATCGATTTCACCAGTACCCAGCTCATATACAGGCCCACCAGCAGCATCCCCGGCAGAAACGAACCGGCAAACAGGTCGATGACCGAGACCGGCTCCGGCGCCCAATTGCCGATCTCCCGCTGGGCCTCCGCGTACGCGCCTTGCAAGATGTCGCCCAATAACACCAGGACGATGGATGGTGGGATGATCTGCCCCAGGGTGCCCGAGGCGCAGATGGTGCCGGTGGCCAGCTTGGGGTCGTAGCCGGCCTTCAGCATTGTGGGCAGGCTGAGCAGCCCCATGGTCACCACCGTGGCGCCGACGATGCCCGTGGACGCCGCCAGCAGCATGCCGACGAAGATCACCGACAGGCCCAAACCGCCGCGCATGCGGCCGAACAACAAACCCATTGTTTCAAGGAGTTCTTCGGCGATCCTCGCACGTTCCAGCATCACGCCCATGAACACGAACAGCGGCACCGCCACCAGCACCTCGTTGACCATGACGCCGAAATAGCGCGACGCCAGACCGCCGAGCAGGCGCAGGTCGAACATCTCCAGGCCGGCGCCAATAAGGCCGAAGACCAGGGCCGTCCCCGCCAGCGAGAAGGCCACCGGAAAGCCGAGGATGAGCACCCCGCACACGGTGGCGAACATGACCAGGCTGAGGATTTCTGCGGCGAGCATCAGCGGGCCTCCGCCGGGTCCTGGGCTTCGGCTTCGGTTTCCTCGCCCACCAGATGCCCAAGGCCCAACAGCACCAGCACTGAGCGCCCGGCCAACGCCAATCCCTGGAGACCGACCAGCGCGCAGAATACCAGGATCACCGTCTTCAGCAGGAACAGGCCCGGAAGGCCGCCTGCCTCACGGGATTCCTCGAACCGGCTCCACGACGTGAGCACGTAGGGCCAAGCCACCAGCCAGATCATCACGATCACCGGCAGCAACAGGCCAAAAGACCCGAACAGATCGACCCAGGCGCGATACCGCCGCCCGCGCTCACGGTAGAAGATGTCTACTCGGACATGCCCTTCGTGCAGCAGCGTGTACCCGGCGCCGGCCATGAACACCACGCCATGCAACCAGACGTAGGATTCCTGGACCCAGACGAAGCCGAGGCTGAAGACGTACCGCAGGATCACCACGACGAAGGTGATCATCACCATCGCCAGGGTCAGCCAAGCGACGCCGCGACCGATCACGTCGTTGACACGATCGATGAACCGGACGAAAGCGGCCAGACTGGTCACGCGGGCGATCCGGCGCGTACGGTGTCCGACATGAAGCTCAAGGCCTCCCTGACCTTGCGGCGTCGCGCTAGCCGCGATCGCCCTTTATGGGAGGCGTTCCTATCAGGGGCGACCGATCAAGTAAATCGGTTTGCGAGCGGAAATCCGCGTGGCGCCTTGGTTCCGGCCTGTGCGCGGCGACCGCGCCAGGCATCGAGGCTTGTTTCCGTACGTTCGCCGCTGCCGGCGCGCCACGTCAGGCCCGCTTCGAGCCGGAACGCCTTCACGTCCGAAAGCTCCCCCTTGGCGTAGCGCTGCAGGATCACCCCGCGCCCGCGCGCCATCGATGGCAACTCGTCCAGCCCGAAGATCAGAAGCTTGCGGTTGGAGCCGACCACCGCCACCGCATCGGCGTCCGATTCCACCGGCGCGCACACAGCCGCTTCCTCGCCGGCTCCGAGAGTGAGCACCTGTTTGCCATTGCGGGTTTGCGCGACCACCTCGTCCTCGTCGACGATGAACCCGCGCCCTGCATCCGACGCCAGCAGCAGCCGGCCGCCTGGTCGATGCACGCGCACAGCCACTGGCTCATGGCGGTCGCCCAGATCGACCATCAAGCGTAAAGGCTCGCCCTGACCCCGGCCGCCGGGGAGTCGCTCGCAGCCGAGGGTATAGAACCGGCCGTTGGTGGCGAACACCAGCAGCCGGTCGGTGGTCATCGCCTGGATCAGGAAGCGGCCCCGGTCGCCCTCCTTGTAGCGCAGCTCGCTGCCGTCGGTGAGGTGGCCCTTGATCGCCCGCACCCACCCTTTCTCCGAACAGACCACGGTGATCGGCTCACGCTCGATCATCGCCTCAGGCGGCACGTCCACCGGTTCGGGCGCGTCCTCGATGGTGGTGCGCCGCCGTCCCAGCTCCCAGCCCGAGCCGAACCGCTTGCGGATGTCGGCGATTTCCGCGCCGATGGTCTTCCAGCGCCGGCCTTCGTCCGCCAACAGGCCCTCTAGGTCGGCGCGTTCGGTGGTCAGCGCGGCGTGCTCGCCGCGGATTTCGATCTCCTCCAGGCGGCGCAACTGGCGGAGCCGGATGTTCAGCACCGCGTCGGCCTGGACCTCGGTCAGGCCGTATCGGCTTATCAGCTCCGCCTTCGGATCGTCCTCCTCGCGAATGATCCGGATCACCTCGTCGAGGTTGAGGAACGCCACCAGCGGTCCGTCGAGCACCTCCAGGCGGCGCTCGATACGACCCAGCCGGTGTCGAGTGCGCCGCTCGAGGACCTCGTGGCGGTGCTCGAGGAACGACCGCAAAACGTCGCGCAGCCCCATCACCCGCGGCGTCGTAGTGGCGTCGAGCACGTTCATGTTGAGGGGAATGCGGGTTTCCAGCTCCGTGGCCCGGAACAGCTGCGCCATCAGTAATTCGGGCGGCACGGTCCGACTGCGCGGCTCCAGGACCAGGCGCACCGTGTCGGTCGATTCATCGCGAACGTCGGCCAGGAGTGGCAGTTTGCGGTTGGTCAGCAGGTCGGCGATTCGCTCGATCAAACGGGCCTTGGGAACCTGGAACGGCACCTCGGTGACGACGATCTGATAGGCGCCATGGCCGAGGCGTTCCACGGTCCACCGGGCGCGGATACGGAAACCGCCGCGACCCGTCCGATAGGCGTCGAGGACCGAGTCGCGCGGCTCCACCAAGACACCGCCGGTGGGGAAATCGGGCCCCGGCAGCAGCCCCACCAGGGTTTCGATCCGGGCGTCGGGGTGATTGATCAGGTGCAGCAGCGCGTCGCAGATCTCAGAGGCGTTGTGCGGCGGGATGCTGGTGGCCATACCCACGGCGATGCCCGATGCGCCATTGGCCAGCAGGTTGGGGAACCCGGCGGGCAGCACAACGGGTTCGTGTTCCTCGCCGTCATACGTGGCGCGAAAATCCACGGCGTCGGCGTCGATGCCTTCGAGCAACGCCTCGGCGACGGCCGTCAATCGCGCTTCCGTATAGCGCATGGCAGCGGCGTTATCGCCGTCGATGTTGCCGAAATTGCCCTGCCCGTCCACCAGCGGGTATCGCACGGCAAAGTCCTGGGCAAGACGGACCATCGCGTCATAAACGGCCACCTCGCCGTGCGGATGGAACTTGCCGATGACGTCGCCCACCACCCGGGCGCATTTCTTGAAGCCCGACTCCGGGTCCAGTCGCAGTTGCCGCATGGCAAATAGCAATCGGCGGTGTACCGGCTTCAGGCCATCCCGCACGTCGGGCAGCGACCGCGACACGATGGTCGATAAGGCATAGGTCAGGTAGCGCCGTCCGAGCGCGTCAGCGAGGTCGATGACCTCGACGTCGAGCCGCTTTTCCGCCTTGCTCACCGCCTGCTCATGATGCGGACCGCGCTGGAGCGGTTCCGGCATCGGCCGGGGCGTCGACGGGGGCGGCCTCGCCCGAGGTTCCTGCGGTTCGGCGCGCGATCAGCGCCGCCAATCGCTGCCGCGCCGCGGGGACGGTCTTGCCCGCGGGTTCGAACACGTGGCGGGCGAGAAAGAACTCCGTGAGCTGCAATCCCCGCAGGACATCCTTCGTCTCGCCGATGAGTCCCGGCTCGATCAGGAACGCCGGCAAGGTCAACAGGCGGTCACGATAGGGCCACGCGGCATCCACCGAAACGGCGCGGCCGGTGCGGGGGGAAACGAACGACAGGCCGTCGGTGCGACCGGTCACGGCGCACCGGCTGAGGTCAAGGCCGAAACCCAGGTTGGCGAGCAGCGCCACCTCCCAGCGAACGAAGGTGGTGGGCCACCGATCACCGTTGCAGAGATCAGAGAGCAGGATCACGAGGCCTCGGTAGACTCGGGGAGCAGGCTCACGCTCCGGCAGTGACGCTTCGGCGACGGCGCAGGCGGCGGCCAATGCGGCCAATCGCTCAGGATTGTCCAGCAACGGCCCGGCGACCGCGGCGCTCAGTTCGCACGTCAAGGCGCCGAGGTGGTCGTTGAGCCGCGCCCACCAGCGGGCTTGCACACGGTTGCCCACCTGCAGCGTGCCGCGATTTCGCGGTCCGGTCGCGCCACGGACCAAACCGGCGTGGCGACCGTGCCGCTCGGTCAGCAGCGATGCCACCACGGATGCCTCGCCGTACGGACGAGTCGCCAGAACGATGCCATCGTCGGTCCATTCCATGCGCGGGAACATAGCGGTTTCGGCTGGTAACGCAAAACATGCATGGGCTGCCGGCAAATACAACACGAGACCGGCCGGCCGGATAATGCCCAGATACGGAGCGTGGACATTCGGTCACAGAGAGGACGTCAATCGTTGTGGATTACCGCACGCCTCGTTTTTGCGCCATCAACCATGTGTTAATCTTCGCCGCGCGCGTGTGCGCAATAAGCGGAAATCAAGCAACAGAAAGGGCGTGCTCTTGGGCGTTCACGACATCATGATCACCGAACCGCACCCGTGCCGGCGCGGGTTTTTCCGACGAATCTATGCGCGGGTTCAGACCTCGCACACCGGCGATTACTGGGTGTGGCAGCAAGTCGACGAACATGGGCTGCCGTTGACTGACGCCGATCGCGCGTTCCAGTCGGAGGATTTGGCGCTGGGCGACGCGGTCAAGCGCTTGAACGGCATGGCGGTGACCGTCTAGCCCGGATATTCCACCAGGGCCGCAAGCACGGATTCACGCATCGAAGGTCAGGCCGAGGGCGCGGTAACGCTCCGGGTCCTCGACCCAGTGCTCTCGCACCTTGACGAACAAAAACAGGTGGACCCGGCGCTCGAGCAGGGTCTCGAGTTCATGGCGGGCGGCCTCGCCGATTCCACGGATCTGCCGGCCGCCCGCACCGATCACGATGCGCTTGTGGCCCTGCCGCTGTACATAGACGACCTGGTCGATACGAACGCTGCCGTCGTCTTTCTCAGTCCAGCTTTCGGTTTCGACTGTAGCTGCGTAGGGAAGCTCCTGATGAAGCTGTAAGTACAGCTTCTCGCGGGTAATCTCGGCAGCTAGCAGCCGTTCCGGCATGTCGGAGAGTTGATCCTCGGGAAACAGCCACGGCCCCTCGGGAAGCTCCGCCGCGATAGACGCCGCCAGTTCGTCGACCCCGTCCCCCGTGGTCGCCGAGATCATGAACGTCGCTGACCACGGCACACCCGGCACTTCAGCGAGCTCCGCCGCCAGGTTCAGCAGCGACGGCTTGCTCACAAGATCAACCTTGTTGAGCACCAAGAGGACCGGCCGCGTCTGCTGGGCAAGGCGCTCGACGATCTTCCTTGTGTCCTCGTCCACGCCCCGGAACGCGTCCACTAGCAGCATGATCCGGTCGGCGTCCTCAGCGCCGCGCCACGCGGCGGCCACCATTGCCCGATCCAGGCGCCGGCGCGGAAGGAAGATCCCCGGCGTGTCGATAAGGACGATCTGACACGCCTCGTGGATGAAGATGCCCAGAACCCGGGTTCGCGTCGTCTGCACCTTGGGCGACACGATACTCACCTTCGCGCCGACGAGGTGGTTGACCAGCGTGGATTTGCCCACGTTGGGGGCGCCGAGAACCGCCACGAGGCCACAGCGCCGTGGAACCGTGACCGGGCCGGCCGTGTGAGAGCGTTCTCCGATCATATTGAATCGTTCTGATGGCCTCGCGGCGAGTCGATCCGCCAGGCGCCCGGCGCAGCGCGATGCGGGGACATCGGGCAAGCCGGGCAACGCCGCGGGCGGCCGCCACGGGCCATCCCTGCGGGACCGCGCCTTTCGGGCTTAGCGCGCCCCTGGGAGTTCGTCGGCCGCCTCGATCGTAACCCCACTACGCTCGTCGGCGCCCTCCTGCCCCAGGACCCAAAGGCCACGGTCAGAACTGGTTCAATATGGTCGGAAAACGCTCTAGCCATCGGCCTGACGGACCACCCGTGTCAGCATGGTCTCGGCGGCCGCCCGCTCCGCGGCGCGCTTCGAGGTGCCGCTGGCGCTCACGGGGTCCATCCCGTTGACCGCCACTTCCACGAAGAACACCGGCGCATGGTCCGGTCCGCGACGGTCGGTTTCACGATAGCGCGGCAGCGGAAGCCCCCTGCCCTGCGCCCACTCCTGGAGCTCGGTCTTGGGATCCTTCGGTGGTGCCGCATCCTCCTCGGCGATGGGCGTCCAGTGGGTGCGAACGAACCGTTCCGCAGCCGCCAGTCCGTCGTCCAGATAGAGCGCCGCGATCACCGCCTCGCAGGCATCGGCCAGCAACGCGGGATTGGCGCGTCCGCCGGCGTCGTGTTCGCTGCGCGACAGGCGCATCTCCTCCGCCAGTCCCACGGCTTCGGCCACCCGGACCAGCGTTTCCCGCGACACCAGCGTCGCGTAGCGCCGGGCCAGGGCGCCTTCCTCCTCCTGCGGGTGGCGTTCGAACAGGAGATGGGCCACACACAGCCCGAGCACGCGATCACCGAGGAATTCGAGCCGCTCGTTTGACCATTTACGGCCGTCGCGCGCGTTGCCGGCGCTTGCGTGGGTGACCGCGAGCTCCAGCAGCGTCGCATCCCGGAACCGATGCCCCAGACGGCCTTCCAGGCCCGGAAGATCGTGCTCGACGACCGCGGCGTCGGTTTCGTCCACCCTCGGTTCCCTTACTCAATACCCTGCAGCAGTCGGCTCCCCCGGACCGTCCGGAACCATTCCCAGATCTTCCAGATATCGCCGTCCACCGAAAAGAAGATGAACTCGGCCCGGCCGACCAGATTCTCGCGCGGCACGAACCCCACGTCGCCAAGAAATCGACTGTCGCGGGAGCGGTCGCGATTATCGCCCATGGCAAATACATGGTCCTCCGGCACCACGTATTCACGGGTGTCATCGAAGGGGCTGTTATCGGAAAACTCGAGGATCATATGGCGCCGACCGTTGGGCAGCGTTTCTTCGAACCGCGGAATTCGCCGCACGTTGCCGAAGCGGTCCTTGATGATGAAGTCCTCGGCGCGTTCGCGCTTCACCGGCTCGTCGTTGATGTGCAGGATTCCACCGGTCACCTGGATGCGGTCGCCGGGAAGCCCGACGATTCGCTTGATGTAATCCTTGCTGGTATCGCTCGGCAGCTTGAAAACTGCCACGTCGCCGCGTTCCAGCCCGCCGTCGAAGACGCGCCCGCTCAGGATCGGCGGATTGAACGGCAGCGAATAGCGGCTGTAGCCGTACGAGAACTTGGAGACGAACAGGTAGTCCCCTTCCAACAGCGTGGGCACCATGGAACCGGAGGAGATGTTGAACGGCTCGTAGGCGAATGTCCGGACGGCCATTGCGATCAACCCGGCATAGATCAGCGTCATGATCAGATCACGGGTTCCCTGGAGTTTGTTTTCTGACATTCGGTCCGTCTCAGCGTGATTGGACATGCATCGGCGAGGTGTTGGAGAAAGCTGGGTTACCGGCTCGGGGCGTGGGTCGTGCCGCCGTCACGGTCGGACGGCGGTCGGCAGGGCCGAGATCACCACGATGGCATGGGCCATAGGATACTCGTCGGTCAAAGAGAGCTCGATGTGCGCGATCATGCCGTTTGGCGTCAATGCCTCGAGCCTCTGCCGGGCCCCGCCGTGAAGGGTCATGAACGGCTTACCGGAGGTCTCGTTGCCTACCACCATATCGCGCCAGAACACGCCCTGGCGCAACCCGGTGCCGAGAGCCTTCGAACAGGCCTCCTTGGCGGCATAGCGTTGGGCGTAGGCGGCGCCTGGGTTGGGCCGGCGGTCGCATCGGGTCTGCTCCGATTCGGCAAACACCCGGTGACGAAAGCGCGTACCGAACCGCGCCAGCGTTCCCTCGATGCGGCGGATGTCGAGCAGGTCTGTGCCGACGCCAATGATGAGCATGGATCGGGTGCCGCTTATGCCATCGCGGCGCTGGAACGCGCCTGGTCCATGAGCACCCGCATTCTGACGATGCTCGCCTCAAGGCCCACGAAGATGGCCTCGCCGATCAGGAAGTGGCCGATGTTGAGCTCCACGATGGTGGGAATAGCGGCCACGGGTCCGACCGTATCGTAGGTGATTCCATGTCCCGCGTGGCACTCCAAGCCGATGGCTTCCGCATGGGCCGCGGCATCCAGCAACCGCGCCAGTTCCGCGCCGCGGCGGTCGCCCTGGGCCTCGCAGTAGGCCCCCGTATGCAGTTCGACGACCGGTGCGCCCAGTTCACGTGCCGCATCGAGCTGCCGACTCGACGGTTCGATGAACATGGATACGCGAATACCGGCATCGCCAAGCGCTTCGACGAATGGCGCCAGGTGGGCGCGACCCGCAGCCACGTCAAGGCCACCTTCCGTGGTTCTTTCCTCGCGCTTTTCAGGGACCAGGCAGGCGGCGTAAGGGCGGTGACGCAGGGCGATTGCCAACATTTCCTCGGTTGCCGCCATCTCAAGGTTGAGCGGCACCGGAATCCCCCGGCTGAGCGCGGTGATATCGTCGTCCGAGATGTGACGACGATCCTCACGCAGATGGGCGGTGATGCCATCCGCACCAGCGGCCACGGCCTGCTCGGCCGCGCGCAACGGGTCTGGATGACGGCCGCCGCGCGCGTTGCGGATGGTCGCCACATGGTCGATGTTGACGCCGAGGCGAAGGTGCCGCGTCATGGAGAACGTCCCGGCTGCTGATGACCGTCTACGGTGTGTCGCCACCGAATGCGGCGCTTTTGGTACGCCGCGACGGGGATCTTGATCAAGACATAGAACACCAGCCAAGCCGCGATGGCCACTGGAATGGAGCCGATCATCATCGGCGACCATACGGGCCATGCGGTTTCGGCGAGGTACGCGAGGTCGAAGCTGAACAGCGCGTCGAGGATCTGGCCGAACAGATCGGCGAATTCCACGTCATCGGGCACACCGGAGTCCTCTTCCGACGAGATCACTCGCCCGAGGCGATAGATCAACACCCAGATGAACGGAAACGTCCACGGATTGCCTACCACCGTGCCGATGATCGTGGCGACTAGGTTGCCGCGTACCACGAGCGCCAGAACCATGCCCAGCAACGCATGGGCGCCCACCAGCGGCGTGAACGACATGGCGGCACCACAAGCGAACCCGGCGGCGATGTTGTGGGGCGTTCCGGGGATGCGCGCCACGCGATGGATAACATACAGCGTCGAGCGCGCCCAACCGGCGCTCGGCCAGAATGCTTCTCGGATGTGCCCCCCCAGGGTGCGCTTAACGCGCCGCTTGAACATCGCCTGATCCTAGAGTCTTTTCCGATCATTCTGAACCAGTTCTGACCGGTGCTCTCCGCTCCTCCAACAGGCAACCGCAGACGAGTTTCGGGGGGCAAAACCCGCTGTCAGCGGGAGTGCTGGCAAAACAGCGACGGCGGGTCAGCCGCGCGCCCGGTCCACGGCGTTGATCGCCGGCGTCGCGCGAAGTGCGGCGATGATGTCGGTGAGGTGTTTGACGTCCCGCACCTCGATATCCACCAGCATTTCGAAGAACTGGCTGGACCGATTGGTGATCTTCAGGTTGGAGATATTCCCTTGGTTCTTGGCGATCATCGTCGACAGACTGCCGAGGCTTCCGGGTTCGTTGATGATCATCATATGGACCCTGCCCACGTGGGCGACGCTTGTCGCGGGATCGCCGTCGCGTTCCCACGACACATCAATCCACCGCTCCGGCGTCTCAGCGTATTCCTCCAGCCGCTCGCAATCGATGGTGTGGATGGTGACACCTTTGCCGGTGGTGACGATGCCGACGATGCGGTCGCCGGGAAGTGGGTGGCAGCAACCTGCGAAATGCACGGCCATCCCCGGAATGAGGCCCTTGATGGGGACGGCGACCTTTTCGGGCTGCGTCCGCCGCCGGCGATGGCGCGCCAGCGGCATGACCCGTTCGTAGAGGGTCTTCTTTCGGGTTCCCGGAAAGACCCTCTCGACAACGGCCTTGGCGTCGATGTTGCCGGCGCCCACCTGCGTCGAGAGGTCGTCCACCGTACCCTGCCGGAAACTTTTCAGCACGCCTTCCAGCGCGCGCTCGGTGTAGTCGTAGCCCTCGTCACGGAATGCGCGGTGAAGCATGGACCGGCCGAGCTGAATGTACTGCTCGCGTTCCTTGGCGTGGATGAATCGGCGGATCCGGGCCCGCGCCTTGCCGGTGACCGCGAACCGATCCCAAGTGGGCGACGGCGTCTGTGCTTTGGAGGTGATGACCTCCACCTGATCGCCGTTCTGGAGCTGGGTCCTAAGCGGCATCATCCGCCCGTTGATCTTGGCCCCCACGCAGGTATCCCCGACCTCGGTATGGACCGCGTAGGCGAAGTCCACCGGCGTGGACCCCACCGGAAGATTGATCAGGTCGCCCTTGGGCGTGAAGCAGAACACCTGGTCCTCAAACATTTCGAGCTTGGTGTGTTCGAGGAAGTCTTCGGGCCCCGAAGCGTGCTCCAGGATTTCCAGCAGTTGGCGAAGCCAGCGGTATTGCCTGCCGTCGGTCTCGGCGACGCCTTGCTTGTAACGCCAGTGGGCGGCCACGCCGTATTCGGCCACCTCGTGCATTTCGCGGGTGCGGATCTGGATTTCGATCCGGTGCCGGCCGGGGCCGAACACGCCGGTATGCAGGGATCGATACCCATTGGGTTTGGGCGTCGATATGTAGTCCTTGAAGCGGCCGGGGACGACGGGATAGGTGCTGTGGACGATGCCGAGCGCCCGGTAGCAGTCGTCCCGGTTGTCGACGACTACCCGGAACGCCACGATGTCGGGGAGCTGTTCGAAGCCGACGTTGTTGCGCTGCATCTTGCGCCAGACCGAATACGGCGTCTTCTCCCGCCCCAACACCTGGGCATCCAGGCCCTCGCTGGCCAGCGTGCTCTGCAGCTCATTGGCGATGCGCGAGACGACGTCGCCGCCGTGCTCGCGCAGGAACCTCAACCGCGTCAGGATCGATTCCCGGCCGTCCGGATTGAGCACGCCGAAAGCCAGATCCTCCAGTTCGCTCTTCAACTCCTGCATGCCGATCCGTTCGGCCAGCGGCGCATAGATGTCCATGGTCTCGGCAGCAATGCGGCGGCGTTTCAGCGGGTCTTCGATATGCAGGAGCGTTCGCATGTTGTGCAGTCGGTCGGCCAGCTTGACCAGCAGGACCCGGATGTCCTCGGACATAGCCAGCACCAGCTTGCGGAAGTTCTCCGCCTGCTGGGTATGCTCCGACTGCAACTCGATGCGGGTAAGCTTGGTGACGCCGTCTACGAGCCGCGCCACCTCGCCGCCAAACAGCCCCTCGATCTCGTCTAGCGTCGCCGGCGTGTCCTCGATCGTGTCATGCAGCAGGGCTGTTACGATCGAGTCAGTATCCAAGCGGTAGCGAGTGAGGATGCCCGCGACTTCGAGGGGGTGGGAGAAATAGGGATCGCCAGAGGCGCGGCGCTGAGCACCATGTGCCTTCATCGCGAACACGTAGGCGCGATTGATCGCGTCTTCGTCGGCGGAGGTATCGTAGGCCTTTATGCGTTCGACGAGCTCGAATTGCCGGATCATTAAAGCGACCGGCGGGCTCGCGGCCCTGAAGGCGCGCTATTAGCCCCCCCCTTCTCCTTCCTGCGGCGGAGCCTCCTGACCGTAGTCGGCCGACGTGGGGCGGTAGTCGTCGTCGGGAATATCCCTCCCGTCGGCATCCTCCATGTGCAGGCCGTCGGCGGCGATCTCCTCGCCGATGAGTGGTTCCCCAAGTTCCTGCTGGATCGACAGCATGTCCATTTCCTCGGCCTCGGGCTCGTCGATCTCGACGAACTTCTGCAGGCTGCGGACCAGACCGTTTTCCAGATCCTTGAGATCAACCGTCAAATCGGCGATCTCGCGCAGGGCGATCACGGGGTTCTTGTCGTTGTCCGGGTCGACGGTCAAGGCGGCGCCGGCGGCAACGTTTCGCGCCCGTTGGGCCGCGAGCATAACCAGCTCGAACCGATTGGGCACTCTCTCGACGCAATCCTCGACGGTAACGCGAGCCATTCACGATCCTCCAGAGAACGAGTGCGGGCCGATCGCCCGCACAACTTCTTTAATATACTGGGCGATGCGCCAATCTCAAGCGGTCAGCGGTTCGGCCCATTGGTCCGCAGGCAAGGCCGCCACCAGCGCCGCAATGTCCTGCTCGGAAATGGGATGCCGCCACTCCGGTTCCAGGTCGGCAAGCGGCTTGAGGACGAAGCCACGGAGGTGAAGGCGGGGATGCGGCAGCGTCACCGTCGCGCCGGGTGGGGTGACCGCGCCGTGATAGCACAACAGGTCAAGGTCTAGGATGCGTGCCGCATTGGGCGTTCTGCGCTGTCGACCGAATGCTCCTTCCACCTCCTGCAACATCGCCATCAATGCTTCGGCCGGCAGCGTCGTCACCACCTCCACCACGCCATTGATGAACGGCGGCTGATCAGCGGATGGCACCGCGAGGCTGCGATACCAGCGCGACCGCCTGCGGATTGACACGCCGCGCGTAGTCAGAACCTCGAGCGCGGCCTGGCAGGTCGCCAACGGCGGCCCGTGGATCGGACTGGGCAGATTGGAGCCGAGAGCTACGAAGATCATGGTCCGTGGTATGCCCAACCTTGCCGACGTGACGACCCTTGCAGGCCCATGCCCGGTGCCCTACGTAGATGGGAGTTGGTAAGGCTTCGAGGTTGAGCCGCGACTGATATGAAGGTTTGAACTCCCCTCCGTTTAGTCAAATCCTTCAACCTTTTTTGTTGGAACAACACATTATGAGCACATTCTATCCTGAAGAGCGCATTGGGATGTTTATCGACGGCGCCAACCTGTACGCCGCCGCACGGGCATTGAATTTCGATATCGACTACAAGCGTCTTCTCGAGATGTTCGCGTCGAAAGGCCATCTCGTGCGGGCGTTCTATTATACGGCTTTGGTGGAAGATCAGGAGTATTCGCCGATCCGGCCGTTGGTCGATTGGCTCGACTACAACGGCTATACCATGGTCACCAAGCCGACCAAGTGACCCGCCCCCATGCGTCGTACCAAGTTTTAGGTTAGTCCGTGGTCTGCAGGGAAGGCCTGATGGGGCTGTAGTCCCCACACAACGGAGGCCCGATCAGGCCTTCCCGGGATGACGGTCTCCGGTGCGGGTGGCCGGTATCCGAGGCTGCTGTGCGGTCTCGCCGTGTTGTAG